>Ga0214473_10008499_pt1 | contig 12132 bp, 10 predicted proteins | sample RVTome_7_FD_203509 | JGI IMG/M metagenome (GOLD analysis project Ga0214473, IMG submission 203509) | Soil microbial communities from uranium-contaminated site in the Upper Colorado River Basin, Wyoming, United States - RVT98D197 | ecosystem: Environmental > Terrestrial > Soil > Contaminated >... | reverse complement strand
CGTTGGTGCCGATGATCACCTGGCGCGCCCGCACCTCGCCGCGCTCGGTGCGCACCACGACCCGGGGGGATGAGGTGGAGCCGCGGCCGTTGCCCCCGGTCCGGCCGACTGCGTCGCGCTCGAGGGAGCGGACCCGGGTGTTCTCGAAAACCTGGATGCCGCGAGCGTGCGCGGCCCGTCCCAGCCCGTGGATATATTTTCCCGGGTGCACGTGGGCACTGTCCAGATCCAGAAAGGCGCCCAGGTAGTGGTCGGTGTGCATCTCCCCGGCAAGCTGGCGCCGGTCGAGGTAGCGGGTCTTGAATCCGAGATCCGCGAGGATGCGGGCCGACTCCTGCAGCGTGGCGATGTGGCGCTCCGAATGGGCCAGGCACAACTCTCCGGCGCGCTCGAAATCGCATTCGATGCGGTTCTCCCGGACCAGATCCTCGACCACCTGCACAGTGGACACCCCCACCTCGCAGGCGCGGCGGAACCCTTCGCGTCCCAAACTGCGGATTTGGCGGTGCAAGCGGCCGGCGTGCACGGCGCCGATGATGCCGCCGTTGCGCCCGCTGGCGCCGTAGCCGATCCGCTCGGCCTCCAGCACCACCACCCGGGCTCCCTCCTTTGCCAGGTGCAGCGCGGAGGAGAGCCCGGTGTAACCGGCGCCGATCACGGCAACGTCGGTTTCGAGCGACCCTTGCAGCGGGGGAAGGGGCGGTCCCCAATCCACCTGGTCCCACCACAGGGGGGTGCGATCTCCGGGTGTCTCACGCATGGTCATCGGGGGCCGTGCTCGTCGTCGCGGTCGCAGGGGGGCGCAGGCGCCGGAACCGGCTCAGCCGAGCGCCTCGGGGAGCGGCTCGTTGCGGCCCCACGGCTCGACCGAGTCCCGCTTGTACCAGGAGCACTCCATCGCCTCGCGCTTGGTGCGCGCCTCGATGGCGGCCAGCTGCGAGCGGTCCAGCGCCTTGAACTGGCGTGCCAGCCGGACGTTTTCCTCGAGCTGCCCGATCGAGTCGCAACCGATGATGCAGGTTGAGACGGGCAGGCTCCAGACATAATCCACGCACTCCTTGATCGTCAACCCGGCGCGCTCCGGGAGCCGGCCGCGCGCGATCACCTTCATGCCGATGATCCCCATGCGCTTCTCGACCGCCGTGCGCAGCAGCTCCTCCTGGAAGGGCAGGTGGTGGGGGTCGGCCGCGTTGAGCGCCAGCAGGATGCAGTCGAAGTCGAAGCGCCGGATTCCTTCCAGAAGGGTGGCGGGGTCGTAGTGGCCGGTGATGCCCAGGAAGCGCACCATCTTCTGGTCGCGCGCGCTCACCATGGCCTCGATGGCGCCTCCCTTGCGGAACCCCTCGTTCAGGTCGTCCATCGATCCCACGTGGTGCATCTGCCAGAGATCCAGATGGTCGGTGTTCAACCGCTTGAGCGAGGACTCGAGCAGGCGCAGGGAGCCGTCGCGGGAGCGCTCGTCCGTCTTGCTGGCCAGGAACGTCTCACGCCGCCGGGTCTTCATCACTTCCCCGACCCGATCCTGGCTCGGTCCATACAACGGCGCCGTGTCGCAGTAATTCACGCCCAGGTCGAGGGCGCGGTGGATGAGCGCCACGGCGCGCTGGTGCGCCTCCCCGCCCGGCGCCTTTACGAGCGACTCGCCTCCGAGCGCGAACAGGGTGGCCCGGTGGCCGGTGCGACCCAGCGGGCGGGTGGGGAGGGGCGCCGCGGGTGCGGCCGCCGCGCCGGCGGCCTGCGGGCCGGCGAGGGCGCCTGACAGTCGGCCGAGCCCGAGCGCGGCCCCGCCCAGCACGGCCGCCTCCAGAAAGCGCCTGCGATCCAATTTGGGAGCCATGATTCACCTCGCCAGACGATTTCAGCACCGGCGCCCGGCGTCGGCCCTCGAAACCGCCCCGGGACGCCCTGACGGCCGCGCCCCTACCGAGCGGTGGAGCGCAGCGGACCGGCCTCGTGAACCACGCGGCCGTCGAGCACGGTCAGCAGAGACTCGGTCTGCGGGATCTGCTCCGAGGGGATGTTGAACAGATCCTGCGACAAGACCGCGAGGTCGGCGAGCTTGCCGGGCTCGATGGAGCCCTTCTCCTTCTCCTCGCCGGTCGCATACGCCGCATCGAGCGTGTAGCCGGTGAGCGCCTGGTCGAGGGTCTCGCGCTGCTCCGGAGCCCAGGCCGGTTCGGCGCGGCCGTCCGGATACCCGCGCGTGACCGCGGTGTAGATGGCGACGTACGGGTTGAGGGTCACGACCGGCCAGTCGCTGCCGTGCGCCAGGTGGGCGCCGGCGTCGCGCAGGGAGCGCCAGGCGAAGGCCCGGGCCAGCCGCTCGCGGCCGACGTTGCGGGCCCACACCCCCTGCGGATCGGGGGCGCCGTGCAGGGGCTGCATCGAGGCCAGCACTTCCAGATCCTTGAAGCGGGCGATGTCGGCGGCGGCGATGGTCTCGATGTGCTCGATGCGGTGGCGGCGGGGGCGGGGCGGGTTCTCCGAGCGCGCCGTCTGGTAGGCGTCCAGCGTCATACGCACCCCGCGGTCGCCGATGGCGTGCACCAGGACGTCGAAGCCGCCGGCGTCGAGCTTCGCCACCCAGCGGGTCAGCTCCTCGGGCGTGAAGTTGGGGGTGCCCGCGGCGTGCGGATCGTCGGCGTACGGCTCGAGCATGGCGGCGGTGTGCGACTCAATCACGCCGTCGGCGAACAGCTTGACGAACCCGCCGCGCAGCATCGGCCCCTTGTGGGTCTCACTCAGGGCGCGGTACGATTCGAGATCGGCGTCGCCGCTCTCGCGGCCGATCACCAGGGCGAGGGCGGAGCGCAGCGTCAGGGCGCCGTCCTTCAGGAGACGGTCGTAGAGCGCGAACTCCTCCGGTTCGGCGGTGGCGTTGAGGGCGCTGGTGATGCCGAGGCGCCGGGCCTCGGCGAGCCCGATCTGCATGGCGGCCACTTTCTGCTCTTCGGTGGGTTTGGGAATCACCTTCCAGACCAGACTGTCAGCCCGCTCCTTGAGGGCGCCGGTCGGCTCGCCGGTGCGCGGGTCGCGCACGATCTCGCCGAAACCGTCGAAGCGCGTGTTGCGGTCGATCCCGGCGGCGGCCAGCGCCGCGCTGTTCACCCATGTGGTATGGCCGTCGTAGGCCTCGAGGCAGACGGGGCGGTCGGGGACGACGGCGTCCAGATCCTGCCGCCGCGGCAGCGCCCCGCCCGGGAAGCGCGTGTAGTTCCAGCCGCGCCCGAGGATCCACGGGGCATCCGGGTGCTTCTCGGCCCACTCCTTGACGCGCCTCTGCATCTCCTTGAGATCGGCGGCGTCGTCGAGCTGCACCTGGCCGAGTGACAGCGAGCCGCTCAGGAAGTGAAGATGGGCGTCGTTGAGCCCGGGCACCACCAGCCGTCCGGCCAGGTCGATGCGACGGGTGGCTTCGCCGACCCGCTCCTCGATCTCGGCGCTGCTGCCGACGGCCTGAATCAGGTTGCCGCGCACCGCCACGGCCTCCGCCCAGGGCCGCGCCGGGTCGCCGGTCCAGACGCGGCCGTTGACCAGCGCCATGTCGGCCTTTTCAAGGCGCGAGGAGCAGGCCGGCAGTGCGGCGGCCGGCAGCAAAAGCAGAATGGCGCAGGCACCCATCGCGCCGGAGCGGAAGCGGGCGTGGAACGGACTCGTCATGCGATCCTCCTGGGTCCAGTGGCGGTCGGAACGGATTCCAACGGCGCACATTCTACACCCGGGCCCGGGCGGTGCGCACCCGGGCCGGGTCGCCCGCATGCTAGAATGTGCCGGCCGCGGCGGTGATCCGCGCACCGCGGCCCGCCCGCAATGAAAATCCACGAGTACCAGGCGAAGGAGATCCTCAAGCGTTACGGCGTGCCCGTGCCGCGCGGCGAAGTGGCGTCCACGCCCCGGCAGGCCCGCGCCGCGGCCGAGAACCTCGGCGGCTCCGTGGTGCTGAAGGCGCAGGTGCACGCCGGCGGACGGGGCAAGGGGGGCGGCATCAAGGTGGCTGCCAGCGCCGCGGAGGCGGAATCGATCGCCGGCAGGATGCTGGGCTCGCGCCTCGTCACCCCCCAGACGGGACCGGAGGGCAGGCCGGTCGGCCGATTGCTGGTCGAGGAGACGCTCGAGATAAAGCATGAGTTCTACCTCGGAGCGGCCCTCGACCGGGCGGCCGCCGCGCCGGTGCTGATCGCCTGCGCCGAAGGAGGCATGGATATCGAGGAGGTGGCGGCGCGCAACCCGGCGCTGATCCTGCGGGAACCGATCGAGCCGGCCGTGGGGATGCGGGAGTTTCAGGCCCGCAAGCTGGCCTACGGTCTGGGCGTGGATCGGGAGCAGGCGCCGGTCCTGGCCCGCCTGATCCGGGGCGTCCACGAGGCCTACTGGGAGAACGACGCCTCGCTGGTCGAGATCAACCCGCTGGCGCTCGCCTCCGACGGCCGCCTGCTGGCGCTCGACGCCAAGATGAACTTCGACGACAACGCCCTGTTCAGGCACCCGGACCTGCGCGAGCTGCGCGATGCCAGCCAGGAGGATCCGCTCGAAGTCGAGGCTTCGCAGGCCTCCCTGTCGTACGTCAAGATGGAAGGCTCGGTCGGTTGTCTGGTGAACGGCGCCGGGCTGGCCATGGCCACCATGGACATGATCTTCCTGGCCGGCGGCCGCCCGGCCAACTTCCTCGACGTCGGGGGCGGGGCTTCGGCCGCGCAGGTGTCGAAGGCGTTCAGGCTGGTGGTCGGGGATCCGGGCGTGCGTTCGGTGCTGATCAACATCTTCGGCGGCATCATGCGCTGCGACGTGCTGGCGCGCGGCGTGGTGGAGGCGGCGCGGGAAATCGGCCTGCGGATGCCTGCGGTGGTGCGGCTCGAGGGCACCAACGCCGAGGCCGGCCGCGAAATCCTCGCCGCGTCGGGGCTGTCCTGGAGCGTGGCGGCGGATTTCGAGGAGGCGGCGCGGCAGGCGGTGAAGCTGGCCGGGGGGCGCGCGTGAGCATTCTCGTCGACGCCAGCACCCGGGTCATCGTGCAGGGGATTACCGGCAAGGAAGGTTCCTTCCACACCGAGCAGATGCTGGGGTACGGCACCCAGGTGGTGGCCGGCGTGACGCCCGGCAAGGGGGGCACGCAGCACCAGGGGCTGCCCGTCTACGACACGGTTGACGACGCCGTGCGCGAGGAGGGGGCGAACGCCTCGGTGATCTTCGTGCCGCCGCCGCAGGCCGCCGACGCCATTCTCGAGGCGGCCGAGGCGGGGTTGCCGCTGGTGGTTTGCATCACCGAGGGGATCCCCGCCCGCGACATGGTGGCGGTCATGGTCTACCTGCGCGGCCGGCGCACCCGGCTGATCGGGCCCAACTGCCCCGGCATCATCACTCCCGGGGCGTGCAAACTCGGCATCATGCCGGGGCACATCCACGCGCCCGGACCGGTCGGGGTCGTGTCGCGCAGCGGCACGCTGACGTACGAAGCCGTGCACCAGCTGACGCGTCTCGGGCTGGGGCAGTCGACCTGCATCGGCATCGGCGGCGATCCGATCATCGGCACGCAGTTCACGGCGGCGCTCGAGCTGTTCAACGCCGACCCGCGCACCGAGGCGGTGGTGCTGATCGGCGAGATCGGCGGCACGGCCGAGGAGGAGGCGGCGGAGTTCGTGCGCGCCCGGGTGCGCAAGCCGGTGGTGGCGTTCGTGGCCGGGCGCATGGCCCCGCCGGGCAGGCGCATGGGGCACGCCGGCGCCATCGTATCGGGCGGCCGCGGCGCCGCGGCGGACAAGATCCGCTCCTTCACCGAGGCCGGCGTGAGGGTGGTCGAGAGCCCGGGCGGCATCGGCGCCGCGGTCGCGGAATTGCTGCGCAGGAAATAACGGGAGGGAATGTTCATGGCCAAGCGCATCGAAATCAGGCTGGCCGGCACCGCCGCCCAGAACCTCGCCCTCGCCGGGGTCATCCTCGCGGAGGCCGCGGCGATCTACGAGGGCAAGTACGCCACCCAGAGCCAGTCGTACGGACCGGAGGCGCGCAGCGGAGCCTCGCGCACCGACGTGATCATCAGCCAGGACGTGATCGAGAGCCCCAAGGCGGCGCACGTGGATTTCCTGATGTCGCTCACCGACGAGGGCTGCCGGCGTTACGCCGCCGATCTTCCGGAGGGGGCGACGCTGCTGATCGACCCCGACCTGGTGAAGGAAGTGCCGGATCGCCCGGTGCGGCTGCACCGGCTGGCGCTGCAGCGGCTGACGCGCGAGCAGGCGGGGCGGGAGTCGCTGTTGAACATCGTGGCGCTGGGGGCCGTCGCCGCGCTGTCGGGCGTGGTCTCCCACGAGGCTCTGGAGCAGGCGGTGCTGGCGCGCACGCCGAAGGGGATGGAGGAGGAGTCCCGGCGCGCGCTGCACGTCGGCTTCGAAGAGGGCAGAAGGGCGAGGGAGCAGAAAGCATGAGCATGGTGGAGCGCACGTTGAGCATCGTCAAACCGGACGCGGTGGAGCAGGGGAAGAGCGGGCAGATTCTGTCGCACCTCGAGGCGGCGGGCCTGCACATCGTGGCGTTGCGCATGGTGCGGCTGTCACGCGGCGACGCCGAGGGGTTCTACCATGTGCACCGGGAGCGCCCTTTCTTCCGCAGCCTCACCGAGTTCATGTCGTCGGGGCCGGCGCTGCCGATGGTGCTGGAGGGGGAATCGGCGATCCAGCGCCTGCGCGATCTGATGGGGGCGACCGATCCGGCCAAAGCCGCCGGCGGAACGATTCGCAAGCTGTTCGGGAACGGCATCGAGCGCAACGCCATCCACGGGTCCGACTCGCCGGCCTCGGCGGCCTTCGAAATCGCCTATTTCTTTGCCGGGCTGGATTTGCCCGCGGGAACGGGACGCTAGGGAGCCGAAGCGTGCGGGGCCCCGGCTGCTGTCTGGGCACGACCCTGGGGCTGGTCCTCGGCGTGGCGCTGGCGGCGGGGGTGGCCGTGGCGGCGTGGCGCTGGGCTCCCGGGCGGTTGGAGGGCACACTGCGCTGGGTGATGGGCACCCGTCCTGCCGCGCCGGGGGACCATTCGCAGGAACCCGTATCGCCCGATCGCGGCAAGGGGGATCCAGGCAAGCAGGGGGGCAAACGCAAGTCGGCCGGCAAGAGCGCCCGCCCGGAGCCCGGAGGCGCCGTCGCGGCTCCCGACCCGAAGACCGAGGCCCTGCGCCGCAAGGTTCGCGAGCGGGTGCGGCGCCTCGCCGAAGACACGACGCAGGGCCGCCTGCTGGCGAAACCGGTCGAGTTCACCGAACAGGAGCTGCAAATTGCTCTCACCGACCCGAAGGGACCACTGGGAGGAGGGCCGCAGGATCTGCAGGCCGATCTGCAGGACGGGGTGGTGCGCCTGACCTGGCACACGCGTTTCATCGCCGGTTCGCGGGCCCCCGCCTGGCTGCCCGGGCTGCCGCCGGTCGAGACCAGTCTGGACCTGGAGCCGCGAGTCGAGAACGGCAGGCTTCTGTGCCGCCTGATCTCCGGCCGGGTCGGGAAGGTGCCGCTCCCCGGCCCGCTCCTGAGCGTGCTGGCGCCGGCCCTGCCGCAGGCTCCCCGCCTGCCGCCGCGCGCCGGTTTCCTGCTGCCGCCCGGAGTGGGGTGGGTCGAGGTCACCGACGAGAAGCTGCGGATCGCCTCCGACCCACCCTGGATGGCGCCGCCCGGCGGATCCTAGTCTCCCGCCCCAGAGCGAGCTTCACAAAGATTTGTCCGACTGCCCTGCCCCTTGCCGGCAGAGCGGTGCCCGCCAGGCGATCTCCCGAGGATTGCCCCGGGTGCCTCCCCGGGGTCTCGGGAACCGCTTCCGCGCCGCCCCCGGGCGGCGCTCAGCTTAACCGCGGTGCGCGACACTGAGGAGTTTAAGGAGGCGTGGGTTCCCGGTAATTGCGTGGCGACGGGTCGCGCACTGCCGGAGAGCCGAGAGCGGCCCGGGGGCCGCTCGGAGGCGTTCGCCGAGACACCGGCCCGGGCCCGGCTCTCCAGCCCCCCGCAGAAGCCGAGCGAGAGGCGCATTGTAAGGAACTGTCGGAAACAGTGCGCTTAAGGTCCGGCGGGCGCGAAGTAGCCGCGCCGGGCCGTGACCTGCGCGCCCGGGCGCAGGACCCGCACCGAAATGTCCCGCCAGGAACCGTCTCTGCGGGAGTTGCTCGGAGAATAGCCGAGGCTGTACTGCAGGCGCACCTCCTGCGCCACCTGCCTGAATACCTCCCGCAGCCCGCCCTCGCGCCTCACCATGTGGGCCCGGCCCCCGGTGTTGTCGGACAGCGCTTCGAGCAGGTTCCTCAGGTTGCGGCGGCGCTGGAAGTCGAGCTGCTCCGCCAGATCCTCCCCCAGTCCCACCGCATAAACCGCCACCTCGGCGCGCTGCACGCGCTCGAGCGCCTCTTCGAACGAGTGCGTGCTGCCGGGGCCGTATCCGTCGAGACCCTGGTCGCGGCCGTCCGAGAGGAGGAGGACGGCCTTCTTGCCGTCGAGGGGGCGCAGCCGTTCCGCGGCGTCCACCAGCGCGTCGTAAAGAGCCGTGCCCCCGCCCGCCCGGCTCGATTCGATCATGGCGCGCAGCGGGGCGTGGTCGCCGGCGGTGAAGGGGGAGGAATCGATGACGTCGCTGAAGGTGATCGCCACGGCGCGATCGACAGGGGAGAGCTCGTCGACGAACAGCAGGGCGGCCTTGCGGGCCGTGTCGAGCCGCGCCCCCTGCATGCTGGCGCTCACATCCAGCAGGACGGCCCAGGTCACGGGTCTCTCCTGGCGCGAGAAGCTGGTGATCGACTGGGGCCGCCCCTCCTCCTCGATGACGAAATCGCCGACCGCGAGGTCGGTGACGTAGCCGTGTCCCTTTTCGCGCACCGTGGCGTAGACGTCCACCAGCTGCACTTCGGCCCGCTGATCGGGCACCAGGCGGCGGGTGTGGATCTCGGCGGCGGCGCGGGTTCCCGAAGCGCTGATGGCCACGACCCGCACCCGGCGCGCCAGGAACTCCGGGCCCGCGTCCCAGTCGGTCCTGTACGGACGGCGCAGCACGGTGGCCACCCGGACATCGTCGACGTAAAACTCGACACGGGCCACCGGATCGCCGGCGGGGAAGAACGCCTCTGCCTCGAGCACGGTGGGACCGCTCAGATAGTCGCGGTCGGCGGGGGAGAGGATGCGGACGGCATAGGCCGGCTGGGGCGGGGGCGCGGACGGAGCCTGCGGCTCCACGACGTCGCCGCGGGCGACACCCCAGATCGGCAGGGCGGCGAGCAGGAGGCCGGCGCGCCATGCCGGCGCGCCATGCCGGCGCCGCGCCAGGCCGCCGCGCTCCTTCCCGCGCCTGGAGCGTTCGCAGCGGACGAACATGCCTCGGACGGGCTCCTAGTAGGCCCGGGCGAAGGGCACGCGCCGCGCCGAGGGGCTGCCGCAGCGCACGCAGCGGCCCGGCTCCTCGGGAGAATCCAGGGGGATGCAGCGAATGGTGGCCTTGGTGGCGCCTTTGATATCCGCTTCGCAGGCGCCGTTCCCGCACCAGTGCGACATGAGGAACCCGCCCGGATCCTCGAGCCGCTTCTTAAACTCGTCGAAGGTGTCCACCGTCAGGGTGCGCGAGGCTACGAACGCCCGGGCTCTCTCGAGCATACCGCCCTGGATCTCCTCCAGGATCTGCGGCGCGCGCCGGGGCAGATCGGCGCGCGGCATACTCTGCTTGCGGCGGTCGTGCCGGGTGACCACCACCGCCTGTCCCGAGGCCAGGTCGCGCGGCCCGAGCTCGATGCGAACCGGCACCCCCTTGAGCTCCCACTCGTTGAACTTGAAGCCGGCGGAGACCTCCTCGCGGGCGTCGAGGCGGACGCGCAGGGCGTCCGGGCCGCTGCTTCCGGCCGGCGCCGCGGCGAGCGAGCGCGCCAGTTCGGCCGCCGCCTCCCGCACCCCGTCGTCCCCCTTGAAGATCGGCACCACCACGATCTGCACCGGTGCCAGGCGGGGCGGCAGCACCAGCCCCTGATCGTCGCTGTGCTGCATGACCAGGGCGCCGATCAACCGCGTCGACACCCCCCACGAGGTCGACCATACGTACTCGAGGCCGCCGTCGCGATTCTGGAACTGCACGTCGAAGGCGCGCGCGAAGTTCTGGCCGAGATTGTGGGAGGTTCCGGCCTGCAGGCCCTTGCCGTCCTGCATCAGCGCTTCGATCGAGTAGGTGCGCACGGCGCCGGCGAAGCGCTCCGCCTCGGTCTTGAGTCCGCGCAGCACCGGCACGGCCATATACTCCTCGGCAAAGCGGGCATAGACCGCCAGCATCCGGCGCGCCTCCTCCTCGGCCTCCGCCTCGGTGGCGTGCGCGGTGTGTCCCTCCTGCCAGAGAAATTCGGTGGTGCGCAGGAACAGGCGGGTGCGCATCTCCCAGCGCACCACGTTGGCCCACTGGTTGATCAGCACCGGCAGGTCGCGCCAGGAGCGGATCCATTTGGCGTACATGCTGTAGATGATGGTTTCGGAGGTTGGGCGCACGTAGAGCGGCTCCTCGAGCTTCTTGCCGCCGCCGTGCGTGACCACCGCGCACTCGGGCGCAAAGCCCTCGACGTGGCTGGCCTCCTTCTTGAGGAACGACTCCGGGATGAAGAGCGGGAAGTAGGCGTTCTCGTGCCCGGTCTCCTTGAACATGCGGTCGAGCACGCGCTGCATGTTCTCCCACAGGGCGTATCCGTGGGGCCGGATGACCATGCATCCCTTGACCGGGGCGTAGTCGGCGAGCTGGGCCTGCGTCACCAGGTCGGTGTACCAGCGCGAGTAGTCCTCGGACCTCGGGGTGATGACTTTGGACATCGATTCGGGTGCGGGGCGGCCCGCGGCCGCCCGGGACGTCAGGGCACGATATCCGTCGCCTCGCCGGTCATGGGGACGAAGCGCACCGGCGTCAGGGCCCGGCGCTTCAGGCCGTCCCGGGTCCGGGTCAGGAGCCAGAGCTCCTGCTCTCCGCGGCCGATCGGTATGACCAGCCGGCCTCCCACCTTGAGCTGGGCGATGAGGGGCTCGGGAACGTGATCCGGGGCGGCGGTGACGATGATGGCGTCGTAGGGAGCGTGCTCCGGCCAGCCCTGATAACCGTCGCCGATCCTAACATGGACATTGTCACAGCCCAAGCGGCGCAGAAGCGACTCGGAGGCCCGCCCGAGCGGCTCGACGATTTCGACCGTGTAAACCTCGCCGGCGATCCGGGAAAGGATGGCCGTCTGATACCCGGACCCGGTCCCCACTTCCAGAACCCGCTCTCCGGGAGCGACCTCGAGCGCTTCGGTCATCAGGGCCACGATGTAAGGCTGGGAGATGGTCTGGTGGTGCCCGATGGGCAGCGGACCGTCGTCGTAGGCCATATGGCGCAGGCTGTCGGGGACGAACAGGTGGCGGGGCACCTGTCGCATGGCCTCGAGGACCGGCCGCGAGCGGATGCCGCGCCGTTCGAGTTGCGTCGAGACCATCTCCCGGCGTTCGGCCGCAGCCTGGGCCTCGGCCTCCGGCCCGGCTCCGGTTTCATCCTCGAGCATGTTCCACCCGACTCCCGCGCCGGCTCCGGCGAGAACCGCGATCACGGCTCCCAGCGCCACGCTCCTGCCACGGCGCGCGCTCCCGGGGGGCGGCGCTCCTCGTCCTCTCATGCGGGCCTCCCGCAGGCGTGTGTGGATGAAAAGGTAGTCCTGCGGCGCGGCGCGCGTCAAGCTCGCGGCGAAGTGTGATTGACTGGGCTTTCAGGCGGACTTAGAATTCGCTCGCCGATGCCCGCCCGCCTTTCAGCGCACCGTCCGTCCTCCGGCCTGTTCCTGCTCACGCTGCTCGCCGCCGGCGCGACCTGCGGGTGCGGGGAGGAGAAGACCTACACCGCGGGGCTGGTGCAGGGAGCGCGGGCGGCGGAGATGCAGGACACCCGCCAGAAGCTGGATCAGATCGGCGCCGCCCTGGATCGATACGGGGTCGACCACTCCGGATATCCCCAGGCCGCCTCGATCCAGGAGGCGGAGGCCGCCCTGGCGCCGGCCTACACGCGCACTCTGCCCCGGAGCGACGGATGGGGGCGCCCTCTGAGGCTGTCCTCGAGCTCCGACAGTTTCGTGGTTTCGAGCGACGGACAGGATGCGGCGCCCGGCACGGGCGACGATCT
>Ga0214473_10008498_pt1 | contig 12134 bp, 11 predicted proteins | sample RVTome_7_FD_203509 | JGI IMG/M metagenome (GOLD analysis project Ga0214473, IMG submission 203509) | Soil microbial communities from uranium-contaminated site in the Upper Colorado River Basin, Wyoming, United States - RVT98D197 | ecosystem: Environmental > Terrestrial > Soil > Contaminated >... | reverse complement strand
GATCGCACATCAACCCTGCCGCCAAGCGCCTGCCCATCGCCATCCCCATGACGCTCGAGCGCGGGCCGGCCCAGGCCGCGTACGACGCGGGGGCGGCGGCGATGCTATCGCATCTGCGCGAAGGTCGCGACGTCGCCTACCTCTGCGCCGGCGACCCGCTGTTCTACGGCTCTGCCATGTATGTGCTGGACCGGGTAGCGCCGCACGCGCCCGTGGCCGTGGTGCCCGGCGTCACCTCGCTCACCGCCGCGGCGGCCGCCATCGCCCGCCCGCTCGCTGCCCGCAATGAGACGCTGAAGATCCTGCCTGCGCCACTCCCTGACGAGACACTTCGGGCCGAACTCGCCCAGGCACCGGCTGTGGCCATCATCAAGGTCGGCCGCCATTTCGACCGCATCCGGGCGCTGCTGGGGGAAACCGGCCACGCCTCGAGCGCCATCGTCGTCGAGCATGCCACCACCGCGCGGCAGCGCATCACCCGCCTCGCCGATTTCGGTCACCACGAGCGACCCTACTTTTCTACCATCCTCTGCTATTCTGGCACCGAAACCTGGGGCAACCGGGAGCGGGGGGAATGAAACCGGCCATCATCACGTTCACCGCCACGGGCGCCGAACTGGCGCAAGCCATTGCGGCGCTGACCGACGGGGTTGTGCATCACTGCGGCTTCGACGGCGACAACGCCAAGGCGCTGCTGCCGCGGCTGTTCGCCGAGAAGACCCCGATCATCGGCATCTGCGCCGCCGGCATCCTCATCCGGCTGCTCGCCTCTTCGCTGTCCGACAAGGCGGACGAGCCGCCCGTTCTAGCGGTGTCGCAGGATGGCAAATCCATCGTGCCGCTGCTGGGCGGCCACCACGGCGCCAACAAGCTGGCGCGCCAGCTGGCCGAGGCGCTGGGCGGCCACGCCGCGCTCACCACCGCCTCGGACCAGAAGTTTGCCCGCAGCCTCGACGAGCCGCCTGCCGGCTGGGTGCTCTCCAGCGCTGCCGATGCCAAGCCGGCGATGCTGGCGCTGCTGGTCGGCGCCAAGATCGCGCTCGAGGGCCATGCGCCCTGGCTGGCCGAGGCCGGCTATCCGCTTTCCTCCATGGGGGCGATCAAGGTGCTGGTGACCGAGCAGATGCTCAAGGTCGACCGGGGACTGGTCTACCACCCCAGGACGCTGGTCGCCGGCGTCGGCTGCGAGCGCGGCGTCGACGCCGCGGCGGTGATCGAGCTCATCGATTTCGGCCTGCGCAGGGAGAACCTCTCGCCGCAGAGCCTTGCCGCCATCGCCACCGTCGATCTCAAGGCCGACGAGACCGCGCTGCACCAGGCCGCTGCCCACTACGGCGTGCCGCTGCGACTTTTCACTGTTGCCGAGCTCAACCAGGAGCGTTACCGGCTGCTCAATCCCTCCGCGATCGTCGAAGCCGAAGTCGGCACCCCCAGCGTTGCCGAGGCCGCCGCCCTCAAGGCGGGCAACCTGATCGTCGGCAAGCTCAAATCCGAACGGGTGACCTGCGCTATCGGCCACGCGCTCCGCCCTATCGATCCCGCCGGGCTCGGCCGGTCGCCCGGGCAGGTCCACATCGTCGGCGTCGGCCCGGGGGAGCCCTCATCGCGCACCGCCTCGGCCGTTCGCGCGCTCGACGCCAGCAGCGACTGGGTCGGCTACGGCCTCTACCTGGATCTGATTGCCGATCTGCATTCCGGCCAGGAGGAACATCGTTTCGATCTCGGCGATGAGGAACAGCGGGTGCGCCACGCGCTCGAGGTGGCGGGGCAGGGCAAAACGGTGGCCCTTGTCTGCTCGGGCGATGCCCAGATCTATGCCATGGCGGCGCTGGTCTACGAGCTGCTCGACGCCAAAGGCGAGCGCGCGCCGTCCGACGCCGCCCGCCGCGTGGCCGTCGCCTCCCATCCCGGCATTTCGGCCTTCCAGGCGGCCTCCGCCGCAGCGGGTGCGCTGATCGGCCACGATTTCTGTGCCATCTCGCTCTCCGATCTTTTGACACCGCAGCCCGATATCGTCCGGCGCCTGGAGGGCGCGGCCAAGGCCGATTTCGTCACCGCGCTCTACAATCCGCGTTCGCAGCGGCGCACCGACCTGATCGAGGCGGCGAGGACTATGTTCCTCGCGCACCGTCCCGGCGATACCCCGGTGATCGTCGGCAAGAGCCTGGGACGGCCGGAAGAGCAGGTGACGGTGACCACGCTGAGCGCCTTCGATCCGGCAGAGGTCGATATGCTCACCATCGTTCTGATCGGCGCCTCGACCTCGAAAGCCTTCACGCGCGGGGACGGCAAGACGGTGGCCTATACGCCGCGCGGCTATGAGAAGAAGGCGGCGCTGGAGGCGGTTGAGCCGCAAAGTCCATGACCGTCTATTTCATCGGCGCCGGCCCCGGCGCTCCCGACCTCATCACCCTGCGCGGCCAGCGCCTGATCGAGCGCTGCCCGGTCTGCCTCTATGCCGGCTCGCTGGTTCCCGCCGAGATTGTCGCCGCGGCCCCCGCCGGCGCCAAGGTCATGGACACCGCGCCCATGCACCTCGATGCCATCATCGCCGAGATCGAGGCCGCGCACGCGCGCGGGCAGGACGTCGCCCGCGTCCATTCGGGCGATCCGTCAATCTATGGCGCGGTGGCCGAGCAGATGCGGCGGCTCGACGCGCTGGGCATTCTCTACGAGGTCGTCCCCGGCGTTCCTGCCTTCGCCGGCGCCGCGGCGCGGCTCGCAACCGAGCTGACGCTCCCCGAGATCTCGCAGACCATCATCCTCACCCGTACCTCGGGCAAGGCCTCGGCCGTGCCCGAGAGCGAGCGGCTCGAGGTGCTCGGCGCCAGCAAGGCCACCCTCGCCATTCACCTCTCCATCCGCAATCTTGCCTATGTCGAGGAGGCGCTGACCCCGCACTACGGCGCCGATTGCCCGGTGGTGATCGTCTACCGCGCCACCTGGCCCGACGAGGAGATCATCGTCACCACGCTGGCCGAAATGCGCGGCCGCGCGCGCGAGGAAAAGATCACCCGCACCGCGCTGATCTTCGTCGGGCACGTATTCGGCGCGGCGCACTTCCGCGACAGCCGGCTCTACGATGCCGGCTTCGCCCACGTGCTGCGCAACGCCGGGAAGAAGAAGCAGCGGGCGGGAACTGAATGAGCGGCCTACCCCCGCTCGATGTGCAGCGCCGCGATCGCCCGTCCCACGGTCGGCACCTCGGTCGCCGGCGGCAGCTGCGGCCGCGCGATCATCAGCACGGCGATCCGCAATTGCTGCGCCGCCTTGAGCTTGGCCTCGGTCTGCACCCCGCCCGAATTCTTGGTGATCAGGTGGGTGATCCCCTCGTATTTCATCAGCTCGGTCTCGCCGCCGACGAAGAACGGGGGGCGGGCGATGAGCGAGCGGGCGTGCACCGGCAGCGGCTTTTCCGGCGGTTCGATCGAGCGGACCACGAAGCTGCAATCGGAGCGCGCGAGGAAAGTCTCGAGTGCCCGATGCCCTACGGTCAGCAGCACGCGGCTGCCGGGGGACAGCGCATTCGCTGCCGCCGCGGCGTCGGGTACATGATGCCAGAAGGCATATTGCGGTTCGATCCAGACCGGCCGTGTGAGCCGCACCAGCTTGACGCCGCTCAGCCGCGAGGCTTCGACGGCATTGGTGGCAATCCGCACCGAATAGGGGTGCGTCGCGTCCACCAGCCGCTGGAAGCCGTTGGATACCAGGTAGTCGCCGAGCCCCTCGGCGCCGCCGAAGCCCCCCGTGCGTACCTCGCCTTTGGGTTGGATCGGATCGGTCGTCCGTCCGGCGTACGAGGTCGTGACCTCGTGCCCCATCTCGACCAGCGCATCGGCAAGCGCGCGCGCCTCTTCCGTGCCTCCCAGGATGAGGATCTTCATGGTCTAGCCGCTTTCCCCCACGATCGAGCCTCCTCGATCGACAACCAATACATCCACGCGGCTCGCCTGCCCGACGATTGCCTGCGCTTGTTCACACGCCTGCCGGGCTACACGGTCGCCCAGAGCAAGTCCGGCCTCCGCGGCGATCGACAGCACTTCATTGGCCGTGTTGGCCGAGCGCGCTTGTTCCATATTGTGGCCGCCAAGTCCAAGTTCTTGCAGCATATCTGCAAGAAAGTGAAGGTCGACAATCGAACGGCCGGAATGCAAATCCAGCGCCCCTTGCGCCAATTTGGTGATCTTGGCGAAGCCGCCGGCAATAGTAACCCGTTCCACCGGATGGGTCCGAAGATATTTGAGCAGCCCGCCGGCGAAGTCGCCCATGTCGAGATAGGCCTCGATCGGCAGCCCCAGCCGGGCCATCGCCGCCTTCTCGGAGGTGTCGCCAGTCGATCCGACCACATGGGTGATCCCCATCGCCCGCGCCACGTCGATGCCGCGATGGATGGAGTGGATCCAGGCCGAGCACGAATAGGGGATGACGATCCCGGTGGTGCCCAGGATCGAGAGCCCGCCGACGATGCCCAGCCGCGGGTTCCAGGTCTTTTCCGCCAGCCTCGCCCCATTGCGCACCGAGATGGTGATGGCAAAATCGGGCGCCACGCCATGAGCCGCCGCCAGTTGCTCGACCACGCCCGTCATCATTTTGCGCGGCACCGGGTTGATCGCCGGCTCGCCCACCTTGAGCGGCAGCCCCGGCTTGGTCACCGTGCCGACGCCTGCTCCGGCGTGAAAGCTGACGCCCTTGCCTGCCGCTCCATGCACCACCCGCGCGATCACCAGCGCGCCGTGGGTGACGTCCGGATCGTCGCCCGCATCCTTGATGATGCCGGCCTCGGCATAGCCCGGCCCGTGCGCCTCGTGCGCCAGCGCGAAGGCCGGGGTCTGCCCGCCGGGCAGGGTGATCGTCACCGGGTCCTCGAACTGTCCGGTGAGCAGGGCGTTCAGCGCCGATCTGGTCGCCGCCGTGGCGCAAGCGCCGGTGGTCCAGCCGCGCCGCAGCGGGGTTCCGTCGGGTCCATGCTCGGGCGCGTCATCATCCATGGGGCCGATCTATATCCCCGCACCACGGCAGGGGGAACTGCATGACCGGCCATTTCGCCGCCCTCGACCAGGCGGATTTCCCCGCCTTCGAACCCGGCACGGTCTGGCTGGTGGGCGCCGGTCCCGGCGCCCCCGGGCTGATCTCGCTGCTCGGCTACTACGCCCTCGGCCAGGCCGACGTCATTGTCTACGACGCGCTGGTCAACGACGCGCTGCTCGATCTGGCCAATCCGCGTGCCAAGCGGCTCTACGCCGGCAAGCGCGGCGGCAAGCCGTCCGAGAAGCAGGCCGACATCACGCTCAGGCTGATCGAACTGGCCCAGGCCGGCAAGCGGGTGCTGCGATTGAAGGGCGGCGACCCTTTCATGTTCGGCCGCGGCGCCGAGGAGGCGATGGGGCTCGCCGCCCGCGGCATTTCCTTCCGCATCGTCCCGGGCATCTCTTCGGGCCTGGGCGGGCTCGCCTATGCCGGCATCCCCGTCACCCATCGCGATACCAACCACGCGGTGATATTTCTGACCGGCCACGACGAGACCGGCGGCGTCCCGGCCGCGGTCGACTGGGCGGCGATCGCCAACGCCGCCCCGGTGATCGTCATGTTCATGGCGGTCAAGCACCTGCACTCGATCGCCGAGAAGCTGCTTGCCGCGGGTCGCGACCCCGCCGATCGCGTGGCCATCGTTTCCCACGCCGCGCTGCCCGAGCAGGCGGTGCTCGAGGCGACGCTGGGCAGTCTCGATACTCTGCCCCCGGACATCCCGACCCCGGCCATCGTGGTGCTCGGTCCGGTGAGCCAGTATCGCGGCATTCTCGATTGGTACGCCGGTGCGGCAAGGGACAACGCCCTTGGCTAACGGCCTCGTCATTGCCGCCCCGCGCTCCGGCTCGGGCAAGACCACGCTGACGCTCGGTCTGCTGGCGGCGCTCCGCAGCCGCGGCATCGCCGTCGCCCCCGCCAAGACCGGCCCCGACTATATCGATACCGCGATCCTCTCCCGCGCCGCCGGCCGCGAAGCCATCAATCTCGACCCCTGGGCGATGTCGCCGTCACGTCTGCAGAGCCTTGCCGCTGGCCATGCCGCCGATGCCGACCTGCTGCTGGTCGAGGGCGTCATGGGCCTCTTCGATGGCGCCGCCGACGGCACCGGCTCGACCGGCGATCTCGCCGCGACGCTGGGCCTGCCGGTGATCCTCGTCGTTGACGCCGAGCGGCAGAGCCAGTCGATCGCGCCGCTGGTGATGGGCTTTGCCAACTGGCGGCCGGAGGTGAAGATCGCCGGCCTCATCGTCAACCGCGTCGCCGCGACCCGGCACGAGGCGATGCTGCGCGCCGCGCTCGCCGCGACCGGCATCCCCATCCTCGGCGTCATCCCCCGGCGCGAGACCCTGAGCATGCCCGGCCGCCACCTCGGCCTGGTGCTGCCCGACGAAATCTCCGGCTTCGACACCCTCGTTGCTGCGGCTGCTGAGGTGGTTTCCGACTTTGTCGACCTCAACATGCTGCTGGCGCTCTCCTCCCCCCTCATCCGGCGCTTCGCCCCACCTTCTCCCGCCAAACTCGGTGCCCATCTCCCCCCGTGTGGGGGAGAAAGCAGGTCCGGGCGAGGCGAAGCCGAGACGTTTGGACCTGCAAGAGAGGGGAAGGCCGCAAGCTCAGGACTACTTCCTCCCCTCGGCCAGCGCATCGCCATCGCCCGCGACGATGCCTTCGCCTTCCTCTATCCGCATTGGCTCGCCGACTGGCGCGCGCAGGGCGCCGAACTCTCCTTCTTCTCCCCGCTCGCCGACGAGGCGCCCGACTCGACAGCCGATGCGATCTTCCTCCCCGGCGGCTATCCCGAGCTGCACGGCGCCCGCCTCGCTGGGGCCACACACCTCAAGGCCGGCCTCATCGCCGCGCGCGACCGCGGCGCGCTGATCTATGGCGAGTGTGGGGGCTTCATGATGCTGGGCGAAACCCTCACCGACAAATCCGGCGCCACCCACCAGATGGCCGGTCTCCTGCCCGTCCACACCCGCATCGACCGTCCCAAGCGGACGCTGGGCTACCGCCGGCTCGCCCACGCCTCGCCGCTCCCGTGGCCGCAAAACCTCAATGGCCACGAGTTCCACTATTCCTCAGTCAAGCAACTCCGCACCGCCCCGCTCTTTGCCGCCACCGACGCGCTGGGCGAAGTCCTTCCGCCGATGGGCGCCGTCGACGGACGCGTCATGGGCTCTTATGCGCATGTGATCGACGTGGCATAAGGCCGGAGCGTGAGCAGGAAAAGTCGCTCGCGCTTTTCCGGTTCGCGAGCGCGACCACGAAGGAGCCCATGGCGCAATCGATCATGTTCATGGGCACCGGGTCCGATGTCGGCAAGTCGCTGCTGGTCGCCGGGCTCTGCCGCGCCTTTGCCAACCGGGGACTCAAAGTCGCCCCGTTCAAGCCGCAGAACATGTCCAACAACGCGGCGGTGACCGCCGATGGCGGCGAGATCGGGCGGGCCCAGGCGCTGCAGGCGCGGGCGGCGCGACGCCAGCCGGTTACCGCCATGAACCCGGTACTGCTCAAACCCGAACATGAGAGCGGCGCTCAGCTCGTCGTCCGCGGCCAGCGGGTGGGCTCATTCCCGGCGCGGGAGTATTGGGCAAAGCGCGGCGAACTGCTGCCGCGGGTGCTGGCCGCCTTCGATGAGCTCGCCGCCACGGCCGATCTCATCCTCGTCGAAGGCGCCGGCAGTGCCTCCGAGGTCAACCTCCGCCACAACGATATCGCCAATTTCGGCTTCGCCCGCGCCGCCAACCTGCCCGTGGTGCTGATCGGCGATATCCAGCGCGGCGGCGTCATTGCTGCGCTCGTGGGCACCTTTGCGGTGATCGATCCGGACGACGCCAAGCTCATCGCCGCGACGCTGGTCAACAAGTTCCAGGGCGACCCGGCCCTGTTCGAAGACGGCCGCCGCTTCATCGCCGAACGCACCGGCGTGCCCTGCCTGGGGCCGGTGCCGTTCTTCCCTGACGCGCGAAAGCTGCCGGCCGAGGATGTGCTGGCGTTGGAGCATGTTCAGGAAAAGTCGCATGCGCTTTTCCGGTTCGAACATGCGACCAGAGAAAACCGGCAGAAGCCTGCCATGGGGCAGGGGCGCTACATCATCGCCGTGCCGCGGCTGCCGCGCATCGCCAATTTCGACGACCTCGATCCGCTCAAGGCCGAGCCGGGCGTGACCGTGGTCATCGTCGAACCCGGCTCGGCCCTGCCGCGCAACGCCGATCTCATCATTGTTCCCGGCAGCAAAGCCACCCGCGCCGATCTCGCCGCCCTGCGCGATCAAGGCTGGGACATCGACATCATGGCCCACCATCGGGCCGGCCGTCCGGTCTTGGGCATTTGTGGCGGCTATCAGATGCTGGGCAGGATCATCGCCGATCCCGATGGCATCGAGGGCACGCCGGGCACCAGCGAAGGTCTCGGCCTGCTCGAGGTCGAAACCACTCTGGCGCCGGTCAAGCAGCTGCGACTCGAAAACGCCGTCCATGCCCAAAGCGGCGAGGCGCTGGGCGGCTACCATATGCACATGGGCGCAACCGAAGGCGCCGATCGCGCCCGCCCCTTTGCCCGCATAGCCGGGGCGCCGGAGGGCGCGCAGAGCCCCGATGGCCGCGTCACCGGCACCTATCTTCATGGCCTCTTTGCCGCCGATGGCTTCCGCGCCGCGTTCCTTGCCAGCCTCGGCGCCACCCGCACCGGCGAAACCGCCTACGAGGCGAGCATCGACTCCACCCTCGACGCACTCGCCGCCCATCTCGAAACCCATCTCGATCTCGATGCGCTGCTGGCGCTGGCCGGCACCCCGGAGCGACGCCGATGAACGCCTTCCTCGCGCCCCTCGCAGTGCTGCTCGAGCGGCTCTTCGGCTACCCGCCGCCGCTGCTCAAGGGCATCGGCCACCCGGTCATCTGGATGGGCAAGCTCATCGCCGGCCTCGATCTCCGGCTCAACCGGGGCGAGGGCCGCAAGCTCAAGGGCGTGGCGATGTTGGCGATCCTGCTCGCCGCCACGGCGGCCATCACCGTCGCCATCCGGCTGGCCCTTGGTCTCGTTCCCTTCGGCTGGGTGCTCGAAGCCGTCCTCGCCACCAGTCTCCTCGCCCAGAAGGAACTGGGGCGCGCCGTGCGTGCCGTCGCCGACGCCCTTTCCCATTCGCTCGAGGCCGGCCGCCGGCAGGTGAGCCAGATCGTCGGCCGCGATCCGCAGACGCTGGACGAGGCCGGCGTTTCCCGCGCCGCCATCGAAAGCCTCGCCGAAAGCGCCTCGGACGGCGTCATCGCGCCGCTCTTCTGGCTGATCCTCGGCGGCCTGCCCGGCATCGCGCTCTACAAGGCCGTCAACACCGCCGATTCCATGGTCGGTCACCGGACCGAACGCCACCGCGACTTCGGCTGGGCCAGCGCCCGGCTCGACGACGTCGTCAACTGGATCCCCGCCCGCCTGACCGCGCTGCTCGTCGCCGGCGCCGCCTTCTGGGTCAAGGGCGCCGATGCCGAAAAAGCCTGGACCACCGCGCTCCGCGACGCCAAAAAACACGCCTCGCCCAATGCCGGCTGGCCCGAAGCCGCTTTCGCCGGAGCGCTCGGCTTCTCGCTGGGCGGCCCCCGCGCCTATGACGGCGAGGTGCACGACCTCCCCGATTTCGGCACCGGCCGCCGCGACCTCGGCCCGGCCGACATCGGCAAGGCACTGGAGCTTTACGCCATGATGCTCAACCTGGCGCTGGGGGTGAGTTTGGCCATCGCTCTGGTGATGTGGCGGTAGGGGCACATTCCACCAACCCCACCGGCGTCATGCCGGCGAAAGCCGGGACCCACTGCTCGGATAGTTCCGATATTCCAATCCATCCGGTCTCGCTCTGATGAAAGGTCGGCGCGCGTCGCGCGGGCGGAGCGTAAGGCGCACTGGGTCCCGGCGCGCGCCGGGATGACGGCGGTGGGGTGGCGAGGCAGAGGGACCGGCGCGTTTGCGATGCCCCTCAAGCCTCGTGCACCCCACCTCCCTCGTCGCCCTGTGCAGCTTCCCCGCCCTTGATCGCCATCGGCAGGCCGGCAACGACGAAATAGACGTCGTCGCAGATCTCGGCCAGCCGCTGGTGGGCCTCGCCGGCGAGATCGCGAAAACTGCGCGCCATGGCGTTGTCCGGCACGATCCCCAGTCCCACCTCGTTGGAGATCAGGATCACCTTGGCGGTCTTGATCTGGGCCAGCGTCACTACCAGGTCCTCGACCGCGGCCGCGACGTCGCGGTTGGCGCCGAGCAGATTGGTGATCCACAGCGTCAGGCAGTCGACGAGGATGACGTCATGGTCCTTGGTGGCCTTGACGATCTCCCCGGTGATCTCGAGCGGCTCTTCGATGGTGGCAAACCGGCCCAGCCGCTGCCGCTGGTGGGTTTGCACCCGATCGCGCATTTCGCCATCGAGCGCCTCCGCCGTAGCGAGATAGGCCGGTTTGTCGCCCGCCCGCATCGCCATTCGCTCGCCCAGCCCGGTCTTGCCCGATCGCGCCCCACCCAAAATCAGCACGTGGCCTGGTGTGTGTGTCATGGTTCAACCTTTCCCCTTGCCGGGATGCGCGCGATGAAGTGCCCTTTGATGCCTTCCGGCCACCGCGCGTAGGGCACCGCGCCGTCGGCAGTCTGTGCATAGGCCTTGGCCCAGCTCCTGATCGCGTCCGCCGCCGCCGCGCCGGCCTCGAAGCGCCCGGCAAGATAGCCTGTTTTGCCCGCCGCTTGAATGAGCACTGCGCAGGATTGCTGGCAGGCCCAAAGACACTCGTGCCGGACAATCCGCACGGCTTCGCCCTGGTTGCCTGTCGCGGCCTCCAATGCAGTGGCGAGGATCTCCCCGCCCGTCCGCCCCATTGCGTCGAACGGGGCAGCCGGCCCCACCTTGCAGGTGATGCAGACGGTGATCTCGACCGGTGCCATCGGCCCAATTCCTCATGTTTGACTGGGGTAACCTTGGCTGCATGCGAGCCATGCAGCAAGCCGGCTAGGCAGACGCACGACCCCGCTTATTATACTTTCGTCTAAGAGCCATTGGCATTATGGTCCGCGCCGACTAGCACAGCTCGATTTGGTGAAGTCTGGAGACTCCGCGCGTGCCGAAGCTTTATCTTGGGGTGGATGGGGGCGGTACCAACTGCCGCATCAGGCTCGCCGACGAGAACCTTGTTACCCTCGCAGATGCTGCTGGCGGCCGTTCGAACCTGCAGATCGACAATGGCGATCCGGCCTGGCACTCGGTCACCGAGGGCACCCGCGAAGTCTTCGCCAAAGCCGGCATCGATTTTGCCGAAACCAGAAACACCTATGCCTGCTTCGGCATGGCCGGCGGCCGCCTGCCTTCGGCGCGCGATGCTTTCGCCGCCCGCGACTGGCCCTTTGCCGGGGTCGAGGTCTACGACGATATCGACATTGCCCGCGCCGGCGCCCATGGCGGCGAGGATGGCGCAGTGATCATCGTGGGCACCGGTTCGGCCGCGCTCGCCATGGTCGAGGGCGTCCGCTACCAGTGCGGCGGCTGGGGCTTCCACATCGGCGACCAGATGTCGGGCGCCATCCTCGGGCGCGAACTGGTGCGCCGCGCCGTCGAAGCGGCGGACGGGCTGGTTTCGGGTTCCCCGCTGACCGAGGCGGTGATCGCAAAGCTCGGCGGCAGTCTCGACGCGGTGATGGATTGGTCCTTCCCCAAGGCTTCCGGTGCCGCGGGCGTCGCCAACTACAAGGTCGACAACCCAGCGATCCTGCTCGGCCGCGCCCCCGCCGAGTTCGGCGCGCTGATGCCGCTGTTCTTCGAGTTCTACGAGCAAGGCGATCCGGTCGCCCTCGAGTTGATGGAGCTCGAACTGAGCTACATCGACAACTACGTTACCTGGTTCAAGACGCGCGGCGCCAAAAGACTCGCCGCGGTCGGCGGCTTCGGCACCCGGCTTTACCCGCTCTTGATCGCGCGTTATGGCGACTTCATCGTCACTCCCCTGCATGAGCCGCTGCATGGGGCCGTCATCCTCGCCAAACAGAAGTTTGCATCGCAATGAACTACATCGACAGGAGACATTCTCACGTGTCCAGCCGCATCATCCCGGTCCAGCCCTTCGATTATGTGGTGT
>Ga0214473_10008497_pt1 | contig 12134 bp, 13 predicted proteins | sample RVTome_7_FD_203509 | JGI IMG/M metagenome (GOLD analysis project Ga0214473, IMG submission 203509) | Soil microbial communities from uranium-contaminated site in the Upper Colorado River Basin, Wyoming, United States - RVT98D197 | ecosystem: Environmental > Terrestrial > Soil > Contaminated >... | reverse complement strand
GCCATCGCGTCCTCGTCCTCGCAGGTGCGCCGGTACGGACGGCCGAGCAGGGCCGGGTACAGCTCGCGGAAGAAGAACTTGTCCTCGCCGGGCCCCGGGGTGAGGGCCCGCACCAGGACGACGAGACGCGCGAGCTGGCCGATCTCGCGCACGAAGGAGCCGGCCCCGCGCAACAGGCCGCCCACGTGAGCGCAGAGCACGAGGTCGTGCGGGCCCACCGGGACCTCGCCCCAGGCCGCCTCGATCACCCGCACGTTGCCGAGCCCGGCCTCGGCGGCCCAACGCTGGAGCTCGCGCGCCATCGCGGGAGAGGGCTCCAGCGCCGTCACCTCCCGCAGGCGGCGGGCGAGCGGGATGGCCAGAGCCCCGCATCCGGCGCCCACATCGAGCGCGGTCCGGCAGGAGTCGAGCCGCGGGCCGATGGCCTCGAGCACGCGCGCGGCGTAGTCGCCGCGCTCGGCGGCCCGCCGGTACCACGCCGCCGTCTGGTCGGTCCAGAACGCCGATCGCGGCGCGTCGGGCCGCGGCCGGCCGGGTGGGCGCGGGAGCGTGCTATCCTGCCCGCCGTGTCGCTCGTCGTCCTCTGGCTTCACGTGCTCGCGGCCATCACCTGGATCGGCGGGATGCTCTTCATCGCGCTGGTCCTGGTGCCGATCGCCCGCCGATTGGAAGACCAGACCCTGCGCGCGCGGCTCGTCCGCGAGACGGGACTGCGCTTCCGGACGGTCGGCTGGATCGCCCTCGGCGTGCTCGTCGTCACGGGCCTGCTCAACCTGTGGATGCATCCCGGCCTGCTCTCCTCCCCGCGCTTTCACTGGAAGCTCGGTCTCGTCGGCCTGACGCTGATCCTGAGCGCCTTCCACGACTTCGTCCTGGGCCCGCGCGCCGGCGCCCCCGGCGCCGACCCGGCGGCCCGCGTGCGCGCCTCCTGGATCGCCCGCATCAATGTCCTCGTGGTCCTGGTGATCGTCCTGCTCGCCCTGTCGCTCTTCAGGTAGTGGGCTCCGACTTCTCGAGCTCGCGGATCAGCACCTCGAGCCGCCGCGAGGTGTCCCGCACGTACTCGTAGAGGTGCTTGTGCATGAGGGCCAGCGTGAGGGCGTGGCGGAGAGCCCGCGGCCGGCGGCACGCGGTCTCGAGACACAGCGTGAGGGTCAGCCACGCCCGCCGCGGCGAGGCGCGCAGCAGGCAGGTCCAGACGATTCGCCGGAAGACGGCCAGATCGTCGCGCCCGGCCACCAGTCGCGACCCGCGGAGGCCGCCGCGATTCAGAATGAGCGCCATCGCCCGCCGGCGGTAGTTGCGGTAGCCGTACAGGCGGCGCAGGAGCGTCCGGTATCCTTCGTAGAGCTCCCGGCGCGACATGCCGGCGGGAACGATATTGGTGAAGACGAACTGGTCGCCCACCGACTCGGCGATCAGCCGCCCGGCGGCCTTGAGTCGTGCGTGGAGCGGGGTCCTGGGCATCGCGTTGAGCATGCCCGTCATGGAGATGGGGATCCGGGCCTGCTGGATGAACCTGAACTGCTCCTCGAAGATGGACGGATCGTCGCTGTCGAACCCGACGATCATGCCGGCCATCACCTCGATCCCGGCGGCCTGGATCCGGTGGACGGCGGCCACGATGTCCTCGCGCATGTTCTGGGCTTTGTTGGACTCCGCGAGGCTCGCCTTCCGGGGTGACTCGATGCCGACGAAGATCGTCGAGAAGTAGGCGCGCTTCATGAGGTCCAGCAGCTCGGCGTCCTGGGCCACGTTGAGGCTCATCTCGGTCATGAACTCGATGGGGTAGCCCCGCGCCTGCTGCCACTCGGACAGAGCGCGCAGAAGCTCCTTCGCCTCTTTCTTGTTGCCGATGAAGTTGTCGTCCACGACGAAGATATTCCGCGCGCCGAGCCGGTGGATCGCCTCGACCTCCGCCAGCACCTGGGCCACCGACTTCGTCCGCGGCCGGCGGCCGTACATCACGATGATGTCGCAGAACTCGCAGTTGAACGGGCACCCGCGCGCGAACTGGATGGTCATGCTGCGATACCGGTCCGCCTTGAGCAGATCGAAGCGCGGCAGCGGGGAGTCGAGCATGCTCGGCTTGTCGTCCTGGCGGTACTCGGCCTGCGACCGCCCCGCCTCGTGGTCGCGCAGGAACCGCGGCCACGTGTACTCGGCCTCGCCGACGAACAGCACGTCCACCCGGCCCCGCAGCTCCTCGGGGCAGAGCGTGGCGAACGGCCCGCCCGCCACCACCAGCTTCCCGCGGCGGCGGAAGGCGTCGGCCAGCTCGAGGATCCGCCGCTTGTGGACGACGTAGCCGGTGAGCCCGACGATATCGGCGTCGGTATCGAAGTCGACATGCTCCACGTTCTCGTCGCAGAGGACGACCTCGTGCGGCGCCGGCGTCAGCCCCGCCACCGTGGGCAGCGACAGATTGGGAAATACACAGCGCTTCTTGAGGCTGGGCAGGACCCGGTCGAAGGTCCAGAAGGACTCGGGATTCCTCGGGGCAATCAGGTAGATTTTCAGATCAGACCCCCTCCCACGCCAGGCTCGCCGCCCACCGGCGGTAGCCCGGGCAATCGTGGTACTGGTCGGCCGTGCACAGCCAGCCCAGCTGGTCACGCGTGGGCACCCGCACCCGGCCATTGGCGAGCCGGCAGTAGACCGGCACCGGGAAGACACCCGCGCGACGCCCGACCGCGGGGGTCAAGCATGGGCAGCTCCTCTCCTCATCCTGTCTGGCCTGCATCATGGCTCCTCCTCTCCGGCCCGGCCCCTCAGGGCTCGACGACGACCGCAAGCCCGTGGGGGCGCGGCGCGACCTTCACCGCTCCCAGCACCGCGCGCCGCGGGCCGTCGACGATCGTCACGGTGTTGGAGCTGTGGTTGGCGACGAAGAGGATCCCGCTCGAGGTCGCCGCCACATGGTAGGGCTCCACGCCCACCGGCACCGTGGCGATCACCTTGTGGTCGGCCAGGGACACCGCCACGACGCTCCTCAAGCCGTGGTCGCTGAACCACATCTCGGTGGCGGTCGACGACACCAGGTTCCCATCTCGCCCCCGCTTGGGTGAGTGGAACGGATACTTGCCCACCGTGATGGAACCGAGCGGCCGCCGAGTCGCCGTGTCGATGTAGTCGACCCGAGAATCCGGTAGGTGAGTGAAGCCGGAGTTGGTGATCCACGCGACCCTGCCATCCGGGCTCAGCGTCACGTCATGCGCGTTGGCCCCGGTGTCGATCAGCGCCACCTTTCCGGTGGTGAGATCCACGACGCCGACCCGCGGATCGCCCGGCTTGTAGGGCCGGTTGGTGACCGTGAACCAAAGCTCTCGGCCGTCGGCGCTGAGGGAGAGATCGTGCTGGGCCCGGCCGACTTTGAGCGGTGGCCCGATCTTCCAGCTCCCGACCTCCACCACGCTCACGAAGGTCTCCGTCTCGTGCCCGACGAAGAGCGTTCGACCGTCGGGGCTGAACGCGACGTCGTGGGTCTGCCGTCCGAGCTTGAGCCGCGCCACTTCCTCGAGCGTCCCGGTGTCGATCACCGAGACCTCTCCCGAGCGGCGGTCGCTGGTCGCGACCCAGCGCCCGTCGGGCGACACGCCGAGGTTGTGCGGCTCGCGCCCCACCTTGACTTCGCGGACCAGCGTCAGCCGAGGCACAGGGCCGCGGTAGACGCCGATCGTATCGGTCTTCTCGGAGGTGACGAAGAGCGTGACCCGCACTTGAGCCCAGGCCGGCACCATGGCCAGGAGCACGCCGACGGTCGCCGCCGGCAGGAGCATTCGGCGCTTCATCGCTCAGTCCCCGAGAGCCGCGGCGAGCCGGTCGACCTTGGCCTCGGCGTGGTCGATGGAAGCCGACGGCCCCTGCCCGGCCTCGACCTCTTCGAAGGCGCGGGCGAGGAGCAGCTGGCCCTGCGAGTCGAGGACGGCTTCGGCCAGTGGCAGCAGCACGCCGTTCTCCTTGTCGATGTGGTCGCGCAGCAGGTGGATGTAGCGCCGGGCCGCGTCCGCGCGCCGGGCCGGATCACGGTGGGCCATCGCCTGGATCAACGCACGGCCCTCGGTGTGCTCTTCCAGCATTACGCCCACGGGCCCGCCGGCGGCGGGGACACCGGCCTGGGCCAGCGCCGGGAAGAGGTACGTCTCCTCCTTGCCGTGGTGGTTCCGATCGGCGAAGGTGCGGAGCCAGTCGAGTAGCTTCTCCCACCAGCCGCCCGGCAGCGGCCGACCCTCGGTGAGCCGGCCCGCGGCCACCTCGAGCAGCACGATGGCGCGGAGGATGACCCGATGCTCCTCTCGTAGCGTGTCGGTCGGGCTTGTCATGAGCGTCTCCTCACTTCCGCAGGTCGAGCACGCGCTTGGCCTTTCCGGCGCTGCGCTCGATCGTCTTCGGGGGCACGACGCGGACGTCCGCAGTGATCCCGATCACCTCGTGGATCTTCCGGCGCGCCCCCGCCGCGAGCGCGGCCGGGGCCGACCCGCCCGCCGCGAGGACCGCCGCGCGCGCCTCGACCTGCACCTCGAGCGTGTCCAGGCTGCCCTCCCGGCGCACCACCAGCAGGTAGTGGGGCTCGATGTCCGGCACCTGGAGGAGCGCGTGCTCGATCTGCGAGGGGTACACGTTGACGCCGCGAATGATCAGCATGTCGTCGGTGCGGCCGGTGATGCGGCCGATCCGGGCCAGGGTCCGCCCACAGCGGCACCGGGTCGCGTCCAGGGTCGTCAGGTCACGCGTGCGGTAGCGGAGCAGCGGCAGCGCCTCCTTGGTCAGCGTGGTGAATACCAGCTCGCCGGTGACCCCGGGGCCGACCGGCTCGAGGGTCTGGGGGTCCACGACCTCGGCCAGGAAGTGATCCTCGGCCACGTGCATCCCGCAGCGCTCCGGGCACTCCACGGACACCCCGGGCCCGATCACCTCGCTCAGCCCGTAGATGTTCAGCGCCATGACGTCGAGTCGGGCCTCGATGGCGTCGCGCATGGCTTCGGTCCAGGGCTCGGCGCCGAAGAAGCCGACGCGGAGCTTGAGGTCCTTGGGGTTGATGCCGGCGTCCTCCAGCGCCTCCGCCAGGTGGAGCGCATACGACGGCGTGGAGCAGAGCACCGTGCTCCCGAAGTCCCGCAGGGCCACGAGCTGACGGTCGGTGAAGCCGCCCGAGATCGGAATCACCGCGGCCCCGATCCGCTCCGCGCCATAGTGGAAGCCGAGGCCGCCCGTGAAGAGGCCGTAGCCGTAGGCGTTCTGGACCACGTCGCCCCGGCTCACCCCGGCCGCCATCAGGGTACGGGCCATGACCTCGCTCCACGTCTCGAGATCGCGGCGCGTGTAGGCCACCACCGTCGGCTTGCCGGTGGTGCCCGAGGAGGCGTGGATGCGCACCACCTCCTCCATCGGTACCGCCAGCAGCCCGAAGGGATAGGTGGCGCGGAAGTCGTCCTTGACCGTGAAGGGCAGACGGCGCAGGTCCGCGAGCGAGCGGATATCCGCCGGCTTCACCCCGGCGTGACGGAGGCGCTCGCGGTAGAGCGGGACGCGCTCGCACGCCCAGGCCGCCTGGGTCCGCAGGCGCGCCAGCTGGAGAGCCTCGATCTCGTCGCGTTGGACCCGCTCGATTCCGGTCAGGTCGTACGTCATCGGCGGGACTCCTCTCGGACCAGCTCGAGGCCGTACGCGCGGCGGGCGGAGTCACCCGCCGTCTTGTGGTCGACCGCGGTTTCCTCGATCAGGCCTCCGGGCGCGAGCACATAGCCACGGTCGGAGACGCGGCCGGCCGCACGGGCGTTCTGCTCGACGAGCAGCATGGTGAGCCCTTCCGCCTTCAGCCGTTCCAGCACCCGGAAGATCTCGCCGATCACGAGCGGCGCGAGACCCACCGACGGCTCGTCGAGCAGGAGCAGGCGGGGATGCGCCATGAGGGCCCGGCCCACCGCCACCATCTGCTGCTCGCCCCCCGAGAGCGTGCTCCCGCGCTGGTCGAGCCGGGACCGCAGCGCCGGGAACAAGTCGAGCACGCGGTCGAGATCGCCGGGCAACGACGCCCGGCGGGCCGCGCGGGGACGCGCGTACGCGCCCAGGGCGAGGTTCTCGCGTACCGTGAGCGGTCCGAAGAGGTCGCGGCCCTCGGGAACCATCGCGATCCCGAGCCTCACCAGCGTCTCGGGGGGGCGTCCCCCGACGAGCGCCCCCTCGAAGGAGATGCTGCCGGCGCGCGCGGGCACGAGGCCCGTGATGGCCCGGAGCAGGGTCGTCTTCCCGGCGCCGTTAGGGCCCACGATGGTGACCAGCTCGCCCCGCTCGATCCGCAGGCTCACCCCGCGGAGAACCTGGACGCGGCCGTACGCGACATCGAGACCGCGCACCCCGAGCATCACGCGGCCTCCTCGCCGAGGTAAGCCGCGATCACCTCGGGATTCCGCCGCACCGCCGCCGGTGGACCCTCAGCCAGCTTCTGGCCGTAGGACAGGACGAGCACCTCGTCCGAGAGATCCATCACCAGGTCCATGTGGTGGTCCACGAGCAACACGGTCGTCCCCGCGGCCCGGATCCGCTCGATCAGCGCGGCCAGCCGCTCCTTCTCGGCGGCGTTGAGCCCGGCGCCGGGCTCGTCCAGCAGCAGCAGCCGGGGCCCCATGGCCAGGGCCCGCGCGACCTCTACCAGCCGCTGCTCGCCGTACGGCACCGCGGCCGCCGGCAGCCCGGCGCGTGCCTCGAGGCCCACCAGGCCCAGCACATCCCATGCGCGCTGGCGCAGTCTTCTCTCCTCCCGGCGCATGGCCCGGCTCCGGAGCGCGCAGGAGAGCCAGCCGGCTCGCCCTCGCCGGTGGCACCCCACCAGCACATTCTCCAGGACGGTCATATCGCCGAAGAGGCGGACGAGCTGGAAGGTGCGCGCGATGCCGCGACCGGCCACCGCGTGGGGTCGCGCGACGGGCAGGGGTTTCCCCTCGAAGAGCACCCGGCCGGCGCTCGGCGCAAGAACGCCGCTGATCATGTTGAAGATCGTGGTCTTGCCGGCGCCATTGGGGCCGATCAGCGCCTTGATCTGACCCGCCATGACCGTGAAGTCCACGCCGGCCACCGCGACCAGGCCACCGAACTCCTTGCGGAGTCCCTGGATCTCGAGGAGCGGCGCCGCGGTCATGCGACCCTCCGTCCGGGCGCGGTCAGCCCGCCCGGCGCGAGGATCATGACGGCCATCAGGAGCAGCCCGAAGACGACGATCTCGTATTCCGCCGCGCCGTGCGACAGAGAGAGGAGCGGGAGCGCCGAGCGGAGCGCCTCCACGAGGAGCACGACCGCCGCCGCGCCCAAGAGACCTCCCCAGAGGCTTCCCGCTCCGCCCAGGACGACCATCACCACCAGCTCCACGGAGAAGGCGAAGCCGAACGGGGACGGGTTGATGAACGCCAGGTAGTGAGCGTAGAGCGAGCCGGCCAGCGCGGTGGACGCGCCCGCCAGGGCGAACACGCCGAGCTTGAGCCGCGCCGTGTCGATGCCGGCGGCGGCGGCGGCCGACTCGCTCCCGCGCACGGCGCGGAGGGCGCGCCCGATGCGCGAATCCACCAGGTTCCCACCCAGCCCGAGGAGCAGCAGGAGACAGCCCCAGCTGAGCCAGAGCATCCGGGCGTCGGTGTCGAAGCGGAACGCGCCCAGCGAGAGCGGTGGAATCCCGGTGAGACCCGAGGGGCCACCGGTCACCCCGCTCCAGTTCACCAGCACGTAGTAGACGATGATCCCGAAGCCGAGCGTCGCCATGGCGAGGAGCAGACCGGAGAGCCTGAAGATCGGGAAGCCGATGAGCAGGGCCGTCACCCCACCGGCGAGGACGGCCACGGCCAGGGCCGCCCAGCCGTTCCAGCCGTACGACGCCGTCAGCACGCCGGAGACGTAGGCGCCGATGGCATAGAAGGCAGCCTGCCCGAGCGACACCTGTCCGGCGAAACCCATGACCAGGGACAGCCCGAACGCGGCAATCGCATTGAGCGCGATGAAGATCAGGATCCCGAGCACGTAGCTCGAGCGCACGAGACCGCCGATGCCGGCAACCAGGACGGCCGCGGCCACGAGCAGGATGACGCGGCGGCCGGCGCTCACCGGGCTAGGTCTCCTCCGCCACGCGCCACGGCGTCCATCCCGCCACCTGGGCGAGGAGCAGCAGGATCAGCACCACGAACGCCACCGCGTCCTTATATCCGGAGGACAGCAACCCGGCAGACAGCGATTCGAGCAGGCCGAGCAGGAAGCCGCCGGCGATGGCGCCGACCGGGCTCACCAGCCCACCGAGCACGGCGGCCACGAAACCCTTGAGGCCCAGCATCAGCCCCATGTCGTAGGTCGCGTAGGTGATCGGAGCGATGACGGCGCCCGCCGCCGCGCCGAGGCCACCGGATAGCGCAAAGGCCAGCAGCCACATGCGCTCGACCCGGATGCCCATGAGCCGTGCGCCGCGCGGATTCACCGCGCAGGCCGTGACCGCGCTGCCCGCATAGGTGCGGGTGAAGAAGACCCAGAGTCCCGCGAAGACCAGGGCGGCCACCGCCAGGACCCAGAAGCCCTGCCTCACCACGCTCGCGCCCAGCACCCGGAGCGGCGGGCCCGGCGAGAACGCGTCGAGCGCATAGGGATCGGTGCCCCAGACCGCCAGCGCCGTCCCGCGGATCGCGATGGAGGCGCCGATCGTGACGATGAGCGCGGCCGTCGCCTCTGCACGGCGTATCGGATGGACCCCCACCCGCTCCAGCAGCGCGCCCACCACGGCCACGACTGCGACGGCCAGCACGAACGCCGCCGCCGTCGGCAGGCCGAGGTGCCGCCCCGTCACCATCAGGAGCGCCCCCAGCATCACGAACTCGCCCTGGGCGAAGTTGATGATGCGCGTCACGCGGTAGACGATGACGAAGCCCAGCCCAATGAGGGCGTAGACGCCTCCTACCACGAGGCCGGAGGCCAGGTACTGGGCGAGCTGGGCCTCGAAGCTCATGAAGTTGTCACTTGGCCTGGCGCCACTGCCCCTCCACGATCTGGGTCATGGTGACGGCGCGCCGGTCGAGGCCGTTGTGGTCGGTCACCGAGAAATCGAAGACGCCGGTGATCCCTACGAAGTTGCGCGTGCCCTCGATCGCCGAGCGCACCTTGGCCCGATCGGGCCCGGCCTTCTCCATGGCTCGCAGGACGAGCTGGATAGCGTCCCAGGCGTGGCCGCCGAAGGTATTCCGTGGCCCGTACTTGGCCTCGAAGTCCCGCGCGTAGGCGAGCAGGACCGGCTTCTGCGGATCGGTGTCCGCCAGCTGCTCGGCCACCAGCAACTTGCCGGCGGGGAAGAGCACCCCGTTCGACGCCGGGCCCGCCAGCTCCACGTAGCGCTTGTTACCCACCCCGTGGCTCTGGAAGAGGGGCCCCGCCACGCCGAGGTCCGCGTAGTTCTTGGTGGCGATGGACGCCGAGGGTGGGATAGACCAGATCACGGTCGCCTGGGGGCTGGCGGCCTTGACCCGCGTAAGCTGGGGCGTCATGTCCACGTCCTTCTGCCCGAACTTCTCGTTGGCGACGATCGTGAGCCCCGCCTTCTGAGCGGCCTTCTCGAACTCGATCCAGCCGAGCTGCCCGAAGGCATAGTCCACGTTGAGCCAGGCGACCCGGGTGAGCCCCCGGGCCTTGAGGTGGTCGACCAGCACGCCCACGATCAGCTGGTCGCTCTGGGGCGTCTTGAAGATCCACTTCCGTTCGGCCGCCGGCTCGACGATCTTGATCGCGGCGGCGCAGGACACCAGGGGCACCTCGGCCTTCTGGACCGTGTCGAGGATCGCCAGCGAAGTGCCCGAGAGCGTCGTCCCGACGATTGCGGTGACCCGGTCCTCGTCGATCAGCTTCTTGGCGGTCAGCACCGCCTTGGTCTCATCGCTGGCGTCGTCGTAGATCACGAGCTTCACGGGGTGCAGCTTGCCGTCGGGTCCCTTGACGCCACCCTTGGCGTTGACCTCGGCCTCGAGCATGAGCGCGGTATCGCGCTCGGGGATGCCGAGAGAGGAGCCCGGTCCGGTGATGGAGAAGATCGCCCCGATCTTGTAGGGCTCCTGCGCGCCGCCCGGAACGGCTCCCCAGGTCAAGGTCCACAGGGCCAGGGTCACCGCCACGATCATCCGCCCCACGATCCGCATGGTCAGGTCCTCCTTCGCTGGTCGAGCATGGTGCGCATCACTCTCCACGCACCCGGGGCGCGCCGGATATGATCTGGATCATGGTTCGATCGATTGCTCCATGTGGATCATCGGGCCGTGGTGGAACCCGACCCGCGTGAAGAACTCGCGGACGTCGGCCTGCCCGAGATCGATCAGGGTCGCCACCCGCTCGATCGCGCGCAGCTCGCGGCCGCTGTCCACGAAGCGACGGAGCAGGGCCTGGGCGACCCCGCGGCCGCGATAGGGCGGGTCCACCCCGATGAGGTCGACCCATCCGGTGGGCCGGGCGATGCCAAACTCGGACTCGCCCACCCAGCCGAAGAGAAAACCCACCAGCCGGCCGTCGGTCTCGGCGACGAGCGACATCCACGGCGGGCGGAGGGCGGCGATCTCGAGATGCTGCCGCCAGTAGTCCTTTCGCGTGTGGCCGGACAGCTTCTCGTCGATGTGCACGATGGCGTCCTGATCCGAGAGCTCGACGGGGCGGACGGTGACGGTGGTCCGGCTCATGCCGCTCCTCCTCAGGCCGCCGCGCGCCCGGCCGTCTTGAGGTAGCGCTGGCGGCCGAGGAGGGCGGCGCCCAGGGCCGCCGCGAACTGAGGTCCCTCCGGCACGTAGACCGGCACGCCGAGCTTGTCGCGGAGGGCCACGACCATGCCCTCCTGCTGGGCGACGCCGCCGATGAAGGCGACGGGACCGTCGAGGCCCACCCGCTTGAGCAGCGAGAGCGCGCGATCGCCCAGCGAGTTGTGGATGCCGCGCAGGATGTTCTCGACCGTGACGCCCTCGGAGATGTGGTTGATGATCTCGGTCTCGGCCAGCACCGCGCACACGCTGGAGATGGCCTGCGGGCGCTGAGCGCCCAGCGACAGGGGCCCGATGTCGGCCACCGAGACCTCCAGGTACTTGGCCGCCCGCTCGAGGAAGCCGCCCGAGCCGGCGGCGCACTTCTCGTTCATGTGGAACTCCTTGACCTTGCCGCCGTCGCGCAGGCGGATGGCCCGCGAGCACTGGGCGCCGATGTCGAGCACGAAGCGTGCCTCCGGGCACGCCGTCGCCGCGCCGCGCGCCCCGCAGGTCAGGTCGGTGATCTGGATATCGCGGAAGGGCACCGCGTAACGGCCGAGGCCGGTCGTGGCGGTGTAGGCGACCGCCTCCCCGTCGAAGCCCGCGGCGTCGAGGGCCGCTGCCAGCACCTCCCGCGCCACCTTCTCGAAATCGGCCTTGGTCTTCACCTGGCCCCGGCCGCGCACCGCACCCGCGTCGTCCACCAGCACGCACTTGGTCGTGCCCGATCCGATGTCGATGCCGGCCACCAGCATGGCTAGCTCCTCCCCGCGCCCACGGTGACCACGTCGCCGCGGGCCCCCGCCTGCGCCCGCTCCAGCGCGAAGAGGGCGGCGCCGAGGGCCCCCATGTAGTGGCCCTCGTCACTCACATTGATGGGCTTGCCCAGGACCTCCTCCAGCGCCCGGACCATGCCGATATTCAGGGAGACACCGCCGGTGAAGGTGATCTCCTCCTCCACGCCCACGCGACGGACCAGCGACATGGTCCGGGTCGCGATGGCCTTGTGGACGCCGCCCAGGATGTCCTCGATCGTCTTGCGCTGGGCCAGATAGGACATGATGTCGGACTCGACGAACACGGTGCAGACCGAGGTGAGCCGCACGGGCGCCTTCGCCTGCAGCGCCAGGGGCCCGATCTCGTCGAGGCTCACGCCGGTGACGTCCGCCGCCGCGGACAGGAAGCGTCCCGTCCCGGCCGCGCACTTGTCGTTCATCGAGAAATCGACGACGGAGCCGTCGGCCCCCACCTTGATGGCCTTGGTGTCCTGGCCGCCCATGTCGATGACGGTCCGCGTGGCCGGGAACAGCGACTGGGCGCCCCGCCCGTGGCAGGTGATCTCGGTGATCTGCGCGTCGCCGAAGGTGACCTTGTAGCGGCCGTAGCCGGTCC
>Ga0214473_10008496_pt1 | contig 12136 bp, 10 predicted proteins | sample RVTome_7_FD_203509 | JGI IMG/M metagenome (GOLD analysis project Ga0214473, IMG submission 203509) | Soil microbial communities from uranium-contaminated site in the Upper Colorado River Basin, Wyoming, United States - RVT98D197 | ecosystem: Environmental > Terrestrial > Soil > Contaminated >... | reverse complement strand
AAGCGGGTATTTCCCGCACGCGGCGTCGAACAGGGGGTCGTGCGCGCGGAGGTCGTCGTTCGCCAGCAGCCCCAGGTGGCGGATCCCCGCTTCCTGGTAACGGGCGAAGTGCGGGTCCAGGAATTCACGGACGAACCGTGCCTGGTCCTCGTGCAGCCTCCCGTGGGGAAACATGTCCCCGCCGTTGACGACCAGGGTCGCGCCGATATCCTTTGCCAGCTCGAGCGTCCATTCGTACTTCCATATGCTCCCGTGCAGGTCGGTGACGAACAGGAAGGTCGCCATGGGAAGGATTATAACCGGGGAGGAGAGCGCTCGATGTCGATTATGGTGACTTCGGGCGGGGACAGGAAACGCATCGGCGGGCCCCAGGTCCCGGTCCCGCGGCTGGTATAGAGGGCGGCGCCGTTCTTCGATTCGTACAGGCCCGATATGAGAGGGTACCGGATGCGGACCAGGAGCCGGAAGGGGAATATCTGCCCGTTGTGGGTGTGCCCGGAAAGCTGAAGGTCGGCCGCCTTCCGCGCGGCGGGGGATATGAATGGACGGTGCTTGAGGAGAATCGTTAATACGGGGGAAGGCCCGTTTCCCAGGAGCTCTTCTTCCGATCTGCCCGGGGCCGGCCCGAACGCCAGCCCCGCCGGATCGTCGACCCCGGCGAGGCGCACGACGTTCCCGGCCGTAACCGCCTCTCCGCGCAGGACCGTGAAGCCTGCCCGGCGCGTGAAATCGATCGACTGTCCGATACCCGCGTAGAATTCGTGGTTGCCCGTCACCGCGAATTTGCCGAGCGGCGCTCGGATCTCCCGGAAGATTTCCGACAGCCCGTCGATATGATTGATCCGGCCGTCGACCAGGTCCCCCGTGGCGACGAAAAGGTCCGGGTCGGCTTTACGGACAAGCTCCGCGATCAGAGCGGCTTTCCGGTGACGGACCATCAGCCCGAGGTGAACGTCGGATATCTGTGCGATGCGGATTCGCGGCGTGGAGGCAGGCAATTTGTCCGTAAGCATCCTTACGTGAGTCGCCCGTATGCTGGAGGCTTCGAAAATGGAATATACGCAAAGGGCCGCTGACAGCCCTGCGAGGGCGAGGAATGCCGGCCTGCCGTACGCGACGATCGCGCTCGGTCCTCTCCCCGATACCGCCGCCGCGCACCGGGCGGCGAGGTTCAAGGCGTCCAGCGCCAGGTTGGTCCAGGTGAAGAAGAAGAGAAGCCCCATCCACATGTATGCGATCCACGAGGCGGCCCGGGAGGGTCCTTCCATTCCCCGCTCGGAGAGGAAATACACGATCAGGGGGCCGCAGAGGAGGGCCGCGAGCGGGGGGACCAGGACAAGCGTCGTCTTCCACCCGAACCCCAATGCGGTTTGCGCCTTGTATAGGGCGTAGGCGTGCGTCCCCCCGTAGATCAGGAAGAATGAAAGAAGGAACAGGGACAAGTGAAAGCCTCCGCCGCCGGCCGTATTATGAGATAATCACACTACTATTTTGCCACCGGAGGAGCGGGATGCCGACCTACGAATACATGTGCGGCAAATGCGGAGAGTTCGAAAAGATCCAGAAGGTGAGCGACCCGCCGCTCTCGAAATGCCCTACTTGCAGAGGAAAGGTGAAGCGCCAGATCGGTGGAACCGGCGGTTTCGTGCTCAAGGGGAGCAACTGGCCCTCCAAGATGGCCTGCTCCGGCGACAGCGCGAAAAAGAAAGCGGACCGATTCATGAAGCAGACCGTAGGCGAAGTCGCCGAGGACATCGCGAAGCACTCGAAACCGCCTCACTGAACCCCTCCAGGTCCCGTCCTACCGCTTGACGACGTCGCGAATCGCGAGGAGCGCCTGGGCGACCTCCTTCTTCCCTATGCCCAGGTGAGTGACGGCCCGCAGGAGCGGGAACCCCCGGTCGTCCAGGAGCACCCCGCGCTCCCGCATCCGTTCCCTGAATGCGGGAAGTTCCGTCGATGTCGACATCCAGCGGAAAAGGACGATGTTGGTTTCCACCGGCCCGTTGATGATCTCCATCCCGGGGATGTTCTCGAGCCCGTCGGCGAGCATGCGCGCGGTCTCGTGGTCCTCCGCCAGCCGTTCGACGTGGTGCTTGAGCGCGTAGAGCCCTCCCGCCGCCACGATCCCCGCCTGGCGCATTCCGCCGCCGATCCGCAAGGCTACGTTGCGCGCCTCCCTGACGAAGTCCCTCGAGCCTGCAAGCACCGATCCGACAGGCGCTCCCAGCCCCTTGGACAGGCAGAACATGAGGGAGTTGGAGACCTTCCCGTACGAGGAAAGCGACACGCCCGAGGCCACGGAGGCGTTGAAGATTCGCGAGCCGTCGAGGTGGAAAGGGATGGAGGCCTTGCCGCACGCCGATCGAATGCGTTTCAGCGCCGCCAGGGGGAAGACCGTCCCGCCGCCGGCGTTGTGGGTGTTTTCCGCGGACACCAGGTGGACCTTGGACTCGGTCCGCACCGGAGCTGCAGCAATGGCGTCCGCGACGTCCTCGGCCGAGAAAATGCCGCCCGGCCCGTCGATGCCGATGATGGCGACGGAAGCCATGTGGGAGACGGCGGGGCTTTCGCGTCCCGCGATGTGGGAGGCGGAGGACGCCACGATCACGTCGCCGGGCCGCGTCCACGCGGAAACCGCGCACAGGTTCGCCATCGTGCCGGAGGGGAAGAACATCGCGGCTTCCTTGCCGAAGAGGGAGGCTGAGTGCTCCTCGAGCGCGCGCACCGACGGGTCCTCCCCGCGCCGGGAATCGCCGACCTTCGCGCGCGCCATCGCCTTTCTCATCCCGGGCGTGGGGAGGGTGACGGTGTCGGAACGCAGGTCTACGGCATCCGACATGGGGTCAGGCGGCCGCGAAGATGATCGCGGAACGGCAGGCCTGCGGGCGAAGCTCCACCAGCTCGCCGTTGCGGAACGGCCGCCATCCGGGACCGTCGTCCAGCCGCTGGCTCGCCGCGACGGCCAGCCCGGACGTTTCCTTGAGGAAGAGAGTGTAGTAGTCCTCGTTCCTGCGCCAGTGCCGCAGCGCGAAAAGCGCCTCCCCTGATGCGACAAGCAGGTTGGCGGCGGAATAATCCCCGACCTGCCCGGCGTCGCAAAGGATCGCCGCCAGGGCCTCTCCGAGGCGGGCGATCGTCTTTTCCTCCCAGAGAGCCGACAGCCGCTCCAGGAACACCAGCGTGTCGCTGACGTTGCGCCTGTGCGCCTCCTCGCCGATCGTCCCGCGGAAGGTCCCGTTATGGGCCAGGGCCGTGCCGCCGACCAGGAAAGGGTGCGCGTTGGATGCGTTCACCGTGGTCGTGTCGGAGGCATATCGGACATGCCCGATGAATCGGTCGGACGCCGCACTAACCTCGCGGAGGGCCGGATCGGCGTTTGCGGGCCTGCCGCTTCGCAGCAGCCGGATCTCCCCCTGCGCGCGGTAGGCGATCCCCCACCCGTCCGGATGGTTCCCGCCGGGCCTTCGCTCCCACCGGTCCACCAGGTTCCCGCTTCTTGAAAATTCCGAGAGAGCCGCCAGGAAAGGGGCCAGATCCAGCGGCTCCGCGGATGCGAATCCGATCATCCTGCACATCTTTTAGACCTCGCTTGAAGAAGATGAGGGAACCGACTACCCCGGTTCGGGGATGCGGTTCTCCTTTTATTTATCAGGTATTCCGCAGGAAGAGTATCACCCCGGAAAGCCGCTCGCACCGATGCCATCGGCATGCGGCCCCCGGAGGTCCTCGTAGTTGACGCAGCGGTTGCGCCCCCCGTTCTTGGCCGCGTACATCGCAAGGTCGGCGAACCGGACCATGTCCTCGACGGTGTCTCCTTCGTGAAACGCGGAGACCCCGATCGACGCAGTCATCTTCACCCGATCCCCGCCGGGCACGGGATGGAATTCGATGCCCGCGAACCGGGCGCGGAGCCGCTCCGCGGCCACCATGCCGCCTGGGGCGTTCGCCTCCGGCAGTAGGACGAGGAACTCCTCGCCGCCCATCCTGAAGCAGGAGTCCATCGTGCGGAAATTATTCCGCATCACCTCTCCCATGGCCTTCAGCACCCGGTCTCCCTCGTTGTGTCCGTAGGTGTCGTTGTACTTCTTGAAGTTGTCGATATCGATAAGGAGCAGGGAGAAGACAAGCTTGTTTCGACGCGCCCGGTCCAGCTCCTTGTCGGCAAGGGAGTGGAAATGGCGGCGGTTGTAAAGCTGGGTGAGCGTGTCGGTGATGGAGAGGAGCCGCAGCTCCTCTTCCATGGCTCTTTGCGCGGAAACGTCCCGCACTATGGCGGTGACGGACTTTTTCCCCCCCGCCGACTTTTCCGCCATCGAGATCTGGACCGCGATCTCCTTGCCTGTCCTGGACAGCAGCGTAAGCTCCACGGACCTCTTGGGGCCCGGCGCCCCCCCGGCAGCGGCGTAGCGCTCGATCTGCTCCCAGCTGTCGCCGTACTTGGGCGGGATAAGGCGCCGCAGGTTGATGCCGTTCAGGGCGCCATGGTCGAATTCGAGCATCTCCTCGGCCGCGCGGTTCGCCATCGTTATGCCGTGGTTCTCGTCGATGCTCAGGATCGCATCGCCGGCCTCCTCCACGATGCTGCGAAACCGCTTCTCGGACTCCAGGGACTCCCGCTCGGCCGCCTTCCGGGCGGAAATGTCGGAGAAGAACCCGACTATGCCGGTTTCCCTCCCCCCTTCGGTCAGGATCACGCAGGAAAGGCTCGAGGTGAATTTCCTGCCGTCCTTGCGCACGAGGTCCGTTTCGAATCCGACCAGGCGCCCGCGCCCCCCGAATTCCTCGGAGTAAAGGAATTCCTTGACCTCCCTGGCGCCCCCCTTCGGGTAAAAAGCCGACACCTTTATCTTCCCGACAACCTCGTCCCGGGAAAATCCGAGGATGCGCTCCGCGCTTGGATTGAAAAGGAAGACGTTTCCTTCGAGGTCGTTCCCGACGACCCCCTCGGGGCATATGTTCAGGAGATTTTCGAAAAAGTCGCGAGTCATTTTCATGATAGTCGTGTCCCGTTATGTTGGATTAGGTCCGCCATCGTGCGCCCCGCCAGGCCGCGATGCCGAAGGGCAGGAGCAGGCAGAGGAAGTCGATCGCCAGCACGCCGGGATTCATGCGGACCGCGGGCGCCAGGAATACGTACCGCTCGATCAGGATCCCCGAGAGGATTGAGAGGGCGACGGCGGTCACCACAATCGGGTTGGATTTCGCCCTTGTGGGCAGGAGAGCCGGAAAGGGGATGAAGAACAGCAGGACGAGGACCAGGACACCGAGCTCGCGATAGGGGGACACGAGCGCCCGCTTCGCGATGAAACTGACCTCCTCGGGGATATTCCCGTACCAGATGGTAAGGTACTGGGCGAAGAACAGCCCCGCCCACATGAGGCTGAAGCCGAACATAAGTACGGAGATATCAGACAGGAACGAGGGGGCCTCAGGGTCTTCCGCGCGGGGAGGTTTACCGTGGACCAGGATGCAAAGGATTGCGGCGACGGCAAATCCGGCGTAGAGCGCCTCGATGAAGAAGTAGCCGCCGAATAGGGTGCTGTACCAAGGATACTCCATGGACATGACCAGGTCGAAGGCGGCAAGCGTCTGGGAAACGACGAAAACGAAAAGGTACGTCGCGGCCCGGACGTTCTTCGCCCCCTCGTTCCCTGCCGGCGCCGAGGCGAACCATCCCGCCGCCGCGTAGGCAAGGAGCAGGAACGCGACGTTGCGTCCCAGGAAGAAATCCTTCCGAAGCCAGATCCCCGGGTTGCGCGCCCAGGGATAGGAATCCACGAACGGGACCAGGAGCAGGAGGAGGAACGCGAGCAGCAGGAGGAGCGGCCGGACCGAAAGGAGCGCACTCTCGACGGAGCCGAGCCCCCGCGCGTTCACCAAAGTGCCCGCCGCCGCGGCGGCGATGCAGCCCTCGACGACCGCGGTCCAGAAAAGAAGCGCCAGCAGCAGCGGGCCTCCCCTTCCGGCGGGAGAGACCACGGCTACAAGAGTCACCACCGCCGCCGCGGCGACGAGGGGGACGATCATGCCGCTTTTCCGTTCCGCGGATCCGTTCATCGCCTACGGCCCTTCCTCGACGAGGATCACGAATCGATTGCCGTATTCCTGCCTTGCCCTGATGCTGCGGATGCTCGGAAGGCGGGCCAGGAGGAGGAATCCCAGGAAAGTGGAGAGAGAACCGAAAAGGATCGTGAGGGCGAACGCGATGATTATGAACGGCGGAAGGGAGACGACCGGCTTCCCTCCCACGATGATGCCCCATTCGAGGGAAGTGAGAATAGTGAAGGCGAACCCGGTCGCCGTGCCGGTTGCCGCGCCGATGAGGGCGAAGAACCGCACCCTGGAACGGGGCCGCGGCAGGACCTTGTCCACCTCGGGGACGGCGAACGGCGTTATCGTGCGTATCCTCTCCTTCGGCACTCCCTCCCGGACCATGCGCCGGAGGGCCTCCAGGAACTCCTCCTTTTCGTCGAAGAACATCGGCGTACGCATCACAGGTGTTCCTTGATTTCGGAAATGGAGAGCACGGGCAGGGTCTTGAGGAAAACGAGGTAGAGCATGAAGAACATTCCGAAAGCCCCCAGGGTGATGCCCGCCTCGACAAAGGTGGGGCGGTAGACGAGGGCGTTCCACGCGTACGGTTCGTAGTCCCTGGCCAGGGAGGAGACTATGATGACGAACCGCTCCAGCCACATCCCCACGTTCACGAAGAGGGAGACGATGAGCAGGAACGTGATATTGCGCCTGAGCTTCTTTGCGAAAAGCGTCAGGGGAATGACGGAATTGCAGGCGATCATGATCCAGAAGAGGACCTTGTAGTGCCCGAGGGCGCGGTAGCGGAACAGTTCCGTCTCGAAGACGTTCCCTCCGTACCAGGCGAGCCCGAATTCGATGATGTAGGCGTAGGAGACGATGAGGGACGTGAGGAGCAGGATCTTCGCGATGCTCTCGAAATGGTCGTCGGTGATGTAGTCGTAAAGGTTCAGGGCTTTCCGCATGGGGACGACGAGGGTGATGACCATCGCCGTGCCCGAGAAGATCGCGCCCGCCACGAAATACGGGGCGAAGATCGTGGTGTGCCAGCCCGGAAGAAGGCTCATGGCGAAGTCCCAGGAGACGACGGAATGCACCGAGGCGACAAGCGGGGTGGCGAAGGAGGCCAGGAACAGGTAGAGCATGTTGTAATGCTTCCACTCCCTCTGGGTCCCGTTCCACCCGAGCGACAGGGCCGAGTAGATCTTCTTCCGGATCCCCTCGCAGCGTCTCCTGGCGATGGCCAGGTCGGGGATCATCCCGACGTAGAAGAATACGGCGCTGACGGTGAAGTAGGTGCCCACCGCGAAGACGTCCCAGATAAGCGGAGATCGGAAATTGACCCAGATCTCCCGCTGGGTCGGATAGGGGATGAGGTAATAGAACACCCATACCCGTCCCAGGTGGATCAGGGGGAACAGTCCCGCGACCATGAGCGCGAAGACGGTCATCGCCTCCGCCGGGCGGTTGAAGCTCGTCCGGTACCTGGCCTGGAAAAGGAAGAGAACAGCCGAGATCAGCGTGCCGGAATGGGCGATTCCCACCCAGAAGACGAAGTTGGTGATGTATATCGCCCAGCTGATGGGGTGGGTATACCCGGCGACCCCGAGTCCGCTCTTTATCTGGTAGGCCCAAAGGAGGCCGCCGATGACGACAAGGGAAGCCGTGAGGCCGAGGCCCGCGATGTACGCGCGGCCCGGCTTGCCCATCGCCTTGAGAATCCCCTCGTCGGCCCGTGCGTATTTTTCCGCTGCCGCCATTGCTTACTTGCCCCGCCCCGGTTTTGTCCCGCGCATATAATGGACGGACGGTTCGGTCCCGAGGGTCTCGAACACCCGGTATGACCGGCCGGAATGTGCCAGCTTGTAGACCCTGGATTCCTTGTCCATGATGTCGCCGAAGGTTATGGCCCCGGTGGGGCAGCTCTGCGCGCAAGCCGTGGTGAACTCCCCGTCCCGGACCTTGCGCGACTCGTCCTTCGCCTTGTCCTTGGCGGCCCGGATCCGCTGGATGCAGAAGGTGCACTTCTCCATCACCCCCACCTCCCGCGTGTGCACGTCGGGGTTGAGCATGCTCTTCTGCGGGTCCGGCCAGGCGTGCTGCCGCCAGTTGAACCGCCGCACCTTGTAGGGGCAGTTGTTGGAGCAGTACCTCGTTCCCACGCACCGCGCGTAGACCTGTACGTTCAGCCCTTCCGGGTTGTGATAGGCGGCGAAGACCGGGCAGACCGGCTCGCAGGGAGCGTTGTCGCAGTGCTGGCAGAGCATGGGAAGGAACTCGACCTCTCCGTTTTCATAGTACGGCTCGATCCGCAGCCACGACATCTCGCGGCCGCGCAGGTGGTCCTTCCTGCCGGCGGCGGGCACGTTGTTCTCGACGTGGCAGGCGGCCACGCAGGCGGAGCATCCGTTGCACAATTCCAGATCGATCGCCATCGCCCACCGGTGGTCCTTGTGCTCGTGCTCCGGGTAGAGGGTCCATTTCTTGTGGTGGCGCTGCTCCTCCATGTGGGCTGGATCGGGAACGAGGCCCCGTCCGTGCTGTGAGAAGGAGCCGGAGAGGATGGGGACCTCGACCCTCTTCCCGGTCTTTTCGACCAGGACTCCGAAGATGTAATCCACCGGCCCGCCCGTCCTCTTGTCCGTCCCGATCGGAGGGGAGGGTAGCGCGTCGCGATGGGCGACGAAGATGCCGCCGGGAAGCCCGGGTTGCACCTTCACGGGGAGCGACGCCTTCCATCCGGAGGATGAGACTGATACCTCGTCACCGTCCACGATGCCGGCGCGCTTCGCATCCTCCCCGGAGACGGAGACCCAGGGATCGTAGGTGATGGTGGTCAGCGGGTCCGGTATCTCGGATAGAAGCGTCAAGTGACGGCTCCGCCCGTCGAAGGTCCGAAGGGACGGGGCAAGGACGAGGACGGCCGCCCCCCCGCCTTCCGGCGTCGAGGCTGTCTTGAATGCGGAGGCGGCGCCCTTGCCGCTTAAGGAAATCGTTCTCCCCGGAAGGGTTTCCTCGACGTGCCCCTGCTTGAGGAGCCGGCTCCTCCCGGACTCCCCGAGCCTGTTTCCCCACGCCGCGAAGAGGAGGTCCTTGTAGCTTCCCTGCGCTCCTTGTCCCGAAGCCTTCCCGATGATCCCCAGGAGCGCGTCGCCGTCGGACAGCGTATCGTGCAAGGGCTGAGCACAAGGCTGCAGTAGGGACACGATCCCTTTTCTCGGCTCGGCATCGCCCCACGACTCAAGGGAATGTGAAAGGGGAAGGACCAGGTCGGCTTCCCGGGCGGTCTCGTCGAGGAAATCTCCCATGGCGACGGAAAGCTTCGCCTTCGAAAGCGCCTCCCGGAAGGCCATCCTCGGCGGCAGGGAAAAGACGGGATTTGCCCGCAGGAGGAACAGCACCCCCGATTCCCCTTTCCCCAACCGTGCGGAAAGGTTCTCCATGTCCCGGAACGTCCCCACGGCCCCGTAGTTCTCGCTCCCCGCGAAGTCGATCCGTGCCGGGATCGCACCGACGGCCCACTGGATCAGGGCGGCTGCGGCCGCCGTCTCCAGCCCCGCCGGGTGTGCCGCGGACACGCCGCCGGCGATCGCCAAAGGCCGCTTCGCCGCGATGAGTCGGTCCCCGATCTCCCGGATATCCCCGGCAGGGATGCCCGTTTCCGCCGAGACCTTTTCCAGCGATGCGCGGGGGAGAGCGTCCAGAGCCTCCCGCGGAAGCCGGTTTTTCGGAGTCCCCCGTTCCACGAGCTCGCGGAGCAGGAAGGCCAGGAGGAGCGGTTCCCGCCCCGGAAGGACGGAGAACCTGCGGTCCGCATTTGCCCCCGTGAGGGAGAAGTGAGGCTCCACGTGGATCCACCGGAAATCCCCACGACTTTTGGCCCGGGAGATCTGCCGAGCGCAGGCGACGGGACTTAAGGATGTTTCGATGACGTCCGCACCGACGGTCAGCAGGAAATCGGACTCGTCGATCCGATAGCGCGGGACGTCCTTCACGCCGAAGAGGAGGTTGTTCGCCTCCTTCACGGCGGCGTGGGAGTAGACCTCGAAATCGGGGAGCCGCTCGACGCCCAGCTTGACGCAGAAAGCGTCGATAAGCCGCGAGAGGGAACCGGTCGTCCTTCCGGAGAGGAAGAGGTTGCGCCGCTTTTCCCTGCGGGACGCTTCGAGCGAATCGGCGACCCGCGAGAAGGCCTCGTCCCAGCCGATCCGCCTGTGCTTCCCGCCGTCCCGCGCCAAGGGAGCCCGCAGCCTGTCGGGATGGTAGAGACGGTACAGGGAGGACTGGCCCCGGACGCACAGGCCCCCGTCGCTCACCGGGTGTCCCGGGATACCCTCCAGCTTGACCGGCAGCCCGTCCCGGATCCTCGCCTGCGCCCCGCACCCTGCCGGGCATTCCGTGCAGGTGGAGGGGAGGAAGCGGGCTTCGCCGGGAACGATCCCCTCATCCGGCGGGAACAGGCTGGACACCAGCCTCGCCTGTTTCTTGCGGGACCCGCAGGAGGAGATCAGGGGGGAGCCCGATACCACCCCGAGGAGCCACAGGAAGTCCCTTCTCTTCATCTTCCGCTCTCTCTCCTTACTTATGACAAGTGGCGCAGTCCGTGGGGGCGTTGCGGACCCTGTGGCAGGATACGCACCACCCCATCACCAGATTGCTGACCCGCCGTACCCGTTTCATGCCTGCCACGTCTCCGTGGCATGCCGCGCATGCCAACCCTGCCTTGATGTGCCGCTTGTGGGAGAAGTAGATGAAGTCCGGCAGGGCGTAGACCCGCTTCCACTCGATGGGCCTCTTTTCCTCGTAGTACCGGGTGAGCTTCTTTATCTCTCCCCGGTCCGTTGCTACGGTCCGGTGGCAGCCCATGCACACCTCGATGGGAGGCGCGCCGGCATGCCGGGACCGCTCCGCGAAAGCATGGCAGAACGTGCAGGGCAATTGCATGGTGCCCGCGTGCACCGTGTGCGGGAAGGCGATCGGCTGCTCCGGCGCAGGATCCGTGCCGTGCCAGAGGTAGCCGAGCCCCGCCACGACCAGGAGGAAGGCGCCGAAATACCCCAGCAGCGCCGCGATGACGATCGGTTTTTTCAACATCCTCCCCCGGGACCGACTCTTTGCCTTGTCGTTGCGCCGATCAGCCGCCCTTTTCGACGTGCATCAGCAGATACCGGGCAACGGCGTCGATCTCCTCTTCCTTAAGCCCCAGCTTCGGCATCGACGGGTAGCCGGGACTCTTCTTGACCGGGTTCCGTATGAAGCCTTTCAGATCCTCGACGTTTCCCTTGTACTTCGGCACGACCTCGTTGAGCGGAGGCCCCACGACCCTGGCATCGAAACGGTGGCACCCCTTGCAGATGGAATCGAACACCGCCTTCCCTTTTTCCACGGCGGCCGTTGCCGGCGGCGCTTTCGGCGGCTGTTTTTCCCCGATGCTCCCCAGCAGATAGCGGGCGACTGCTTCGACCTCCTCCTCCTTGAGCCCGAGCATCGGCATCGGCGGGTAGCCGGGATTCACCTTGACCGGCTCACGGATGAAGCGTTTCAGCCGTTCGGCGTCTCCACCGTATTTCGGGAGGACCTCCTTCATCGGGGGGCCCACGATCCTGGTCTCGAACAAATGGCAAGCCCTGCAGACCTTGCCGAACACGGCCCTCCCTTTTTCCATGCCCGGCTCCGCCGCGGGGGGTATCTCCGAGGGGGGTTCCTCCGGGACCTTCGCCACGCCTGCCGGCTTTACCGGGGGCGGCCATGCGAGGAAAGCGTTGCTCATCGCCGTCTGGTTTCCCAGGACGACGGCGAGAAACATCAGGACGTACGGGACCGGAATCCAGGAGCCCGGTTTCCCCGCAGGTTTCTCCGGAAACAGGGAGAGCGCCAGTGCGACTGCCATCGCAAGGATCACAACGGCGGCCGAAGCCGCGAAAACCTCCCGTGACAGCCCCGTTGAGGGGAGGCTGAGCAGGCCGAGAACCACGAACACGGGAACGGCCAAGGCGCCGCCGAGGGCGAGGGCGCTGCCCGTGGAACGGACGTATTCCCGGTAACCGGGGTCTTCCTCTTCCATTCCCGCCGGTGCGCGGCCGAGCAAGAATAGGACGAT
>Ga0214473_10008495_pt1 | contig 12138 bp, 11 predicted proteins | sample RVTome_7_FD_203509 | JGI IMG/M metagenome (GOLD analysis project Ga0214473, IMG submission 203509) | Soil microbial communities from uranium-contaminated site in the Upper Colorado River Basin, Wyoming, United States - RVT98D197 | ecosystem: Environmental > Terrestrial > Soil > Contaminated >... | reverse complement strand
TCGCCGTGCGGGTTGCAACGATCCTGCTCCAGGCCCGCGACGTCGAGTTCGTACCGTCCTCGGACATGTTCCCCGACGTCATGGAAACCTTCCGCGTCCAGCGCCAGGGCCGCCTGAGTTTCGCGGATGCCGCCATTGTCACGGTGGCGCACAGCCGCGCCGCGCGCTTCGTCGCCACGTTCGACCGCGACTTCAGGCAGGTAGACAACGTCGCCGTCGTGCCTGCCTGAGGCTGAAGTGGAGGATGAGGCGATGGATTTCGGGATCTTCAATCTGATGGGGTCGCGCGAAGCGGACAAGCCGACGGCGCAGGTGTTTGGCGAGGTCGCCGAGCAGACAAGGCTGGCCGACGCACTCGGCTACACGATCGCCTGGTTCGCCGAGCACCATTTCTCGAATTATTGCCTGTGTGCGTCGCCATTGATGATGGTGGCGCATTGCGCCTCGATCACCAAGAGGATCCGGCTCGGCACCGCGGTCGTGGTATTGCCCTTGTACAACCCGGCTCGGCTCGTTGCCGAAATCGCCACTGCCGACGCATTGTCGAATGGCCGACTGATGCTCGGCATCGGCGCCGGCTATCAGCCTTACGAATTCGAGCGGTTCGGCGCCGACATCGCCCAGAATCTCGAAATGACCGAGGAGTTCTGCGACATCCTCGACCTCGCCTTCAGCCGGGATTTCTTCAGCTACCACGGCAAGCACTACCAGATGCCGGACACTCATATCCCGGCCCGCCCGGTGCAACAACCGCTGCCGATCTACGTCGCCGGCCATACCCAGGCGATGTTCCGCGCCGCCGCGCGGCACGGCTATCGGGTGCTGACGTCGGGCCGGGTCGGCGGCGCCACATTGCTGGCCGCGCAGTATGCCGACATCGTCGCCGCGTTTGCCACCGAGAACGCGCACTTGTCGCGGGCGCATATCACGGTCAACCGCTTCGCCCACATCACCGACAGCCGCGAGGAGGGGATGCGCTTTGCCGAGAACGCGCGCTATCAGTCGCGGCTCGCGTCGAGCCTCAGGCGCCGGCAGGAGGTCATGCAAGGCACCGTACTGGTCGATGTGCCGTTCCCCGACGAACCGCCGCTCGAAACCATCTACAACGATCTGCTGATTGGCGATGTCGAGACGGTTGCCGAAAAGCTCGTCGCCGAGATCCGCGCGACCAAGCCCGTGCATGTGTGCTTTTCGTTCAAGGTCGGCAACACGCCGCACACGGCGGCGTTGCGCTCGATGGAACTGATGATCGGCGAGGTCAAGCCGAGGGTCGAAAAGGCGCTCGGGCCGCTCGGACAAGTCGCGGCGGAGTGAGTGGCCGTTGACCGTCTGGCAATCAATCCGATTGGGCGACTCAGATCAATCCGCCGCGGGCGTCGCGTACGTGCTGCTCAACAGCGCGGGCGGCCCGGCGTCCCTGCGGCGCTTCGCGCACGAGGTGCGGCCGGCGTTCGCGGACGCCTCCGCGCTCCAGCCGGTCTGACGCGCCGATCCGCGTTCGCCGATCAGGCCGCCGCGGGGCGCTTCCAGTCGAGCCAGTCGACGATGGCCCCGCCCATCACCCGGTCGAGGTCGCGGCCTCTGAGCCACGGCAGCTCCTCGGTGAACATCGTCACGCACTGCCGATAGGAGCACGGCATGCGGGTGATGTCGGTGCCCCAGAAGGAGCGCTCGGGCCCGAACGCCTCGAAGATCTGGCGCAGGTAGCCGTGGATGTTCTTGTACGGGTAGGGATGGCTCGAATAGCTCGGAGCGCCCGACATCTTGACGGCGACGTTGGGGAGCCTGGCGAGCGCCAGCATGTCCATGATGTCGGCAAAGGCCGCGTCGTCGGTTCCCCCGGTGCCCCCGCCGTGGCGCCCGAGGTGATCGATGTGCAGCTTGAGACGAGGATGCCGCTCGGCGATCGTCGCCACCGCCGCCATGCTCCCGCCGGCCAGGAGCCCGACGGGCAGTCCCGCCTGTTCAGAGGCCGCCCAGAACCAGTCGAGCGAGCCATCGGTCCACCACGCCTTCTGATGCGGCTGGTTGAGGGTGAACCTGAACCCGAGCATGCCCGGCCGCTCGCGCCAGCGGGCGACGATCGTCTCGCGATCCGGGCTCTGGAGGTCGAAGTGCCCGAGGATGCAGAACCGGTCGGGGTGCCGGCGCACCGCCTCGACGGCGAGGACGTTGACCGCCTCGCCGAGCGAGCTGGGCGGATGGATCACGGCGCAATCGACCCCGGCCGAGGCCATCTCGGCCAGCGCATCGTCGACCGAATAGGTCGGAATCTGGCGATGGTGGGCGCTCATCTTGCCGTTCTGCCAGAGGTGGATCTGGGAATCGACGATCAGCATGGCGGTCCTCCTATGGTCGGGTTGCATGAGCATCGCGATGGCTCGCGGCGCGTCGGCTGGTTGTAGCCCATGGGCCGGATGCGTCAGAACGAGCTGGGTGCGCAGCTCGCCCATGTTGCCGTGATCGTCGATGATCACATAGCCGCCCACGGCATGCTCCGCGAGCCAGGCTGCGATCTCATCTCCCCGGTCGACGCCGGCCGCGCCCGTCGGGGTCTTGTCGACGACCCTGCCGGTGAACCCCCGCGCTTCCAGGATCTCCTGCAGCTCGGCGACGGTCTTGCCGTGCCGCCAGGTGGACGAGACGACGACGTCGGCTCCGGCCCGCGCCGCGATCTCGTTCAACACCTGGATGCACGCGGGGTCCAGATCCCCGTACCGATCCCACCGGCGGATCGGGGCCAGCACACCGTCGATGTCGAGAAAGATCACCCGGCGCGTCACGTCCACGAATGATACCCCGGCCTCACGCGGACCCCCTGGAGCACGCGGACCGCCGCGGCTAGCTTTCGGGAAGGAATCCAGCAGCGCCGGTGGCCTACCGCAACGCGCCGCGATTGGAGAAGCGCGTCTCCTGGCTGGTGATGAACTCGAGCAGCGCCGCCTGCCCGCTCTCGGTGGCCTTTCGCGCCCGGCCGAAGGCGCCGGCGATGTCTTCGGGCCGCTCGACCCGCTCGCTCCAGCCGCCCATGGCGCGCCCCAGGTCGGCGTACCGCCCGCCAATGTCGCGGGTGCCGTACTTGTCGTGCGAGACGACGAGGTGCGGGATCTCGATGGCCATCGCCGAGTTGTTGAGCACGACGGTGAGGATGGGGATCCCGCAGCGCACGGCCGTCTCGAAATCGAGCCCGGTCATGCCGAAGGCGGCGTCCCCCATGAAGTTGACGCAGAACTTGTCGGGCGCGGCGAGCTTGGCGCCGATGATGAGGCCGAGCCCGGTGCCGAGCGCATGCGACTTGCCCCAGCCGAGATAGCTGCGCGGCAGGACGGCCCGGTAAAAGGGCAGGAGCTGGTCGCGCGGGCTCCCCGAGTCGTGAGTGACGATGGCGTCGCGCGGGTCCACCGTACGCATGAACTCGGCGATCACCCGGTAGGGGCTCATGGGGACCTCGCCCGAGCCGAGGATGGCCATCCATTCGCTCAGCCATGCCGCGCGCACGCGCTCGAGCTCCGCGCGCACGCCCTCCCGTCCCGCGGGGCGGCCGCCCTGACTCTTGACGGTCTCGATGAACTGCCGCAACACGAGTCGCGCGTCCCCCAGGAGAGGGTAGTCGGCGACGTAGTTCTTGTTGAGATCGCGCTCGTCATTGGTCGCATGGATGAGCGTCTTGCCGGCCGGGATGCTGGCCGCCATGCCGTGGCGGGTGAAGCTACATCCGATGCCGAAGACCACGTCGGCCTCGCGGAGATATTGCAGGGTGTGCCCCGTCACGGCCGGGCCACCGGTGCCGAGCGCGAGCGGGTGATCCTCAGGGAACGCGCTCTTGCCTTCCATCGTGGTCATGACCGGCGCCTGGAGCAGCTCGGCTAGTTCGAGCAGATCATCCGACGCCTCGGCGTACAGCACTCCCTGGCCGGCGTGAATCACCGGCCGCCGCGCCTCGCGAAGCACCCGGGCAGCAGTCTCGACGTCGCGGGCATTGGCGCCGGCCGAGGTCACCCTGACCGACCGGTACGCGTCGATCAGGGGCTCGGGCACCTCCTCGTTCGCGACGTCGGCGGGGATCTCGACCATCACCGGGCCGGGACGGCCCATGCGCATCAGGCTGATGGCCCGGCGCATGACATCCGCGACCTGGCTGCTCGCGGTGATGGTCTCGACGGACTTGGTCACCGAGGCGTAGGTGCGCGCCGAGCTGAACAGGGGGAACACCTGTGCACGGTCGCGCTGATGCCCGAGCGGCAGGAGCAGCATCGGCGTGGAGTCCGAGTACGCGGTGGCAACGCCGGGGAAAGCGTTCTCGGCTCCGGGGCCGTACTGCATGCAGAAGACGGCGAGCGTCTTGCCGTTCTTCACTCGCGCATACCCGTCGGCGATGCCCACGCCCACGCGCTCCTGGCGGCAGAGCACGGGCCGGATCTCGACCTTGGCCGCGGCCTCGATCACCGGGGTCGTTGGATAGGCGCTCAGGAACTCGGCGCCTTCGATCTTGAGGATGCGGGCGATGGCATCGACGACTTTCACGGTGGGCGCTCCTTCAGTTTCTCGGCTCGGCGATGAACACCGGGATCGTCGTGTGGTCCGGGTCTGGTACTCCTCGTATGGCGGATACGCCGCGACGGCGAGCTTCCACAGCCGCGCCCGCTCGGCCTCGTCATTGACCTCGCGGACCCGCATCGCCTGGACCTCGGTGTGGTCGCGGATCTCGACAGCGGGGTTGGCGCGCAGGTTGTATACCCAGACCGGGTGTGTCGGCGCTCCTCCCACCGAACCGATGAGGACGTAGTTGGCGCCATCCTTCACGCGCATCAGCGGGGTCTTGCGAATCGCGCCGGTCTTGCTGCCGGTGTGCGTCACGATGATCACTGGCAGCCCGGTGTCACGGAGCGTGGTGCCTTGGGTCCCACCGCTACGCTCGTAGAGCTCGACCTGGTCGCGCACCCACTGCCTGGGGCTGGGGATATATTCCGGCATCGTGATCTCCTCTCACGCGAGGGGGGTAGGCCCGCGCGACGTTCTCGCCCAGGATTCCTCCCCCCGCGAATTCGTGATGTAGCATAGCCGACCGTGGCCACCACCGATACCGCCGAATGCGTCCACATGACACTCGCGCCCACGACGCGCCGGTTGACGGATTCTGGTCGATCAGCGTGGCCAACGCCAAGGGCTCCAGGCGCGCGGGGTGTCGATCTCCGCCGACATGTATGATGGAACACCGGGATCGAGTTCTTCTCGGAACGTGATCGATCCATTGGCTACGACTTCAGCTGGCCCCGACGAACGTCTTGACCATGTCCCGAAGGTGAGGGGGCGGGGGAACCAGGATGCCGACCGATATCGCCGAACGCGTCCGCCTGAGCCTTGCCGAGGCGCGCGCGCTGTCCGAGCGCGCCATGCGCGGGATCGGCTACGAGCCCGAGGAGGCCCGGATCCTCGCCGACCACGTGATCGACGCGGCCCTGTGCGGCTACGAGTACTCCGGCCTGCCGAAGCTGCTCAACGTCGCCGACCACCCCCGCATCAAGGCGCCGCGCGGCCCGATGCGCGTGCTCAGGGAGACGGACGTGTCGGTGCTCTTCGACGGCGGCAACCAGAACGGCATGCTGGGGATGTACCACGCGACGCGCGCGGTGATCGAGCGGGCGAAGCCGCATGGCCTGGCGCTGGCCGGCGTCAACAACATCTGGATGAGCGGTCGCAGCGCCTACTACGTCGAGATGGTGGCGCGGGCCGGCCTGATCGGGATCCACACGGTGGCCGCGCCGCCCATGGTCGCTCCGCTGGGCGGCGCCAGGGCGGCCCTCGGCACCAATCCGATCGCCTTCGGGTTCCCCATGGACGGCGACCCGCTGGTGGTCGATCTGGGCACCTCCGCCTTCATGGGCACCGATCTCCAGTTCCGGCAGCGCCTCGGCATCCCGCTGCCCGAGGGCGTGGCGATCGACGAGCACGGCCGTCCCACGACGGACGCGGGCGCTGCGCGTCGCGGGGCGATCCTGCCGTTCGGCGGGCACAAGGGGTATGCGCTGGCGCTCGCGATGCACGCGCTCGGGGTGCTCTGTGGCGGGGCGCCCGACCAGGAGGGCGCCGGGTATTTCTTCATCGCGTTCAGGCCCGATCTGTTCGTTCCCCTGGAAGACTATCGGCGCGCGCTGGCCGCGGAGATCGCCGCGATCAAGGCGACGCCGCGCCAGGAGGGCGTCGACGAGATCCGCATTCCCGGCGAGCGCGCGTATCGCGAGCGCGCGCGCCTGACGCGCGAGGGCATCGAGATCGACCGGCGCATCCACGACGCGCTGACCCGGCTCGCGGAGGGCAAGCATGCGTGAGAACACGCTCAAGCAGCGGTTGTACGCCGGAAAGGCGTTGACTAGCTAGACGAACTTAGCTAACCTCGTTCGCATGAAGCCGGTGACCGTGCACGCGGCGAAGACGCACCTGTCGAAGCTCATCGAGCGGGCCTGTGCCGGTGAGGACGTGGTGATAGCTCGGGGGCGCACGCCTGTCGTGCGCCTTGTGCCGGTGAGGAAGGTGGCGCCTCGCCGCCGGTTCGGCGCCATGCGGGGTCGCGCCCGGACCACGAAGGCGTTCTTCGCGCCACTCCCAGCGGAGGAGATCGCGGGGTGGGAGCGGTAGGTGCGGCTCCTGCTCGACACGCACGCGTTTCTGTGGTGGCTCGACGGAGACCGGCGCCTCCCGGCCCGGGTCCGAGCAGTGATCGGTGACCCGGCCAACGAGGTGCTGGTGAGCGCGGCATCCGTCTGGGAGATCACAACGAAAGCTCGGTTGGGAAAGCTGCCGGGCGCGGCGGAGGTCGCGGCCGATGTACCCGCGTGCATCGAGACCCAGGGATTCGTGCCGTTGCCCATCACCGTGCAGCATGCGCAGCGGGCGGGCGCGCTGACGGGGCCTCATCGTGATCCGTTCGATCGAATGCTGATCGTCCAGGCGCAGGCGGAAGGCGTCCCGATCGCCAGCAGCGAGACGATCTTCGACGACTATCGGGTGACGCGATTCTGGTGAGCCCGGAAGCATCGCGCCTTACGATTCCGGGATGTCCATGATTTCTCCCCGAGAGGGTCAGCCGATGCGATAGCGGCGGAGCATGCCCTCGTCCAGCACCGCCGCGGCCCGGCAGGCGGGAGTCCGCGACGACGTCGTGGACAATATTCGCGAGAAGCACGCGCTGGCCAACCTCGACCCCGAGGAGCAGACCGTGGTGGACTTCACCCGCGAGCTTCTCCAGAGCCGCAAGGTCAGCCGGCCGACGTTCGATGCCGCCACGGCCCGATTCGGGCAGCGTGGAACGATGACCCTGACGAACCTGATCGCCTGCTATGCGGTGCTGGCGTACAACATGAACACCTACGAGCTGGATGCCCGGGCGCATCCGGCGGAAAAGGCCCTGACCATATGACCAACGACGCCCTGCGCACGATCTTGCCGATCGCCGGCTGGAGCGAAGACCGCGCTCGCGCGGTCGAGATCACCGGCGGCGCCGATCCGATCCTGCCGACGCCGTTCCGCATCGGCGAGACCAGTGCCGCCGCGCTCGCCGCGGTGGGCCTCGCCGCCTCGGATCTCTGGGAATTGCGCACCGGGCGCCGCCAGGAGGTCGCGGTCGATACCCGTCGGGCGACGGCCTCGCTCCGCAGCACGCACTACATGAAGCTGGACGGCGCGACGGTGTCGACCGAGCGCAACGCGGTGATGGGGACCTATCCGGCGAAGAACGGGCGCTGGAGCTATCTGCACTGCAATTTCCCGAACCATCGTGCCGCCGCCCTCGGCGTGCTCGGCGTGCCGGAGGATCGCGAGGCGGTGCGCCAGGCGGTCGCGAACTGGGATGCCCTCGAGCTCGAGGAGGCGATCATCGCCGCCAGGGGCGCCGGCGGCATGGTGCGCACCATGGACGAATGGGCGAAGCACCCGCAGGCTGCCGCGATCGCCTCGCTGCCCCTGATGGAGATCGTCAAGATCGGCGACAGCCCGGCGGAAAGATTTCCCGCCGGCGATCGGCCGCTGTCGGGGATCCGCGTGCTCGACCTCACGCGGGTCCTCGCCGGGCCGACCTGCGCGCGCACCCTCGCCGAGCACGGCGCCGACGTCCTGAAGATCACCGCGGCGCACCTGCCGAATCTCGGCCACCAAGAATTCGACACCGGCCACGGCAAGCTCTCCGCGCACCTGGATCTGCGTGAGCCGAAGAGCGTCGAGACCTTGCGCGGCCTGGTCCGCGAGGCCGACGTGTTCTCGCAAGGCTACCGGCCCGGCACCCTCGGCGACCGCGGGTTCTCCCCCGAGGCCCTGGCGAAGTTGCGCCCCGGCATCGTCTTCGTCTCGCTGTGCGCCTTTGGCCACGTCGGGCCCTGGGCGTCGCGCCGCGGCTTCGACACGGTGGTGCAGACGGTCAGCGGCATCACGCACCGCCAGGGTGAGCTGTTCCCCGGCGCCGCACCGGGCCCGCAGTTCTATCCGGTGTCCGCGATCGACTATCTGACCGGCTATCTCATGGCGTTCGGCGCAATGGCGGCGCTCGCCCGCCGCGCGCGCGAGGGCGGCAGCTGGCTCGTGCGCATCTCGCTGGCGCAGACCGGGCGCTGGCTCGTCGGCCGCGGCCAGGTGCCGGAGCCCGAGCTGAAGGACGTGCCGAAGGAATTCACCTCCGCGGAGCTGGAGCGCTGGTCGATGACGAGCGACACGCCGGCGGGGCGATTGCACCATCTCGCTCCGGTGATACGCCTCTCCGAGACGGCGCCGCGCTGGGCCCGGCCCACGGTGCCGCTCGGCTACCACGAGCCGGCGTGGCCGGCGCGGGCGATGTAGCGTGGGGAAGGGAAGCGTAGAGCCGCCGGACCGCATCACTCTCTGCATCCGCCTCCAATGAAGAACGCGAACGCCGGCGTCAATGCGAACGGCCGATGAAGCGCTCCAAACGTAGGCGTACACGAACCACGACGACCCGCGCGCGTGCGCAGCGGCGCTCGCCGGCACCGGAGGAACCGCCTCAACGGGTTAGCGGGCTGCCTCACTATCTTAGCGCTGCCCCGAGCGTCACGACCATCCGCCTGCGGTCGACGAGGACTTCGCTCACGAACGCATGCTCTGCGTCGTGCGCTGCCCCCTCACCCTACCCTCTCCCCCTCGGCGGGGGAGAGGGACGCGTGACGGACGGAGTCGGGTCGGTTCCCTCGCCCCCGGAGGGGGAGAGGGTCAGGGTGAGGGGCGGTGGTGAGCCGCGGGCAGGAGCGTCGCGAGGAGCGCGCGCATCTCCGCGCTGTTCCATTCCCGGGCGCCGGCCGCCATGCCCACCACCTCGCCGCCGGGCTTGACGATGAACGTCGCGGGCAGGCCTGTCACGCGCCAGGCCCTCGACGTCTGGAGGTCGGCGTCGAGCAGGATCGGGAACGTGAGCCCGTGGTGCTTCACATAGGGCTCGAGGAGCGCGCGGGGCGCGCCCCGGTCCACCGACACGCCGATCACGACCAGACCGCGCGCCCGGTACTCCTGCCAGAGCGCTTCGAGGGTCGGCATCTCGACGGCGCACGGCGTGCACCACGTCGCCCAGAAGTTCAGGACCACGAGGTTGTGCTCGAAGTCCCCGAGCGAGGCGTATCCCTCCCCGGGAAACGCGCGGAGCCGGAAGGCGGGCCCGCGCTGCCCGTCCTTCAACTCGGCGACGCCCGCCTTCTCGAAGGCGTCGAGCGCGACGACGTGGTCGTGGTGATGGCCGCCGTCCTCCCCGGGCCGCCGCGCGGGAAGCGTCCAGAGCACGGCGGCGAGCATGGCGATCGCCAGTGCCGCTCGGAGGAAGGACTGCCGGCTCCCGCCGGCGAGCGTGCTAGACGCCCAGCTTCTCACGGGTCACCGGGCTGTCGCGCAGCTCCGCCGACGGTCCCGCGAACACGATGGACCCCTTCTCCATGATGTAGCCGCGGTCGCACACGCTGAGCGCCACGCGCGCGTTCTGCTCGACGAGGAGCACGGTGACGCGCAGGCGCTTCAGCTCGCGGATCATGTCGCGGATGTGGCGGATGAGGGCGGGGGCGAGCCCCTGCGTGGGCTCGTCCATCAGGATGAGCCGCGCCCCCGCCATCATCACGCGGGCGATGGCGAGCATCTGTTGCTCGCCGCCGGACATCGTCTTGGCGGGCTGGTCGATCCGCTCGCCGAGCCGGGGAAAGTGCCGGAACACCTCCTCGAGGCGCTCCCGGCGGAGCGCCGCCGAGCGATGGCGGACGGCCGAGAGGCCCAGCTCCAGGTTCTCGCGCACGGTGAGGCCGGGAAAGACGCGCCGGTTCTCCGGCACGAAGCCGACGCCCCGCCGCGCGATCTCGTGCGGCGTCATGCGCGTCAGGTCGGCGCCCTCGAAGTCGATGGCGCCCCGGGTGGGCTTGATGAACCCCATCGCGGTCTTCATCAGCGTGCTCTTGCCCATCCCGTTCTTGCCGAGGAGGGCCACCGCCTCGCCCTCCTGGACTTCGAGCGACACTCCGAAGAGGATCGGGGTGGCGCCGTAGCCCGCGTGCAGGTCCCGGATGCGGAGCATCGCCTCAGTCCTCGGCGCCGCCCAGATAGGCGTCGATCACCTGCGGGTCGTTGCGGATCGCCTCCGGCGGCCCCTCGGCGATCTTCTGGCCGAAGTGGAGCACGGCGACCCGGTCGGAGATCCCCATCACGACGCTCATGTCGTGCTCGATGAGCAATACGGTAAGGCCCCGGGCGAGCGCGATCCGGCGGATCAGCGCCGTCGCGTCCTTCGTCTCCCCCGGCGTCATCCCCGCCGTCGGCTCGTCGAGGAGCAGGAGCGTGGGTTCGGTCGCGAGCGCGAGGCAGATCTCCAGATAGCGCTGCTCGCCGTGGGAGAGGTTCTGCGCCAGCTCGTCCCGCCGTTCTGCGAGGCCGAAGGCGCCCAGGAGCTCCATGACGGGCCCCTCGACGTCGGGAAGCCGCCAGAGCGACGGCAGGCGGCCCGAGACGGGCGCCCGCGACTGGACGGCCACGCGCACGTTGTCGTACACGGAGATGCCGGGGAAGACGTTCGTGATCTGGAAGGTCTTGGCCAGCCCCCGCCGGTTGATGACCTCCGGCGCGAGGCCCGTGATCGGCGCGCCCCGGAACACGATGCGGCCGGCGCTCGGCACGTGCAGGCCGGCGATGACGTTGAAGAGCGTCGACTTGCCCGCCCCGTTGGGCCCGATGACGGAGAACACGTCGCCCTCCCTCACCGTGAAGCTCACGTCGGAGAGCGCGTCGAGGGCGCCGAAGCTCTTCGAGACGCCGTCGACCTCGAGCACCGCCCCGTCCTTCACGAAGCGGCCCCCCGCCGGGTGCGCCTGCCGGAGGGGAGCTTCGCGCCCAGGAGGCCGCGGGGGATGAAGAGCACGATCAGGACGAGCACCAGCCCGATCACGATGTTGTACCACTGCACGTACGAGGACACCTTCTCCTGGAGCAGGACGAAGAACGCGCCCCCGAAGATGGGGCCGACGAGCGTGCCGAGGCCGCCGATCATGACCATGATGATGAACTCGCCCGAGATGCTCCAGTGCAGGAGGTCGGGCGTGGCGTAGGCGGCGCGCCCCGGGTAGAGCGCGCCGGCGAGGCCGGTCAGGACCGCCGAGATCAGGCAGATCCCCATCTTGTAGCGCTGCACGTTGTAGCCGAGGAAGCGCGCCCGGTCCTCGTTCTCGCGGATCGCGGCGAGCACCCGGCCGAAGTGGGAGCGGACCAGCACGCGGCACGTGACGTACGCGAGCAAGAGGTACGCGACCACCAGATAGTAGATGCGCACCGGCGTGTCGATGGCGACCCCCCGCAGCACCTCGGGCGCGGGCAAGCCCTGGATCCCGTCGGAGCCGCCGAAGGCCTGCGTGTAGCGGAAGACCGTGTACACCACCTCGGCGAAGATGAGGGTGAGGAGGGCGAAGTAGATCCCGCGGCGCGTCGTGGCGAAGTAGCCCACCATGAGCGCGTAGGCGCCGACGACCACGATCGCGAGGCCCAGGCAAAGCCAGAGGGAGAGGACGCCGCGCTCGAGCAGCACCGCCGTCGAGTAGGCGCCCAGGCCGAAGAACGCGGCGTGGCCGAAGGAGACGAGGCCCGTGTAGCCGATCAGGAGGTCGAGGCTCATGGCGA
>Ga0214473_10008493_pt1 | contig 12140 bp, 1 predicted proteins | sample RVTome_7_FD_203509 | JGI IMG/M metagenome (GOLD analysis project Ga0214473, IMG submission 203509) | Soil microbial communities from uranium-contaminated site in the Upper Colorado River Basin, Wyoming, United States - RVT98D197 | ecosystem: Environmental > Terrestrial > Soil > Contaminated >... | reverse complement strand
TGGCGGTATTATGGCAGCGGAGACCTTCAGGGCTGGAACTGCGTCTGGTACATGCAGGGCGAGGGGATCATCGGCTATGACTATCCGATGACTATCCCCGATACGAACTGGAGGATCGTGAATCGCTGATATCTCACCATCGGGGATGCTGGACGATATTCGGCATTCGAACGGCCAGAGGTGGAGCGCCGCGGAGGGCTGACGACCTTGCCCCTCATAAACTGAAGGGTCTTTAGCAAGTTTGGCCTAGCCAATAGTCCCGGCTCCAAATGGCAAGTGTCTTCATAACATAACTACATTAACCCAGCCTTGACATCTCCCAAAAAGAGACTTAACCTAGGCACCAGATTTAATTCACTTTAGGACCAAGAGCAAGAGGTAGTCGTAGTTGCTACGGCGGGGTTCATTTCTTATTAATCGCAGCACCAGGAAGGGAGCACTATGAGTCTATTAAGAAGCCGGAATTGTCTCAGTTCCCGTCGTCATCGCCTACTTCTTCCTCTTGTGCTGCTAGCCGCGGCTGCGGCCCTCTGGGCCCTCTATGAGACACCATATGATGGACCTTGGATCGGGACGACATCCGAAGGCAGGGCGGTATCCTTCACGGTATCGAACGGCGGATCCGAATGGGGCGGTTTCCTCTACACCATCGCGTTCTTTTGCCCGGCAATCGGCGGCACGGTCACGACAGGGATAACGACGTCCGGTCCGGGCACTATCACGGACGGCGAAATCTCTTACTCGGGGCCTAACGGAGTCGCTTTCACCGGCGCGTTCGACACCCCTACCACGGCTTCAGGGACCTTTACGCTGACCGATTATGCGGTGACGCACGGCGGCCTTCCATATCCGCCGTATGTTCACACGGACATCATCGACCATTCCGGCACATGGACGGCCACGTTCGACGGGGCCGTAAACGTGCTCGTGGTGACCTCCCCGAACGGAGGGGAAACCTGGGCGGCGGGCTCTCATCATGACATCACCTGGAGTTCGGTCGGCGAGATAGCGGACGTCAAGCTCGAATATTCAACCAATGGCGGCACGGATTGGACGATCATCGTCGAGACGACGCCCAACTCGGAGAGTTACCCCTGGACGCTTCCGGGCTCTCCTTCCCCGTCCTGTCTTGTCAGAATAAGCGATGCGTCCGTTCCCAGTGTCTTTGATGCAAGCAACGCGGTCTTCTCGATCGTTCCGACCATCCCGGCCTTGGAGCGCCAGGCCCTGATAGCCATCTACAATGCCACCGCAGGGGATAGCTGGAATAACAGCTACGGCTGGAAAACGCCGCCCTTGGATCCGGACGGGTTCGCGATGCCCGGCACGGAGGGGAATTGGGCCGGCATGACGGTCGATGTCGCGAATTCGACGGTGGTCCAGCTCAATCTCATTTATAACAATCTGGCCGGGAGCATCCCGCCCGAGATCGGCGATCTGGGGGGACTTCGGTACATCGATCTGAGCGGCAATAACCTAAGCGGTTCGATTCCCTCTGATCTGGGCGGTCTGGCCAACCTTCAGAGTCTCAGCCTCTATTCCAACCAGTTGAGTGGGGCGATCCCTGCCGAGATCGGGGGTTTAGAGGATCTTCAGACGCTTATGCTATTCCAGAACCAGCTGAGCGGCCCGATCCCGGCCGAGCTCGGCGGCCTGACCAACCTTTTTATTCTTCACCTCGGCGATAACCGATTGAGCGGGGCGATCCCCGCCGCGTTGAGCGGCTTGGTTAACGCCCAGCAGATCATTCTCAATTCTAACTGGTTGACCGGCCCGATCCCGGCCGAGCTCGGAGGCCTGGTCAACTTGGCATATCTTTACCTTAACGGCAACCAGCTTTCGGGACCGATCCCCACTTCGATGACCGGTATGGTCGGCCTGGAGGCGGGCGGTCTGAATCTCGGCTACAATGCCCTGTACGCCGGCGAGCCGGCGCTTGTCGCGTTCCTCAATTCGAAAGATCCGGATTGGGCCTCGACCCAGACAGTCGCGCCGACGGAGACAACGGCGACAGCGCTCGACGGCGCCAGGATCCTGGTATCCTGGCTGCCCATTGCCTATACCGCCGACGCCGGCTCTTACAGGATCCTCAACTCCCTCGATCCGGGCGGTCCGTATTCGGAGATCGGACAGACGGAGAACAAGAGCGCATCGGCGGCCGAGATCGCGGGTCTCACACCCGGCGAGACGTACTACTTCGTCGTCCGGGCTCATACTGACGCTCATACCTACAATCCGAACGCGGTCGAAAGCGAGGACAGCTCGGAAGCGTGGGCCGTGGCCTGGACGAAGCTCAACGTCCGGATCGCCGGGGTCGTGACGGTAGGGGCGGTGCCGCTGCCCGGAGTCGTCATGGCCGGACTTGCGGGCAATCCGATCACCGACTCCAACGGCGCCTATGATGTGACCCTCGCTGCCGGTTGGAGCGGCACGGTCACCCCGACACTTGCCGGATACACGTTCGATCCCGCTTTCCGGGCTTATTCAGTCCTGATGGACGACCAACTCGGCCATGATTATGCGGCGACTCCGCCGACCTACACGATCTCCGGCACGGTCACCGTCGGGTCCACCGGCCTGGCCGGCGTGACCATGTCGGGCCTTCCCGGCAATCCGGTAACGGATGCCTCCGGCGATTATTCGGGCACGGTAACGCATGGTTGGTCCGGGACCGTAGCGCCGGCCCATACCTACTACACCTTCGATCCCGTTTCCCAGACCTACGCGAACGTCACCTCGAACACCGCCGGCCAGGACTATGCCGCCTCTCTCATCACGACTCCGCAGCGCCAGGCCCTGATCGCCCTCTACGATTCCACCAACGGCGGCAGCTGGTACGACAACTCCGGCTGGAAAACGGAGCCTCTCTATCCTGACGGCTTCGCGCTGCCCGGAACGGAGGGCACATGGTTCGGGCTAACCGTCGATACAGGGACTCTCGCGGTGACCGAGATCAATCTCGTGGGCAACGGCCTGACAGGCACCCTCCCCTCCGCGCTGGCGAACCTCACTCAGCTCCATGGACTTTATATCGGGGACAACTTCATGAGCGGGTCGATTCCCCCTGAGCTGGGAACCATAACAACACTGAATCACCTTCACCTCTATAACGACCAGCTGACGGGGTCGATCCCCCCCGAGTTGGGAGACTTGGTGAATCTTCAATCCCTGACCCTTTATACGAACCAGCTGACCGGATCGATCCCGCCAGAACTGGGCAGTTTATCCGATCTGGTTCAGCTTCGCCTGAATGAGAACCAGTTGAGCGGATCGATTCCCCCGGAGCTGGGTAGCTTGACCAACCTGGCCAATTTGTCGTTATTTTGGAATTCTCTTGACGGCCCGATCCCCGCCGAGCTGGCCAACCTGACAAACCTCCAGATTCTTGTCCTGTCCCATAATCAGTTGACCGGCACGATCCCGCCGGGATTCGGGAGCCTGGTTAACCTGGTGAATCTCGGACTCGATGGGAACCATTTCAGCGGGACGATCCCCGAAGGATTGGGGAGCCTCGTGAATCTCATGATCCTCGGGTTGGGCTCTAATCAACTGAGCGGCGCCATTCCATCGGAGCTGGGCAATTTGACTCAACTCGTGGAGCTCCACCTCAACGGCAACCAATTGGCCGGCCTGATACCCACTTCGTTCATGAACCTCACCGCCCTCACTCCGAACGCCTTGGTGACGGACCTCGGCCATAACGCCGTTTATGCGACAAACCCTGACCTCATCACTTTCCTGAACTCGAAGGACGCCGATTGGGCGGCGACGCAGACGATAGCCCCGACCCAGATCACGGCAACTGCCATGGAAGGCGCTAACATCCTCGTTTCGTGGCTGCCGATCCCTTATACGGCGGATGCCGGTTCCTATCGGGTATATATCTCTCAGATTTCAGGGAGCGGCTATACGCTTGCTGGTCAGACCGATGATAAAACGGATTCGTCGGTCCAGGTGAACGGCCTGACGCCCGGCGAAACTTATTACTTTGTCGTCCAGACGCGTACGGACGTCCACGCGAACAACCAGAACACGGTTGACAGCGAAAACAGCTCGGAAGCCTCGGCCACGGCCTGGATGCAGCTCACCGTCAATATCTCGGGAACGATCACGGCAGGCGGCTCTCCTCTTGAGGGAGTGGTCATGAGCGGGCTCACGGGGGGCCCGGTGACGAACGCCTTGGGCGTTTACACCGGGACCGAGGCCGCCGGATGGAGCGGCACGGTCACCCCGACACTTGCCGGATATATGTTCTCTCCTGCTTTCCGGGCTTATTCGGTGCTTGCGCAAGATCAACTCGCACAGGACTATTCGGCGACTCCACAGAGCTATGTGATTTCCGGCTCCGTCACCATGGGAGCGACCGGCATTGCCGGCGTAACGATGTCCGGCCTGCCCGGCAACCCCGTGACGGATGCCTCGGGCGATTATAGCGGTATGGTGGCCCTGGGCTGGTCAGGGACCGTAACGCCGACCCATGCTTCCTACGCCTTCGATCCGGTTTCCCAGACATATACGAACGTCAACGCGAATATGTCCGGCCAGGACTACCTGGCTTCTCTCATCACGACACCGCAGCGCCAAGCCCTGATCGCCTTCTATATTTCCACGAACGGCGACAGCTGGGCCAACAATGCCGGCTGGAAGACAGAGCCTCTCTATCCGGACGGCTTCGCAATGCCGGGGACGGAAGGCACGTGGTTTGGGGTGGTGGTCAACCCAGAAACTCTTGCGGTGACCGAGATCTACCATGCGAACAACAATCTGACCGGGAGCCTCCCGGCAGCGCTGGGCGACTTGACCGGCTTGCAGTTTCTCAACATCCAGTGGAACGCGGTCACCGGGTCCATTCCGGCCACGCTAGGCAATCTCACGAACCTGATCCAGATTCGCCTCGACATGAACGGGCTGAGCGGCGGGATCCCCGCGGCCCTGGGCGGCCTCGAGAATCTCCAGGAGTTGTCCCTTAGTAACAACCCGCTGGGAGGGACGATCCCGCCTGAATTGGGCGGCTTGACCAACCTGACCTGGCTGAGATTGAATAATGACAGTCTCACGGGGGGCCTGCCGCCCGAGCTGGGCAACCTGACCAACTTGGACTATCTGGGTCTCGACGCGAATCAGTTGACGGGCTCGATCCCGCCAGAGTGGGGCGGGATGACCAGTTTGACAACGATGCTCCTCCACAGCAATCAGCTCAGCGGGGCGATCCCCGCGGAGTTCGGAAGCCTCACGAGTCTTCGATCGCTCACCTTCACCGGGAACCAGTTCAATGGCTCGCTTCCGCCTGAATTCGGGAATCTGTCCAGCCTGGAATATGCGTACTTGGGAACAAACCAATTCAGCGGCGAGCTCCCTGCTCAAATAGGCAACTTGCATGCAATGGAGATCCTCGGTCTCGACGGCAACCAGCTGAGTGGTTCCATCCCTGCCACGGTCGGGAACATGACGAATCTCCGGAGTCTCGGACTCCAAGGCAATCGGCTGAGCGGTCCGATCCCCCCCGAGCTTGGTAACCTGACCAGATTGGGCGAGATACGCCTCGGTGGCAACAAGCTGGAGGGCCCGCTTCCGGCATCGCTCATGAATCTGACGGCGCTCTATGACTACGCTGCTGATATCGGATATAACGCCCTCTTTACCTCTGATGAAGCGCTCATCACCTTCCTGAACTCGAAGGACGCCGATTGGGCCGCGACGCAGACGATAGCCCCGACCCAGGTCACGGCTTCGGCCATGGAAGGCGCCAACATCCTCGTTTCGTGGCTGCCGATCCCTTACGCGGCGGATGCCGGTTCCTATCGGGTTTATATCTCCCAGACTTCGGGGAGCGGCTATACGCTTGCCGGGCAGACCGATGATAAAACGGATTCGTCGGTCCAGGTGAACGGCCTGACGCCCGGCGTTACTTATTACTTTGTCGTCCAGACGCACACAGATGTCCATGGGGGCAATCCCAATGCTGTCGACAGCGAATACAGCACCGAAGCATCGGCCACGGCCTGGATGCAGCTCACCGTCAATATCTCGGGAACGATCATGGCAGGCGGCTCGCCTCTTGAGGGAGTCGTAATGGGCGGGCTCACAGAGAGCCCGGTGACCAACGCCTCGGGTATGTACACGGGCACGGAGGCCGCGGGCTGGTCGGGGACGATGACGCCGGCGCTGGCAGGTTACACATTCGCGCCGGTCTCGCGGACCTATGCGACGGTCATGACGAATTTGACGGGACAGGATTACGCGGCCACGCCGGTCAGCGTTCCGACGATCACGGTGACCTCGCCCAACGGAGGGGAGAGCTGGGCTCTGGGATCGAGCCACCCCATCACTTGGACGCAGACGGCGCTGACGGGGTCGGTGACCATCGACCTCTACAAGGGCGGGGTTTGGCAGAAAATCCTCGGGACGCCTGCCGCCACGGCCGGGACATTCTCTTGGCCGATCGCTCTGACCGAGATCCCCGGGACGGATTATACGGTCCTTGTCTGGCAGGGGAGCGTTTCGGACGATTCGAACGCGAACTTCAGGCTCGTGCGAACGGTCAAAGTTGACTTCAATAGTGACGGTCAGGAAGACCTCGTGTGGCGGTACCAGGGGATAGGGGAGTACCAGGGATGGAACTGCGTCTGGCTGATGAACCAGACCGAAGGGCTCGCGTCCCTGCAGTCGGGGAGCTCAGAGCAAGGGGCCGGGGTGACGAATATGCGGAAGGGATCCGCTCCGGGCCTAACGTATGAGACACCGCTGGATGCTGGAAGCACGCGGATCCGCGCATCGGACCGGTCCGCTTTGACCCCCATGGGGGTCGAGATCTCGCAGGTCTTGAAGTCGAAAGTCGCCATGAGGAGCCCGATGGAGTCAGATCAGACCCTGCGGGCCAGGGAGGCGACTCTCTTCAGCGTACCGACGATGAAGGATGCGGAGATGATCAGCGTCGCGGCAGACGGGAGGATAGAGCTCGCATCGCTGGAGGTGGGCGGGTATCTGTATCCTCAGACGATTTCGGATCTGTCCTGGGAGATCGCGGGGGCGGGGGACTTCAACGGGGACGGGAACACCGATATCCTATGGCGGAACTACGGTGTCGGGGACTTCAGCGGCTGGAACGTCATCTGGTACATGAGCGGGGGAGGCGTCACCGGGTACGGGTACCTCTACGGGATCTCGGACCTGGATTGGAAGATCGCGGGGACGGGGGACTTCAACAACGACGGCCAGATGGATATCCTGTGGCGGAACTACGGGGCCGGGGACTACAGCGGCTGGAACGTCATCTGGTACATGACCGGGGAAGGGATCAGCGGCTACGGGTACCTCTACGGGATCTCGGACCTGGATTGGAGGATCGCGGGGACGGGGGACTTCAACGGGGACGGGAACACCGATATCCTGTGGCGGAACTACGGCGCCGGGGACTACAGCGGCTGGAACGTCATCTGGTACATGAACGGGGAAGGGATCAGCGGCTACGGGTATCTTTACGGGATCTCGGACCTCGGTTGGGAGATCGCCGGGACAGGTGACTTCAACGCGGACGGCTACATGGATATCGTATGGCGGTATTATGGCAGCGGAGACCTTCAGGGCTGGAACTGCGTCTGGTACATGCAGGGCGAGGGGATCATCGGCTATGACTATCCGATGACTATCCCCGATACGAACTGGAGGATCGTCAACCGTTGATTGTGGCAGCGATGTGAGCGGATAGATATTCCGGCTCCTAAAGGCATCGGAGCCCGGAAGCGTATCTGGCTCCTAGAATATCGAGCGATCAAGGTGGCCCGGTCCGGCCAAGGACCGGAATATTGCCGGAAGCAACGGCGTTACAATAACATAGAGAGATGAGCGCCGGACTTGACTTCCCCTCCCAGCCCATCATATTATTACACCAAGGCATGAAATAGCTCAAAGAAAGGCGAGCGCCTTTCCATTGCTTCGGGGATTCAGGAGGGTTGTGATGAAAAAGCGAGGTTTTTCTATTGCGGCCATCTGCGCGCTTTTGGCCTTCGCGTTTATCGCCCCTTCGGGCGAGACGGCCCAGGAAGGACGCGATGGGAAGGTCAAGGCCAACGCGATCCAAGTCCGGTATGCGCCGGATAGGATCCTGGTCAAGTTCAAGGATGATGTGAGCGGCATGGCGGCCGAGCGGGGCCGGGGCCAGGCCGAAATCCGCCACAATTTGAGACAGCTTAAACACTTCGGTCGGATCGATGTCCATGTGTATAAAACGGAGGGCCCGATCGAAGAGACGCTGAAAGCCCTCAAGGAGAACCCCAACGTCGCCTACGCCGAGCCTGACTATATGGTATCGACGGACGTCACGATCCCGAACGACGCGTCCTTCAGCCAGCTCTGGGGGATGAACAATACCGGCCAGACGGGGGGGACTGCCGACGCGGACATCGACGCCGCGGAGGCCTGGGACTTGACGACCGGGAGCAGCAACGTCCTCGTCGCCGTCATCGACTCGGGGGTGGACTATACGCACCCCGACCTCGCTGCCAACATGTGGGTGAACCCTGGAGAAATAGCGGCCAATGGGTTGGACGACGACTCCAACGGTTATATCGATGACGTCTACGGCATCAACTCGATCACGGGTTCCGGAAATCCCATGGATGACAACAACCACGGGACCCACTGTTCGGGGACCATCGCGGGCGTGGGGAACAATAGCATCGGCGTAGCCGGGGTCTGCTGGACGGCCAGGATCATGGCCCTCAAATTCTTGAATGCCGGGGGCACGGGGGACATTTCGGACGCTATCGAATGCGTCGAATACGCCATCAGCAAAGGGGCGCACATCCTGAGCAACAGCTGGGGAGGCGGCGGCTATTCCCAGGCTATGAAGGACGCCATCGATGACGCCGCCACGGCCGGAATGCTGTTCTGCGCCGCGGCCGGGAACAACATCAGGAATGATGATATCGTGCCTTTCTATCCTTCCTCTTATTCATGCCCGAACATCATCGCGGTCGCGGCCACGGATCACAACGACGCCCTCTCCATATGGACGCCCGGCGTCACCGGGTCTCATTGGGGGCCGTTCTCGGTCGATGTCGCCGCACCGGGCAGCGCGATCTACAGCACGATACCGGGAGACTCCTACGATAGCTTCAACGGGACGTCGATGGCCACGCCCCACGTGGCCGGTCTGGCGGCCCTGATCAAATCCTACAACTTCTCCCTGAACTGGATGCAGATCAGGGACCGGATCCTCGGCGCCGCGGACCCCCTGCCCTCTCTCTCGGGGCTCATCCTCACCGGAGCGCGGGTCAACGCCTACGATTCGCTCCTCATGGGCGATGTCGCGTCCTACCAGCTGAACATCCAATCGGCCCCGGCGACAGGCGTATCGATCACTGTGAGCCCGGCTGACCTTGACGGCTATTCTTCCGGTACGGCGAACTTCACTCGGCGGTACACGCCTTATGCGACGGTGACGCTGACCGCACCGGATACGTTTTCGGGGATGAATTTCGGATACTGGACCCTCGAAGGCTCGCGCTATTCCGACGAGCCCATGATCTCGCTCCCGATCGATTTCATCCATACGGCGGTTGCGAACTATGTCATGCCGCTGTCGGAAGCAATCGACAACGCGTCCCATTCTGTCGTGACCTTCGGCGTTCAAGGCGGCTGGATGGGTCAGATGGCCACCTCCCACACAGGCGGGGACGCGGCGCAGAGTCAAGACGCCGGCGACAGTCAGAGCGGCACCATGCAGACCTCCCTCCGCGGTCCCGGGAGCCTGACCTTCTATTGGAAGGTCTCGTCCGAGTCCGGCTATGATCTCCTGACCTTCTCTGTCGACGGCGCCGTACAGAGCACGATCTCCGGCGACGTCGATTGGCAGCAGGTCATCTACCCTCTGGGGGACGGCCTCCACGTGATCCAATGGACCTATTCCAAGAACTCCAGCGTCAGCAGCGGGTCCGACTGCGGCTGGGTTGATGACGTTCAATTCAGCGGAAGCCCCGCGACGCTGGGCCAGGCCCTGGACCAGCAAAGCCTCGGCTTGGCGACGAGTGAATATGGAGGGTGGTTCCCGCAAGCGACGACCTATCAATATGACACCGATGCCGTCCAATCGAGCGACATAAGGGACAGCGAGCTGTCCGTACTAGCGATGACGGTCACCGGCCCGACGCCCCTGAGCTTCTATTGGAAAGTCTCGTCCGAGGCTAGCTACGACTATCTCAGGTTCTATATCGATAGCGTTCTCCAGAATTCGATCAGCGGGACGGTCGATTGGACCCAGATGAGCTACTCGTTGGGAACGGGATCCCACGTACTGACGTGGACCTATTTCAAGGATGTAAGCCTCACCAGCGGGTCGGATTGCGGCTGGGTCGATCATGTGGCCCTGAATCCGGCAGGGACCTATACGCTGTCTCTGACCAAGGGGGGAACGGGCGACGGCAAGGTAAGGGTCGGCGGTGATCCCTTTCCGCATGATCTGCCGTACAATGAGGCCTTTGCCGCCGGCGCCGAGGTCGGCATCGAGGGAGTCCCCGGCTCCGCGAGCGTTTTCACGGACTGGAGCGGGGATCTCGTCTCCACGGCCAACCCTGCCACGGTCACGCTGGATCAGAACAGGGCTGTCACGGCCAATTTCGAATCGACTCTTACTCCCAGCATTACCGTGACCTCTCCGAACGGGGGCGAAAGCTGGCCGCGGAGCTCGACCCATGCGGTCACCTGGACGCAGACAACCCTGACCGGGACGGTGACGATCGACCTTCACAAGGGGGGCAGCTATCGAAAGACCTTGGGCACAGCGGCCGCCGCGGCCGGGTCCTTCTCCTGGGTCATCTCGGCAAGTGAGACGATCGGCACGGACTACAGGATCGTCATATGGCAGGGCTCGGTCACCGACAGCTCGGATGCGGACTTCAGCCTCGAAGTCGCCTCGCCCATTGTGTTGCAGGAATCCTTCTCGGGCTCTGCGATCCCAACCGGGTGGACGTATCAAAACGTGGGAAATGCCACCGCGTGGACGGTTAGTACTTCAAGCAATGCTGGCGGCTCGCCGAATGAAATGAACCGCTGGTTCTCGGGAGGCACATTGACCCGTCTGGTTACACCGCCGCTCGATACGACGGGCCGTTCCTCTCTCGACTTGAGCTTCAAACACTTCTTTGATACTTGGGCTAGCGGGGGTCTCGTACTCAAGATCCAAACGAGCCCTGACGGGACGAATTGGACCGATGAGGCTTGGACGGTCATAGCGGGGAGCACGAATATCGGGCCGGAAACTGTGACCACGGCGCTAGCGAATAACCTCAACATCGCGACGACATATGTCGGGTTCGTGTTAGCGGGCAACCTGATTTATATGGACAACTGGTACATCGACGATGTCACCATTAGCGGAATTGCCCCTTCAGCCGGGCGTAAGGTCGATTTCGATCGGGACGGGCAGGAAGACATCCTGTGGAGGTACCAGGGGGCAGGGGATTACCAGGGCTGGAACGTGATATGGCTGATGGATCAGACCGAAGGGCTTTCACCGGTCCAATCGGAGATTGCCCAAGAAGCGTCGAGGGGAATGAAACTGTTGCCAGCCAAAACCCCGAGCAGATCCTATAAGACTCCGCTTGATATCGGAAGTCTGAAGGCCTCGGCGGCGGGGAAGGTTTTCAGGGCTCCCATGGAGGGGGGGAATTCGTTGACCCCAAGGCCAAAGAAGATCATGATGAGTCCAATGGAGGATGGCCGTAAGCTCCCCCTGCGGGCAAAAGGGCGAACGCAAGCTAAGGGCATCATAAACGTCCCCGCAAGGAGAGGCGGGGAGAGGGTCAGTGCGGCGGGTGACGGGAGGATAGATATCGCGTCGCTCGCGGTGAGCGCGTATCTGTATCCGCAGACCATTTCGGACCTGTCCTGGGAGATTGCCGGGGCGGGGGACTTCAACGGGGACGGGAACACCGATATCCTGTGGCGGAACTACGGCGCCGGGGACTACAGCGGCTGGAACGTCATCTGGTACATGAGCGGGGGAGGCGTCACCGGGTACGGGTACCTCTATGGGATCTCGGACCTGGATTGGAAGATCGCGGGGACGGGGGACTTCAACAACGACGGCCAGATGGATATCCTGTGGCGGAACTACGGGGCCGGGGACTACAGCGGCTGGA
>Ga0214473_10008492_pt1 | contig 12142 bp, 12 predicted proteins | sample RVTome_7_FD_203509 | JGI IMG/M metagenome (GOLD analysis project Ga0214473, IMG submission 203509) | Soil microbial communities from uranium-contaminated site in the Upper Colorado River Basin, Wyoming, United States - RVT98D197 | ecosystem: Environmental > Terrestrial > Soil > Contaminated >... | reverse complement strand
ACGAAGTTCTCATAGTCAACCGGGAAGGCAAAGTGCGCCGCACAAACGTGGGCAGAGCAAAAATCGAGTTCAGACCGCTATTCCTGATAGAAGCCGAGACTAAAGGCGCCAAAATTAAGGTGATTCTTCAAAACGCTGAAACCATCCGCCTCGTAACCGTTGACGGCTCAAAGCCAGTTACGGAGCTGAAAGCCGGCGACGAAGTTTTAGTGCACATGGCTGCAAGAGGCGGCAGACACTTCGGCGTATCCGTGACTGACGAAAGGGTGATAGAACGTTGACGCCGCGAATCTGCGTATCCATTCTCCCAAAAACTGCAACCGAAGCGTTGCGTTTAATTGAGAAAGCGGAAAATGCACACGCAGACTTAATCGAGGTTAGACTGGACTGCTTCAAGGATTACAATAGACTGGCTGATGTGGCAGTTCAGGGGAAAACGCTGAAAATCGCTACATGTAAACTGCAGCGTTGCCACGGCAAGTTTTCGGGAACCGAAACAGAACAGCAACAGCTATTGCTTAACGCAGCAAAGAGCGGCTTTGAGTACGTTGATGTGGATTTGACCCAGCCGAAGCTGAACGAAACCATTAAAGAACTGAAACGGTTAGGCGCCAAGCCGATTGTTTCGCTGCATGATTTTGCTGAAACGCCAAGTGCTGCTGAGCTGGGCAGCGTTTTAGAAAGGGAAATTGCCAGCGGAGCCAACGTGTGCAAAATTGTCACAACTGCCAAGCGGGTTGAAGATAATCTGACTCTCTTAAACTTCACAGCAACAGCCTGCAGCAAAGCGAAGATTGTATGTTTTGCCACGGGCGACTTGGGTAGGGTCTCAAGGCTTTTGTCGCCGCTATTCGGCGGCTACTTCACCTTCGCTTCTCTTGAACGCGGAAGCGAAACAGCCGCTGGACAGATGACCATCCAAGAAATGCGAACTGCTTACGAACTTCTGGGGCTAAAATGAAAATGGCAATCTCGGGAAAAACACAAGTGTGCGGCGTAATCGGCGACCCTATAACGCATACTTTAAGCCCTGCCATGCACAACGCGGCGTTTAAGCACTTGAAACTTGACTTCGTCTTCTTAGCTTTCAGAGTCAAAACCGCTGACTTAGAGAACGTAGTGCGTGGCATGCGAGGCTTCGGCATCCGCGGATTAAACGTAACCATGCCCCACAAAACCGCCATAATTCGCTATTTAGCGAATTTAGACGCAAACGTGAAGTTCCTCGGTTCAGCCAACACCATACTCAACGATGACGGCAGACTGTTAGGCTTCAACACTGACGGCACCGGCGCACTGCACGCCCTGCGCGAAAACGGCGTAAACCCCGAAGGAAAGAATGTGCTCTTGCTAGGAGCAGGCGGCGCGGCAAAAGCCATAGCCTACTCGCTTGCCCAAGACGCTGGAGCACTTTGCATTTTGAACAGGGTACCTGAAAAGGCAGCTGTGTGGGCCGATGCCTTAAACCGCGTGTTCGGCAAGAAAATCGTGGGCAGCGCTCTTTCGCCAAGCGCTGTACAGAAGAACTTGCAAGATGCTGACATACTGGTTAACGCAACTTCAGTAGGCATGCACCCGCACGTTGACCAAAGCTTAGTGGCGCCTCAATGGTTAAGACCCGACTTAGCAGTGATGGACATCGTCTATAACCCTGTTGAAACAAAACTTGCGAAAGACGCCAAAGCAGCAGGCGCCCGCGTCATCAGCGGCGTCGAAATGCTGCTTTACCAAGGAGCCGCGTCTTTCCAAATCTGGACTGGACATGCAGCGCCGATTGAAGTGATGCGAACTGCAGCGTTAAAACAACTCGGCAGGGATGAGCTGAAATGAGCATGAAAGCTCAAGCAATATCCCATGGCGCCGCAACAATCGTAAACGCTATTGCATTGGGCAAAGGCGTCGCTTTCGGCGTAGACCTGTTAACAAAAGCTGAAGTCACATTAACCGACGAACCAGCAGTAATCACGGGCGAAATCACCTCCGACCCCACCGAAAGCACAATGCTGATTAAAAAGACGGTGACTCGAGTTTTCCAGCGTTTCAACGTTGAAAAACGGTTCGGCGCAAAAATGCGCACTTGGTCAGACGTCCCGATTGCCAGAGGCTTAAAAAGCAGCAGCGCAGCCGCAAACGCAGTGGCCTTAGCCACGGTTGCAGCGTTAGGCGAAACACTGGACGATTTAACAGTAGTTAAGCTTGGCGTGGAAGCTGCTTTCGACGCGAAAGTCACGGTGACAGGCGCTTTTGACGACGCGTGTGCCTCCTACTTCGGAGGAGCCGTAGTCACCGACAACCTGAAAAGGAAACTTATTAAACGCTTCACTTTGCCAGCGGGCTTAACGGTTTTGTTTCATGTTCCCTCCAGAAAGGCGTACACCGGCGGCACTGATGTGGACAGGCTTAAGCTTGTCAAGCCGCTTGTGAAAATCGCTTACAAAGAAGCACAGAAAGGAAACTTCTGGGACGCGCTGTCACTTAACGGCGTGATTTACTCTGCAGCATTAGGCTACGACACTTCAGCCGCGTTAGACGCGTTGGCTGCTGGAGCAGTGGCTGCTGGTTTATGCGGCAAAGGTCCCGCTGTAACCGCTGTTGTTGCTGACGAGAAAGTTGACTTGGTGAAGCAGGCGTTGCAGCGTTATGACGGCATTGTTCTGCAAACGCGTGTGAATCATGAAAAAGCCAAGGTGATAACGCAGAGATGACAGAAGTTACAGTTAAAAGAACAGAAAAACTAAATGGCGAAGTCTATGCGCCGCCGTCAAAAGCTTACACTCAGAGAATGCTAATTGCCGCTGCGCTATCACTTGGAACCTCAAAAATAACTGCGCCACTGCATTCCGAGGACACTGAAGCGACGCTGCGCGCAGTCAAAGCGTTAGGCGCAAAAGTAACAGCCACAGACGCTTGCTGGACGGTTACAGGCGCAAAACCGCTGAAAGGCGCAGAAAAGCCAGTGGACTGCGGCGAGTCTGGCGCTACCTTGCGGTTCATGATACCAGTTGCTGCGTTGGCAGCTGAGCCTTCAGTTTTTGTGTTTGGCAGTTCTTTAGAGCAGAGACCCCTTGAACCGCTGCTTAACAGCCTCAAGCAGTTAGGCGCTGAAGTGCGCATTCAAAGGCTGGGCGGCAAAATGTCTGTTCATGTTAAGGGCGGTGGTATAGCTGGCGGAAAAGCAGCGATGCGCGGAGACGTGAGCTCCCAGTTTGTCTCAGGGTTAATGTTCGCCTGCCCAAAAGCGCGGGTGGACACGGAGGTAACGTTGACGAAGCCGCTTGAATCTAAAGGCTATGTTCAAATGACCCGCGACGTTCTCGCCCAGCACAGTGTTAAAGTGTCGATTTCAGAGGATTTTAGTCGCCTGCACATACCGTCGCGTCAAACTTACAAGCCGTGTGACCACAAGGTGCCAGGCGATTTCTCGTCTGCTGCGTTTCTCTTAGCCACGGCAGCCATAACCCGCTCAGAAGTGCGCGTTAAGAACCTCGATTACACGACGGCGCAGGGCGACAAAGCCATCGTGGATATTCTCAAGCAGATGGGCGCAACCGTGCATGTACGTAGTAACCAAATAGAAATAGCAGGCAACGGCGGTATGCTCAATGCTGTGAACGTGGACGCACGGGATATACCTGACCTTGTTCCAGTCTGCACAGTTCTCACTTGTTATGCACGTGGCACTTCCGTGATACATGATGCCCAAAGGCTTAGGTACAAGGAGTCCGATAGGCTCTTATCGCTTTATGCGGAACTGAAAAAGATGGGCGCGGAAATAACTATGGACGAGAGCAGTTTAACTGTGAAAGGTCCCTGCGCCTTGCATGGTTGCACGGTGGATCCGCATAATGACCACCGCATCGCTATGGCTTGCGCGGTTGCCGCTTTAGGCGCCAGCGGCGAAACCACCATTCAACACGCCGAGTGCGTCAGAAAGTCTTATCCACGGTTCTTCAATGATTTACGTGTCTTAGGAGCGGATGTAGTTGGCGGGGAACTCGATAGGTAAAGAATTCGTGGTAACCTCCTTCGGGGAGAGCCACGGCAAAAACGTAGGCGTAATCGTTGACGGTTGCCCGGCGGGGTTGCCTCTTTCCGAAAAAGACATTCAAGCCGAACTGGACAGGCGCATCCCACCGCAACCAAAAATTGTGTCTGCGCGAATCGAAAAAGACACGGTGGAGATTCTCTCTGGAGTTTTCAACGGTTTCACAACAGGCGCGCCCATTGCCATGACCGTAGCGAATAAGGAAGCTGACTCCAGCGACTACGAAGCAATAAAAGATTTACCCAGACCCGGGCATGCTGATTACGCTGCGCGCGTCAAGTACGGCGGCTTTAATGATTACCGCGGCGGCGGGCGCTTGTCTGGAAGAGTCACCGTGGCGTTGATAATGGCTGGTGCCGTAGCCAAAAAACTGCTAAACCAATTCGGCATTGATGTGCTGGCTTACACTATAGCCATAGGCAAAGTGAAAATGAGCAGAACGCTTAGTTTAGAGGAAATCCGTAAACGCAGATATGCCACAGCCGTTAGATGCCCAGATGTAGCATGCGCTGAAGCGATGGAAAATGCGATCATAGCTGCACGGAAAGAAGATGACAGCTTAGGCGGCGTAATCGAAATCACCGCATTAGGCGTTCCAGCAGGCCTAGGCGAGCCACTGTTTGACGCTTTGAATGCCGATATCGCTAAAATGTTGTTTGCTGTTCCCGCGGTGAAAGGCGTTGAATTCGGCGCAGGCTTCAAGGCTGCGGAGCTGAAGGGCTCCGAGAACAATGATGCTTTTCAAATGCGAAACGGGAAGGTTGTGGCGTTAACGAACAACGCGGGCGGAATCTTAGGTGGTCTTTCTTCTGGCATGCCGCTCATAGCTCGTATAGCTGTGAAGCCTACGCCATCCATCGCTAAAAAGCAGCAGACCGTGAACTTGGCACGAATGAAAGACGCTGCTATCGAGGTTAAGGGTAGGCATGACCCTTGCGTGGTTCCTAAAGCTGTGCCTGTAGCGGAATCTGCTGTGGCAATAACTCTCGCTGACCACATGATTCGCGCTGGCTTAATCCCGAAAGTTTTGAAGGAGCAGAAATAAATGGATGACATCAACCAATTGCGGAAAAGAATCGATGAGGTAGACGAGCAAATCCTGCAGTTTCTGAGTAAAAGAACTGCGATATGCAGGTCGATTGGTTCTTTGAAGCGGAAGCATAAGATTCCCATAAAGGACATTCCGAGGGAAAACGACGTGTACGCGCATATTCGGAAGCAAGCCGCTGGTTTAGGCTTAAATCCTGTTCAGGTTGAGGCTGTTTACCGCCAAATAGTTAATATGTGCATGGCTGTTCAGGAGTTAGAAGAAAAACGCGAATGAGGCAGGCAACACTGGAGGATTGATTGGCACGCTGTATGAAATTAACGAGAAGGCAATAAAGCTTGAAAATGAAGGCAAAAAGATAATTAAGCTAAACATCGGCGACCCAGATTTGGAGACGCCCCGCGAGATAGTTGACGCTGCTTACGAGTCGATGAAGAAAGGAAAAACCAAGTACGGCTCTTCTTACGGGGAGAAGGCGCTTCGAGAAAAACTCGCAAGCATCCACGGTGTCTCAGTTGATAATGTTGTGCTTACGCCTGGTTCCAAATGGGGCGTTTTCGCTACGATGTACTTGCTGTTGAAGGGTGATGGAAACGTTGTTATTCCCACGCCTTACTGGACGGCTTACGAGTTAACTGCGAAAACTCTTGGTGCTAAGACGCGGTTGTTGAAGACGGAGCTGGATGATAAATGGCACATAGACGTGGAAAAGCTTGAGAGCTTAATTGACAAAAACACGCGGATGATAATACTGAACAACCCGAACAATCCCACCAGCAACGTTATCGACGCCAAGGTACTCGACGGCATAGTGCAAGTAGCTAACGAGAAGAAAATTCCGATTTTGTCCGATGAGGTTTACGCGGACATAAGCTTCGTCAAAACCAAGAGCATCTTAGACTACGACGGCAACCACATACTGGTTACTGGCTTCTCTAAAATGTTCACCATGACGGGGTGGCGAATCGGCTACGTTGTCGCTAATAAGGAAATGGTGGACCGAATAGCCAAGTTAAATCAGATAACGTTCACTAACGTTCCAGTTTTCATCCAAGAGGCCGCACTAAAGGCGCTGGAAATGCATGACAAGCTGACGAAGGGAATAAAAATGGAATACCAAGAACGGGCGAAGATGGCCTGCAAAATCCTGGCAAAGGCAGGTTTGGAGTTCACAGAACCTGATGCGCCCTTCTACGTCTTTCCAAGACGCCGCGGCTTAGACTCGGAACGTTTCGCGCTAGACATTCTTGATAAAGGCGTGGCTGTGGCGCCGGGCACTGCGTTTGGAGATTACCGTGAGCACTTCCGCATAGCGTTAACCGTGCCCAGAAACGAGATTGAAACAGCCTTAAACAAGATTTGCGAGGTACTGCGATGAGAGTAGCGGTGCTTGGCGCGGGAAAAATGGGCGTTTGGCTCGCCAAGTTCTTCCTTGAAGAAGGCTACTCTGTAGTTGTCGCGGGCAGGAACAAGGAAAAGTTGTCAAAATTGAAAAGCGAGTTAAAAGTTGAAACTGCCAATTTCGCTGGAGCCGTTAAGAATGCTGATAGGATTTTGATTTGCGTATCCATCAGCGCGTTCGAGGCTGTTGTCAAAACGATTGCGCCCAGCATACGCGAAGGCCAAGTGGTAATGGACATTTGCTCAATCAAAGAGTCCCCAGTTGCAATCATGCATAAGCACATTAAACGTGGCTTGGTTCTGGGCACGCATCCAGTTTTTGGTCCCAGAAGCCAAGGCGTCAAAAACAAAGCGTTCATTCTCACGCCAACCAACGCTGCAGAAGAAGAGTTTGCGGAGAACTTCAAAAAGTGGCTGGAGCAGAAGAAAGCGCGCGTTTTTGTGATGTCGCCTGAAAAGCATGATGAGTTGATGTCTGTTGTTCTCGGTTTGCCGCACTTTTTCGGCGTAGTTGCCTGTGATGCTCTTCTGGAGCAGGCGGATTACGCTGAAACTAAGAAGGTTGCGGGCACCACTTACCGGATGCTGTTCACTTTGGCTGAAGCCACGGCGCTGGAGAACCCTGAACTTTTTGCCAGCCTTCAACTGAGTTTACCAGAAATAACGAAACTTGAAAAACGCTTCATAGAAAAAGCGTGTGAGTGGCTAAAACTGATACAGCAGAAAGACCCTGCGGCTATTGCCCGTAAGATGGAGCAGTTGAAAGCGAAACTGGTGAAAACCAGCGGCGATTACGCGCGGTCTTACGAGATTATGTACAAAATGTTAGAGGCAGCTGAGAGCTAAACTGCTTAAGCCTTTTCACCGTTGTGCAGCTTTCGGGTATGAGCCCAAGATTTTTACGAATGTTGCGCTTTTTTCCAGTGCTTTCAGTGCTTCGGCGCAGTGTGCTTCGCCTCGGTGTCCCTCGAAATCTAAGTAAAAGTTGTATTCCCATGGTTTCTGCTTTGTCGGTCTAGACTCGATTCGTGTCAGGTTGATTTTTCGTTGAGCAAATTCGAATAGTGCAGTGTAAAGCGAACCGGGAGTGTGTGCGGCAGAGAAGATTATTGATGTTTTGTCTTTGCCTGTCATCGGCGAGTCCTCGTGGGATAGCACGAAGAATCGAGTGTAATTCGAGGGGTTGTCTTCTATTTCTCTGGCGAGGATTTTCATTCCGTAAATTTCAGCTGCTTTTTCGCTGGCTACCGCCGCAGCGTCCTTCAAGCCCTTTTCCTTCAGCATTTTAACGCTACCCGCCGTGTCATAAGTGGGGATAAGTTCGCGTCCTAACCGTTCCAGAAAGTTTCGGCACTGCGCCAAGGCTTGGGGATGAGAGTAAACTGCTTTAACCGCTTCTAAACTAGTGTTCGGATTGGCAATTAAGCAGTGGGAGATTCGGATGATGATTTCACCGCAGACTTTCAGGTCGTGCGTTAGGAACAGGTCGTAGGTTTGGTTCACGCTTCCTTCCAAGGAATTCTCAACGGGCACAACGCCGTACCGCGATTCCTGCTTGGCAACGTTGTCGAAAACTTCCGAGAGGTCTCTGCAAGGCTTAACATCCACTGCTGTTCCGAAGAAAGCGTAAACTGCGCTTTCGCTGTAGGCGCCTCTTTCTCCTTGGAAAGCTACTTTCACTTTTTGTTTCCCAGCTTCCTGTTTTTTATTAAGCACTTGTTTATTCCGTTTATCATTGCCTCGACGCTTGCCATAACTATGTCTTCTCGGGCTGCGCGTGCTGATACTATGTGTCCTTGCTCGTCTTCCACTTTTATAACTACCTCAGCCACGGCGTTCGAGCCGCCTGTTATAGCTTCTAGGCGGTACTCTTTCAATCTAACTTTTGCGAGGCTGTGCGTAAGCTTCGTTATAGCCTTAAGCACAGCGTCAACTGGACCGACACCTGTCTCCGCCGTCACGTACTCTTTTCCGTCAAGCACTAGTTTCACTGATGCTGTTGGGATTACTTTGATTCCTGTCATTACAGCCAAGTCGCTTAGGTCAACGATTTTTTCTTCGCCTAGAACTTCGCCCATGACTGCTGAGGTTAACGCTATCAAGTCAGCGTCAGTCACCATTTTGCCCTTGTCGCCTAAGTCTTTGACTCTTTGAACAATCTCTTTTAACTGCTCTTCCGTAGGGTGTATTCCCACTTCTTCGAGTTCTGCTTTGATGCCGCGGGTTCCCGCAAGCTTCCCAGCCACAAGCTTTCTTGTACGCCCCACCAGCTCGGGCTTTATAGGCTCAAATGTTAACGGCTTAGCGGTCACGCCGCGCGTGTGGATACCTGATTCATGCGCAAAAGCGTTTTCGCCGACAATCGCCTTGTTCGCTTGCACCGCGATGCCCGTCAGCGTAGACACCATTCTGGACGTGCTGTACAGCAGCCGCGTGTTAACGCCTGTTTTAAATTTGTAAATCATGTGCAACGCCATAACCACTTCTTCCAAAGAAGCATTTCCTGCTCTTTCGCCTAAACCGTTAATTGTGCTGTGCACTTGAGCGGCGCCCGCTTCCACCGCAGCTAACGAGTTTGCTACAGCCATGCCGAAGTCGTCGTGGCAGTGAATGCTTATTGGAACGTTTACTGCCTTTTTGATTTCTTCAATGAGCTTATACATTGTTCGCGGAATCATTATTCCCACAGTATCAGGAATGTTCAGCATGTCTGCGCCTGCTTTCTCAGCTGCTTTGCACACCTGTTTCAGAAATTTCAGGTCAGACCTTGTAGCGTCCATGGGTGAAAACTCGCATTTCAACCCATGCTTCTTAACGTACTCAACTGAATCCGCAGTTGCCGCCAGCACTTGTTTAGGCGTTAAACCAACAGCGTACTTCATCTGCACAGGCGAAGTGGGAATAAACGTGTGTACCGTGTCAACGTCGCATTCTATTGCGGCGTCTATGTCGCTTCTGTTAGCGCGTGCTAAAGCGCAGATTTCCGCTTTCAACCCAGCTTTGGATATTTCTTTTATTACTTTCTTTTCGCCTTCAGAGGATATTGGGAAACCTGCTTCAATCGTGTCCACGCCCAGCAAGCTCAGTTGACGCGCAATCTCTATTTTATCGTCAAAAGTCAGCGAAACACCAGGGCTTTGCTCTCCGTCTCTCAGCGTAGTGTCAAAGATGCGGATGCAAGTCGGGCTTTTCGCTTTCATAACATCCTCAACTCTTCCCTTTGGTTACCGCAGCGGCTATAGCTTCAGCCATGCCCAGCGTTGTGGCTTTACCGCCTAAGTCGGGCACAGTATCGCCACTGCGCAACGTTGTTATCACTGCGTTTTCTATGGCGTTTGCCGCCTTTATGCATTTGGCATCAGCGTATTTTTCGCCCAGCCACTCCAGCATCATCTTCGCCGCCAAAATCATTGACAGCGGATTCGCAGTATGCTTGCCAGCTCGGTTCGGCGCTGAACCATGAATCGGCTCGAAAAGAGCAAACGTGTCGCCTATGTTCGCGCCCGGAGCCATTCCTAAGCCGCCGATAAGCTGAGCCGCTTCATCAGACAAAATATCGCCGAACATGTTGCAAGTAAGCAGCACATCGAAGCTTTGCGGCTCTTTTATCAGGCGCATGCTTGCCGCGTCCACGTACAACTCGTTAAACGCTATGTCTGGGTACTGTTTGGAAACTTCTCTGCACACACTAGCGAACAACCCGTCGGTTACGCGCATGACGTTAGCTTTGTGTATCGCGGTGACTTTCTTTTTTCCGTTGCGCAACCGCGCCGTCTCAAAGGCTTTTTTCGCTATGCGCTCGCAGTTCTTGCGCGTGATAACTCTCATGCAGACAGTAACATCATCGCCTATGGTGAATTCTAAGCCTTTGTAAACGTCCTCAGTGTTCTCCCGCACAAAGTACATGTCTATGTCTGGTCGCGCCACCGCTGCCGCTGGGTAAGCCTTTATCGGTCGCAGATTCGCGTAAAGGTCGAACATCAACCTAAGCTTCACAATAACGTCCGCGGCACTTTCGCCAACAGGGCCTTTCAGGCATGCGTGTGAGGCTTTAATTTTTTCCACGCTGTCTTCAGGCAGTGGTACGCCTCTGCGCTGGGCGCATGTGTCGCCTGCTTCCGCCGGAATCAGTTTCAGTTTCAGGTCGAATTTGGCTTGCGTTGCCGCTAGCACTTTCAGAGTTGCCTCTGTCAATTCTGGGCCTATTCCATCTCCCTCGATCACGGATATTTTGTACTCTGTCATTTCTTTTTCATTCTCCTTCGTAAATTCTCGATTAATCCTCCATCTGATAGTATTTCAACGATGAATGGTGGAAGCTTGTTCGTTTGCAGGCTCTGTTTTTTCGTGACGTTTTGCACTTTGCCTGCTTCAAAATCCACTTCCAGCACGTCGCCATTATCTACTTTGGCGGCAACGCCTTTAGCTTCAATTGCGGGTAAGCCGATGTTGATGGCGTTTCGGAAGAAAATGCGCGCAAAAGACTCAGCCAGCACGCATTGGACGCCAGCGTACTTTAACGCTAGAGGCGCTTGTTCCCTGCTGGAGCCGCAGCCGAAGTTTTTGCCGCCGACTATGACTACGCCTTTTCGGGCTTTTTCGGGGAAAGCCTCGTCTAACCCAGCCATCGCGTGTTTAGCCAACTCTTTCGGGTCGGTTAGCACTAGGTATTTGCCGGGCAGAATCACGTCTGTATCCACGTTATCTCCGAACTTTATTGCTGTGCCTTTCACTTTCATGTTTGTGTGTCCTCCAGTTTCCGCGGGTCCGTTATCCTGCCTGTTACTGCTGAAGCTGCTACAGTGGCGGGTGAGGCTAAGTAAACGTTTGCTTCTGTGCTGCCCATTCTGCCGATGAAGTTGCGGTTTGAAGTGCTTACGCATGTTTCGCCTGAAGCTAATAGGCCTATGTGTCCGCCTAGGCATGGGCCGCATGCGGAGCCGCATACTATGGCGCCTGCTTCAGTGAAGATTTCTGTTAAACCTTCCCGTAGGGCTTGGGTGTAAACTTCTTGCGAAGCTGGAATCACCAGTGCTCTTACGCCTTCTTTGACTTTTTTGCCTTTCAGTATTTGCGCGGCTAACCGCAAGTCCTCGATTCGGCCGTTGGTGCATGAGCCGATGAAGGCTTGGTCCACTGGCGCGTTTAGTTCGGAGGCGGGTTTCACGTTGTCCACTGACGAGGGGCAAGCCACCTGCGGCTCTAACCCTGAAACGTCAAACTCCACGGTTTTAGCGTAAACAGCGTCTGCGTCACTCTGCAGCGCATCAAACGGTGGCAAGGGCTGCGCTACTCTGCCTTCTAGAAACTTGCGCGTAGTTGCATCAGGCGCTATGATGCCGTTTTTGGCGCCCATCTCCACAGCCATATTGCACAGCGTCATTCTGCCAGCCACGCTCATGCCGCGGGTTGTTGAGCCTGTGAATTCGGCGCTTTTGTATATTGCTCCGTCAACGCCTAACTTACCGATAATGGCTAGGATTAGGTCTTTGGGTGTGACGTATTTTTGGAATTTTCCGTTTACGTTTATTTTGATGGCTTCGGGTACTTTTAGCCAGATTTTGCCTGTGGCGAACACTGCCGCGGCTTCTGTGGAGCCTATGCCTGTGGCGAAGGCGCCGAATGCGCCGTACGTGCACGTGTGTGAG
>Ga0214473_10008491_pt1 | contig 12142 bp, 11 predicted proteins | sample RVTome_7_FD_203509 | JGI IMG/M metagenome (GOLD analysis project Ga0214473, IMG submission 203509) | Soil microbial communities from uranium-contaminated site in the Upper Colorado River Basin, Wyoming, United States - RVT98D197 | ecosystem: Environmental > Terrestrial > Soil > Contaminated >... | reverse complement strand
CAGGTTGATACCACCGTTCAGTGTATCCGGGAGTTCTTTTCATAAGATGATGTCTGTGTGCCTGGCACCGAGCCGAGCCCACGGCCCAGCGGGAGGGAGGAACTGTGCCTCTATCGTTTAGCAGGCGGGCGGAAGGGATCACCCAGGCCGAGATCCGCGTCATGGCCATCGAATGCGAGAAAGTTCGTGGGATCAACCTGGCGCAGGGAGTGTGTGACACGGAGGCTCCTCTTCCGGTCCGCCGCGGGGCGCAGAGCGCAATCGACAAGGGCATCAACAGCTACACACGATATGACGGTCTGGCAGAGCTGCGCCAGGCGATCGCGCGAAAGATGCGTGAGTACAACGGGATCATTGCCGATCCGGAGACCGAGGTGACTGTGAGCGGTGGGTCCACCGGGGCATTTTACTGTGCCTGCCTGGCCCTCCTCGACCCGGGCGACGAGGTGATCGTGTTCGAGCCCTACTACGGCTATCATGTGAACACGCTGGAGGCCGTGGATGCGGTCCCGGCCTATGTCACCATGCAGGCCCCGGATTGGACCTTCTCCCGGGAGGACCTGGAGCGAGCGGTCACCCCGCGGACCAAAGGCATCATGCTGAACACGCCCGCCAACCCTTCCGGGAAGGTATTCGGTCTGACCGAGCTCGCCTGGGTTGCGGAAGTGGCTTCGGCGCACGATCTCTTTGTTTTCACGGATGAGATTTACGAGTACTTTCTCTACGACGGCTGCCGGCATGTCAGCCCTGGCTCCCTGTCTGGAATGGCGGGCCGAACCATTACCATCTCCGGCTACTCGAAGACCTTCAGCATCACCGGGTGGCGCATTGGATACAGCATCAGCGACGCGCGTTGGGCGCACATGATCGGGTATATGAACGATCTCGTGTACGTGTGCGGACCTGCGCCCTTGCAGTGTGGAGTGGCGGCCGGAATCAATGAGCTGACCGAGGACTTTTACGCTGAACTGGCATCCGAGTATGCGCGGAAGCGTGACCGCATCTGCGGGGCGCTCAGCAAGGTCGGACTTCGCCCCTGCATCCCGAAGGGAGCGTATTACGTTCTGGCAGACGTCTCCCGACTTCCGGGGAAGACGAGCAAGGAACGGGCAATGTATTTGCTTGCAAGAACAGGCGTAGCAAGCGTTCCAGGGAGCGCTTTCTATCATGGGACGGGAGGAGAAAGCCTGGTCCGATTCTGCTTTGCCAAGACGGACGCTGAACTTGAAGAGGCGTGCCGGCGTATCGAGCGGCTGTCGTGATGTCATACGGAGACCTGACCTTGGCAGAAGGGGGATGATAGACTACACGCAGGTCACCGAGACACCGGGCAGCCGCATAACGCGGGAAGCCCTGCAAATGATGTACACCCGTTATGCGTACGCTGCGAGTCTCTGCCAAGGCAGATCGGTCTTGGAGGTTGCGTGCGCTAGCGGACAGGGCCTGGGTCACCTGGCGAGGATGGCGTCCCGAGTCGTGGGCGGGGATTGCACCGAGAATCTCCTCAAGACCGCCCACAGGCACTACAGGAACCGGGTGCCGCTGGTCCGACTGGATGCCCACTTCTTGCCGTTTCGGGATCATACCTTCGACGTCGTCGTCTTGTACGAAGCGATTTACTATCTGGCCAGACCAGAACACTTCCTCCGGGAATGCCGCCGTGTGCTCCGGAAGGCTGGTGTGACCGTGATGTGCACGGCCAACCGAGAACGGTCGGATTTCAACCCCAGTCCCTTCAGCCACCGCTATTTCTCAAGCCTGGAACTGGCTGGGTTGCTCCAGGCGCACGGTTTTATGCCTGAGCTCTATGGGGCGTTTGCTGTCACCCGGGGGTCGGTGAGGAACCGCGTCGTGTCGATGATGAAGCGGGCCGCCGGTTCTCTCCACCTGATTCCCAGGACGATGAGGGGGAAAGAATTCCTGAAGCGGATCTTTCTCGGGAAGCTTGTCACAATTCCTGCTGAGCTATGGGAAGGCATGGTGGAGCCGGCAGCGCTTACCCCTCTGGATGCCTCAGGGGTGGTCTCGCAATACAGGGTTCTCTACGCGATCGGCCGGCTACCGTGACACGCGATTCTTCGCGTGCCCCTCGGAGTACACGTGGGCACTCGGCGCACTCAATCGGGCGGGGGGCGCCGGGGAACTCCTCGTCCGGGGAATCGAGCGACACCTGAGCCCGGACTGCGACCGCGTCCAGTACGTGGACGATGATCAGGGCAAGCAGGGGAAGCGCATCCACGACTTCGCCCTGAACCTGCGAGCGGCCTGGGTTGCCCTCAGGGAGCAGTGGGAAGTATCGGAGACAAGCCCGCCTTGACTCATCTCCCGATGATTGGGCTCCGTGAATTTAGGCTGGAGACGCACCTGATTCTCCTGGACCTGGAATTCACCTGCTGGGAGGATAGCCTAGATACCAATTGGTCGGACGTGGAAAGACCGCCCGAGGTGATCGAAGTGGCCTTAGTCGCCTATGATCCAGTGCGCGATGTGGTCTCGGAGAGTTTTGCAAGCTTCGTCCGCCCCAGCAGAAATGCGGCGCTTTCAAGGTATTGCACGGGGCTCTTGTGCATTTCCCAGTCGGATATCGACCAGGCCCCGCCTCTGAAGGATGTGCTTGCCGGGCTAGACGAATGGGTGGCGCGGTTGGGAATGTCAGGTGCCCCAACCTGCTCCTGGGGGATCAATGATCGGGTCTTGCTGGCGCAGGACGCTCAGCGCTCGGGGTGCTGCGACCCCTTTCAGGCGTGTACGCACGCCGACCTGTGCTCCCTCTATGGCATGGCACTCCGCTACCCTCCGGCGAGGATTTGTGATCGGGATGAGGTTCGGCGCATTTTGGGGCTTTCTCCCAACCACAGGCGGCACAGCGCATTGGCCGATGCCATGGATTTAGTCCAGTTCTGCCGCAGGTTGAGAGACGATCGGGCCCTCCAGGGCTTGTCGGCGTGGTCATGACCCGCGGTGCCCTGTGGGTGGCAGCTCGAGGAGCAGGAGGGCATCTCTTATGTCCGTAAGCGATCGGGTCCTGCAATTCCGCCGCTGGATCATCATCGCCTTCCACGCGGTCATGCTCATCTTCGGCTATTGGCTCGCATTTCTCCTCCGGTTCGGATTTCCCCTGCCCATGGAGGATCAACAGCAATTCGTCCGGAGCCTCCCGCTGATCCTCGTCACGCGGCTGGTGATCTTCGCCTGCTACCACCTCTACGAAGGGCTCTGGCGCTATGTCAGCATGCGGGATATCCTCGCGATCCTGAAGGCCGTGACGCTCGGGTCTCTCGTGCTTTTCCCTGGTGTCCTGGCCGTCTTCGGGAGAGAGTTCCCGCTGACCGTCCTGCTCCTCGACTGGCTCCTCTGCCTGGCTTTAGTGGGCGGCGTGCGGCTGGCGATCCGGGCGTTGCGCGAGTCGGGGAGGAATGGGCTTCCGCAGGGGAACCGGGCTCTCATCGTGGGCGCGGGGGACGCGGCCGAGATGCTCATGCGGGAAATCGAGCGGAATCCCGGCCTGCCCTATGACGTGGTGGGGTTCGTGGACGACGACCCTGGCAAGCGGGGTCGGCGCCTCCACGGGAGGGAGGTGCTGGGGACGATCGGTGAGTTGCCGGGAATCTGTGCAGAGAAGGGTGCGCAGGAGCTTCTCATCGCTATCCCTTCGGCCACCGGCCAGCAGATGCGGCGGATCATCGGCGCCTGCCGCGCCGCCGGGGTGGAGTGCAAGACGATCCCCAACATGCGGGAGCTCTTGGACAGCCCCGTTCCCCAGGTCAAGGTGCGGCGGGTGAACATCGAGGATCTGCTCCGGCGCGAGCCAGTGCGGATCGCCCATGCGGAGATCGAGAAGTTCCTCTGCGGTAAGCGGGTCCTGGTGACCGGCGCCGGTGGTTCCATCGGTGCAGAACTGTGTCGGCAAGTGGCCCGATTTGCTCCAGCCGCCCTCATCCTCCTGGACCGGTCCGAGAACGGCCTCTTTTTCGTGGAGATGGAATTGAGTGACAAGTTCCCTCAGCTAGCGCTGCACGCGGTGATCGGAGACGTGACTGACGAGCGCCGGATGACGACGGTCTTCGACGAGCACAAGCCGCAGATTGTTTTTCACGCGGCGGCGCATAAGCACGTCCCACTGATGGAGGTGAACAAGGCAGAGGCAGTGAAGAATAACGTCCTCGGGACGAGGGTGGTTGCAACCATGGCCAGCCGCCACGGGGCCGAGGACTTTGTCATGATTTCCACCGATAAGGCCGTGCGCCCGAGCAGCGTCATGGGTGCGACGAAGCGATTGGCCGAGATGTACGTGCTCGGGCTTAAAACCGATGGTGGGACACGATTCACGGCGGTCAGGTTCGGAAACGTCCTTGCCAGTGAGGGAAGCGTCCTGCAGGTGTTCCAGCGGCAAATCGAAGCTGGCGGACCTGTGACGATTACCCACCCCGACATGAAGCGATACTTTATGACGATTGCGGAGGCCACCCAGCTTGTTCTGCAGGCAGCCACCCAGGGGAAAGGCGGGGAGGTCTTCGTGTTGGATATGGGCGAACCGGTGCGAATTCTGGATCTTGCGAAGGATCTGATAGCGCTATCAGGCCTCGATCCAGAGCGGGATATAGAGATCCGGTTCATTGGGCCTCGACCGGGAGAGAAGATTTGTGAAGAACTTATGAATGCAGAAGCAAGAATTCTCCCAACAGCGCATGCGAAGATCATGGTCGTTGAAACGGACCACGTGGAGCATGCGGAACTGGAAAGGGCGATTCGGGAGCTGTCTCATCACGCGGAGAGAGGCGAGGAAGAGGCGCTTGTTTCCATGCTTCAAGCGCTGGTCCCAGATTATGAATCTAGCAACATGCAAATTCCGGCAGCCCCTGAGAATCCGGAGCATCGAATCTTGCTGGTCCAACATGACATCTACACCCGGACGACGCTCAAGCGTCTCTTGGAGAGCAAGTATCAGGTCTATGAAGTTGACGATCGGCGGCACGCGCTGCAGGTGGCAAGAGAGCGGAAGCCGGGTCTCGTCATTCTCGATTTCGATCTGCCGGGAGCGAATATCGGGCGTTTGTGTTCCCAACTGAGAGAAGGAGATGGTTGTGTCTCAATATTAATCCTCACCAGGACCGCCGAGGCGGCCAGCTTGGAGCAAGTTCGCAAGCTTGGAGCGGACGACCGTGTGTATAGGCCAATTCCGGTCAACATATTAGAGACGCGAGTGAAGAGACTGCTGGATACGAACAGGGAAGCCAGGGAAGCCTGATTGTAGTCACATCGCATTCACGGGTCGACCGCTCCGCTGCCCGATTGGGGGGTGCGGGAACGCCAAGCGGAAGTGGCCCGGCGGAGATACTGAGGTGCAACGTTCAATGCTCCGGGAGCGGGGTCCAGGTGATTCATAGGGTCGTACTTTCGTAGAGGCGTATGCTCTTGGAAAAACAATGAGGCGAGAGTCATGAGTACCGATGCGAGAGAAGATTCGCAAGGGGATGACGTGAACCTGCTGGACTACTGGCGGGTGCTGAGAAAGCACGGATGGATGATTCTGGGGCTGATCTGTGTGTCGGTATTTGCCGCAGGCTATTACAGCTATTACGTGATGCCAAAAATATACGAGTCCACGGCGAGCATCCTCTCTCCCAGAGAATCGAGCGGCGGAGGGACAGGGCTGGCGGCGGCGATCGCGACATCGGGGGCACGGCAAATCCTCGCCGACATCATGCCCCCCACGGGGAGCAACCGAGATGTCTTCGTTGCGATCCTGAAGAGCCGAACGATGGCTCAGGACCTTGTAGATCGGTTCAAACTGAGGGAATACTACAAGGCGAAGTACAACGAACAGACGGTCAAGGCGCTCCAGGGTGCAACCGATATCAAGGTGTCTAAAGAAGGCGTGGTCTCCGTCACGGTCGAGGACAAGGACCCCAAAGTGGCGGCCGACGTGGCCAATGCCTACGTCACGAACCTGGACCGCTTGTTTGCCAAGTTGGGGACGACGGATGCCAGCCGGCAGCGGGCCTTCATTACGGATCGGTTGGAGAAGACTGAAAAGGCGCTGCGGCAGGCCGAAGAAGCCCTTCGGAGATTTCAGGAGAATAATAAGGCGATCGTGGTGCAGGATCAGGCGAGGTCCGGCATCGAGGAGGCGGGGAAGGTTAAGGGCCAGATCATGGCCGTGGAGGTGCAGCTTGAATTCTTCCGGTCCTACTCCACCGAGAGCAACCCCGAGGTGCTTGCCCAGAAGCGGCAACTACAAGAATTGAAACGCCAATTGGCGCAGATGCAATATGGCCGGGGGATGGACCTCCCATCCGAAAGTGCGAATCCGGGGCAGCCTAGGAAGGAGTTCCACGTTCCCTTTGCGAGGGTGCCGGAGCTGGGCATGGAGTTCGTGAGGCTGATGCGGGATGTCAAGGTTCAGGAGACCGTGTTTGGCCTGCTGACGGCACAGTTCGAGCAGGCAAAGATCAACGAGGCACGCGATATGCCGACCGTGCAGCTTCTGGACAAGGCGGTGCCGGCGGAGCGGAAATCGAAGCCAAGAACGGTGTTAAACATGGCGATCGCGGGTGCACTCAGCCTTTTCGTAGGGGTATTCCTGGCGTTCTGCTTGGAGCACTTCGAGCGCATTCGGAAGCCGGCACGGGCGGCCGTGGCGCAGTAACATAGAAGGCGTACGAAAGGACGAGGGTACGCTCTCGGTGCGGAACCCAATTTCGAATATCGAACGCCGAACTTCGAATGTCGAAGTGCCTTGACCGAATGCGGAATTGCACACCGCTAGGACGCCTGGATCTGAGGATGCTGGGAGGTTTCAACAGGCAACGTAGTACGAAAGTATGAGGGTACGAAGATACCTTCTTAATGCGGAATGCGGAGTACGGATTTGACTCAAGAACCGGTACTGAGGTTCGACGTTCAACATTCAACGCTCGAGCTGCAATTGCCGATTCAGCCGCGTACATTCGTACGTTCGTACTGTCCTACGCTCTCCCGAAGATGTGCGGATTGCGGATTTCGAAGTTGAACAGAAAAAAGGCACGAGGGTGGGAGGCAATCGAGAAGGGGTATGGAGCGCAGTGCAGATTGGATAGAGCAGGCACGTGGTGACCTGGAGCATGCGCGCCATGACTTGGCGGGGGCGTATTTTGAGTGGGCATGCTTTTCTTCTCAGCAATCCGCCGAGAAAGCAGTGAAGGCCGTGTTTCAGAAGCTTGGCTCGGAGGCCTGGGGGCATTCAGTCGCGGATCTGCTGCAAGAGCTAGAGAATTCCCAGACCGTGCCTCAGAGCCTAAAGGATGCCGCCCTGGAATTAGACAAAGCGTATATTCCTGCTCGCTATCCCAATGCCCACCCAACCGGTTCTCCCCGAACGCGATACACTCGTACCGAAGGCGAAAGGATGCTCGCCCATGCGGACAGGATCGTCAAGTTCTGTGAGGATCTTCTATCCACAATATGACTGTAAGGGCCTGGTCGAGCTTCTGAATGCCCGGCTTCCCATTCTGTCACAACGAATCCTATTGAAGCGCGTTGTGCTTTTCGGCTCTTGGGCAAAGGGGAAGGCGACAATCTTCAGCGACATAGACCTCTTGGTTATCTATGCTGACCCACCCCGTGAGGACGCATATCAACTGGTGCGACGCTGCTTGGACATTCGGGGCCTGGAGCCACATGTCTACTCTGAACAACAGGCAGGACTCATGAAAGTGACCTTGGATCGGATGACGAAGGATGGCGTTGTGTTCATGGGATAAGAGAGTTCTACTTCGGTGTGCGGAATGCAGAATGACCAGTAAGTTGGGGTTTCGAATTTGGGATTGCCGAGTTGGCCCGCCGGGGACACTGAGATGCAAGGCTCACCCGTCCAGGAGCGAGGGCCAGGTGAGCCGTACAGTCGTACGTTCGTGCCCGAGGGGTGGTAAAGAGTCTCAGGAACGAAGCTAAAGATGGGGGATGCCAATGATGTGGCGTAGTGGTTTAAAGGTGAGTCGAACAGTAAGGCGAGTGCGGGCGTGGCTGGCGGTGGTGTTGGCGGTCACATTCGCTGTCCCGGTCCCTGCGGGCGCCCAGGCGCCATCGGGGACGGGACGGGCGACTCCAGACGTTGAGACGTTACTGGAACGACGGGGCGTCGCCCCCCGGGTCATCCGGGAGCTCTCGGCATTTCCAATCATCACGATTGTGGAGCCTCGAAACGGCGCCATCGTGACTCGAGAAGATCAGGGAATCGCTATCGGATACCGTGATCCCCGGGACGAGCTGGACCCCAGCACGTTTCGGGTGTTTATTAATGGCGTGGACAGGACGCGCCTGTTCCAGGTCACCCCGAGTGGGGCGACGCTGCGTCCTCAGTCCCGTCGCCAACCCGAACTGGGGCAGGGCAGCATCTTGGAACGGCAGGGTGCGGAGATCGAGGCTCGGGGTCTCGACACCCTGGACCTGCAACCAGTCCTGACGGAGGGGCAGAACACCATCGTGGCCAGCATCAAGAACCTGGCCGGGAATCTGGCCACGACTTCTGCAGCCTTCGTGCTGGACACCTCGACACTCCTGGCCACTCGGGCACTGCCACGCTCTCCTCTCGAGAGCCTGTTCTTCCAGCCGCCGTCCCCTCCTCTTTCGGAGGTCCAGCGCCGTGGCACACCGACCAGTCCCTCGATTTCCCGGGATCTGACTCAGTTCGGGTATGAGGCATTCCGGACCCTCCTGCCCACGCTGACTCCGGGTGTCAATTTGCCGGTGAGCCCGGACTACACCCTGGGGCCGGGGGACAGTCTCATCCTCTACGTGTGGAATATACCGGAGAGGGCCTTGTATGACTCTGCGACCTTGGTGGTGGATCGAACCGGGTCAGCGTTCGTCCCGCGCGTCGGGTCGGTGCCTCTCCAGGCCCTCACCCTGGCCCAGGCAGAGGAGGTTCTCCGGACGAGGCTTGCCCGCTATTACTCCGGCTTTGAGCTGCGCCTGGCCTTGGGCGAACTCCGGTCCATCACGGTGTACGTTGTGGGTGAGGTGGCGCGACCTGGGACCTATTCAATCAGTCCGTTTTCCACGGTCCTGGACGCCCTGTTTGCAGCCGGGGGCCCGACCAAGATGGGGACGCTCCGGGCGATCCGAGTTACTCGCAATGGGCGTACGCTGGAGGAGGCCGATGTATATGATTTCTTCCTCCGAGGTGAGCGGGCGATCGGCCGGCCGCTCCAGGCGGGGGATACGATCTTTGTCCCGCCCATCGGGCCAGTGGCGGCTATCGCAGGAGAGGTGAAGCGACCCAGCATCTACGAGTTGCGGCCGGGCACGTCTATCGGCGCGCTGATCTCCATGGCGGGTGGCACCCTGCCGGGCGCCCAGCTTGACCGTGTGCAGATCGAGCGCCTCCAGGGGTCAAACGGAAAGGTAATCATTGATGTACCTTTCGGAACAGCGGGAGGTGCGGCAGCTTCGGAGCTGTTGCGGGACGGCGATCTGGTCACTGTCTTTCCGGGGCAGGATCGGCTGCACAACACGGTGGCCCTGGAGGGATTCGTGCGGACCCCAGGGCAGTACGAGTGGAAGCCGGACATGCGTCTGAGCGATCTCCTGAAGCCGGATACCCTCCTGCCGGAATCGTATCGGGATCGGGTGGAGATTGTCCGTGTCCGCCCTGACTTTTCGCGGGAGGTCCTGACCGTTGACCTTCGTGAGCTTTGGGCCTCGAACCCGACTGCGAACCCGGCTAAGGACTTGGTCCTCCAGCCACTGGACAGGATCAGCGTACAATCAGAGGTGGTAGGGCCTGCAACGGTGACGCTGACCGGTGAGGTGAAGCGGCCTGGAACTTACGCCGTTGCCAAAGGCGAGCGGCTCAGTTCGGTCATCAAGCGCGGCGGAGGGTTCACCGACAAAGCCTATCCCAAAGCGGCAATATTTACGCGGGAATCCGTGCGCAAGAAAGAGAAAACTCAGCTCGATGACTTTATCCGAACTCAGGAGGAGCGGCTCTTCGCCGAAACCAGCGCGGTGGCAGCGGCTGGGGAGCAGGCCGGCCCCCTCCGAGAGTCCCTGGTCCAGCGGAGGGTGCTCTTGCGCCTGATGGTGGAGCGCGTCACGGTGGGCCGGGTCGTCCTGAAATTGGGCGATCTCGATGAGGTCGAGGGAAGCGAATCGGACATTCCCCTGGAGGATGGCGATGCCCTGTCTGTGCCGATGCGGCCGTCGGCCGTCCTGGTCCTGGGCAGCGTGAGGAACCCGACAGCCGTGCTCTATCAGTCGGGCGCGCCCGCGGAATACTACCTCGAGAAGGCGGGGGGATTCAGCAAGGATGCCGACCGGAGCGAGGTGCATATCGTCAAGGCAGACGGCTCGGCCATCCAAGGCTATACGAAGGTTCGCGAGTTGGAGCCTGGGGACACTATACTTGCGCCGTCTTCGGTAGAACCGAAGTACCGCCCGCTTCCGCTGTGGCGTGATATTGCGACGATCATGGGGCAGTTCGCTCTGAGTGCCGCCAGCATCGTCACCATCTTCAGGTAGCGCGTAAACACCCAGGGACCCTTGCCCGCGGCTCTGTTTAATACTGGGTGAACTGGGCCTTCATGCGCAGCGGGATTGACGTGCTGGTCCTGGACAACATTGTCATAAAGAAGTCCGCCTGACTCCTCGACGGGATTTCTGACTCCACCCGCAGCGCTTCCGAACCATCTCACCTAGAGTTCCCACCATCCCCCGGACGATCGGGGAAGGTCTCGCATACGTGCAATTCGCACGTTGCTTTCCAGATAGGCCCCATAGGTGGCTTGAGGCTCCCGCCTGACGTTTGCCTTAGCTGGCGCTCTCTCGGCATCTCCGCAGGGCATTCGGCTTCATCCGTTCGGCGGGCCATTCGACCAGCTCATGGTGCCGAGCCGTGTCGAGGCACTCATGGCCCCGAGCCCAGCCGAGGGGTGGAATTTCGGATTGGGGGTTCATTCTCGATGCTCGGCTATGGCGGACTGCGGATGGCCTGTAGTCCAGGTAAAGGCATAGGCCGATCGCCATACGGCGCACAGCAATCCTGATGGCCGGTGATCGGACCCTCGATAAGCCCGTGGAATTGCTGGCAAACAACATGGAAAGTAGCTTGACACTGTCAATACCTGTGAAGTACAATCCGCCGGTTTTTCTCGGGAGTTTGGTCGGCGGTTTGCCCTTTTTTGATTCAAAAGTGCCCCCACAGGAACCAGAGCCCCGAACACTTCCGGAGGAATTGAAGGCGTGACCGAGGGTCTGCTTGAGGAAAAGCTGAGAGGCGAAGCGGGATCGTCGGCTGGGCGGACGCTGGCCGAGGGGCTGCCGGGTTACCCGAAGGCCTTGGCCGAGACCCCGGCAGGCTGGTGGCATGGCTGCTTGGCCAAGCGGGCTCTAGATATTACCCTGGCTGCCGCCGGCCTTCTCTTCTCTTCTCTTCTCTTCTCCGTTGTGGGGGCTCATCGCCCTCGCTATCAAGCTCGAAGGCCGGGGGTCCATTTTCTACGGCCAGGATCGGGTCGGCAAGGATGGCAAGGTCTTCCAAGTCCTGAAATTCCGGTCCATGGTTCCCGATGCGGAGGGGGCTGTGGGCCCCTTGCAATCCACCCACGGCGACCCCCGGGTGACCCGGGTAGGACATGTTTTGCGAGCGACAGCCCTCGACGAACTCCCACAGCTCTGGAACATCCTGCTCGGGCACATTAGCTTCGTCGGTCCCCGGGCGCTTCGGCCGGGCGAGATAGAGGTGAACGGCCAGGGCGAGTGCGTCCCGCTCGAGGCGATTCCTGGCTATGCAGAGCGGCACGCAATCGTCCCCGGCTTGACGGGCCTGGCCCAAGTGTATGCCCCGCGCGATATTCCGCGCATCCAGAAGTTCCGGTACGACGTCCTCTACATCCGCCGTCGCACCCTGTGGTTGGACCTCCGGCTGATCGCGGTGTCCCTGTGGATCTCGGTGCGGGGCCGCTGGGAACACCGCGTGCGGAAGTTCTGAGATGACTTCAGACACCCCTTCACCAGGTCAGGAGAGGGCGGAGCGTCTCGTCCCGGCCGTCTCGGTCGTCATTCCCGTGTTCAACGAAGAGCCGGATCTGGAACCGCTCTACGAGCGGCTGGAGCGGGTGCTGGAGGGGCTCGGCCGGCCGTACGAGGTGATCTTCGTGGATGA
>Ga0214473_10008490_pt1 | contig 12144 bp, 13 predicted proteins | sample RVTome_7_FD_203509 | JGI IMG/M metagenome (GOLD analysis project Ga0214473, IMG submission 203509) | Soil microbial communities from uranium-contaminated site in the Upper Colorado River Basin, Wyoming, United States - RVT98D197 | ecosystem: Environmental > Terrestrial > Soil > Contaminated >... | reverse complement strand
CAAATGATACCGCGTATAATAGACACTATGGCCCTGTTTTTTATAATCCACAGATGCATTTTACCAGAAGCCAGCGGCCAACTCCATCTACGGGTTACACCCGTAGTATTGCGGCGGAAAAATAAAACCTTTACCTTCGGTAATACTCTTGAATAATTGGGTTGATGGACCGCCTCCAGCGCCATTGAAAAAGAAAATTGCAGGCCAATCGTGTTCGTCCGTGTAATCGCTTGGAACATATACTACGAAATAATCGCCCCCTACATCTTTGTCGTTAACATCGATGCGCACCTCCCGGCCAGGCACAAACTTCGGGGCACGTAGGGAGTTAGGTTTTGGAGCATTTGGTTCGTTTGGCTCGGCCATCGTTTTAGCCGACGCAAACACATATCCAAGACCAGCAGCCCCAACCATTTTCAAAAAACCTCTTCTGTTGTATTCTGTGTCCATAACTTTTTCACCTCCTATTTTTCTGCCTTGTGAGCTTTGACCTTTTTCTTTTGTGAATCCTGGTTCTCTGCAAGACAGATGTAGACCGCAACGGTTAATAACACCCGATTAGCTGGAATCTTGAATAACATGTCTAACTTCGTTTTGAAATAATTACTTTATACATAGACCACGAAAACCGACGTGGACAATACACTCTGACCAAAGCATAACCAGCTTGTCACTTTTAGCCATAACTGTGAGAGCCTGACGAGCATAATGATTCACAAAAACTTTACTATGAAGCATATTTTTTACATGCTTCGGCCGCTTATTTTTCTTGATACTGGTCAGGCTAACTTGCTCACGGCTTCGGCGATTAATTTGCTTATTGGTATATGCTGTGGACAGCGGGCTTCGGCAGAACTGTAATCGATACTCAGTAATTTGTTTCTAACATCGGCTGGTATGCCAGCAAAAAGCTCCCTTGCTCTTTCCTGCTGGCCATAGCTGTTATAATACATCAAATATCGCATAATATCACTGGTGTACGGCATATCTGATAGAGCTGAGTCGCAAATCTCCGCGCAGCCGGCACAATAACCGCTGCATGTGGCTTTAGCGTATTCTCCAAAAACATCCATATCTGCTTGGGTGAGTTTGGTTTTATCCAGTGCAGCAGCGACATTTGAAGTCAAAATAGTAATATTTTCCATTCCGACACAAGCTGAAGCAAATCTTCTATCTTCCAGTACAAGCTTTAGCTTTGCCTGCCACTCAGTGAAACCTAATTTCTGGAAGTGTCTGACTAGTTTTATGTCCTCTTCGGCCCCAATCCTACCTCCTCCCCAGTGTCCATGTGCCTGGGTCTTCATAGCGGTCAGGCCAATATCTGCTTTATAGCAAGCATCGAGAGCAGCCTGCATTTTAACATCATGTGACAGCCGAAAGTTATAAGCCGTCATTATCACATCAATCCAGTCGAGTTTAGCCGCGGCATTAAGACACTGGGCCATGTTTTTGTGAGTGCTGACACCAAAAAACCGTATCAACTTTCGCTCTTTTGTACGCTTGGCCCATTGTTTTAACTCATCTGTTAACTGCGCGGGGTCAGACATCATATAAACACCATAGTATAAATCAAGATAATCAGTATTCATGTTTTGCAGAGAGACCTGAAGACTGCGCTCCACATCTGCAATGGTCTTGGAGTCATCTGATACCGCAGATGACAAGGCGGCTAAGAACAATTGTTCTCGGACTTTTGGATTCTTCGAGATAAATCTACCTATACCACGCTGACCATTGCCTCCTGCGTAGTTGGGAGCTGTATCCCAATAATTGACACCCCATTGAACAGCGTCTCGCAAAAGGTTCTGTTTCTCGAGAGTATCGAACGCGGCCCCAATAGCCAGACATGAAACTTTTACTCCGGTTTTACCTAACTTTCGTGTTGGTACTTGGGACAATTGCGCTTGTTCTGGTTTCGACGAGGTATTTGGTTCATTAGGGTCTGCTTTCGTTTCAGTCAAAGCCAAAACAGACCCCAGTCCCACGGCTCCTGCCGTTTTTAGAAAATTCCTTCTATTGATTTTATTTTGCTTTTCCATTTTAGGCTAATCTCCTTACTGCTTCAGCCATCAGTTTACTTATTGGCATATGCTGTGGGCAGCGGGCCTCGGCAGAACTGTAATCGATACTGAGCAATTTGTTTCTAACATCGGCCGGTATGCTGGCAAACAGCTCTCTTGCTGTTTCCTGCTGACCGTAGTTGTTATAATACATCAAATACCGCATAATATCACTGGTGTACGGCATATCTGGTAGAGCTGATTCACAAATCTCCGCACAACCGGCACAATAACCACTGCATGTGGCTTTAGCATATTCTCCAAAAACATCCATATCTGCTTGGGTGAGTTTGGTTTTATCCAGCGCAGATGCAACATTTGAAGTCAAAACTGTAATATTCTCCATCGTTACGCACGCTGAACTGAATCTCTCATCATTCAGTACGGCTTTTATCTTAGCCTGCCCTTCAGTAAAACCGCGTTGGAGGAAATGCTCGACCAGTTTTTTATCCTTTTCTGTTTCGAGTCCAACTGACTGCCCGGCCCATTTAGCAGTAGCCCCTTTTGCCTGAACTTTCATTGCGATTAGGCCAATGCCAGCCTTATGACACTTTTCGACGGCTTTTTGCAATTGCGGGTCTTGCATCAATCGGAAATTGTAAGAGGTCATTATTACGTCAATCCAGTCGAGTTCGGACGCAGACATTAGTTGTTCCGCCATGTTTCTATGTGTGCTGAAACCAAAAAACCGTATCAGTTTCTTTTCCTTCGCATTTTCGGCCCACTGTTTTAATTCGTCTGTCAATTTCAACTGGCTCGGATACCCCATTCCGTGAATACCATAGAACAAATCAATATAGTCAGTGTTCATTCTTTTCAGAGAGGCTCGCAGTAGGTCATCCACTTCTTTTACGCTTTTTGCATATGATGCTTTGGTGGCAATAAATAAATCTTTTCTTTTTTTGGGATTAGCCTTCAGGCATTTACCGATGCCAAGTTCACTATTTCCGCCTGCATAGGCGCTCGCTGTATCCCAATAGTTGACACCCCATTGAAGAGTTTTTCTTAAAACAACCTGGCTGTTCATCAGATCAAACATTCCCCCAAAAGACAGACACGGAACTTCAATGCCTGTTTTGCCCAGTTTTCGCCTCGGCACCTGTGGCAGCTTGGTGGGCTCTCTTTTGGTGGCATTTGGTTCGTTTGGCTCGGCCATCGTTTTTGCCGAAGCAAAAACATATCCAAGACCAGCAGCCCCAACCCTTTTCAAAAAACATCTTCTGTCGTAATCCATAACTTTTTCGCCTCCTATTTTCCTACCTTGTGAGATTTTAACTTTTTCTTTTGTGAATTCTGGTTCTCGACTGTAACAAAACGTTGCCAGACTTCAACTACATTTTTGCCAGGTAGCCAGGCAGCCTCCTTAATATCACCAGGATATTCTTTATAAGGATAACTATCAAATGTTTTCAGATTACCAAGCCAGTCATCCAACGGTTTGACAGGTTTCATGTCCTTATAATTGTTCTTTTCGTCTTTCAGTCGCTTCTCGATAAGTGCATTAAAGAAAGGAAGAATGAGGTCATTGCTCTTGCCTATTTCGTGACCTGTATTAGGCTCAACAGCTACAGCCCAGCGTGCTCCCTGAGAGCTATGTTTATTGAATAACCTCATCATTTGGGTCAGAGATATCGCATTCTCGATTCCAAGCGTCATCACCGGATATCTGGTTGATTGGAACCAGAATAACCAGGAACGGTGAAATAGTTCCAATCTGTAATACTTACTCCATCGTCATCTGTGACGGTGACGGAAACAAGATATGTCCCTGCCTTTGCATATGTGTGCAAAGGCGATAGTTTTGTCGAGGTTATCTCGTCTCCAAAATTCCACTTAATATCTTTAATGGTCCCGTCAGAATCTTTTGCGATTACTCCAAAGTTTATAGTAAATCCGTTGGGAGAGGCAATGAGCGTTGCTTCGGGTGCGGTCATAAGTCTTTAATTTGCAATCATTACTCGTTTACTGGCAAATACTTATAAAACATGATTTCGGACTGTCGATCCGATGCTCATAATCGTAGATTTTATTGATGATTTTTGATAATACTGCCACACTTGGTATGCGATGCGAATGGCGTAGCCAAATGCGGACTCGGTGGGACTTCATAGGCTTTTCCACTTTTCTCTACATTCCACTGTCCTATTACTGTCCTATTTTTCGAGTCACGAATCGTAACAAATCGTATGCAAGCAGTAACATATCGTAGTGCATAATCCTTTGCAGAAAAAAGGCTTGTGCTGTAAATCCTTGTTATCTAAAATGTAACGGAGAGAGCGGGTTCGAATCCCGCCCTCTCCGTTGTTTTTACAAAACGGCGGGTGAGTCGGGCTCGTTGTGTCCGCTTATTGTTCAGAGCTAAGTGCGTCAGCGATGGTTTTACCAAATTTTTCGGAGGCCTTTGGGCCGCTGCCGGTAATAATAAGGCCGTCTCTTACAACATCGGCGCCGGTAAATACGGCACCGGCCTTTTTTAGTATGCCCTGTTCGGAGGGAAAACTTGTCGCTTTGACGCCTTTTAATACTCCGGCATTAGCGAGAATTGTTGGCGCGATACAGACAGCGGCAAGAATTTTACCTTTTTCCTTCGCCTGTTTGGCAATATTTAACGCGGTTTTATTGTTGAAGTATTCCTTCGCGCCCGAACCGCCGATAAAAACCACGGCATCATAATCATCAACGGCAACATCATCGATTAGTATTTCCGATTCAGCTTTGCCACCGAGCATTCCTTTAATAATCCCCATTTTCGAACTTGCTATGGTAATCTTAGCCTTTATGTCGGACAATGTGTTTTGCGTGTTGAAAAGTTCCTCATCACGGAAATTTTCGGATGGAACAATCAAAACCACTTTTTTCGTTCCGGCTGCATTCATTTCGGAAGTCTCCTTTCGTTCATTGGGTTCTTTTATTTCCGGTACCAGAGGTGACTGCATGGGATAGCCGACGCAAATAATATAAAAAGGTTCGAGTGCCCCCGGCAGATTACATATAGCTGCTACATTTTTTGTTTCAAACGCACCTATCGGCACCGCCGCAAGCTTTAAACTCACAGCTTCGAGAAGAACGTTCTGTGCGATATGGCCCGCTTCGAGCATTGCAAATCGCCTCGCTTTATGCGCATATTTCGGTTGAAGTTTGCTGATGTCACCCGCGATAATAATATCGCATGGCGCGTCGGCAATTTCCTTTTGTGCCGCTGCCGTTGCCAGCCTTCTGCGGACATCGGTGGCGGAAACTGCTTCGAGGGCATGCTGTTGCGGGTCATAGGCGAACAAACCGTCACTTGTGGCGAAATACAAGGTTATCGGGTAAAGAGCGCCCGCGGAAGGCGCCGTCCGGTATCCCGTCGCCGAATCTGTTATACCCTGCCCTGCCCAGGCCAATTGTCCGATTTGGGCATAATCAAGGTTTTTGCCGCTGAACTCGCGGACGCTTCGGCGCTTCGCGAGCAGTTGCTCGAGACTTGCGGCGCCTGTCATTTTCGGTGGTGGCAGCAATATTTTTGGGGATGAGGAATTCTTCGGGTGATACTGGGCAGAACAAATAACAGATGAGCTTATGACAAAAGCCATAACAAACAGTAGAATACTTCGATGGTGTGACAGCAATAGCGCGGTCCGGCATAAACAGACTTCAACGAAATTCCCTGTCATAATTATCAGATTCTCCTAACGTGTTTTCGAAGATTTTGTTATTATATCACAAATGTGCATTAATTAAAATTACGTACCTGGTGTTTAAATAATTTTCAGGACTTCCGGTGAAATTATTCAAGCGTCATATTTTAACTATAATTACACTGGTTTTTTACTGGCCTGGCATTTTCATTCTTACACATATCCCCGTACCGGCGTCGCCCCTGTTTGAGATTCATGTCTCCGACAAGACCCTTCATTTTCTCGCGTATTTTATTCTGGTTTTCCTTTTATGGTTCGCGATAAATCCCAACGCAAAAGTGAGCTGGCGCAAGCCGGCGGCATGGTGGATACTTTTTGTAGTTGTCTGGTACGGGGTCTTCGACGAATGGCTTCAGGGATATGTTGGGCGGGACCCGGATGTTATGGATTTCCTTGCTGATTTGAGCGGCTCGGCTGCGGCATTGATTCTGCTGAGCGTTTTGAACTTCTGGACTGCTGCTCTTATTGTTACAGGCGGAACCATCTTCCTTTTTACCAATTTCGCACGAGCGAATCCGGCCCAGTGGATAGGATTGCCAGGTCCTTTTTTTTATTTGTTGATTTACATTTTTTTCTCCGTGCTGTGGATGCGGTGGATGTATCACTTCGTGCCGGTCAGGATAACACGGCCTAAGTGGCTGATAGGCGCCCTCGGTATGCCTTTACTTTTTCTGACACTGACAAACTTATTTTCTCTGATTGTCGTTGGCAATGAAAAGATATTAAGTATTGTTTTTTCGGCGGTTGGAATTATTGCGGTTGTTTTGACTGCATATCTGACAGCCTGTTGCAGGCACGGGTTTAACAAAAGGCTGTCACCGGGGCAGATATGATTTTTTAAAGGGTCTGTATAGGGGGTCGCCTATAAGCACAAGCTGCCAGGAATTGAAAGGATTTGTCCGGTAGTAAGCTTCTGCCAGACAGGAGCCGTTGATTAGCTCCGCGAAAAACACATTCGGTTCGGGAAAGGCGTGCAAATATGGTTCTGCGACAGCGCCAAGAGTAGCAGTGATACCGTGTTTTAGCAAAGCAGGGCACCACTGTGTACTATTCGGGTCGCGAAGGTCAATTGCCTCCCAGCTTGAGATGTGAAAACCCACGGCGCCATCGACAAATTCAAATGCGTCAATATATTTTTTTAAGCTGTACCAGCCGCAATAAATCGCGGTTCGGGGACATTCGTTTGGTTCGAAAAGTCTTCCGGTGTTTTCTTCCTTCACTTGTAAATTTGTCCGCAATCTAATCAGCACTGCTAAATCACGCAAAGACTGGTCATAATGACCGTAAGCGTATGGATTCTTATCGTTTGCTATGCCGCGTGCATCAATGTACGCGATGCCGTTTAATCCTGTTCGTTCAGTGGAAACAGCCTTATCCACAAGGCCGATTGCGATACTTTCTGAAGGGCCGTCGAGACGTGATACCATCAGAGTTTTATGGTCCCACTCCGATGAATCCTTGAGAAAATTAGGCTGCCAGTGATACAATTCATAATCGCCGAACTGCACTATAGAAAGTTCACTATCTACCGAAGCGTTGGTTTCTTTGCCGTTAATCCAGTTCACTGCTGATCGAAGCTGGTCTAATTTAAGTTTTGTCTCTTTTATTTGCTTCGCCGAATCGGCAGTGGGGAAAAGTTTCGGTTGTTCCAATTTAGTTTTTTCATTTTCAATCAGCTTTTCCATTTCAAGAAGTTTGTCTTCATAATTTTTCAGCCTGCCTCGACCGGCAACTTTTATCGGTACGCCGTATGTTGTAAGCAGACATCTGATTTTACCGGTGAAATTCGGGTCGGAGAGCTTATTGCGAATCGGTTCGGCGAGTAACTTTTCATAATTTGCTCTGGAAATCGTATCGTTTAAAGTATTGCCGAGAGGAAGTGTGAGAAGATTGTCCGGTGGTACGTCGCGCTTTGCGGAGTAATAGCGGGCGATGCGCACAGATGCGTCGATGTCGCTATTTGCAATTATCAAAATCTCGTTGGGTTCGAGGGCTTGTGCGGGGAAGGTTATTAAGAAAAGAAAAGATATGACGAAGAGGGCTTGTGTTTTCATTGGGGCTTATTACATTGGCCGCGGGTATATTCGGTTTGCGAATATTTTTTTTCGTATATGTGTTTGCGTTTGAATACCTGGGCGATGGTTACGAGGATTATTTTTAGGTCGAGCCAGAAACCGGCAGTCTCGACATATTTAACATCGAGTTCGAGTTTTTCCTCGCGGGTCAATTCCCCGCGTCCGGAAATTTGCGCAAGGCCGGTAAGACCGGGTTTTACCAGCAGCCGCTTTTTCTGACGTTGGTCCCATTCGGCCATTTGAGACATATAAAGCGGTCTCGGCCCAACAATGCTCATATCACCTTTTAAAACATTGAAAAGCTGCGGAATCTCATCGAGTGAATGTTCACGCAAAAATTTCCCGATTTTTGTAAGTCGGGGGTCATCACCCGATTTTGGACTCGGCCCGAACGGGTCAACATTCGTTCGCATCGTCCGAAATTTATAAAACGTAAAAGGCCTGCCGTTTTTTCCCACACGTGGCTGTTTGAAAATGGCCGGGCCTTGACTACCAATTTTTATTGCTACCCATATAACAACAAAAACCGGCTGCAAAATTATTATCAGGGGTAGGGCTACAACTATATCCAGAATACGTTTAGTTATTTTTCAGCCTCTCTTTATATTTTGCGGTTTCTGCAACATAAAGGTTGCTTAAAACACCATGACTTTCAACCTGCCCTACCAGCTCAAAGCCTTCTTTTTCGTACATTTTGTTAATGGCTACAATATCGACCGCAGCTAATATCTTTAATTTATCGATGCCCCTTTCGTGCAACTTTTTAAAACCGCTATACATCAATCTGGTAGCTAATCCTTTTCCCCTGCCTTGCTCGGCGATAACCATAGAAAGAAACTCAGCACGCGGCCACCCCGTCTTTTCTATTCTCTTGGGGTAGAACAATGTCTCAAGAATTTTTCTAATTGCCTTGAATGACAACATCTTCCATGCCACCAAGATTACAAATTTTAGCCCATGGGAAAATATTACCGATTTATAAAGTCTTCCAAGATCTGTAGTAAACGAGGCAAAACCTATGACCTTGTTATCTTTTTTTGCAACAAAACCTAAACTATGCTCACTTTTTGCTATCGCGACGTACAACGCCGCGACAAATTTCGGACCAAGTGAACTGATAAATCCCGTTGGAATTCCTTTTATATGTAAGTCCGCCACCTCGGTTGCATGCTCCGGCAACATCTCCACAATTTCAACTTCATCCGCCATATTACCTTTCCAATAAATCTGCCCGCGATCTATTTTAGCGTTTTTAACTCACTTGTCGACTACAAAACAAACATTAGTTATAGCCGTACTGCCTGTATTCAAAGTTGCGACCCTTTTAGCACCAGCCACCCGATAGTCACCAGCCTTGTCAGCTACTTGTTTATACGCATCAAGTAATTGCCTTGCTCCAGTAGTTCCAACAAAATGACCACAGCCTGTAAGACCACTCGAAGGATTGATCGGAAGCTTGCTACCTATTTCTATGATTCCTTCCTCGATTGCTTCATAGAGTGCTTGAGCAAAATTGACACTAAGTGAACTAATGAAACCGGTACGTATACCAGATACGTGCAAATTTGCAATCTGAGATGTATGCGGGGGAAGTAATTTATAATCGAATACCTATATGACACGAATTTACTAGATTTTAACAGCAAAGGGAAAAAGTTCACTTATAATCTTTGCTATGGTGGTAAATTGGAAAGTTTTCAAAAGGCTGGTAAGCTTTTTGGTGACAGTGCTTCTATTTCTTAACTGCATTTTATGTAATCGAACTACTTTTGTTTGTTCTTTAGACGACAGATACTTTGTTTCAAATATTTTTGATTCTGTATCGATTTCATAAGGATGCATATAAACTACCACAGGCCTTGTTTTTTGGATATGCTTTATTGCCAGCTTCGTAACTATGTAAGGGAAATGCCTGATATAACCACCACCTGCTATCGGTAAAGTTTTACCAAGAATAGTTATAGTTGACATAGGCACTTCGATAATACTTCGACCTGAGGGCAAATCAATTTTGCATATATCTTTGCTAAAGCCTGGCCAGCCGTACCGTTTACCTGAAATGGGAAATACACTGGAATCATATTTGAAACCTTCCTGTACGAGAACTTCCAATGCCCATTGCGTTTGGGGTATTATTGAAAAAGCCGGTGCCCTGTGGCCCACTATTCGATTTGAGGTAATATCCTCCAAGAGTTTCTTGCAATCAGCGACTTCACCGCGAAATTCATCTTTGCTTAACTTGAAAATTTGCCTATGTGAAAATCCATGTACACCGATTTCGTGTCCTGCATTCGCGATTTGTTTTACAAGAGAAGGAAATTTCCGGGCTACTTCACCGAGAATGAAAAATGTAGCCGTAGTATTGTGTTCTGCAAGAGCATGGAGAAACCATTCGGTATTTCTCACCACCGCATCACTCGGCTCGGCACTTATGCCAAGCCAGTCACGGCCAAAGATACTCCAATAATCTTCAACATCAATAGAAAGGCCATGAGTCCTTTGGAATAGAATATTTTTCAATTTTTTCCCATTATCATTACGGTCTTCAGCGACGCTATCGTGCAAACACATGTTTCCACTTCTTAATACTAAACAAGCCCTTGAGCAGCACCAAAAAAAAACCTAATGCCGGACCAGGGTCTTCCCAGGATATAAAATCGTCATGTCGATTATTTTTAGAAAAATCAAAAAAACTCGGCTCAATTTTAAATCTGTTGGGATTCGTCAAAAAATGTAGTATGTCGCCCGGTAATAACCATCTGCACCGTACTCCCGCAGGATAATCAAGTACTGGTTCCACATCACCATCCATAACCATTCGGTACAATAGATAAGGAAAATCCACTCCCGCCACAATTGAAAGCGGCAACGATCCCCAAAACCGTGGATTTATTTCCATTATTTTGCAAACCCCGTCTCGCGGATCCTCTTTAAACTCAACCATAGCGACGCCATACCATCCAATCGCCTTCAGTAATTTCACCGATATAGTCACTAAATCCGGGCGATGCACGCTCTCGCGTAATGTACTCGGCCCCCCCTTTACCGGAAACTCACGTAGCCGCCGATGCGCAAATACTGCCCGTACCTCTGATTGTTCGTTAAATAGCAAAAACACGCCATATGTTTGGCCACCGGGGGGTATAAACTCCTGAATCATCGGATACTCAAAATCCCGGTGAATACGTTCATATTCACGCTGCAAATTCCGCGTATCATCCAGATACACAATACCCCGCGAACCGTTTGATTGTCGTGGCTTGATAACCAGCCTGCCATCCATCTCCCGGCCAATAGATTCGACGGCCGACAGGTCATTGATAAAACGAGTCTTTGGGCACGGCACACCCAAATTCATGGCTAATTCGATCGTCTGAGCTTTATCTCTTGCCCTTAACCACTTGCTATATTTCACGACCGGCACACGAGTAAATTCTTCGATCTCATCCTTATATTTTGATACCATCTCGGTACAATCATCTCCTATCGGCATTACCATATCATATTGCCGCCGGCTCAATTCTCCTAACAGCCATTCGAGCCACGCTTCGGGCTCTTGGCGCGGCGATGGATAACGCAACCTGCCCTTGCAATACTTGGAAAAAAATGATAATGCCAATCGCTCTGCCGAAGCTCCCACCACTTCAATACCCTGGCGACCAAGACTGCGAACCGCTGCCACCACATTTCTACCGTCAGCCTCTGTTACTAACACTCTCGCCATTAATCTTTTCCTGTAAGGATTTTCAAACCCTTCAGATACAGCCGCAACAAAAACGGACATCGCCTGGTCACATAACTGGCCGTCCGAAGATTTTCAAGGAAACTTTCTGGGCCGTCGAAATCTCTCATTACCATGTAAGAACGGCCAATCTCCAACGGGTGATGAGCATCACTGCCCACAGCGGCGATAAGATTATTCTGCCGGCTGAATTCCAGAGCCATTTCATTGTACTTGTGGTTGAACGTGCGGGAGTTGAAGATTTCTATGACGTCGAGCATTCCCTTTATCTCTTCAGCATCCTTCAATTTCACGGCTGATTTTCGGAATTCATCAAAGGGATGAGGAAGATAAACTATTCCGCCTTGCGCTTTTATCTTCTCAACGGTTTTCTTTGCCCCCAGCCCCGGAGAAATCTCTTCTTTTAGAAAAAGCCCTATCACATCGCCCTGCCCGGTTGCTACCTCTTCGCCTATAACGATTTTAACAGGCACTTGTTTCGCAAATTCCACCGCCCCCCGCAGAAGGTTATGTTCGGTAATACATACACAGTCAATCCGTTTTTTTGAGCATTGTTCGGTAAGCGTCTCAGGAGTTATAAAGCCGTC
>Ga0214473_10008489_pt1 | contig 12144 bp, 14 predicted proteins | sample RVTome_7_FD_203509 | JGI IMG/M metagenome (GOLD analysis project Ga0214473, IMG submission 203509) | Soil microbial communities from uranium-contaminated site in the Upper Colorado River Basin, Wyoming, United States - RVT98D197 | ecosystem: Environmental > Terrestrial > Soil > Contaminated >... | reverse complement strand
TACAAGGCGGGGCTTTACGGCCTCACGGAAAACCGGCAACTTTCAAATTCCAATCCAAAACCGGCATTCATCCCCGTTCACAGAACGGGGTTTTCTGCTTGTTTTAATAACGCAATCTTTGAGACTCCATTCATTCCCTCCTCAATCTCATTCTGCTTAGCCTATCCTTCATGATTGCCTGGGTTTCCTCCTCCTTCCGGGAAGAGAAAATCCAAAACAATTTTTTTCTTGACAATATTAATTCTTATTTTATAATAATTCTAAATTATGAAAGACACGGCAACCATCAAGCTCAGAGAGATAGGTTTAAAGATAACCCCTCAACGTCAGGCTATTTTAAAACTTCTGAAAGGAAATCAGACCCACCCCTCGGCGGAAAACATTTATTCCGAGATTTTGAAAAAATATCCGGGAATATCCTTTGCTACGGTCTATAACACCCTATCCAAGTTAATCGAAGCAGGGGAAATCAGGGAACTGGATATTGACCCCAACAAGAAAAGATTTGATCCCTGTATCACCCCTCATACTCACTTCTATTGCAAAGTTTGCGGGAAAGTATACGATATCGTTTATGATACCCCCCTTCCGTTGAATATGAAAAAGATAGATGGGCATCAGGTTGATGTGATCCAAATCAATTTGAAAGGGGTGTGTAAGGACTGTCGACGGAATCGGTGAGGAATACGAATCTGGAGGGATTTCGATGAAGTGGGATAATAGGAGAGAAAGAAATAAGGAACTTTTTTCGTTAAACCGACGCCGGTTTTTATCCCTATCGGGGGTTTTTGGTTTGGCTCTCATTTCAGGTAAATCAGACATCGCTATGGGAATCACAGAAAAGGAGGGAAAGATGACTTATCAAAATAAGGATTACAATCGACTATTAGGCATGGAGGGGTTCAGTGATACGCTTTTGAAAAACCATTTTGCTCTCTATCAGGGGTATGTAACCAATACCAATAAATCGATGGATGCTCTCAGCCAACTCCTGAAGGAAGGCAAGACAGGGACTGTGGAGTATGCTGAGCTAAAGAGGAGGCTCGGATGGGAATTCAATGGAATGAGGCTTCATGAATACTACTTCGAAAATCTCGGAGGAAAAGGCGGTATCCGTAAAGGGGGGAAATTGGTTCAAAAACTTGCTGAGTCTTTTGGAAGCTATGAGGCATGGGAAAAGGACTTCAAGGGCACTGGGACGATAAGAGGGGTCGGCTGGGTGGTCCTTTATCAAGATATCCTCAGTGGTAAGTTCATCAACTTCTGGATCAATGAACATGATGTGGGTCATCCTGCAGGGGGAATGCCCATCTTAATCATGGATGTCTTTGAACACGCCTTTATGATCGATTACGGTCTCAAAAGAGCGGATTACATAGAGGCCTTCTTTAGAAATATCAACTGGACAGAAGTTGAGAAAAGGCTTCTTCTCCATAAAGGATAAGAACCCCTTTGATGAGAAGATCGAAACCATAAAAAAATCAACCCATCTAAACAAAGGAGGGAGTAAATCATGTCGAAAACAGAAAAATCTTTAAAGGAAGCTTTTGCAGGAGAATCTCAAGCCAATCGTAAATATCTCGCCTTCGCAGCCAAAGCGGATCAGGAAGGTTATCTTCAGGTGGCCCGCCTCTTTCGAGCAGCGGCCGAGGCAGAGACCGTTCATGCCCACAATCATTTAAGAGCCCTCAATGGAATTCGTAGCACCAAGGAAAATCTTCAAGAAGCAATTGCCGGGGAAACGCACGAGTTTAAAACGATGTATCCAGAGATGATCGAAGTGGCAAAAGCGGAGGGGCAGAAGGTAGCAGAGAGGAGTTTTAACTATGCAAATTCAGTGGAGAAGGTCCACGCCCAACTCTACCAGAGCCTCATGGATGGTCTTGGAAAACCTCAAGAAAATTATTCCTACTATGTCTGCCCTGTCTGCGGATTCACGGCAGAGAAACAGGCACCAGGGGCCTGCCCGGTTTGCGGAACTAAGGGCGAAATGTTCAAAAAAATCGAATGAGCCCCATTAGAAAGGACGGGGCTTTAACCCCGCCCTTTCTGTAATGAACTAAAGCTTTCTTTATTATCCCCGCTATAAATGGTGAGGCTTTCTAACGGGGTAAAAATTCAAAGAAAGAGGGGAGAAAGTTATGAAGGAACGAACGGGGTTGGTGACCATGAGAGGGAATCCATTGACCTTAGTTGGAAATGAAGTGAAGGTGGGTGAAGCAGCGCCGGACTTTATGGCTCTTGATAATAACTTGACACCCGTAAAACTTTCGGCCTATAGACCTAAAATATGCATCCTATCTTCAGTCCCCTCCCTTGACACTCCGGTATGTGACATCGAGACCCGGAAGTTTAATGAGGAGGCGAGCAAGTTGGATGAAAAAGTCCAGATTTTGACAATCAGTATGGACCTCCCCTTCGCCCAGAAACGTTGGTGTGGATCTACCGGTGCGAACAAAATCCAAACGCTTTCCGATCATAGAGAGGCTCAATTCGGCATCGCCTATGGAGTCCTGATTAAAGAATTGCGATTATTGGCGAGAGCTGTTTTTCTCGTCGACCAGAAAGGCATTCTTCAATATATTCAACTCGTCAAAGAGATCGCAAACGAGCCGAACTATGATGAAATTTGGAGTGTGCTTAAAAAATTTTAGTAAACCTTAATGGTGCATAGAAAAGGAAGATGGGTGTGCTTCCAATCCTTTACAATTGCGGAACACCCACCTCCCTTTTCATATAATTTTTATACAACTATCAGGTAATGTCTGGAAGATCTTTCAAAAAGATTCCTGATAGTTGGATCTACCCATTCTGTGGCACAAGCAAGGCATGCGCGAAAAAATAGAAGGATGAAACAGACCATCACGCTTCGACATCGAGAGGGATTTAGACGAATCGTCTGGCCTCTCTCTCTCTTTACCCTTCTCTTCCTTTTACCTCATTCCTCACATGCTTCTAATCTGTACAAGTTCCATCAGATCTCCATGGGTACGGTGATCGAAATCACCCTCATGGGAGACAATGAGGAACAGGCAAATAAAGCAGCCCTCCAGGCTTTTCAGGAGGTTAAGAGGATCGAGCAGTTGATGAGCCCGAGGATTGAATCCGGAGATGTTTTTCGGATCAACCAGTACTCTGGAAAAGAGTGGGTAAAGGTTTCCAATGAGACCCTTGAAGTGATTAAGAAAGCCCGGGAGATATCCGAACTTACTGAAGGTGGGTTCGATATCACGGTTGGCCCTCTTACCGAACTATGGAGGAAAGCAAGGGAGAAAAAGATCCCTCCTTCTGCAGAAGAAGTGAAAGAAAAGTTAGGTCTGGTCAATTTCAAAAATATAGAGGTGGATAAAGGAGGGAAAGTCTTTTTGAAAAAGAAAGGGATGGCTATTGATCTGGGAGGAATTGCTAAAGGTTATGCCGTGGACAGGGCTTTTGATGTTCTGAGGTCGCTTGGGTATAAGAATTTGATTGTGAATGCTGGTGGAGATTTGAGGGTTGGAGGCTTAAAAAATAATCAACCCTGGTCAATTGGTATTCAGAATCCAAGGATTTCCCAAAACATCCTCGCAAGAATTTCTATCTCCGATATGGCTGTTGCCACTTCAGGAGATTATGAAAAATTCTTCATCTACGAAGGCAAACGTTATCACCATATTTTAAATCCTAAAGATGGCTTTCCTGCTGAGGGCTGTCAGAACGTTACGATTGTAACTCAAGAATGTATCACAGCCGACGGGCTGGCCACGGCCGTTTTTGTTCTCCGCCCTGAAAAGGGATATGCCCTCTGTCAAAAACTTGATGGCGTCAAATGCCTGATTGTAGATAAAGAAGGAAAAATGATCTCCTCACCTAATTTGAAAACCTGGTGAAAATGTCTTATTTCAGCATCTTCAAACGCTTTTAGGCTTCTCAGGCTTCCTTTGTTAATTGACTCCCGACCAACTTTCAGCCCAAGAACTACTTATTGAAATCGAGTTTTTTTAATCAATCCGCCAAATAGAAGCATCCCAAAATCAATAAAAATTAAGGGAAATTGTCAAGAAAGTTTACAATATTAAGAATGGGCAAAATCCTTAATTAAATCATATTACTTAGGTCACAAACGTAAACTCTTGCAGGGAAATCTTACATTCTGGGCTTTTTTAGAAATATCCGTATTCAATAAAAACCATATGTTTTTGAGGGCTTATAGAATGGTCTAACTTGGTATGGAATATGCTGGAAAATTACAATGTATAGGTTTATGCATTCAACACTAAACATATGTTGGCTTACGAGTTATACACATTTGATAAAATTAACGGATATGAGTTAATTGGGGTTCTCCCAGAGAGAAGAAAGAACCCAAGGAGAATGACAGAGGACTCTGTCATGAGTTGGGGAAGAATGCTTTTAGGTGATAATACGGATAACAAGAGCATCTATTTCAAGAAGGTAACATTAGATAATAATGGCAGAATCCTTTGGGTTAATCTGTATGTCAATAGTCATACAATAATCTTTCAATAAATCCATGTTCACAAACAACGGAGATATGAATGAGGAGCTTCCTCATTAACAAGAATCTATCTCTTTATTACTGGCTCAAAAAGAGAATCGGAAAAGAGAGGGCCTACAGGGTGGCAAGTGCCATTGAAAAGGTAATCCTAATCTTTGGGAGAGAACAGGTGGGGAGCAGAATATGGTGGCATATGAATTTTACTGGCTTGATGAAGCAGAAAAAGTCCATTTTATTGGGATACTCCCAGAGAGAAGAAAAAGTCCAGAGAGAATAACAGGAGAATCTATCCTGAATTGGGGATGGAAGGTAATAGGCGACAATACAGATGTCAAAAATATTTATTTCGTTCAGGTAGAAATGTAGGGACCTAAAAATTAAATCTGTATTTATTTTGAGGAGGGCAAAGGCAGAGTAAAAGATGACTCTGCCTTTTTTGTTTTGCATACTTAACCAGACCATGGACTGCTTCCTGAAAAAGTGATTTATTATTTTTACCTCAAAAGGAAATATTATGATACTTCTTTTGCAATGTCTTTAACTCAAAATAAGAAATTGGTTTACAAAAATACAAGTAAAAATTAAAATGGATGAAATTATTCCTTGAGTGAGGCAACTTATGTTTGATAAGAAAGTGATCATTGAGCAGCTCCCTATAGGCGGAAATAATAACCTTGAAAGAAGGATTTTTTCTGAAAAAGGAGAAATGGCACAGATACTCAATCGGGCTGATGAAGCCTTTAAGCAATTGGTTTATTGGGAATTGGATTCCACCAAACCTGATCAAGAGAGAGGGCATCACTGCCATGAAAGGAGAATCGAACGAATCTATGTCCTCACTGGGGAATTAGAATTGTTACTGAAAGATATTGAAAGCTCTGATAGTGAAAAGGTGATAATTAAAGCAGGTAATAGAGTGACTATTAGCCCCAGGATAGCCCATGCCTACCGTTCACTTATGTATTCTCAGGTGTTAGAGTATTCACCAGAACCATATGATTCTACCGATACTTATCCTTACAAGGTAGTTATTTAGATGATATTAGATGAATCTTTATAACAATGGCCAGAATGCTTTAAATCAGCCTTACACAGAAACCATCGGATTGTGGCAAAATCAACAACTAATTTTCGTAAACAGTACTTCCTGAAATGTTGATTTTACATTTTCGTGACACCATACAACCTTTCAAGTGGTAATTGATAATTCCTGTTGAAGTTTCCATTCAAAATTAGTATAAATCTATCGGGTAGCCCAGATCCCAGAGAGGAAGATAGGCGCTCTCTTAGCAAGTGTAAACTGAGGAAACAGGGTAACCGTTATTTCATAAGGCAATAAAGGAGACAAAAAAAGTGACAGAGGCTGAAGATAAACTGATTTTATCCCTCTGCAAAGAGAAGGACTTTGGGATAGTAGGGGCATCTGACGAGGAATTGATACAGAAATTCAGAGAAGTCTATAAGGACCACTTGGAGCTCTTAACCAAGGCCATCCTGGGAGATAGCAAGGCACTTAAGCACTTAAGGTGGGTTTTAGGGTTGAAGGTGATAACCTAACCCGCCCATAGTGTAAACATAGTAAACACTATTTAACGAAGAAGGGGTAAAAGATGAGCAGAGAGATAGAAGACATTTACGGTAGGCTTTAGGCTTTGCTCATTCTTTCCATCACTAATCATCAACATTCAAAGTTATCTTAGAAGAAGACTTGTAGCTGTTATTCGCATCCCCTATCTCAACTCTTACTTCCTGAACTCAACAAATCGCATTTTAGCCAATGATACATGATTTCAGTTGGTAATCATCGGTGCTGTTTTTGACATACAACCTCTTTCCTCACTTTTTCTAACCACACTTAACCCATTTTAGAATTTGTCTTTTTATCTTCATTGGTCATATACCGAAATGATGATTTTCCCATGTTTACCTAAAGCTCTCTCTTCATGCCCAATTCACCCTTGAAGCTTCATTCGTGAAGCTCCATTCGTTGACTCCAGACAAAAAGGAAAGTATAATGGTCTACATTAGACGAGCGCATGGATGGGGTTCAGGTGCAATTCAGTGGTAGAGGGTATAACAATGGAATTTTCTGATTCATGGGTTTGGTTGATATTTGTAGGCATTGGTCTTTTGATGATTCTGCTGGAACTCATCGTTGGCGTCGGAACCGGGCTTGACCTAGTATTCCTTGGGTCCGCCTTCATCCTTGGTGGGCTGGTGACTTGGCCATTTAATTCCTGGATTCTTACGTTACTTGTAACAAGCGCAATTTGTGTGGCCTATGTGGTGCTAGGTAGGAGATATGTCCACAGGTGGACTGTCGCCCCAAAATCGAAAACCAACATCGATGCTATCGTGGGTAGGACAGGGGTCGTGCTGCAGAATATAGCCAAGAATGTGGATGGTCGGGTCAAAGTGGGCAATGAAGAATGGAAAGCAAGAGCAACAGAAGAGATTGAAAAGGGTGACGAGATAGTTGTCACTGGTGTGAGTGGCGCAACGCTAATTGTTGAAAAAACTAAAGGAGGTCAATAAAAATGGGTACAGGAACGATAGGTCTAATAGCGATTCTGGCAATTGTGGTATTAGTCGCTCTTACCAAGTCGGTAACCATCATCCACCAGGCCGAGAAGGGCATCGTGGAGAGGTTTGGCAGATACAAAGAAACCCTGGACCCGGGGCTCAGGTTCCTGGTGCCTTTTGTAGATTCTCTGAGAGCTAGAATAGACATGCGGGAAACTGTCCTCGACATAGAGCCTCAGGCAGTCATCACCAAGGACAATGTTGGTATAACCGTAGACGCCGTGGTCTACTACTATGTGACAGACGCCAAGGCGGTCCGATATGAAGTCGCCAACTTCTACGTTGCCATAAGCAAGCTAGCACAGACGAATCTCAGAAACCTAGTCGGTGACATGAGCCTTGATGAAACATTGGGCTCGAGAGAACGCATCAATTCGTCCCTCAGGACAACCCTCGATGAGGCCACTGATAAGTGGGGAGTAAAGGTAACCAGGGTAGAGGTTAAGGAAATCCTACCCCCCAATGACATCACCGAGGCCATGAGCAAACAAATGAAAGCGGAGAGAGAAAAAAGAGCGACTATTTTGGATGCGGAGGCCTATCGACAGAAAAAAATACTCGAGGCAGAGGGGGACAAGCAGAATGCGATACTTGTTGCTGAAGGGGACAGGCAGTCAGCCATATTGAGGGCTGAAGGGGAAGCTAAGGCGATAGAGAATGTGTCAAAGGCGGCCAACGAGTTCTTTGTTGGAAATGCACAGTTACTTAAACAACTAGAAGTTACTCAAGCCTCCTTGCAGAATAATGCAAAGCTTGTTATCTCCGACCAATCAAGGCTGATCAATGTTCTGGGGCTTTCTGAAGCGCTGGCCGGAACACAAGCAACACCAGGGAAGCAATCAAAACCTGAAGCGCCATCGAGGTGAGCCTAAACGCTTCAGTATCGGAGCAATAGAGGGCTACGCAAGGATCTCTGGGGTCTGATCCAACGGGCAATCTTAGGGCAATATGAGATGTTTCCACTTTGGCTTTCCACCAAGCCTCGTACTGATAGACAATATTGATTAATTGTTACATCCCTTTTAGTCCAGAAGTTAAACAAGTGAAAACTTTAAAAAGGAGGTAACAATATGTATAAAAAAGTCTTAGTTCCACTTGATGGTTCAGCATTAGCAGAGTGTACGTTGTCTCATGTCAAAAACCTTTTTAAAGATGGTTCCGTGGGAGAGGTGACCCTTCTAAATGTAGTCAAGGTTGATCTGCCATGGGCCGTAATGGGGTCTGATCAGTATCCCAAAGGCTTTGATCTCAATGCGATCAGGGAACCGCTCTTCACTGCATCAAGGAAGTATCTTGCAGATATAGAATCCCGGCTTGTTTCCGAGGGGATTAAGGTAAAAACGGAGTCACTGGAGGGTAACCGGCCTGCCGATACAATCACTGAGTACGCTGAGAAAGAGGGTATGGATATGATCATCATTGGGACCCACGGTTATACCGGACTGAAAAAGCTGATGTTGGGCAGCGTGGCATTCGGTGTTCTCCATCAATCCCATATACCTGTGCTCCTTATCAGGCCAGAATCTTGCCGACCATAGGTAATGTTGGAAGATAAAAGGTCAAATAACCATTCAAAAAAGAGGACAACGAATAAGTGAAAAAAAGCCCCATCGGAAGATGAGGAGGTTCTTTGCTTCAACTCGTAATCCGCAATTCAATATCGAGCGTCATATGCTCGATTGGTAGGTGTTAGCCTCAAATTGGATTTTGGGTCGGCTGGGTTCTTCAGAAAACAGAACTCCTTCCTGTAATCAACTGGTGGCAAGTCTATCACAACGTGCAAGTTACAATCGGAAAGTTATAGAATGCGGCCGGAATGATTACGAGCATTCTTATCAAAAGGATATTTCCAGTAATCATAGTCTTACCCGGTTTCATCTGTGGGTGCACCTCCGTTGACTTGTACACGATTAGCGTGGGGTTTTAATGATGATTCTATGGATTGGATTAATACTTTGCACATCGGTGATTGTATATGCAGGCACAAGGCTGTGTAAGTACGGTGATATTATAGCTGAAAAGACGGGACTGGGAGGAACATGGATAGGCGTCGTGCTTCTGGCATCGGTTACTTCGCTTCCAGAACTTGTGACAGGAATAAGCTCTGTTACCTATGCGGGGGTTCCTGATATAGCCATTGGTAATGTGATTGGAGCTTGCGTTTTCAACATGCTCATTCTTGCGATTCTTGATGCTATTTATCGTCCGATGCCCGTATTATCAAAAGCACTTCAAGGGAATATTCTATCTGCTGGATTTGGAATCTTCCTTCTCAGCACGGTTGCTATCAGTCTGGTCTTGGGTAATCGCATTTTCCGATTGGGCTGGGTTGGGCTTTATACTCCATTACTTGTGTTGATCTATTTGTTCGCTATGAAATTGGTTTATCTGTACGAGAGAAAACAGGTTTCTGTATTTATCAAGGAAATGGCGGTTGAACTCAAATATGAAGACATTTCAGTGAAAACTGCTCTTCTGAAGTTTTGTATCAACGCTGTTTTTGTTATCGTTGCTGCTGTCTTTTTGCCGAAGGTAGGTGAAGGCATTGCAGAATCTACGGGTTTGGGACTGACCTTTGTGGGCAGTATCTTTATCGCAATGGTCACAACGATCCCGGAAGTGGTCGTTTCTATAGCCGCAGTAAGAATGGGTGCTATAGACCTTGCCATGGGAAATTTATTCGGAAGCAATATTTTTAACATCTTTATCCTTGCGATAGATGACTTCTTTTTTATGAAAGGTCCTATTCTTTCGCTTGTTAATCAGAATCATATAATCTCTGCCCTATTTGCCATCGCCATGACATCCACTGCAATTATTGGTTTAACTTATCGTGCTGAGAAAAGAACATTGTTTCTGGCTTTGGATTCTATAGTGATCATGTTACTTTATTTAGCTAACCTGATGGCTCTATATATGCTGAAATAGTATATTGTGTCCCGAACAATCCTAAGAATTATATCAGGGGATGTTATGGAAAGAACAGGCGCTGATCAAGAGACATCCGCATACCTATGTTCTTGACCGATGAGGCATTCATTGAGTGTGGAAGCAAACCGGGAGCAGACCTGATCTTTGAATATAAGGAGTTGTGACGCCTTCGCTATTAACGAAGGGACTACATCTCTTTATGCAGGAAAGGGGCAAAGGAGATCAACATTATCGTCTTTGTCAGGAAGTGATCAGGCAAGTAGGTAGCTATATTAATGGAGTTGCTAAAAAACACAGAGAGGTTTCAAGACTGATGTTTGCGGGTCATACCATTGATGCGATCACCAATGGAGCCCACGCCGCCACATGATCTCTCACCCATTTTGCGGACTTTCTCTTGGCCAAATCTCGCTTAGTACAGCAGGGGGAGGAGACTCAACAAGAAGGCTGGGCCAAGAGTGTGTATTTCTGCTATCTATCATCGGTTTCCGATACTCCAAAAAAGCCACGATCTGATTTTTATATATTCACCTGGGATACGTGATTTCTACCAGTAACCCTCAGCCCAAGATGTCATCGTTGAGCGTTGACTTGTAGGTGCAAGCCCGCAATCTTCGCCACCCAAAACATTCCCCTTGACTTCTCCATTTGGAACAAATAACAAAAAAGGCAGAACCATTTCTGACTCTGCCTCGTTCATTGACAACTGAATAAGTTTTACTTTTTAAACTTCCTCTTTACGGTCAGGACTCATCTTTTATCTTTCGTCTGCGTCTAGGCGCCGTTGAAGAAATTCTCTCAAGCTCCCCATATCTCTTATTCAGGTACGCATCAACCGTGCTGCTAAATTCTTGATCCCGGTCATCTGTCGGTTTATGCAAGGCATCAAAACCAAAATCACGCCTTTTTTCTGCGGAATGTGGTAAGTCTCTATTTACCCAAACTCTGATCCTCGCCATGATACCTCTGCTTATCCTCCATTTTTGCTGGCGTGAACGACTTCCCCTTTACATTGTAGACATAGTTAGGACTAACGCATATTCCATGCCAAACGATAACCTATTGAAGATATTGATATTCTAAGATACACCCCATCCAACAAATGACGGTTTTTGTCATATTCTTGCACTTTTGTCCACACATAAATACGACTTGGAATTTTTAATATCTATATGTAAAACCTAACAATAGAATGTTATCGAAAACTTTCGAGACGTTGATTCTTGCAGCGCATAAACTATTTCGCCACTGCCTCATCCATCAGCGCTAGTTTTCGACCTGGATCCTGAATTCCTTTGCCTCATTTTCAATCACCCTCGAAGGTTAAACTATTCTTTCAAGAATCCAAAGTTATGGATAGCGATCTTAATGATAGGAAGAGTGATAAATTATCGGTGGTGTTGGGTGTATTGAGAAGAATTTTAAGGTCGGGTTACTGCAAAGATAATGATCTTGTTTTACTCGGGTGAGAAATAGTCGGGGCGAGCCGATTTGGCCGCCACGTGCTCCTGAAAGGAGCACAATAGGAAAGAAACTTCATTTGCGGAAAGCCACTCCGCCCACAGCGGATGGCTTCCACGGCCCCTCCGGCTGTCTCACCGTCTCGACAGCGTGCCAAGGAGTTGTGACTTATTCGTCACAACGCCGTCCGGCTTCCTCACCGGCTCGGAAGCGTGGTAAAAAGTTCCTCCTTATCCGTCGGAACACCACCCCTCCTACTCCCCGCAGTCGGTCGGCCAATATTCTTATTACTCTCGCCTCTATGCTCTCAGTTCCCTGGTAGACATGGTCGGGGCGAGCCGATTTGAACGCCCGGTCCGGCCGCCTCACCTTCTCGGCGGCGTGCCAAAGAGTTGTGACTTATTCGTCACAACGTCGTCCGGCTTTCTCACCGTCTCGAAAGCGTGGTAAAAAGTTCCTCCTTATTCGTCGGAACACCACCCCTCCTGCTCCTCCGCAGGAGATCGGCCTTTAATATTCAACTACTCTCAGCGCGACGCTCTTGGTTCTTTGCTAGAAATGGTCGGGGCGAGCCGATTTGAACGGCCGACCTCCTGCGCCCAAGGCAGGCGCGCTAACCAGGCTGCGCTACGCCCCGACCTCTTAAGTCAAATCCCAGGCACTAAATAAAT
>Ga0214473_10008488_pt1 | contig 12144 bp, 9 predicted proteins | sample RVTome_7_FD_203509 | JGI IMG/M metagenome (GOLD analysis project Ga0214473, IMG submission 203509) | Soil microbial communities from uranium-contaminated site in the Upper Colorado River Basin, Wyoming, United States - RVT98D197 | ecosystem: Environmental > Terrestrial > Soil > Contaminated >... | reverse complement strand
CTCATCCGCCTGGCCGTACACCGAGGCCGAAGACGCGGCGACAACCTTTCGGACTTTCGCCGCTACGGCTGCTTCGAGCACGTTGAACGTGCCGGACGCCAGTACTTCCATCGCGAGGCGCGGCTCCGCAGCGCATTGCGTGATTCGAAGGGCCGCTTGATGGAAAACGACGTCAACACCATGCATAACGTCGCGCAACAGCGTAGTGTCGCGGATATCGCCTTCGACAACCTGCACGCGACCCTGCGCCATGGCCGACGCGAGATTGTCGCGCTGGCCCCGCACGAAAGTATCCAGGACAATGATCTCCGGATTGGAGCCACGAACCAACAGGTCCGCGATATGCGAACCTATGAGTCCTGCTCCTCCCGTGATCAAAACACGATTCATGTGTATGGTCCCTGCTTCAATCGCCCTCAATACTCGCCACTTCCATGTTTCTCCGATATCGGCGCCGCCGTCGAATGCAACGGGCTTGACGACACGGCTCCTCGCAATGCTTCTTCAGGCTGCCGGCGCAGGTTCTGGCACTCGCCTCCGCACCCACTCGTCTACCGCGGCAGAGACGTGGTCAACTGCTTCCAAGGACATCTCCGGATACATCGGAAGCGATAAAATGCGCTGTGTCAGTTGCTCGGTGATTGGAAAATCGCCCGGGCGGTAGCCCAGTGACACGTAGGCCTCTTGTAGATGCAGCGGGATGGGGTAGTGGAGTCCTGTTTCAATGCCGCGCTGCGCCAAATGATCGCGCAATGACTCTCGGTCTTCCGCCTGAATCACAAACAGATGGTAGACGTGACGCGCATGCGCCGCTTCCCTCGGCAAAACGACTTGACCTGGGAGTCGCTCTCCATATCGTTTGGCGAGAGCGCGACGCTGGTCATTCCAGCCATCCAGGTACTTCAACTTCGTGGCCAGCACCGCGCCTTGAATCCCTTCCATGCGGAAGTTGTAGCCCGGAAACGAATGTTCGTACTTCTTCACTGATCCATGCTCACGCAGCATGCGTATTTGCTTGGCCAAGATTTCGTTGTTGGTAACCATCGCGCCACCTTCGCCGCAGCTCCCCAAGTTCTTGCTCGGATAGAAGCTGAAGCAGCCGGCAGTGCCCATCGTCCCGGCCATGCGGCCCTTGTAGCGCGCTCCATGGGCTTGGCAGGCATCTTCAACCAGCGCGAGATTGTGGCCACGGGCGGTCGCCAGCAAGGAGTCCATTTCTGCCGCATTCCCATAGAGATGGACGGGCAGGATGGCACGAGTCCGTCGTGTGATGGCTGCTTCGACAAGAACCGGATCCATGGTGTAACTGACGGGATCTACGTCTACAAAAACGGGACGCGCACCCACGGCGCTAATCGCTTCGGACGTGGCGATGAAGGTGTGTGGAACGGTAATCACCTCGTCCCCGGGTCCGATTCCCAGGGCCAAGAGCGTCAGATGAAGTGCTGCCGTACCCGAATTTACCGCCACGCACTGGCAAACCCCTAAGTAGCGGGCGAAGGCATCTTCAAAGGCCTTAACCTCGGGGCCTTGAACAAACGACGTGTTTTGGAGAACCCGAGTGATGGCCTCCGACAAATCCCGGCTAATAGGTCCGTGATGCGCTCTTAGGTCGACAAAGGGAATGTTCATGCGACCTTTACCCTTCGAAGGACGCGGGCGGGGTTGCCGGCCACGACGGCGTTCGCGGGCACATCGCGGGTGACTACGCTTCCTGCCCCTACAATGGCGTTTTCTCCCACCACAACTCCGCATAGGATCGTGGAACTCGTGCCGATCGAAGCACCCCGCTTGATACGGGTCTGAACCACCTGCCAGTCCGCTTCCGTCTGCAAGGCGCCATCTGCCGTGGTAGAACGCGGATACTTGTCATTGATGAATGAAACGTTATGACCGATGAACACGTCGTCCTCGATGGTGACCCCCTCACAGATGAAGGTGTGACTGGAGACCTTTGTGTTGCTCCCAATCGTAGCGTTCTTTTGTATCTCGACGAACGTCCCGATCCTACAGTTGTCGCCTATGGTGCAACCATACAGGTTCACGAAATCTCGGACGATAACGTCCTTGCCCAGCTTCACGTCATCGGCTATGCGCCGCCAGCTCATTTCTCCATACCTCCCAGTGAAAACTGATTCATGCAGCGGTGGGCTGAAACGTACGGCTTGGCTCCAGCCAGGAATCCTTGAACTCAACTGGATGCCCGCCGCGATCAAGAGAAGCCTGGGCCGCTTCTAACAGGCGCACCACGCGGTAGCCAGCTATGCCGTCCGTCAATGGTTTGCGACCCTCTGAGATGGAGGAAATAAATTCTTGTGCGGCGTGACGCAAGGCCTCGGTAGCTTCAAGCTTGGGGATCAGTACGTCACCAATGCGATAATTGATGAGCGCTTGATACTGGTTTTCTGGCGAACCGTTGACGATCAGGCCCTTGTCATAAAGGCGGACCTTCTCGGTGGCCTCAACATCGTCATACACGACCATCTTCTTCGAACCACCAATCAACGTCATGCGCAGTTTAACGGGCGCCAGCCAATTGACGTGAAAGTGTGCCAGCAGGTTATTGGGAAACGTGAGCGTCAGATAGGCGATGTTGGCCAGATTATTCCCAGCATGACTCGCGCCCATTGCGGTAATCGCCAACGGGTTGCACCGCAGAAGAAAATCCATGATCGAGAGGTCGTGGGGCGCCAGATCCCAGATGACGTTGATATCTTTCTGAAAGAGTCCCAGATTGACGCGGACGGAATCGAAATAGAGGATGTCACCCAGTTCGCCGCCGTCGATCAGTTCCCGAATCTTTCGCACCGCGCTGGTGTAAACGAACGTGTGGTCAACCATCAGCACGCGCCCCTTGCGTTCTGCACGCTCAATCAGGTCAAGCGCCTGCTGGCTTGAACCGGCAATGGGCTTTTCGATCATGACGTGCTTTCCGCAATCAAGGGCCTGGCGGGCGATCGGATAGTGGGTGGAGACGGGCGTGGCGATCACCACTGCATCGATATTGGGGTCGCGAAGCAGTTCCTCGTAATTCTGCGTACAGGCAATACTGGGATAACGCTTTTGCATTCTGGTCAACCGCTCGGCCGATAAGTCACTACAGGCCACCATTGCGGCATTGTCCACTTCACTGAAATTGCGTATGAGGTTGGGACCCCAGTAGCCGCAACCGATTAGTGCAACTCGCACGTTGTTCATGTGTCTTAGCTCTCTCGTGTCGCGATCGTCCGCGGCGGTGGGAAATGCAAGTCTAAGGCCATCTGGATAACGGTGACACGGCGATGAGTGTCACGTAACGTATTCAGTTTCAGTTGTTTGCACAGCCATCCAGAGGAAAATCAAAGGCTCCTATCCAGGCTTACTCGGGCTGCACGGTAAAGCATCGGCACTCATGGGAAATCCATTTCACAGGGATATACCTGTTCCCGGGATGCACCAAATTGGGATACTTTTAGGGAAGAGATATTTGTTCCCAAATCGATCATCAACCGTGCCAGGGAGCCCCGACTTGCACCAGCGCTGATGTCTGTCACCGGGGGGCGGGCCACAAGAGGTGCCTGCGCTGCCCTAACCGCTCCTGTTGTTGACTAGACACGCCGCGTCGTGACTGGCGTGACCGAATGAATTATGGTGGTTCAAGATTGAGGGGCCGGTTATTCTTCTCGCCCCAAGAACCCTGAACGCAGCGCGAAGAGGAACGGAGATGAAAGGGAGACGATGGCCATCCTTGTGACAGGCGGAGCAGGCTACATCGGCAGCGTCACCGTGGAGTTCCTGCGATCAAGAGGAGAACAGGTCGTGGTCGTGGACAATCTGGTCCGAGGCCATCGCCGTGCCTTGAACGCCGACGTTCCCTTTTACCAGGGCGACATAGCGGACCGCGATCTGCTAGTCCGCATCGTGCGCGAGCACGAACTGGAGTCCTGTGTCCACTTTGCCGGACTAATAGAAGTGGGAGAATCGGTGGCAGATCCGGCCAAGTACTTTGAAGCGAACGTCGGGCAGGGCATTGCTCTCATCAACAGCCTGGTGCAACTGGGAGTACGCCGAGTCGTATTTTCCTCGACTTGCGCCACGTATGGCGAGCCAGACATCGTGCCCATTCATGAAGGTTGCCGACAATGGCCGAAAAGTCCATACGGCTGGTCCAAACTGTTTATGGAACGAGTCCTCGATTCTTACGATGCCGCTTACCAACTGCGTTTCGTTGCCTTGCGGTACTTTAATGCGGCTGGCGCGACAAGAGACTGCGGAGAAGATCATGAGCCCGAGTCACACCTGATTCCAAATGTTCTCTCGGCCGCCTCGGGTCAACTCGGAAGTGTCACAATCTTCGGTAATAACTACCCGACTCCGGACGGAACGGCTGTACGGGACTACATCCACGTAATTGATCTGGCAGAGGCTCACGCCCTTGCCTTGTACTATCTTCGGCGGGGCGAACGATCCGAATTTCTCAACTTAGGCACAGGGAACGGGATATCGGTTCGAGAGGTTATCGAATGTGCGAGGCAGGTCACGGGTCGCACCATTCCTGTTGTGATCGGCCAACGTCGCCCGGGCGATCATGCCCGACTAGTAGCAGACGCTAGCCGAGCCAAGGCCGTTCTTGGTTGGACACCTACCCAGTCCGACTTGCACTCGATTGTCCGAGATGCTTGGGAATGGCGACTGCGATTTCCCGGCGGGTATTCTTCCTAAACAATTGGTCAGCCAGAGTCCTTTCCTGATTGGCCTGAGGTATGACAGCCACGCCTCATCGAACAGCTCTATGGTGCGCAGCACAATCTAATTCGTGCGACCTACGCACCTCCTCCGATACCCATTCCGAACCGGTCGAATCCACCCAAGCGGACCAGACATGCTACGTATCTCTTCAACATCTGTTTTGCGATCAGATTGTTGCCTCTACTCCACAGATGGGCCGATCCCCAGACCACGACCCTCAACCCATAGTGAGCGACGCTGATGTTGAGAATCAGTTTTTCTGCCAACCACCCGTAGTGTTTCCGCCAATATTGGAGATTAGCCTTCTCCATCTCCATTAGGAATCTTGCTGGCGTCACCGAAGAGCTTGCTCCACCGTAGTGTATCGCCTCCGCTGTGGGATAGAATCTGGCCAGCCAGTGCGCATCATGAAACCGCTTGCACCAGTCCACGTCTTCCTTGTAAATGAAGAATCTCTCATCGAGCAGGCCGACTTTCTCGAGAGCCTCCCGCCGAACCATAAGAAAACAACCGGACAGGACTTCCACGTCCCGGATCCTTTCATGATCGAAATCGTTCATGAATCGAGTGCGGCACAATCGAGATCTGGGGAAGACCTTGTCAAGCATCAGAGCTTGCGTGAACGTGGTCCAGACCGATGGAAACTCTCCACAGGAAATCTGCAGGCTCAAGTCCTTGTTGAGGATTCGCGGACCCAGTATGCCTACATGTGGATGTTCGTCCATGTAACCACACATCGAATCTAGACAGCCATCAAGCAGCTTGACATCGGAATTGATGAGGCAAACATATTTGCCTTGGGCTGCACGGATGCCCACATTATTCGCTTTCGCGAACCCCTCGTTCTTGCGGTTCCGAATCACCGTGACCTCTGGAAACTCCTGAGCGACGGCTGCGGCAGAACCATCCGTTGACGCGTTGTCTACGACGATGATTTCGACGGTATGCTCCAAGGCCATGTCCAAGATCGTCCGGATGCAGTCCAGGAGAAGGGCTTTGGTATTCCAATTAACGATGACAGTAGAAATGTCCGTCACAGTAATGTTAGCCTCAACCAGTAGTCGGCACAGCCAGTCACGGTCGCGGATAGCGGCGGAGCGGAACGATCTCGAGGCAATAGCGCTCTCGCCGGTCGGAGAACTCCGTCAGGGTGTATCGCCGTTCATCGTTTGAAGTTGAAAGGCACGGGTTTGATCGATTACATCGCCGTGATATTGAGAGCCTTTCAGGGCAAAGTATGCCTTCACCGCCGATATAAAGATGCGGTGCTTGACGGGACGGATGATCCGCCTGAATGAATAACCACGCCGCATGCTCGATGCAAACCTGCTCTTAAATCGTTGTATACCCTCAATCTTGGAATCTCCGCCCGTAGTGATCCTCGCACCCATCAAATCGTAGACTGGGACGTTCTTCCGTTTCAAATCTCGCATGATTTCATACTGCATGAGATTTAGGCTGCCCGTGTAGGGCTTCTCGATACTGCCACCGTAATAATAGAACGCACCCACTTGGTTATGGACCACAACGGCGGCTCCCTGTAATTGCGCCTCTCGCAGAGCAATGTAGAAAGTGATTTTATCGTCTAGTTGACGCTGCAATTCATCCAAGTAGGACTTGGATGGAAAAAACAAGAGTCTCTGCCTGACCATCGTCTCTTTCAAACTGCCATAGATTAGCGCCGTGTCTCTGGTAGTTGTAATGGTGACGCCATCTGCCGAAGCCTTGCGGATTACATTTCGATGCTTGGCGTGAAAGGCGTCGAATATCGCAGTCTCCGGTTTTGTCAGGTCGACAATATACGACCCCCACGCGATACATTCGCTTCCGGATGGCACGGCCCGAAAGACAGCGTTCGCCTGGGGAGTGGCGATAAGGTCCACTCGGATGTCTTTCCCTCGTTCACAGATACCAACGATCTCATCCAAGAATTGTTTTTCCGCCTCGACGGTCAAATCCTCTCGCAGGCAGATCGTTTCGGTCGTAAATACCAGCCTCCTGAAGGCAAGGCTGCGATCCACCCAAAATGGCAATGCGAAGTCTTTGGAAAGGAACCAACCGTGATCGGTGCTTTTTGAGGCCAAGAATTCTCTGGTCCCAAACACATATAGTTTTTCCGCCACGCTCTTATCTTGCAATTGTCTTTGGATTTCCACCATGCAGGCACCCTCTACCTGGGACACAAACACTCCTACTGCGGCGTTCACTTCCCTACCAGGCCCACTGGAGCCGCGCCGACTTGTGCCCCGTATCCGCGCAACCAGACTTCCAAAACCATCAAGCTGAACAAAAAGTCGTCGTGGTCATACTCGCCGCTCTGGTGCTCGCGCACGACGGAACGGACAGCGTCATAACGCAGAACGTTATAGATTTCCGAATCCCGGTCTTCAAGGTAGTCTGATGTTTGGCCGCCAATTGTCGGGCGAAACCAGCTGGTGTTCGGAGTTTCGAAGCCGATCTTCTTATTTCTGACAGATTGGCGAGGCAACAATCGCCGGCACACTTTCCGGTGCAACCATTTTCGCGAGCCGTTTCGCACCTTCAGTGACGAAGAAAGTCGCTCGCCGTACTCTACGATCTCATGGTCAAGATAAGGCACTCTGACTTCAAGACCGTGCGCCATGGATAGTTTGTCGGCGTAGAGGAGCAGTTCATCCGGCAAAGAAGAACGCAGTTCCAAAAATTGCAATCCGCCAAGCTCGTCGGTATCTGCCATCAAGGGCATAAGATCATGCCAGCAACCGAGGAGCTCATCGTCAATGTCGGTCGTCAGGATGCCGTCCTGAAAGAGCCCATCTACCGATCCTCCTGGCATATGAGAGAAAATGTTCTGATATCTCAGCATCGTATCCTTGGGCTCCAGCGACGCAAGCAAACGCCGGGTGGTCGCCCTATCCAGAACATGATTCAGCACACTGCTGACAACAAAGTGCGACGTGTCCGGAAATCGTCTCCCGTACGAAGCGTACCTGGCAAATAGGTGCCGGCGGTAGCCGCCGAACAGTTCATCGGGCCCCTGACCCATTAGCGCGACCTTGACGTCCTGGCGGGCTCTCTGGCACAAAAAGTACATGGGTACAATTGAGCCGGCGGCGACGGGCTCTTCTACGGCACCGATTATTTTCGGCAAATTGCTTTCAAAATCACTCCTGCTGAGTTCAATCGGAACATGTTGTGATCCGAAGTAATGGGCGGTCTCGGCGGCTTGCTTGAGTTCATCGTTTTGGAAGCTGTTACCGAAACCAATACTGAAAGTTTTCCAATCGGATCTCATGCCGCTCATCAGGGCAAGCAACAATCCCGAGTCCAGCCCACCGCTGAGAAACAAGCCCACCGGTACATCGCTGATCAAGTGTCGCTTCACTGCCTTTTGGTAAAGCTGCAGAAGCGTCTGCTCGGCTTCCTCGGCGGTCGGCATCGGGTCAAACGGAGTCGGATGGAAATTCCACCAGCGTTCCAGAATCGGAGTGCCGTTTTCGACGACCAGGCGGGTTCCGGCCGCGAGTTTTCGAATTCCCTTGAAAGCCGTAAGGGGCGATGGAGTGTACCTGTATCGGAGGAAGAGATTCAGCGCCGTCGCATCAACTTCAGGTCTCTCGCCAGTTCGAGCGACGATGGCACGAATTTCCGAACCGAAGATTAGGCCATCCGAATCCAATCGGTAATAGACCGGCTTGATTCCCAGCCGATCCCTGGCGAGCATGAGTCTCTTGTTGTCTTCGTCCCATATGGCCAGACCAAACATCCCGTTCAGACGGTTCAATACGTCCTTCCCCCATTGCTTGTAACCGTGAAGTATCACTTCCGTATCCGCCTTTGTTCGGAACTGATGGCCCAATCCTTCGAGTTGAGCCCGCAATTCGGCAAAGTTGTAGATTTCTCCGTTGAAGACGAGCCACACTTTTTGCTGAACATCACACATGGGCTGTCGCCCGCCCTCCAGATCGATGATCGAGAGACGCCTGAAGCCAAAACCTACCGGGCCGCGAAGGAAGAATCCCTCATCATCGGGGCCCCGATGGGCGATACTTTCCGTCATTCTCCGAAGATCCTCGAGCGTTGCCGGGCGCCTCGTCCCAAAGTTGTACTCGCCACAAATTCCGCACATGTTGATCCCTCACTCCTCCCGAGAGTCCTGTCTATGCAAACAGCGGTGAGCTCTCATTCCAGACGACTGCCCACAGCGTGCGCTTCTAGACTGCCTCTTCGGCACATCGCAAGTAACCTCTCCATCTGCTCTGACCGTAGATAAGTCACGACTTCTTTGGGCAATCCGGGTTCTTTGCGAGTCGCCACCGCCCAAAAGTAACCGAGTGTCGTGAGAAGACTGCCAAGAACATACGGCCTGTCAGTAAGTCCGTAAGCATTTCGAAGCACTTCAAACAGGGGGTGGTACCCAATAGAATGATGGCCCAGGCCGTGACGAAATATCGTCTTAAGCATGCTACCTGTACCTGACGAAACCCGCCTGTGGTGCCGAACTGCGATGTCAGCAAAAGTGAGCACTTCCCAACCGTGCATGCGGGTCATGATCTCGGCAGCCGAATCGATACAGCCGTATCGAAGGGGGACGTAGCCTCCGATCTCTTCGTAGCAGCGCCGGCGAAACATTTGTACGGCGCCTGCGACGCTATTCAGACTGGTTCTCTGAGGAACAAATGTGCCGCTGATTAGTTCATGAATGATTCCGCCGCCGATACCCAGTTTGGGGATCCTCTGAAAATGACGAAATACTCTCTCAAAATAATCCGGAGCAAAGGAAACGTCGGCATCAAGGTTGCCCACGTAGTCGTAACTGACGTTTCGGAGTTGTTCATGGCCCATCCGGAACGCGCGAACCTTTGCGCCAAAGCTTCGCGCGCCGGAAGCTGAACTCCGCACCAAGGAGATGAAGGCGTATTCCCTTGCGAAATCACTCACGATCTCATCCGTGCGGTCGGTAGATCCATCGCTTACGATGGCCCACTTTCGAGGCAAAATAGTCTGCTGGACAACGGACTGTAGGGTGCTCGCGATAAACTTTTCCTCGTTGCGCGCAGCTGTCACCAGTACATAGTCAAAGGTCGTCATTGGACGCTCACCGGTTCCGGGTCGCTTTGAATCGGCATGTTGGCGGCGGCAGAAGCAATAAAAGCCAGCGCGAGGTACCACACCAAGACCATTTGATCCCAGTAATTGACGCCGAAGAAAGCCACTAGATGGGCAAAAAGGGCCACGCCCAAACCCCAGATAAACTTCTGGGTCTTGAGATCCTCAATTGTTCGCAGTGCGCGTCCGAGGCACTAGAACCTCTTACACGATCTAGCTAACCTATTGATTGTAAAGGTTTAAGATTGAGCGCTACAACGCCGTTCGGCTAGCCCCGTGCTCAAAACCGCATCAATATTCGAAATTCGAACCGCCTATCAGCGGCAACTGCCAGCAGCGGCCTGTCTAGAAGGTGCTCCTGCGCGAGAGACTCTTGGCACGAATGCACCTGTGGTTCGTTGTGCGGCTTTCCGGACTGCCCTCCGCGACCGCCCCGGCTGGATGCCATTCAGGATGGCTTGCTCTCGGAGAGAACCGAGGTTCTTGGGCTTCCTGCCAGTTTAGACTTACTCGAACCAGTTTGAGTGATCCTTAACCTCCGCCAAACTCTCTTCACTCTCTGGATGAGATTCGCACGCTCGAGCAAGTACCTTGCCGACTCGTTAAGAGAAGTGGTGATGAGCTTCATCGCCGATAATGTTACCCCTCGGCGTGTCGGAGCATACAGATACACATTGCTCCCCTGCCACGTCCAATTCGCAAATCGCTTTTTATATTCCTCATCACTGAAACCGAAATCGATCTCCTTGACTCCGCTTGAGCAGAGTTCCTCGACGATCCGCAAAAATAAGTATGTGCCCGGGGAGTACCGCGCGTAGGCCGGATCGTATCCCACAAAGTCGTTATAGAATGTCCCCTGGTACACTGCACCAATCCAAAATGCACAAGGCTTCTGACCAACGTACAGCGTATACACTCTGAGCCATCCGTTCTTCGCCTCAGTTCTAAGCAGCTCGGTCAGAGAGACATCGGCGGCTGTGAATCCGCCTCCGAATTGCCGTTGCCAAGTCTTGCTCGCTATCTCCTCGACGACCTGAAGGGCGCGGTCCAGACCGGCAGGTGAATCACATCTGTCGACCCTCACTTGACCGGAAAAGTCTCTTGCTACTTGTTTGAAGATCTGCCGGAAGTCCTTTCGTTTATGGCTCGATAGGCCAGAGTAGAATTCTTCCGAACTGCCCGGCAGCCTCCTCTGCCTGTGAGGCCGAACTGCCGCCAGGTGATCGCGGCAGAAAAACCCCGGCACACTGTTAGCGCATCGGTAGATGCTTGAGTCATTGCTGACCTGTTCGATGAATGCCAGGTGGCCCTCTCCATTCCTCAAGCACCCAAGAAGTTCGTGAACAAGGGCTGCACAGTTTTCCTCGCAGGCGTCTCCTCGCAGGGCGCCGTACGGAAATACCATTACGTTCGCCATGGGCTTGAAAATAGTGAGCCAGCCGACGCGAAGCGGAAACCGTCGCCGATGAACGCTCCCCGCAAATAGAGCGGACGGCTTGCCGTCGCGATAAACCACAAAGACGCAAGGCGACAGAACATCTGAACTGACACGGCACGCTGCCAGAAAAACGTCCATATCCGAGTCACGAGTGCCTGGCCAAGTCGACCAGAGGCCACGCAAGTCCTCAATGTCCTTAAAATTACGGTACACTCTCACTGTCAGACCGCAAGACTGCTGCATTCGTACTGCCTCCCGCGCTGTAAAATCAGTCGCCATTTGCATTTAACGATCACTTGCCTTTGAGCCCGAGAACTTCCAGATCGCAAAGGAAAATGAACACCCTTTCTTCTTGAGATTCGCTGGATATCCCAAGTCGATGGGTTCGAACTGGGAATAGGAGTCAAACAGGGACCGATGCTTCGGATTGCAGTAAACAACGTAGCCTTTCGCCTCACTTGCCGCCAGGTGTTCGACAACAACCTTCATGACATCGCACTCGAAAGGGTTGAACATGTACACTACGATGCACTTCCGCGGGAACACATAGTCGGAAGCGCTGATGGTGAGAATCTCGGTCCTGGCGTCGGTGAACGCCGCCATGTTTTTCCTGGCACAGTTCGCCAGATACGGAGCGAACTCTACACCCACTAAGTCCCTCCAGCCGAGACTGTAAGCCAGTGCTAGGGCGCGTCCTTTACCGCAACCACAATCAATGAACGTCGCATCGCTGAAATCATCGGGAACGCACCGCATGGCCTCAGTAAATGTCCCACTGTCAATGGGCTCGTAACGGACTCCGGACTTGCGGTCCCGCGACGGTATGCGCAAGCGGGAGAGCCACACCCAACCGGAAGTGTCGATGCCCAGGTCACGATCTACTGACGACA
>Ga0214473_10008487_pt1 | contig 12144 bp, 2 predicted proteins | sample RVTome_7_FD_203509 | JGI IMG/M metagenome (GOLD analysis project Ga0214473, IMG submission 203509) | Soil microbial communities from uranium-contaminated site in the Upper Colorado River Basin, Wyoming, United States - RVT98D197 | ecosystem: Environmental > Terrestrial > Soil > Contaminated >... | reverse complement strand
GATTCGGGTGCGTGCTTGCCGCCGGGACCAGACGATGTCCGGGCGGGATTTGTCTATCATCTTTCGGAGCTTCGCCGCCTTGCTTGAGGAGGGAGAGGTCAATGCCAAATTCTAAGTGGTTCGGACGTGTCAATTTCACTCTTGTGGGGCTGCTGGGTGCCGCGCTCCTTCTTCCCGCCGGCGCTTCCGGCGCCAGCCGCACAGCGTCTCCAACCAAGAACCCGGACGGGGGCAGCCGCTCCCATCTGGCTCCCCTCGCAGTGATGAAATTGCGCGCCCGGCAGCCGGAGCTGTTCCCGCGCGCTGAGAGCATGCGCATCGGCGTCAGGCTCGGCGACCTCAGCCGGAGCCAGATGGCCCACGACAAGGCGATCGTCCTGCCCAACGGCGCCTTCGATCTCAGCGAGGGCATCCCCCTGCACAGCCAGCTCGCCGCCAACCCACGCGTGCACCGCGACCTCATCATTGCCGACAGCGACGCGCCCTCTATCGGCCGGGACCCGGCCAGGTTCTCGCGCGCCGGCGGCCCCGGTCCCTTCATCGCCGTGCTGCGCCGGGAAGCCTTGCGCGGCCCCGACGCCCTGTCCACGCTGAGCGCGTTCGGCAAGAAGGTCCGCGTCATCGATAACATTCCCAACAACGCTTTCCTGGTCGACATCAAGTCGTTCGATGAGTACCTGGCGCTCGCCTCCGATCCCAACGTGGTGCACCTCGAGGCCTACCAGCCCGCCATGGCGCTCTCCGAGAACCTCGGGCGCGAGGCTTATCCCAGCCGGAGGGCCGCGCAGGAGATGACCTTCCGCCTGCGGGTGGACATGTTCCCGGGCTGGAACCGGCAGGCGTTCGACGCACTGGTGCGCCGCCTGGGGGGCACGATCATCTATGCCTACGAAGACTCCCTGCTGGTCAACGGCCTGACCCCCGACAAGGTCTACGAGCTGGCCAAGAACAGGTCCGTGCGCTTCGCATCGACCACCCAGGCCTTCTTCCCGCTGACCAGCACCACGCCGGGCGTCATGCAGGCGGGGCATTACCTCAACAACCTGACCCCCTTCTTCGGCCTGGGCGTGGACGGCAGCACCCAGTTCCTGGCCGTCACCGACGACGGTATGAGCATGGACTCCACTCCCTTCGCGCAGAACCTCAGCCAGCCGGACTGCATCCCGGGCAACGACACCGCCACGCCGCCATCGCGGCCGGACGTGGGGATCTGCCACCGCAAGGTGGAGTCGTACCGCACGGCGAGGGAGATCGAGCTGGCGGTGGGACGCACCGGAGCGGGGGGCAATCCCCCGCCGGGCGACGGTGACTTCCTGTCGTGCGACGGCGCCGAGCAGGGGCACTCCACCCACGGCCAGATCGTCTCCGCCCTGGCGGTGGGCAACCCCTCCGGCGGCCCGCAGGGGCTGGGCATCACCCGCGACAACATCTTCGTGAACGACGGGTTCTGGGAAGACGACATGCCGTTCGACGGCGTGGCGCGGGGCGCCCGCCTGATCTTCCAGGACGGCCACAACACCCCGACCACGTCGGTGGCCTGCTTCTCCTTCGGCGACACCGACGTCAACGCCGGCGGCGACCCCAACAACCCCGCCGCCGACACCAACAACGTCGGCGGCATCGCGTTCGGCGTTCTGCGCGCTCTGCTGCACGACGCCGCTTTCCGGTTCGACCTGGCGGGAACACCGACCAGCACTGCCAGCTGGAGGCCGCACGGCCTGTGCACCCTCTTGACAACCAAGGCCTGCACCACCAACGCCGACTGCGGTGCCGGCGAAGGCACCTGCCAGGACCGCGGCGCCAAGGTGCACATCATCCCGTTCGGGGTGCCGAACTTCGACATCAACCTCACGAACGGACACGACTCGTACAACCCCGAGGCGTTCGACATCGACGATTTCTCGTACCGCAACCGCGAGTCTCTGGTGGTGCTGGCCGCCGGCAACGACGGCACGGATCGCGGCAATGAGGATCCCAACCTGGGCGGGGACCCCGTCGCGGTCGACCCGGCCAACGCAGCCACCTACCAGATCGCTGCGCCTGCCACCGCCAAGAACGGTCTGGTCATGGGCGCACATGGTCAGGACGAGGCCTCCTGGTCCACCGCGGACGACGTGGAGAGCGTGGTCAGTTTCAGCAGCAAGGGGCCGGCAACTTTCACCAGCCGGCGCATCGCTCCCCTGCTCATGGCGCCAGCGGCGGAGATCGGTGACAACAACGACTACACCGCCCTGGGCTTCGCCAGCATGGTCGCCTTCCGCAGCGACGACAACAACCAGGCCGCCCCCATCGGCGGCGTCGTCGACTTCGACGGCGAGCCCACCGACTTCCTGGACGAGTACAACGCCGGCACCTCGTTCGCCGCCGCCGGCGCCGGCGGCGCCGCCGCCCTGGTGCGCGACTACTTCGCCAAGGGGCTCTACCCCATCGGCTCCCCCGACGCCGCGCGGGCCCAGAGCTCCATGTCCGGCGCCCTGGTCAAGGCCGTCCTCATCGCCAGCGCCAACTTCGAGGACCTGAACCTCAAGTTCTTCCTCGACCGCTTCAGCAACGAGCAGGGGTACGGCCGCATCCAGCTGGTCAGCGCCCTGCCGCTGGCCAACTATCCGGAGGCCCTGCTCCCCACCCCTGAGAACCACGCCGAGGCCTCGGGGATCTCCCCCAGCACGCCGCTCGGCGCCTTCGCCGTCGACGAGTATTTCGACGGTGGGCAGGGACTCGGCGTCGTCCTGCAGGGCCAGACCAAGACTTACACCGTCAGCGTCATCGACTCCACCCGCGAGGTGCGCGTGGCCATGGCTTACGCCGACGCGCCCGGCGAGGTGCTGTCGCACGATCTCGACCTTACCGTGGTGGCGCCGGCCTTCGTGGATGCCGATGGCATCCCCGATAAAGTTCTGGACGCGGCGAGCTGCACCGGAGCCAACTGCACCCGGCTCAGCTACAGCGGCAACCAGTTCCTGGGCGCCTTCTCGGCCGACACCCGCGTCACCACGGGCCCCGCTTTCACCCAGCCCTGCACCCAGTTTGGCACGGTGATCGGCCGCGACGCCTGCAACCCCACCGAGGCCGCCATCCTCAGCCCCGCCCAGTTCGTCAACGAGGACATTGGCTTCGTGGTGGGCCTGCAGGGCGCCGCTGACCAGTACTCCATCCAGTCCCTGTGCAACGCCACCGCCGGCATGCCCCAGAGCTGCGCCGGCAAGACCCAGATCAACATCGGCCCCACGGCCGGCGGCAGCGAGTTCCAGGTCACCTTCCTGGGCGAGGCGGACGGCGTCTTGAACACCGAGGCCAACGGCGGCCTCAACCAGAGCATCTGCGCCGCCTATCAGGCGAGCAACCCGGACGTGGGCGCGCTGTGCGCCCTGGCCATCGACGTGAACAACAACGGCATCAAGTCCGACTCCGAGGACCGCAACGGCAACCGGCGCCTCGACACCCAGAGCGGCGTCCCGCTCGGCCAGTGGGAGATCCGCGTCTTCGGGCGCGCCATCCCCACCACCACCACCAACCCCGTGCGCAACGCCCCCCCGAGCGTACCCTTGGCCCAGAAGGTTGCGGACGCCGCCGGGTCGCCGGCCACTGGCTTCGCCTACGCCGCGGCCACGCGTCCGTTCGCCTTGTTCGTCGCGGGCGGGTTCCTGCCCGCCAACTCCTCGCGCACCTCGTTCGAGCGCGCCCTGTACGATTGCGCCGACGCGGCCGTGGCGCGCGTGATCGACGGCACAGCGGGGGTGACCGCCTCCACCGTGTCCTCCTCCACCACCCTCGAGGTGGTGCGCGGCGGCAGCGTGATCGACTCCGAGACGGCTGTGCCCTTCAGCGCCATCAGCGGCATCGCCGGAGCGTTCGCCTCGCGCGGGATGTCGGTGAGCCGCGGACCCACGCCCATCAGCAGCAACGGCGTGCTGGAGGTCAACAACGGCGACCTGCTGCGCGCGCGCTACACGCCCGCGAGCGGCAGCCCCTCCTCCGGCCAGGCGGCGGTGGACTGCGCCCCGGCGCTCATCGCCGCCCCGTTCATCCTGTTCGGACCCGACTACGCGGCCCTGGTGAGCGGCGGCTGTGATAACGACCACTTCTTCGACGCGGGGGAGATGATCCAGTACTCGGTCAACCTGCAGAACACCCGCGACGACACGTTCACGCACCAGGACGTGACGGTGTCCCTGAGCTGTAGCAACCCGCCGGGGACGGAGTCTGCCAACCCATGCCAGTACATCCAGGTCCTCAACTCCCCGGTGCGCGTCGGCCGCATCCCGACCATCGTGAACCCGGAGGCGGGCGGCCTGGTGCGCGGCACCAGCCCCACTTTCAACATCTTCGTGAGGCCGGGGGTCAGTAGCGTGCCCGAGGCGCAGCGGCAGATCGATCTCAGCGTGACCATCGTCTCCGCCACCCAGGACCTCAACGTGACCCCGCGCGAGCCGGTGGTGATGACCTTCCGGCACGCGGTGGCCTCCGACCTCGAGGTTTTCCACTACTCCACCGACTACCCGAACGGCAGCAGCGGATTCGTGTTGCGGGATCTGGACCGGGACGGCACCGTCCGCCCACCCATCAACCCGCGCCTGTCGGAGCCCGGATTCGGCCCGCTTCTGGCCACCACCCCGGCAGCCTTCGGCTCCGCCTTCTCGGAGCTGGCTCAGGAGACCCAGAAGTTCAACGCCCTGTACGCCACCGAAATCAACGGCACGGTGCAGCATAACGTGCTCGACGTGACCAACACCGGGGAGCCGGCGGGCAAGGAGATCTTCGACCCGCCGTTCGACTTCGACAGCGCGGGGGACGCGGCCAGCGAGGGCTTCTACGCCTTCCGCTGGGCCCTGAGCCGCCCCGGCAGCGGAGCCGTGCCTCCGCTGGAGTGGTTCTTCAGTCAGAGCGGCGTATGCGGCTTCCAGACCCAGCAGCAGGGGCGCGCCGGAGCGTGGCACGCCGGCGGCAGCACAGCGGGTCTCACGTTCGCCGGCGCTTGCCCAAACTATGTCATCCCCACCTCGGCGGACGGTATCGATGGCAACCAGTTCATCAACGACGTGCTGGTGACGCCCGACATCCAGAAGGTCAACCAGGTGAAGGACGCGCGCGGCTTCGACTTCACCGCCCGCCTGACCCGCTTCGCCTGGAACGACGAGACACAGGTGTCGTCCGCGCAAAACTACCTCACCGGCCACATCGACAATAACCTCGACATGGACGGGAACCTCAACGTCGAGTCGAACGGCGCCAACAGCCTGGGATACGGCGAGGCTTCCATCTACCAGTTCTACACCTTCGGGCCGATCAATTCGACCAACGACGTCAACGTCGTCCGGGAGCTGCAGAAGACGTTCGGTCCGAGGTTTGACCGCGACGGCTCCACCCGCCTCGCCAGCGGCGCCTTCGTGAACGAGGATGATACGGGCGTCTCGAGGCCGATCGCTCAGGCCGACCCGCTCCTGTCGCGCTTCCTGCTGCCGTTCCCGGCCAAGGACTGCGACAACAACCCTGCGAACGGCTTCCAGCCCTGCCTGCAGGACAAGTCGACCCGCAACGGGCCGGTGCGCACCCGCGAGACCTCTCTCGACACGTTCCAGGTTGTCCCCGGTTTCGAGGATTTCTGGGGCCCGACCGGCAACCGCTTCAATGCGGCCTTCACCTGGTTTCTACAGGAGGACCCGGACGCCACCACGCCGGACTACGGTTGGACGATCGACGACCTGGTCATGGAGTGGGACGAGTCCCACCCCAAAGCCCAGTCATCCACCGCGGGCACTTCCTGTGACCGCATCGGCATCAGCGAGGATCAGGTGTTCTGCGGCACACCCGGCGATCCGCGCTGCAACAATGGCATCCTGGACTCCGGGGAAGACGTCGGTCTCGACGGCATCGCCGGCACCGGCGACTTCGGAGAAGGGGACGGACGCATCACCACAAACGGCGCGGGCGCGCAGTGCGCTTCGCTGGTCGTCGACCGCCAGAACCTGTACGACTGCGACACCACGATGGACGTCACCGTGCAGGATCCCACCCCGCCCGACGTCTACAACGCCGCCACCAGCTCCTTCTGCCGCGACCCGCTGACCGGGCGCTTCACCTCTCCCTGCGACGGACAGCCGGACGGCTTCGTGGTCATCAACGCCCGCACCCTGAGCGAGCCGCGCGGGGAGGAGTTCCGCCTGTTTCCCTTGGCCGGCAGCCCGGGAGTGTACCGCGGCCAGATCCCGATCTCGAGCGTGCTGAACGTCAACGACTCCACGATTAACAACCTGGGCAACGTGTTCATCCGGCCGGCCAGCGACGCCGGCGTCAACCCCTCGCCGCTGGTGTTCACGTACCAGGATCTGGACTGCGACGGAGACGGGGACACGAAGCTCCAGGAGGACAACTTCCGCGACGTGGATGGCGACGGGGTGACGAACTTCGACAACAACTTCGACGCCCGGCCGGACGACAACTGCTTCAACCCCGGCAGCGGCACGGACGTCTACAACCCGACGCAGGAGAACGACGCCTACGGCCAGGTGCGGGACGCCCTGCGCACCTGCTCGGCCGGCGCCGACTGCCCCGGCACGGGGAACGCCTGCGTCTGCGCCAGCGGCGCGACCAACTGCATCCAGAAGGTCTGCACGCTCGCCTTGAAGACGAACGTCGTGGTCGGGGAGTTCATCGATGCCGACAACTCCCTGTCGTACACCCCGACCGAGGACCGGTTCTATGGCCCCGCTGATTCGCGCTCCTTCAACGGCATCCTGGACGCGGGAGAGGACCTGGGACACAACCTGCTGACCGACTCCCAGGAGCTCCTGAACGGGCCGGACGGCCAGCCGGGAGTTGCCGGCGTCGACGACAACAAGAGCTTCCTGACCGACGGGCTCGTCGATGAGCCCGCCGAGACGGGGTGGTGCGGCTCCGACGACCGCGCCGGCGACAACTTCCGTACCGCCGCGGACGCCGCGCTCGGCTACCCCAACCCCTGCCCCAGCGGGCCCGAGGGGAACGACAAGCTGGACGGGGACAACGTCACGAAGTCAGACCCGTTCGGCGACGCCTGCGACAACTGCCCGCTGTTCAGCAACCCCACCCAGATCGACGACGATGCCGACGGGGTGGGCAACGAGTGCGAGGACCAGGACCTCGATGACGACGGCGTGGTCAATCCCAACGACAACTGCCCGACCGTCTACAACCCGACCCAGGCCGACACTGGAGGGACCGGCCGGGGTGACGCCTGCAAGAAGGTGGGTGGCGGGCAGGAGCCTGACACCGATCTCGACGAGATTTTCGATACGCAGGACAACTGTCCGCGCGTCAAGAACGGCGCCTGCAATTCCACCGACCCGCTGGTCAACATCGCCCGCTGCGACGTCAACGGCAACGGGGCACTCGACTGCGGAGCGGACGGCATCTGCGGCACCGGCGACACCGGTGACGAGGTGGCCCTCGGCTTCCAGCGCGACACCGACTTCGACCGCATCGGCGACGCCTGTGATCCGGAGGACTTCGACATCGACCCGGCCACCGGCCAGGTGCGCCCGGACGGCGTCATCAACGTCCAGGACAACTGCCCGACGATCTACAATCCGCGCAACGCGGAGGGTCTGCAGGAGGACAGCGACGGTGACGGCCACGGAGACCGCCGCGCCACCAGCAACATACCCGACTGCGACCCGGCCTCGACCGACGACGACGACAACGGCACTCCGGACGATCTGGTGTCGTTCAACCTCTCGACCGGTTGCTCGAGCCGCCTGTCCGGAAAGCTGGGCACGGTCTCGGTTCGCTCGGTGACGCTCCAGGACACCCTGCACGGCGACGGCGACGGCATCGCCGACCCGGGCGAGCAGGTGGAGGTCTTCGTGACCATCTTCAACGGGCTGCCGACGGCCATCAACCACACCCGCGTGGGCCTGGGGACCACCAGCGACTCGGTGCCGTGCGTGCTCACCGGCGAGCTCGATTACGGCACCGTCCCGTCCGGTGGGACCGTCACGAACGCGGCGCCGTTCGAGTTCATCGTCACCACCAACGACGCGGCGCAGTTGCGCACCGACCTGCCGCTCGCCGAGGTGCTGAAGGAGCCCAAGCGGGCCGTGTTCACGGTTTCCGTGCACGCCGACGAGCTCCTGGGCACCGTTTCCACCCAGACGCTCGCCTTTAACCTGGACCTGGACCTCGACCCTGCGGGCCTGGGTCAGCGGCCCTTCTCCTACTTCGAGTCTTTCGAGACCCAGGGCGAGAACGTCTTCGGCCTGTGCTCGGACACGTCGCCGCCGCGCACCTGCACCAGCAACACGGATTGCCCGACCGGCAGCACCTGCCTGCACGATCCGCGCGACTGCAACCGCAACGGCATCATCGATTGCGGCCCGGACAACGACTGCACGACCCCCACGGACGGTGGACCCTGCCCGGCCGACTGCGCCACGGTGCCGCACCCCGCCGTTTCGTGCGACGAGTGGACGCTGGCCCTCCTCGGTCCCAGCAACCAGGCCGGAGATCCGGACCTGCGGTTGCTGAACGAAGCCCGCCTGGGAACGGTGCTCCCGGACGTGCGCGGTCACGCCGAGGTCGTGGCGGCCGGCAGCAAGCTGATCTGCCCGTTCGACCAGGACAACGGCGCCCCGGTGGGCGGCATCCGGCCGGACGCGCTCGACTGGCACGTGCACACCATACGCACCGCCGACATCAACGGCACCGACACCTCGGCGCGCGGAGATCAGCCCAAGGCGCTCCGGGGGCAGAACTCGCTGCACTGGGGCCGTCACGTGGCGGTGCCCGGCACGCACTCGACCTTCGGCGACACCTACTGCCTGCAGTGCATTAACGCGTTCGTCCTGGACCGCCAGGGCCAGCTGTTCATGAACAACGTCTCCACGCCGGAGCAGCCGCTGAAGCTGTCGTTCTGGCACATCGACGAGCAGTGCGACGAGGAATGCTTCTCCGGGTTCATCACCGGCACGGCGGACGAGGTGGTGATCGTCGAGGCGCGCGCCGACCTGGACTTCGGCGCCGGCATCAACTATGGTCCCTGGGAGCGCATCGAGGCGAGCATCAACCCGTACGACGGCCAGCAGGACACGGCGTACTTCACGCCCACCTACGAGCCGCCAGACGACACGAACCCGCTCAACCAGATCGACAAGGAGACGACGATGTGCGCGCCCCTGTTCGAGTACGTCTCCCAGGGATCCGCCAAGGGTATCGACGCCAACAACTGCACGGACGGCGACGGCGAAGGCCACAACGACTGCGGCAAGATCGCCGCCGCTAAGAACCCGGCCGAGCGCCGGCCCGACCGCGTCCGCCGCGGCGAGGCGGGAGTGGGCGTGTGGGTCTTCACCTCGTTCGATCTCGACCGTTACGCCGGGCGGCACCTCCAGTTCCGCTGGATCGCGACCACCCTGGACGGGAACGACCAGTTCACGTCGTACCTCGAGACCACAAGCGGACCGTTTAACGAGCCGGTGTGGTCCACGGACGACGGCTGGTACGTGGACGACATCAGGGTCAGCGGCCTGGTAGCCAACGAGCTCGGCATCAGCGTTGACACCTTGGACGGTAACCGCAGCGGCGTCGTTACGACCTGCCCGGCCCCGGGCGGCGGCGGCGGGGGCTGCTCGGTCACGGACCTGAGCGTCGTCGCCGCTCCCAGCGCGACCGAGGCGCCAGGCTCCACGGTCACCCTCACCGCCCAGGGCACCATCAACGGCTGCCTCGGCGGCGAATCCCAGGTGCGCTGGCTGCGCAACGGCGTGGAGATCCAGCCCTTCTCCTCCGACCGCTCCATCGTTGACAGCCCGCTCACCGACACCACCTACACTGCCACGATGCGCTGCTCGACCATCACCTCCTGCAGCGGCACGAGCGCCCCGACGACGGTGCGCGTTTACGACGCCGGAACCAGCAGCTCCGTCGTGCTGCGCATGAAGGACGCCAGCACGCCGGCCTTCAACGCGGTCCAGCAGGCCTCGGGCATCGGGCCCGCCGGCTACGACGTGTTCCGCGGCTGCGTGCGTGCCGGTGCCGCCGGCAGCACCTGCGAGGGCCAGCCCGGACTGGTCGTGGCCACGGGCAACCCGGGCGTGGCCGGCAACTACGGCACCTGCTTCGCCTCGAACCTCCCGCAGGCGGCTGTCGGGACCGAGATTACGGCGCCCGATGCGACCTTGCCCCCGGCCGGCAATGCCTACTTCTACCTGGTCGGCCACTCGTACGCGCCGCCGACCCTCGACGTGCTCGGCACGACGTCGAACGGCAAGCTGCGCCGGGCGACGGTGAGCTGCCCGTAGCAGCCGGATAGCCTGAGCTCAAAAGCGCCCTTCCCCTCCCGGGGAAGGGCGCTTTTTTTCCGCCCATCATCCGCCGGAGCGGGGCAATACGCTCCAAGGGTGGGAACCCATCGCCCGAATGGTCCTCCAGCAAATTCCCCCTTGACACTTCCAGCCTTTCGAGGTCTATTCCCCCCGCCAGACGGGGAACGGGATAGGAACATAGTCGTAAGCCCATTTTTCTCAGCATCTTGAGGGGTTTCTCCGCGCCTCAGCGGAAAGGGAGGACACCATGAAACACGCCACACCCCCGCAACACTGCGCTCCGACATGCCTGGCAACTGTCGCGGTTCTGCTCCTGCTGCCCGGCAGCGCCCTGGGCGCCAGCCGGCCGTTCACTTACTTCGAGTCATTCGAGAGCGCGGTCGAGAACACCTCCGCCGACCCGCGCGACCTCAACCACAACGGCATCATCGACTGCGGGCAGGATAACAACTGCAGCACCATTACCTCCTGCGTCGACTCGCCCACGATGTGCGACGAGTGGACCCTGGTGCTGCCATCGGATCCGAACCTGCAGTTCATCAATGAAAGCCGCGCCGCCAACAGCGTCAACTTCAAGAGCCTGGGCGGACCGCTCTTCCCCTCCACGCGCGGCACGATCGGGGTGGTAAACCCCGGCTCGGTGAACATCTGCCCCGCGGACCAGGACAACGGCGCGCCCGTCAACGGCATCGTGCCGGACCGGCTGGACTTCCACGTACACAGCGTGAAAACACCGGATATCGACGGCAGCGACACGACGCACGCCGGCACGCTCCCCAAGGCGTTCCGCGGCCAGAACTCGCTGCACTGGGGGCGGCATATCAGTCTGAGCAGCAAGCGCAATTCGCGCAACCAGAAGTTCATCACTTACGGCGACACGTACTGCCTGCAGTGCATGAACGCCTTCGTGTTGGACCGCGAGGGAGGGTTGAACCTGAACAGCCGCTCGACCCGCGAGCAACCCCTGCAGGTGTCGTTCTGGCACATCGCCGAGTTTTGTGACGACACGTGCTTCTCTGGTTTTGTGCCCAACACCGCTGACGAGCTGGGGATCGTCGAGGTACGCTCCGCCGCCGCCGGCAGCAGCTCCTTCGGGGTGTGGGAACGGGCCGAGCCGACGATGAATCCGTACGACGGCGTGCAGGACACAGCCTACTTCACCCCGACCTACGAGCCGACCGACGACACCAACCCCAACCCCCCGGCCGGCGTCGACGCCGCCACCACCATGTGCTACCCGCTGACGGTGTTCATCGCTCAGGGGCAGGCTAAGGCGACGGCAGGCAACCCGGCAAACGGCGAGGCGGGAGTAGGCGTGTGGAAGCAGTCGACGCTGGATCTGAGCCGCTACGCCGGTCGCCGCATCCAGGTCCGCTTCATCACCACTACCCTCGACGGGGCCAGCGTCTTCCAGTCGTACCTGGAGACCGCCAGTGGTCCGTTCAACGATCCGGGCGCCTCGTTCGATGATGGCTGGTACATCGACGACGTCCGCGTAAGCGGCCTGGTACAGTAAGGAGCGCCGAGCCGACGCCCGCGGGCGGCGGAGTTGGAAAGCCAAAGGGCCCTTTCTCCGGGGAGGGCCCTTTTTTTTGCACGGGGCTGGCGGCGCGATTGGCGCCGGGAAAGGAGGAGCGGGGTCAGCTCCACAGGCGCCTTTGGCGGCGCGGCCCGCGCCCGCCCAGGCCCAGGTGCTCGCGGGCCAGGGGCGTGACGCAGCGGCCGCGGGGCGTGCGGTCGAGGAAGCCGATCTGCACCAGGAACGGCTCGATGAACTCCTCGATGGTGTCCTTCTCCTCGCCGATGGCGGCCGACAAGGTATTGAGGCCCACCGGCCCGCCGCCGA
>Ga0214473_10008486_pt1 | contig 12146 bp, 7 predicted proteins | sample RVTome_7_FD_203509 | JGI IMG/M metagenome (GOLD analysis project Ga0214473, IMG submission 203509) | Soil microbial communities from uranium-contaminated site in the Upper Colorado River Basin, Wyoming, United States - RVT98D197 | ecosystem: Environmental > Terrestrial > Soil > Contaminated >... | reverse complement strand
AAGAAGCCCGTCGTCGGCGCCCCGGTGGTGCAGAAAAAGGTCATCAAGCGGCCGCTCGAGGAAGGCAAGACGGAGGGCGGCGAGGGCACCGGCGGCGAAGAGGAGCAGATCTGAGGGTCTGCTCCCTCTTTCCCTTTCCTACCTGCAGAACCGCGGGCTAGGAGCAGGGGACGGTCAGCGTTCGCTGGGGCTCGCGGATTCGTCCGGCTTCCTGGGTACGAACGGCGGTCTCCGGGGCTCCTGCCAGGGCGTAACCGGTACGCGGGAGGAATTCCTGGTGCGGGGAATGCCGTTGGCGGTTTCGACCGTGCTCGTCACTGGGCGGGGACCTGGCCCGCCTGCCCCGCGAGCAGGTCCCGGACGACCTTCATCGTATCGTCCGGGTCCTTGTAGTACGAGGAGACGATCTTCGCGACCTCGCGGTAGTTCTTCATCCCGACCTTCTTCATGTACTCGAAGATGTCGATGCGCCGCTTCACCTCCTGCTCCATGCGGCGCTGGGTCCAGTTCCGCGCGAGCATGACCTTCTCGTACACGTACGAGTGCCCGCTGTAGTTGAACGTGTCATCGGCCGGGTTCCACGTGTACGCGGAGTTCGTGATCAGCTCGTTCGACTCCGGGTCCGTGCCGACGATCTCGATGAGCGCCTTCACGCGCCGCGTCATGTCCGTGCCGACCTTCACCTGCGCCTGGAGCAGGACGAGGTCGAGCGCCGCCACGAGCGCGCGCGGGAGGTTGATCGGGTCGTTCTCGAGGCGGTGCACCATCGACTGGACGTCGTCCGCGTGGAACGTCGTGTACGCGCTCTTCCCCGTGGCCATCGCCTGGAACACGACGAACGCCTCCTGGCCACGCACCTCGCCGACCATCAGGTACTGGGGCCGTTGCCGGAGCGCTGCGGAGAGCAGGTCGAACATGTCGATCTCCCCCGCCGCACGGCCCGCGGCGGTCTTCCCGCCGAAGCCACCGCGCGTGAGCAGGGGCACCCAGTTCTCGTGGGGCAGGTTCAGCTCCCGCGTATCCTCGATGCTCACGATCTTCATCTGCGGCGGGATGAACAGGAGGATCGCGTTGAGGGTCGTCGTCTTCCCGGACGCCGTGCCCCCGCAGATCAGCATGCTCTGCCCGCTCTCGATCGCGAGCCACATGTACGCCATCATGTCCGGGCTCATCGTCTTGAACCGGATCAGGTCGAGCGGGGTGAACGGGTTCTCCTTGAACCGCCGGATCGTGAACGAGGAGCCGCGCTTCGTGACGTGCTTCCCGAGGGTCGCCTGGAGCCGCGACCCGTCGGGGATCGTCGCGTCGAGCATGGGCTGCGCGACGCTGATGTGCTTCCCGCACTTCTGCGCGAGCCAGACGACGAACTGGTCGAGCTCCACGGCGTCCGTGAACTTCAGGTTCGACGGGATGGACCCGTACTTGCGGTGGTAGATGTAGAAGGGGATGCCCACGCCGTCGCAGGAGACGTCCTCGACGTTCGTGTCGATCATGACGACGTCGATCGCCCCGTACCGGATGAAGTCCCGGAGCACGAAGTACATGATGCGCTCCTTGCTCACCGGGTGCAGCGTGACTCCGAGCTCCCGGAGCAGTCCGTCGACGACACGACGGAGGTACGTGTCCCGCTCCTTCCGCCCGGCGTCCTCGAGCAGCTCGAGGTTCTCCACGAGAATCTCCTTGAGCACCTCGAGCAGGTCGGACTCCTCCTCCATCAGCTTCGGCTCGATCACCTCGTAGAAGTACTCGTTCACCATCGTGTTGTACAGGACGCGGACGTAGGAGTAGTTCTGGACGATCGGCGCGATCTCGATCTCCTGGAGGTTCGGGTCGACGAGCTTCGGGATCGTCGTCACCATCCCGAGCGTCGCCTCCGCCACCCCGGAGACCCGCGGCGCGAGGACCTTGACGCCCTTCCCGCCGAGGAGGCGGTGGAAGTACCGCTTCTTGATCGAGTCGAGCGCTGCGAAGACGGCGTTCCGCTTCTTCTCCTCGATCTTCTCGAGCATCGCGGCGGCGTCCGCGCGGGCCTTCTCCGCGTCCGCGAGCTGCCGCGCCGCCTGCGCCTCCTGGCGCGCCAGATCGTCAATCTGCTTCTGGTAGTCGCCGCCTGCGGAAGCCATGCGTGTTCACCTCAGATGAGCTGGAAGCTGATGAGCGCGATGAGGAGCATGAGGAACGAATGGCGCAGCCCGTTCGCCATCTTCCCGCTGTCCAGGACGCCCGCGAGGATGCCGTCGCCCATCGCGTGGACGATCGCGGCGACGAAGAAGGCGATCTGCAGGCCCAGGATCACCTCGTCGATGTTCGACGCGAGGGGGCTCTCGATCTGCCCAGCCGTTCCCGTCGCCTCGATCTGCGCCTCGAGCTGGGTCCCGGACTCCCGGATCTTCGGGAGGAACGTCACGTTCAGGATCCAGATCGTCACCAGGAACACGAGGAACGAGATGTAGATGACCGCGATGTACGTGGACATCGCGATCCGCCGCTCGTCCTCCGTGAGCTGCGTCTCCTTCGCGTCGTGGCTGACCATGGCGAGGACGTCCGCCACGTCGCCGCCGGCGTCCGAGGACTTCACGATGATGCTCACGACCCGGTTCACCATCGGGGTGTCGACCCGCGTGGCGAACAGCCGAAGCGCCTCCGTCGCGGGGACGCCCCAGTTGATCTGCGCCGCCATCTTCCGGATCTCGGGAGTCAACTTGCCGTAGCGCCCGGAGGACGCGACGACGATCGCCTCCGCGAGGGTCATGCCGAACCGGCCGGCCTCCGCGACGTCGCGGAGGAACTCGGGCAGGCGCCGCTCGATCTGCTTGACGTTCTTCTGCTTCCGCGAGACGTAGAACCCGAACGGACCGGAGAAGCCCGCGAGGGCGAGGGTGAGGAACGTCAGGAACCGCTGCATCGGCGCGTCGCCGGCCCGGAGCGAGATGTTCACGGACCCGATGGCGTTCAGGATCCCGATGAAGAGGAAGACGACGAAGAGCACCGCGCTCAGGGCGAGCACGACGCGCGTCCGCTCCTTCTTCTGGTAGAGCCTGACCCGGGCCTCCTCGAGCTCCTTGCGGACCATGTCAGGCCTCCTGTTCCATGTTCCAGATCACGAAGATGAACCCGAATTGCGACACGGGGATCATCCCTCCGACGACCGCGTACAGCAGGGTGAGGACGAAGCCGCTCTGGCCGCGGCTGATGAGGGCCATGATCGCCATGATGACGACGAGGAACAGCGGGAACGCGACGACGACCGTCACGAACGCCTCCGCGAGCATCCCGAGCGTCTCCATCTTCTTCCGCATCTCCAGGCGGTCCTCCTTCTCGTACTGCTCCGCCTTCAGGAGGAAGTACGGCTTCAGCTGGCCGCCGGACGTCGACGTGGTGACGACGCCCTGGAGGAAGTCCTGGTACTTCGCGCTCGGGCTCCGGGTGGCGCCGCGCTTGATCGCCGTCAGGATGTCCAGCCCGAGGAGCTCCGTGTCCCGCGTGATCCACTCCGCCTCCTTCGCGACCTCACCGTACACGGGCTGGCGGCTGAGCTCCTTGAAAATCACGTCGACGGGGACGTCCGCGCTCGCCATCGCGGAGATGAACGACATCGCCGGGGTGATCCGCGCGTCGATCTTGCGCGCGCGCTTCTTGGCGGCGGAAGCGGGCTTGCCGCGGTACAGGAAGCCGCCGGGGAACCCGAAGAAGACGATGTACCCCAGGAAGAGCGGCAGGCCGGCGACGAGCGCCAGGAGGACGATCAGGGTGACGATCGACACCTGGAGAAGGAACAGGAGGATGCCGAACACGAGCGCCATGATCACCGCGGAGACCGCGATGAGCGTCGTCGTCATCCAGGCGACCGCCAAGTACTCCTCCGGCCGCATGCGGATGTGCGCGCGGATCAGGTCGTCCTCGAGGTCCTGGTTCTCCTTGTACCGCGCGAGGACGAACGGGCCCATGATCCGCCAGCACATCTCCTGGTACTTAGTGAGGGGGACCGTGACGGGCTTCGCGCCCTTCGGGAGCTTGATCAGGCGGTGCTGGACCGCGAGCTTCGTCTCCTCCCCGCCGGGGCGGAACCGCTTCGTCTTCGCGAGCGTGCGCTTCGTCTCCAGCTGTCCGAACGTCGCTCCGTCACTGGCCGGCAAACGCGTCACCTCCCTCGAGCTGCTGCGGGGACGGAGCCTCGCGGGTCCACCCCATCTCCTCCCGGATCCGCTTGGCGGTCTCCTCCGGGTACTGATAGTACGACACCACGACCTTGGAAATCTCGCGGAAGTCGTTCATGCCTTTCTCGACCATGTAGTTCACGAGGTCCACGCGGCGCTGGAACTCCTGCTCCATCTCCTCGTGGGTCATGTTCTTCATCTCCATGATCTCGTCGAAGAGGAACGAATGACCCTTGTAGATGAACGTGTCCGTGCCGGAGTCCCACTCGTACACGGTGTTCGTGATCAGCTCGTTCGTCTCCGGCTCGAACCCGACGAGCTCGACGACCTGCGTGATCCGGCGCACCGTGGAGTCCCCGACCCTCGCGTGCTTCTGGATGATCACGAACTTCAGTGCCGTGAGGAGGATCCTCGGCGTGTTGATCGGCGGGTTCTCCAGCCGGTTCACCATCGACTTCACGGAGTCCGCGTGCATCGTGGACATCGTCGGGTGGCCCGTCGCCATCGCCTGGAACATCGTGTACGTCTCCTTGCCGCGGACCTCGCCCACGATGATGAAGTTCGGCCGCTGACGCAGCGCCGCGCGCACGAGGTCGTACATGTCGATCTCGCCGGGAGCCTTCCCGTCCGCGCCCCGCTCCCCGATCCCCGAGCGCGTCGTCCCCGGGATCCAGTTCTCGTGCGGCAGGTTGATCTCCCGCGTGTCCTCGATGCTGACGATCTTCGCGCCGGGTCGGATGAACAGCGCCGCCGCGTTCAGCGTGGCGGTCTTCCCGCTCGCCGTCCCGCCGCACACCATCATCGACTCCCCGTGCTCGATTGCGATCCAGACGTAGGCGACCATCTCCGGGCTGGCGGTGTTGAACTTGATCAGGTCGACGGGCGTGAACGGCTTCTCCTTGAACCGCCGGATCGTGAACGAGGAGCCGCGGGTCGTCACCTCCCGGGCGTACGTCGCCTGGACGCGGTGCCCCTCCACGGACGTCCCGTCGAGGATCGGGGCCGCCACGGAGATCTGCTTCCCGCACCGCTGCCCGAGGGACACGACGAAATTGTTCAGGATGTCCTCGTCGGCGAACTGGACGTTCGTCTTCACGGACTCGTACTTCTGGTGGAAGATGAACAGCGGGATCCCGACGCCATCGCAGGAGACGTCCTCGATCCTCGGGTCGCCCATGAGCACGTCGATCGGCCCGTAGCCGACGAAGTCGCGGATGATGTAGTACTCGAGCTTCTCCCGCGTCGTCGGGTCGAGCTTGATCCCGCGGGACTTCAGGAACGACTCGACCGCCTCGCCGAGGTACTCCTGCTTGTCCTTCGCGGACATCTTCTCCCAGTCGTACTCCAGCGTGCGGTTCATCGCATCCTTGATCGAGTCCAGGAGCTTGCGCTCCTTGTCGTCGAGCTGGGGCTCCCACACCTCGTACATGTACTCGGCCTTGCTGCGGTCGTAGATCACGCGCCCGTAGGAGAACGGCTCGCGGACCTGGAACACCTCGACCTCTTCCTGGCGGGTCGCGTCGACCGGGGGCACCGTCGTCAGGTAGGACCCGCGGGTGCCCTCCCACTTCGCGGAGACGGCCATGGCTCCCCTCGGCATCATCAGCTTCCGGAGCTTCTTCCCACGCGCCATCGTCACACCTCAGATCCCGACCTCGCTCCCGCGCTCGCCCGCGTCCACGTTCACGTACGCGTGCAGGAGGCGGAACGCGCTCACCGGGAGGACGTTCACGGAGTCGCCGCCGACGTCGAGCTTGAACCGGAGCGTCACGTTGTAGTTCTGTCGGGCGGCGTTCCACTGGGACTGCACGAGGTAGATCGGGTTGTCCGCCCGGAGCTGGATCGCCCGACCGGACGAGTCGAACAGCACGGAGAAGTCGAAGTCCGGGTTCGAGTCGTAGTCGTCCGACGTGACGTGGTACGACGCGGCGAGCGTGTCGTTGAAGTAGCGGTACCACGCGGGGCCGTAGGAGCTCGTATGGTTCACGATGATGTCCGTCGTGATCCTCTTGTACTCCTGGAGGTCCGCGGACAGGACGCGGGACTGCAGGCCCTCCGACCCTATGCCCGACACCCCGCCGTTGCCGAACAGCTGGATCAGGGCGAAGTCGACCTGCGCGCTGCTGTTCGTCACGAGCACCTGGAACGAGGGCGCGCCCTTGATGAGCTGCCCGTCGGACTGGGAGCGGATCAGGGCGCCGTTCTCGTACGCGATCTCCGAACGGGGGAAGTACCGGTTGAACACGAGGAGCCGGACGTTCCCGCCGCACAGGCCGGCGGGGCACGACGCCTCGGGCACCGTCGTGTTGTTCCCGCTGATGCTGTAGCGGAACCACACGGTCCACGGCGCGCTCGACTGGTTCAGCCGGAGGTCGCCGAGCGTGGACGACGAGAAGATCGGGACGCCGTCGACCCCGAGCTTCACGGTCGCGAAGGCCGTGTACGGGATGTAGTGGGAGTGCATCTGCTGGGCGACGCGCGCCCCGAGGACCTGCGTGTCGATGTCGCTCTTGAAGTCCCCGAACTGGCCGAGCGCCTCGCCCATGTGGCCGGACTCGGAGTCCTTCATCCAGACGGGCACGTACTGGTTCGTGATCAGGGAGAGGAACGTGAGGAAGACCAGCAGGGCCATGATGGTCCCGACGGTCGACGCCACGCCCTCTTCGTTCCAGTGCCTCCGCGGGCGGATACGGCGCAAAGGGGTCACCCGGACCGGGGGTTCTCGGTCCGGCGGCCCATCGAGAAGGACGGTATATAACCGTGTTCATGAGATTACGCGCGGGTGAGAACAACTCCATGAGGCAGAGGGGTCGTTCTCGCTCGCGCCGTGATTCCCACGGCCGAGAATCGGGGCCCTCGCCGCGGCGCCGTCCCCGCGGCTTTGGCGGTGAAAACGTTTAAGGGGACCCCGCCGTTCGCACCGAGCGCGCCGCGGTAACTCAGTTTGGGAGAGTGCGAGACTGAAGATCTCGAAGTCGCCGGTTCGAGCCCGGCCCGCGGCATCGCACCTCCCGCCGCCAAGGAAACGTATTTATCGCGACGCCCGCTAGGCGCAGACCGGAGGAGGCGTCCGTGCCGGAGTGGAAGGGCCCCGTCAAGCAGCTCGACGAGTTCCGATACGAGATCCCGCGCTCGTACAAGCCGGAGATGCGGACGGACGGCCTCATGTTCGTGGACGAGAAGATGCTCCCGACCGTCCTCCAGGACCAGGCGCCGGAGCAGGTCGCGAACGTCGCGACGATGCCGGGCATCGTGGGGAAGGCGATGGCGATGCCGGACATCCACTGGGGCTACGGCTTCCCGATCGGCGGCGTGGCGGCGTTCGACGTCGACGAGGGCGTGATCTCGCCCGGATCGATAGGGTTCGACATAAACTGCCTGGCCAAGGATAGTCGCGTCATCACGGAACATGGATACCGCCTGCCCATCGGCGAGTTCGGGACGAAGTGGCGGACGACTCGGGTCGCCTGCGTGAACCCCGCCCACCGCACCACGAGCACGGACATCGTCGCCTACATGAGATTCCGCTCGGACATCGCGTATCGGGTCCGGACGCTCACCGGGGTCGAGATCACCGCCACGGCCGAGCACCCCTTCCTGACGCCCTCCGGGATGACGCCCTTGAAAGACGTGGGCAGGCGCCCCATCGCCGTCTATCCATTCCGGGGGGTCGACTACGAGGCTCCTCCCGACACGGTCCTCGTCACGGAAGCGGACATCGTCCGGGTGCTGCGACCTGCCCAGGTCTCCCAGGTCCTTCGGATCCTGCGCGACCGGAACCTGATTCCGCTCGACCCCCGGAATCCCGCGTTCCCCTATTTGCTTAAGCTGATGGGGCTCGCGCTCGGGGACGGCCACACGTCGATGCGAAAGGCCCCGGGCGTGACGTTCTACGGTCGCAAGGAAGACCTGACCGCCGTCATGGCGGATGTCCACCGGCTGGGCTTCCGGCCTACGCGAATCTACACGCGTCAGCGGCGGCATTCGTTCCGGAGTGGCGGACGGCGACAGGAGTTCAGCTTCGAGGAGTCGAGCTTCCCCGTGAACTCGACCGCATTCGTCGCCCTCCTTCACTGCCTCGGCCTGCCCGTCGGGAACAAGGCGAAACAGGACTTCGCGCTGCCATCCTGGCTCTTGGGCCTTCCCCTCTGGCAGAAGCGGCTGTTCCTCTCCTCGTTGTTCGCCGCGGAGATGAACACCCCGGGGACGGTGACCGGGCACGGCTACAACTTCAGCGCCCCGACGTACTCGATCTGCAAACGAGAGGGGTTCCAGGGAACGGGCCGCACGGTCGCGGAGCAGGTCCGGCGGCTCGTGGGGGACTTCGGAGTCCGGGTCGCTCGAGTCTACGAGGACGTCATCCCCGTGCCGAACAGCGGAGAGCCCTCCTATCGGTTCCGCGTTGTCGTCGGTTCCGGCAGCGTGAACCTCATCCGGTTCTACTCGCTCGTCAACTTTGACTACCACTCCGAGAAGCGGTTTCTCGCGAACGCGGCCGCGTACTACCTGACGCTGAAGGAGATGGTGAGGCGCAACAAGGTTCGGACCGCTGCGACCGCCGAGGCGATGCGGACCGACGGCAAGCCGCTAGGGGAGATCCTCGAGTCCCTTACCAGCCTGTATGTGAGCCGCTCCTTCATCCTCCATCACCGCCAGGGTCGGGGTGGCGAGCCCCGGGCTTGGCCGCCATTTCCGACCTTCGACACGTTCGTCGAAGGCGTGAAGGAGAGCGCGGGAACGTCGGGCGTCGTCTGGGACCGCATCGCCTCGATCGAGGAGGTGCCCGTCGACGAGGTGTACGACTTCTCCGTCGCCAGCGAGCACCACAACTTCATCGCGGACGGATTCGTCGTGTCGAACTGCGGCGTCCGGCTGATCCGCACGGACCTCACGGAGTCGGACGTCCGCCCGAAGATCCGCGAGCTCGTCGACGCGATGTTCGTGAACGTGCCGAGCGGCGTCGGGAGCGAGGGGAAGGTCGCCCTCAGCCCCGCCGACCTCAATCGGATCATGCAGGACGGCGTCCAGTGGGCGATCGACAAGGGCTACGGCTGGGCGGACGACCGGGACCGGATCGAGGCACGCGGCTGCCTCGAGGACGCGGACCCGGGCAAGGTCGGCCAGAAGGCGCGCTCCCGCGGGATCGACCAGGTCGGGAGCCTCGGCGCGGGGAACCACTTCCTCGAGGTCCAGAAGGTCGACCGCGTGTACGACCAAGCGGCGGCGGACGCCCTCGGCATCGGGCGCGTCGGCCAGGTGGCGGTGATGATCCACACCGGATCGCGCGGCTTCGGGCACCAGATCGCGACGGACTACATCCGCGTGCACGAGGAGGCGATCGCGAAATACAAGATCTCCCTCCCGGACCGGCAGCTCGCGTGCGCCCCGATCGGGTCGAAGGAAGGGCAGGACTACTGGCGCGGGATGTGCTGCGCGGCGAACTTCGCGTGGACGAACCGCCAGATGATCACGCACTGGACGCGCCAGTCGTTCGAGAAGGTCTTCGGGCGGTCCGCGGAGGCGCTCGGACTGGAGATCGTGTACGACGTGTGCCACAACATCGGGAAGGTCGAGGAGCACGTCGTCGACGGGAAGCGGCGGAAGGTGCTCGTGCATCGGAAGGGGGCGACGCGCGCGTTCCCCGCGGGGCACCCGGAGACGCCCGCGAAGTACAAGTCCGTCGGCCAACCCGTCCTGATCCCGGGGGACATGGGCTCCTGCTCCTTCGTCCTCGTCGGCCTCCCGGGCGCGATGGCGGCGTCGTTCGGCTCCTCGTGCCACGGGGCGGGGCGGCAGATGTCCCGCGCGGCGGCGACGCGGAAGTTCCGGGCGAACGAGGTGCGGCAGGCGCTGGCGGCGAAGGGGATCTACCTCCACGCGGCGAGCCAGGCCGGCATCGTGGAGGAGGCGCCCGGCGCGTACAAGAACGTCGAGGACGTCGTGCGCGTCGCGGAGGGCGCGGGGCTCACGAAGATCGTCGCGCGCATGGTCCCGATCGGGGTCGTGAAGGGGTGAGGGTCGCCCTCCTCCCGCTCGGCGAGCTCCCGCAGGGCGCCCTCGCTCCGCTCGCCGCCAGACTCGGCGGGTTGGGGATCGCATGCGTCACCCGCGCGGCCGCGGAGCTGCCGCCCGAGGCGTACGTCCCCGATCGAGGGCGGTGGGACGCGGACCGGATCCTCGAGGAGCTGCCGCCCTCCGTCGGCGAGACCCTCGTGGCGGTGACGGGCGAGGACCTCTTCGCCGGGGGCCTCAAGTTCGTCTTCGGGCTCGCGGACGCGGAGCGCCGCGTCGCGCTCGTCTCCGTCGCCCGCCTGCGGTCCCGGAGTCCGGCGGCGACCGGGGCCCGCCTCGTGAAGGAGGTCGTGCACGAGCTCGGCCACACCCTGGGCATGGCCCACTGTCCGGACCCGACGTGCGTGATGCACTTCAGCAACTCCCTCGCGGACACGGACGGGAAGGGCTCGACGCTGTGCGAATCGTGCGAGGCGCGTGTTCCCGAGGAGGCGCGGAAAGCGTTCGCAGGACCGCGCCGAGGTTGACCGTTCGGCGAAACCATTATCGGACCCGGGCGGATTTCGTAGGGCGATGTCGGAGGAGAAGCGGAGGGACCGCCGCCCGCTCTTGGCCATCCTCATCACGGTAATCGTTGCGACCATCCTTGTGATCGGCGCTTGGCTGTGGGCCGCGTCCCGACCCGTGCCGCCGTCCACGCACGACGTACGGCCGCCCGAAGTGTTCTGGGAGCAGGATCCCACCACCCCCGGAAACGAGATGCGCTCCGCGGGGCCGATCGTGGGCATCGCCGACCGGGTACGACCCGACTCCTTCGATCCGCGCACGGACCGCATCTACGTGGCCACGACCGAGAGGCTGTACGCGTTCGCGACCGAGCGGGACCTCGACCCGGGCGACACGCGGAACGCATGGGGCACGATGCACTACTTCAACGTGAGCAGCCCGGGAGTGAGGCGGACGATCACCGCGGGACCCGTGGCGGTGAACTACGGGGACTACGTCTCCATGGCCACCGATTACGAGCTGTACATGGGGACGGACAGCGGACGCCTCTTCCTCCTCCGGGACCGGGGCGACGACCTGCCCTCCGGGTCGGACGTCGTCGCGTCCCTCGACCTCGAGGGGGCCGTCACGGGGATCGCTGCGTACAACGGGGACATGCTCGGGCACGAGACCATCGAGGGGAGGGCCGTCCTCACGTCCTTCAACGGGACGGCGTGGGTCGACGATCCCGTGCCCGCGATGATCGAGGACCTCGGGGAGTACGCGTCCCTCGCGTTCGACGGGACGGGCGTCCCGCACCTCGCCCTCTACCACGTGACCTCGGGAGAGCCCCGGACGTACGCGCGCACGGTCTCCGGCTGGTCGGAGGTCGGCCAGATGGAGCCGTACAGCCCGACGGTGAACGTCGGGCAGTTCACGAGCCTCGCGATCGGATCCGACGACCGGCCCCGGGTCGCGTACTACGACGAGGCGGGGTCCGACCTGAAGTTCGCGCGGTGGGACGGCGCGCAGTGGCGGACGGAGTTCGTCGACACGCAGGCGGACGTGGGCCGCCACGCATCGCTCGCCCTCGACCCGCTCACGGACGCTCCGCGGATCGCTTACTACAACGAGTCCGGGAGCGTCTGGTCCGCCGCGTGGTCGGGCACGTCCTGGACCCTCGAGGAGGTCGCCGGCGGCGGGGTCGGCATGCACGCGTCGCTCGCGCTCACCGCCACGGGCGAGCCGCGGATCGCGTACCTCGACGAGGCGACCGGCCGCATCATGTTCGCCGCCAAGGCGGGCCTCGCGTGGACCACAGAGCCCGTGGCGACCGTCGACTCCGGGACCGCACCCGTCGGGCTGGGGGAGCGCGGGATCTCCCTCCGCATCGACGCGGTCGACGTCCCGCACGTCGCGTTCCGCAACGCGACGAGTTCCTCCCTGGGCTATGCCACGAGAGCGGGCGGCTCGTGGTCGACGACGACGGTC
>Ga0214473_10008485_pt1 | contig 12146 bp, 8 predicted proteins | sample RVTome_7_FD_203509 | JGI IMG/M metagenome (GOLD analysis project Ga0214473, IMG submission 203509) | Soil microbial communities from uranium-contaminated site in the Upper Colorado River Basin, Wyoming, United States - RVT98D197 | ecosystem: Environmental > Terrestrial > Soil > Contaminated >... | reverse complement strand
TCAACCGGGGTGTGGCCGAAGCGGTCCACGAGGTGGTGATCCTGCTCAATAACGACGTGGGAGTCGAACAGAATTTCATCGGGCCGCTGGTGCGCTGGTTCACGCGCCGGCAGGACGTTTTCGCCGTCTGCGCCCGGAGCCTTGACTGGGACGGCGCGACTTTCCGCGACGGCGGCAAGGTGGGGCGCTGGCGGAGGGGCTTCTGGCGGGTGTGGCAGAACTACGATGTGGACCCCCGGACGCGGGCCGAGGGTACGCTGCTGTTGAGCATCTACTGCCCGGGCGGATTCACGGCGGTCGACCGCGGTCGCTGGCTCGCCCTGGGCGGCCTCGATGAGCTGTTTTCCCCCTTCAACTGGGAGGACACCGATATCTGCTACCGGGCGCTCAAGCGCGGCTGGCTGGTCCTCTACGAGCCGGACAGCACGGTCTTCCACAGCCCCGGTACCACGATCGGCGGCGGAGCCTTCCGCCGCAGCTATGTGAGATTCATCAGCCGCCGCAACCGCCTGCTCTTCCACTGGAAAAACCTCACCGACCGCCGCATGCTGGCCCAGCACGCCGGTTTTCTCCTGCTCTACCTCCCGCAGAGTCTCCTCCGGCTCGATTTCGCCTCCCTGGCCGCCCTGGCTGCCGCGGCTGCCAGGATCGGCCCTGTCCGGCGGCGAAGAAAGAAGGAAAAAGCCGAATCCACGGTCGGGGACAGGGAGATCCGGGAAACCTTTCGGCGGTTTCTGCAAAGCGGCTACCTGGAACTGAAGCCCTGATAATTATCGCTTCAATTGCCATCAGCCCGGCTCCCGGATTACAGGTGAAAAGACTCACCGGGAAAATCGAACAGCCGTAGATTTATTGAAAACCGTCCGGCCTTGTGCTATAATCCACCGGATAATCTAAATCGACTAAAATCCAAGGATTTACCGAATGGAAGAAACCCCCCTCAATACAGGCGAAGCTCCCGAAACGGAAAACGGCGGAGAGGAACAGCCTGCAGACGACAAGGCCCTCAAGAAAACCTACCAGGAATTTCGCGAGGAGGCCCGCCGTAACGTTCTTTCTTCCGCCGACCGTGAAAAGTACGAGACTTGCGAGCCGGATGAGCGTGAGTTTATCGACGTCGCCTGCCTGTTCGAGTTCAATTCCCAGCAGGTGAATAAAACCAAACGCAAGGTCAAGCTCCGCGATATTCTTCTCTGCCGGGACATCGCGCAGGCCTATTGCCCCAGCCGAGACATGGCCGGCCAGTACAGCGAGGGGATGCGGATACTGAAGAACAGCGAGGCCGGCAGCGAAACGGTCAAGTTCGTCCTGGCGCGCAAGATCTGCTCGATGCTCGAGCGTATCCACAACCTCTACAGCTCCCACCCCCGCTCGTATGCCAGCGCGGACCTTCATCGCGCCGAAACCGAACTGCTGAACTACACGAGCCGGCTGGGCAAAACCATGCGCGATCCCCTGACCGAGGCCCGCCGGATCTACGTCAAGCTCAAAGAGCGCACCGGCTGGGAAATCCCGGCCTCGGCTTTCGGCAATGCGGAAGGCTGTGACGTGCCGCAACTGTTTTTCAACCGCTACTCCGATTCCAGCCAGCTGCTGCTTAAAGACCCGCTCAAGCCTTTCCGCAGCGATACTCTCGAACCGCCGCTGAAACTGGACTATCGGATCAAGAATGCGGTGCTGATCATGGCCGGAGAGAACCGGTTTCACGTCGACAAAAAAAAGATCCAGGCGCTGGGAGACTCCGCCACTCTCCGGGCCGTCGCTCTCAAGGCCGTGGCTGAAGCGAGAGGCCAGATAAAAGAAGGCTACGAACAGAACCAGTTCGAGCTGAGTGATAAGCTCGAATTCAGCGATGATTTCAACGTGCGGTCGGTCAAGGAGAACGTCTTCAACTTCCTCTACGGCTATACGCTTAAAAACCTGCCGAATACTGCCTCGCGGGCCGATGCCGCGGAGCTGTTCGTGCTGAAGCTGATGGAGGAGGAAAACGATATCGGCTGCAGCGGGTTCTGCCTCTGGGCCTTCCCGCCGGTGGCGGTAAACGATGAGTTCGACCCGGCCAAATGGGGAGAGGGTGCGTCGGCGGCCCTCAAGCTGAGGGCCGTGTTCCGGGAGCTGGCTACCGGCGAACTGCGGCTCGCGATGTTCTCCACCAGAATGAACGGACTGCTGACCGAGTATCTGGAACACCAGTTGACCGCGGTCCGCAACCATCTTGCCGCCCCTTTCGAAGCCAAGGCCGGGGAAACGAATAGAAAACTGGATAAATACGTCGCCGCCCACCACACAGAGCTGGATGAGTTCGAGGGATCGGTGGAAAAACTCGAAAACAGTAAGAAACAACTCGATGAGCTGGTTGAAATCGTACTGGCCCGGGTGGGCGAAACTTTCGGCAAGCGGCCGGTGGTCGAGGGAAGAGAGGCCGCAGTGAATCTGATACGCCGGGCCACGCCGAAACTCCAGGAAGAAAGGCAAAAAAAGGCGGAAGAATCCGACCGGCTGCGGGAAAAATTCAAGGAGCTGGTGGCCCGGAACAATACGCTTATGGCCCACGTCAAAAAAGCGGATGAACTCGCCGGGAAAATTAAAAGCCAGCCGAATTCAGCCGAACTGGCCGCCGAACAAAAAGTCCTCTTCGACTTTTTCACGCCGCTCTTTGAAAAGAATGGAATTCCGGCGACTTTATCCCAGCTGCGCACCCTGGCGGTGGATCAGGTGAAGGCGGTGCGGGCCCTGCTCGATAAAGTCAAGGCCGGCTTCGAAAAATCGGATGGGCTGTTGAAAGCACTGGACGGAATACTGGATTCGATCCGGAAGCTGGAGGAACTCGCGAGCGAAATCGCCGCTCTGGAAGAGCGTCACGAATACCTGTCGATAATCCGGGAGGAACGGCTCGAACTCCAGCGCAGCCTGGACGCTATCGAATCCGACCGGGACGAAAAACTCTGCCGCATCGATGAGGCGATCGAAGTTAATCGGGAAACCTGAACCCTCTCCCCTCTCCGTACGTTTACCCTAATGAGCCTGGACGGCCCTCCCGCAAGCTGTTGACTTGGCGCCGGGCCGGGCCTATCTTTTCCCCTGTCCATTCCAATCACAGGAGATACGCCGCATGCCGATCGCGGGCTACGTCGAATACCGGCGCCGGGAGTACTGCAAGGACATCCGCTGCCCGCTCCAGCTCCTCCTGGATGAACAGCCGGAAGGAAGCCAATCCTACGAACGGATCAGGAATATCTGCCAGACCAGTTGCATCCATACGACCTACGAATTCCATCACTGGCTGATCCAAAAAGGCTACCTGCTGGTACGGCCCGCCGAATGAGCGTGGAGGGCGGCCCGATAACTGGACAAAACAGGCACTACTGAGAGCATGAAATAGTTCTCATTTAAGCAGATTTTGGGATCGTTCAGACGGAGGCTGTAAAAGCCGTTAATCCTTGGGATTTTCCTATTGGAGCGTGTAGAAGACGAGTAATTCCCATCGTGGCTTGCTGGATGATTCCGCTGCCAGGCAGGCCATTTCGAGGACGGCTGTGGGGAGGGGAGTGGAGGAGTCCTCGAAGGCAACCGCCGATGGAGCGGAGTAGAAGACTCAAGTGTCGGGATTAACCTTTGTTTCAGTTATGAAAGTGCCGGAGCTATGCAAAGCATAGCGGAGATGTACGCATTTTAATGCGTATCACTGGTTTTGCTTCTTTTACCACTAAAAGAAGTCTAAAAAAAATTTTGCGCTTTGATGCAAACAATTCTATGCCCTGGGTAGTATAGAGCTGAAAGGAATTTGCCATGGACTGGGGTATGAAAAACCGACTCACCAACGTACTGGCCGACGACGGCCGCTGCTTCTTCCTGCCGATCGACCACGGCTACTTCCAGGGGCCCACCCACTGCCTGGAGAAACCGGGCGAAACGATCCGGCCGCTACTGCCCTACGCCGAGGCGCTCTTTGTGACTCGTGGCGTGCTGCGCAGCTGCGTCCCGCCGGAAACCCGGGTGCCGATTATCCTGCGAGTTTCGGGCTGCACGAGCGTGGTCGGCCCCACCCTGGAGGACGAGGCCCTCACCACTTCCATCGAGGAAATCATCCGGCTCAATGCCCAGGCCGTGGGCATTTCGGTGTTTATCGGCACCGATTACGAACACCAGACCCTCGAAAACCTTTCGATGCTGGTCAACGAGTGCGAGGACTACGGCATCCCGGTGATGGCGGTCACGGCCGTGGGCAAGGAGATGGAGAAGCGCGAGGTGCGCTACCTGGCTCTGGCCTGCCGGATCTGCGCCGAACTGGGCGCCAAGGTGGTCAAAACTTACTGGTGCCGGGATTTCGACAAGGTCACCGCTGGTTGCCCGGTGCCGGTGGTGATGGCCGGCGGCCCCTCCTGCGACACCGAACTGGAGGTGTTCGAGTTCGTCCACGACGGCATCGAAAAAGGCGCGATCGGGGTCAACCTGGGCCGCAACGTCTGGCAGAACCCACACCCGGTGGCGATGATCCGAGCTCTGCGCTCGGTGGTGCACGACAACGCCAAGCCCAAGGAAGCCCTCGCGCTGTTCAACGAGCTGAAAGCTCAGGGAGGCAAGTAGTGGGCCGCCGGACGATGCGTGTCGCCATGTACTACAACAACCGCGACGTGCGGCTGGAGACCCTGCCGGTGCCGAAAATCGGGCCGGGGGAGCTTTTGGTCAAAGTCATGGCCAGCGGGATCTGCGGCAGCGACGTGCTCGAATGGTACCGGATCAGGAAAGCCCCCATCGTGCTGGGCCATGAAATCGCCGGGGAAGTGGTGGAGGCCGGCGAGGGCGTGGACCGCTTCAAGCCGGGCGACCGGGTGTTCGTGGGTCATCACGTGCCCTGCAACACCTGCCGCTACTGCCTGGCCGGCAACCACACGGTCTGCCAGACCCTGCACACCACCAATTTCGACCCCGGCGGTTTCGCCGAATACATCCGGGCGCCCCGGATCAACGTCGACCGGGGCACGTTTATTCTACCGGACAGCATGCCCTGGGAAGAGGGGTCGTTCGTCGAGCCCCTGGCCTGCGTGGTGCGGGGCCAGCGGGTGGCCGGGTTCAGGCCGGGCATGACCGTACTGGTGCTGGGAAGCGGCATTTCGGGTCTCTTGCACATTATCCTGGCCCGGGCCTCGGCCGCCGGCCGGATCATGGCGACAGACATCAGTGAATACCGCAAGAAAAAGGCTTCCCAGTTCGGCGCGGACTTCGTGTTCGACGCCGGCGATGACATCCCGGCGCGGGTGAAGGAAGTCAACGACGGCCATCTGGCCGACCTGGTGATTGTCTGCGCCGGGGCATTGAGCGCGTTCAAGCAGGCCCTCAAGTCCGTGGACCGCGGCGGCACTGTGCTTACCTTTGCCACCACCGACCCGGGAGTGGAAATCCCCCTGCCGGCCAATGAGTTCTGGCGCAACTCGATCCGGGTGATGCCCTCCTATGCCAACAGCCCCTATGATGCCTCGATGGCGATAGACCTGATCGGTTCGAAGCGGGTGGAGGTGGCGAGCCTGGTGACCCACCGCCTGCCCCTGGAGCGCACACAGGAGGGATTCGATTTGATGACCAGGCAGGGAGGGGAATCGATTAAGGTGGTGATGGAGCCGTGGAGGTAAAATTTGAGATAGGGCTAAACCTTGGTAATGTTACATACGTTATAACCAACCCTCAGATTTCAACTGTTCCCAGGCAATCCTGATATGATCAGGCTTGAACATTCTTTTACGCGAATTCCAACCATGCACTTTTTCAATGGCCTTATCAGGATTAGTAGCGGGATCATCAACTTTCTTAGTAACCCAATGAACAGAGGATAGCAACTCCATACCATAGGGAGTTTCAAAGCCGCTAATCAAACGGGCAACTTTCCGAAGCCTTTGATTTGATTCTTCATCGCTCATGAGATATTCATCTGCTTTTTCCGCAGCTCCTTCCAATAACTCAATTTCGACATCAGGTTTTTGAGTATCACCATATCCGCGGATGGAATGACCCTCCAATACTTCCAGAACTTTATTCAAATTCGGTGCATATGGGCCATAAATACCAGCGCTAAAACTAAGGCGCAGTTTTTGGCCTGCTTCCTGAATAAAATAGGCTAATTTCTGAATTTCTAAGAGTGTCAATCTATAGGCAAACTCGGCATACTGTTGCATTAGCTTTATAAGTAATGCTCTCGCGACGGTCATCTTGGGTTTAGTAGTGCCTATTGGCATTGTTTTAGCTTCCGGAGCGCCAGCAGGTTCATATAGAAGAACTTCCACTTGCGGAACTTCTGCCAAAGCTTTTTCAATTAACGGGCGTACTTTTTTCCAATCCAAGCCACCGAGACCACACCCGAGTGGAGGAATTGCTATTGAATTGATGCAAAGGTCTTTAATTGTTGCGATTAATCCAGCAATACCAGATTCTATATCTTCCAACCGTGACTTGCCTCTCCAGTGGTTTTTTGTCGGAAAGTTGATAATGTATTTAGGATTAAAAAGATCCTGAATCTTGTAAACAAACATTTTACCTATTACAACTTTATTTTGCTTACATGCCTTGTGATAAGCTTCGAAATTATCCGGATAAGCCTTTTTGAACTGTAGCGCTATTCCTTTACCCATATATCCAACGCAGTTAACTGTATTTACAAGCACTTCTGCGTCAGCCTTGAGGATATTGCCCTTAGTTAAGGAAATCATGGGTCAATCCTCCGCTTAATAATAATACCAATCCCGTTGTATAGTTACCGGCCGGTGCATATCAACTGAAAAGTTTGATAACATTTCTTCGACTTCAGATTTAATCTTCTGGTTTATCACAGCTATTCGTTCGATTAGGTCCCACGGGCAGAAGTGGTATACAAGGAACTCAGCCTGTTTGCGTCGTTGTCTATCCATGTTCTCAAGTGTATCAAATTCGTCCTTCCAATACCTTTGATAAACCATGTTCCAATCCACATTGCCCAGTTGAGAGAGATTGCCGTACCAATCGGTATGTATTGCTACCCCATGTCCATCTGAAAAAACGAAACGCATTCTTTTTTGTAAGACTTCCTGAGCAGTAGAGACGAAATATATTAAAGGTTCTTGCCCATCAGAGTATTCGTCTACTCTACCTGTCTTTAACCTTAACATCATCGGGGATAAATATCCAAAATAAAAAGCCACGTAATCATTAATAACGCCTCCTGGGCCGCAATCTATTGCTTTGTGACTTCTAACTTCTTGAATTTCCTTATCATAGATCATTTTATAATGTGAATTATCATTAGGCCAGCTGTTAAAAGCAAACATACCTTTGTGCTTAAGTACTGTTTCAAGATTCTCGATATGAATGAATCTGAAAATAGGCGTCGGAACTGGGATTGCCATTACTTACATCACTCTTGCCTTTGATATTTCGATTTTACTCCAAATAGTTCAATTTATTTTAGTAAATTATGGAATTCTAAGCAATAGATAGCTTGGAGGCTTATTTCACTCCCGCGGCCCATACACCGGTGCCAGCCCTTCCCTTTCCAGCGCACCCAGGTCTGGCGCTCTGCCGGTGTAATCATCGTTGATATTCGGTAAAATCACGCCCGCATCCACCGCCGCAGTACCGGACTTCAGCCGGAAATCGAAATCCTTCGCGTAATTTCCACCGGAAATATAAATTCAATTTACATCTTTTTTTGAATTGCGGGCAAGCTAAAATCTCTTCAGGAAAAAAGAAATGCACAGACACCTTCCAGAAAATTTTCTTTTGGCCGTCATTCTTGCCGTTGCAGCCTCCTGCTCCGGGCAGGCCGATATCAGACGCGGGTCGATGGAGACCGGACATATTAAGCTTGACTGGGAGGACCAGTTGGTCACTGTGCGCCAGCCCGGCGGCGGGCAGGCCTGGCAGTTCGACCTGGCTTCCGGCCTGCGCGCAGTGACTAATCCTCCGGGCTATTATGTCCAGGAGTGGTCCATTGATTTCGGCATGGACGAACGCCCAGCCTGGGACAGTCCCGGCCCCGAGCTCGAGGCCATCGAACGCACATCTCCGCTTAGCCTGCGCTACAGGTACACGGTCAGCGGAACCGCACTCTCCGTGGAATTCAGACTTTTGGAGGATGCGCCAGAGGTCGAGGTCGTTGTTTCGGCGGATACGAGCGGAAGCCCGGTGGTCATTGACATCGAGGCTCCGGGTGACTGCCGGCCGGAAAACGGAGAGATAACCGGCTTCTACCTGCCGTATCTTCAGGGGATCGCCTGGCGCCGAAACCTCGAGGCGGACTTTGTACAGCACTTCCGGGTTTACAAGCGCGTGGTGGGATTATCCATGCCGTTCTACCTGGTCAACAGCGGCGAAGACTGGATGATGTGCACTTATCGCACTCCGGACGATGCGGCGGTTTCGATCTACAAGGAAAAAGGCCGGGAGCCTTCGATCTCGCCCAGGTTCTACCGGTCGCTGAAAACTCTCCGCTATGAGCGCCGGCTGGTCTACCGTTTCGAGCATGGCGCGGGCTATCCCTCGCTCTGCAAGTTATACCGGGACAGATATGCCCGGCCGGACGGCGACTACAAGACGTTTGCCGAAAAAACCGCCGAGCGTCCCCTGCTGGAAAAAGCCCTGGGCGCACCCTATATCTTCATCGGGGTTTCGGGCCAGAAACCGGATACGATCATGGCCGTGCTGGATACCCTGAAAGCCATGGGGTACGACCGCGGCCTGGTTGTCTCGATTGGTTATTACAACCCCGGCGAGGAGGGAACCAAAGCTTATCTGCCGGACACGATCAACGAGTATCCGGAGCTTGCCGAGCCGATCCGGAAGCTTGGCTATCTGCCGGTCGGCTGGCTGCTGGTCAACCATTATACCAGGGATTGCCCGGGTTACGATCCGGCCAGGGCGGCCCATTCGGCGGACGGAAAGATTATCAAGTGCTGGCGTATCGGCCGGAAGCTCGAATGGCAGGCCCTGAGGCCCGATCTCATCCTTCCCCTGATGCGCGATAAGGAGCAGGAATGGATTTTCCCTGACGGTTTCCATTTCGATACCGGCGCCTCCAGTGGACTTTACGAGATGTTCTCCATCGACGGGAGAGCTTTCACCCGCACCGATGACCGGATGTACCGGACTCAATATTTCAAGTACCTGACCGAGCGCGGTAAAATTAACCTCAGCGAAGGCGCCCAGACCTGGTGCGTGCCGTACCTGGACGTAGGGAGCGTGCAGGGGTTCGGCGATTGGATCGAGCCGGGGTTGGAATACGACCTGGTGCCGCTCTGGCACCTGGTTTTTCACGAGTGCGTGCAGGGGGCCTGGCACGAGGGTCAAACCTACCAGGCCGGCGATTTCAGAAGAAAGTTCCTCTTCGACCTGTCCTGCGGCTGCCCGCCGACAGTCTCTCCGTTATTGACGACTTACAATTACAACTCGCGGGACCCGGACAGCAAGATGACTCCTGTCGGCCACAATATCCTGCGCCCTGAAGACCGGGAATACAAGGAGCAAATCCGGGAAAGCGTTCAGGTCTACCGCCTGGCCCGGGCAGTGGCCGGTACGGAGATGACGGATCACCGTTTCCTGGACAACGCAAGGGAAGTGGCCAGGAGCGAGTTCTCCAGCGGCCACGTCGTGTTTGTAAATTCAGGTAAGGAAAAATATATTCTGCCTGACGGCAGAGAAATCGAAGGGGAGGGGTGGGTTGTGGATGGGCCGTAAGCTTTGTGCTAACTTAACAAATATAAAAAAAGGCTCATTGAACAAGTTAAGCTAACCCTGTAAATCTTTTTTCAGGTAGCTGTACAAATTAGTTTTTACTCCCTTGGCCCGTATACCGGCGCCGGCCTTTCTCTTTCCAATGCCCCCAAATCCGGCGCTTTGCCGGTGTAATCATCATTGATATTCGGTAAAATCACTCCCTTATCCTCAGCCGAGGAACCCGCTTTCAGCCGGAAATCGAAATCCTTCGCGTAATAAACGGCCGTCTCTTTCCCGGGGTCCGGCATAGTCACGCCCTCGAAAATGTCGTAATCCACGGTCACGCCGTGTTTTTCCTGGCCGGTGGCCCGGCTGAATTCCGCCAGGGTGCGGAAAGAGATGAACTCCGCGCCCCGGTCCAGGCTGTAGTCTCTCAGCTTGCCTTTCGCCGGGGCTTTCCAGAGAAACTGCGGGCTGTCGCTGCGGTTGGGGCGCCAGCCATCGTAGTCCCAGGAGCAATAGCCGGTGGCGGCCGGGAAACGGAACAGCTCCCGGCCGGGCTTGTCCGTGCCGATAAACAGGTTGTTGCGGAAATGGGCGTTGGAAAAGGTTTCGGCGTTGCGGCTTTCGGCGATCACCGTGTTGTGGTAAACCAATAGCCCCGCCGGCTTGACCTTGAACTTGAACGCCAGGCCCCAGGGCACGTGGTAGAGGATGTTGCGCACGTAGTAGGCCGGGCCGCCGAACACAGGCTGAGCGGACAGGCCGCAGGAGGCGGCGTTGAAACAGCGGTTGCGCATCACCCGGATGTTGTGCACTCCGCCATCGGCCTCGATAAAGTCATCGGTCATCAGGTGGATGTCGTTGTTGTAGAAGTCGATCGCCGACGCTTTCCGCTCCTGGTCCGTTTCCGGGGAGCCGTGGGTGCAGACACAAATCCCGTCGTGGAAATAGGAAATCCGGTTGTGGCAGACCACGTGGCCCGCGCCGTAGACCTTGACCGCATAATAGCTCAGCAGCCTGCTCGCCCCGTAGATTCCCGGGTCGTACCAGCCGATCAGGCGGAAGCGGTCGTCCCGGCCGACCATAACGTTGTCCGCGATGTAGAAGTCCCGCGACCCGGCGTACTGAGTGGTGACCGCGATCCCCACATTTTCGATCCGGCAGTTCTTCACCGCCAGGCCCCGGCAGCCGGCCACGTCCTTGATTCCGGCGTAGAAGGCGATGTCGCAGTCGGTGACCGTGAGCCCCTCGAAGATATGCCAATCCGCCGCCATGACATCGAACAGGCGGTAGCAGCCGGCCCCGTCGAATATCACCTCGCCGTCCTCCGCCGCCCGGATCGTGATCGGTTTTTCCGGAGTGCCTTTGGCGGTGAGCACGTAAGCGCCGTGGAAATCCAGGTTGAGGGGGTCGGAGTAGGAGAGCCGGTCGGCCCGGTAGCGGCCGGCGTGGACCAGGATCAGATCACCGGGGCCCACCTTGCGCTCGCTCACCACCGCCCAGTCGCCGCCGCCCGCGCCCTGGTAAGCCTTCATCAGTCCGGTGAACGCCGGCTGTTCTTTCTTTCCTTTCCAGTCCGGCGGGTAGACATGTAGCACCCGGCCGCCCTCGAAGGCCCGGGGTTCCGCCCGGGTACTCAGAGTAACCTGCCGGACCGCCTCGCCGTTCACCCCGTCCGGGTCCTTCATCTCCAGCCGGCATTCGTATGCGGTCCCCGGCTCCAGGTCGATGATACTGCCGGCGAACATCTCGGGGGTGGTGTAATCCAGGTAGACGTCTTCGCTGAACACCCGCTCCCCGCCGATCCGCAAGAGCGGCAGGGCTGTCTGCCATTGGTCCGTGCCGGCCCGGCGATAAGAAACTTCCACGCTGGAGTTGCGGTTACCATCCCCCTCGATGTACCATTCGAATCCCAGGCAGATCAGAGTGGCCGGTTCGGCGATAAAGCGGCCGGGGGTGACCGGATCGGCTGCGGAAAGGGGGGAGAAAGAGACAAGAACAATCAGGGCTGGAATACAATATTTCATGGCGGACTCCCCGGATTACAGAAGCGGTGTGGGTCAGGATTCAGGCGGGAACAGGAAAAGCTCGTGCCGTTCAGATTGCCGCGAGCAGTTCGACGAAAGAGTCCATCTGCTCTCGGCTGCGTTTTTCGGTGACTGCCACCAGCATTTTGCCGTCCAGCCGCTCGTCCAGCCGGCCCAGGTCGATCCCGGCCAGCACGTTGTGCTCCACCAGCCGGTCGATTACCTCCGCCGGAGGGACCGGCGGCTGGACCACGAACTCGCGGAAGTATGGCCGGTTCGGCCAGGCGATCTTCCAGCCGGGCAGCTCGGCGATCCGTCCGGCCAGGTAGTGGGCTTTCTGCAGGCAGATTTCCGCCACCCGGCGCAGGCCTTTCTTTCCCAAGAGCGACAGGTAGATCGTGGCCGAAAGCGCCAGGAGCGACTGGTTGGTGCAGATGT
>Ga0214473_10008484_pt1 | contig 12146 bp, 9 predicted proteins | sample RVTome_7_FD_203509 | JGI IMG/M metagenome (GOLD analysis project Ga0214473, IMG submission 203509) | Soil microbial communities from uranium-contaminated site in the Upper Colorado River Basin, Wyoming, United States - RVT98D197 | ecosystem: Environmental > Terrestrial > Soil > Contaminated >... | reverse complement strand
TGCAAATGCTCCTCCGGCGAAATCTCCCGCTACCAGAAGCGGCTCAGCGGCCCGCTTCTCGACCGCATCGACATCTTCATCGAAGTTCCCCGGGTTGAATACGAAAAGCTCACCGATGATTCCTTAGGTGAAGGCTCGGATAAAGTTCGCAGCCGCGTTGAAACCGCCAGGCAGATTCAGCAAAAGCGCTTTGAAGGAACTAAGCTTACCTGCAATGCTGAGATGACGCCCGTAGAGGTCAGGGAATTCTGCCGTGTCGAGCCGCCGGCTCAGAACCTGCTGCGGACAGCTATGAAACAGCTCCACCTCACTGCCCGTTCCTTCCATCGCGTCCTCAAGCTGGCCCGCACCATCGCTGACCTGGATAGCGCCGACATCATCAAAGCCAACCACCTCGCCGAATCCCTCCAGTACCGCCAGCGGAGCACGAGTTAGATAACAAAACAGGCGAATATTATTGAAACTATATTAAAGGACGATTATTGCCTGCACCCTATTAGCACCATCTTCCCGTAATGCGGCCGGGAACTGCCCGGGCTAAATCGCGAAGACGTGCTCTTCTCTGATAAAGCAAGGATGCTGCCCTATCGCCAAGACCTTTGGCGGTCATATGTCTAATAGCCGCAGTAGATCCAGGCCCAACTGGTAATCCTATCCACGGTGTAACATGCCAGGCGAACAGCACAAAGCTGACAAGACCGCTAACAAGTACTGATGACAGAGCATCGAAGACAGTCGTTGTCAGGCGCGAGTAGATGCGAAGATCCAGGCACTTCGCGGCATCGACCGCCAGGCTCTCAGCTATGCTGTTGCTATCCTTATGTGATAGGTCAATACGGCCCGTTATAACCGCCTTTTTTGCTTCAATTACGTTACTTGCCCACAGCGATATTCTATCCTCAACCTTCTTTTCAGACAAGGCACCAGCTAGAATAATGCTGACAAAATATTTTTCAGTGTTCGTCAGCGGGAATTCTATACTTTCCTTCTTCGCCGGTAAGATAGCATATCGAAGTGGATGATGGATGATTTGCAAGCCAGCGGCTTCGGAAACATACTCGTGGTATCTACCTCTAAGAAGAGCGGCTATGACATAGGCATCGATTGCCAACCTGAAATCATCGGTATCAGGTCGCTTCTTTGACCATTCTTCGACTTGCTTCAAGTCACAGCTTCTATTCCAAACAACCCGAAGTTCTTTTTCTGAGCAGTTCAAGATAACAGCAAGCTGAGGTATGAATCCTGGATTGAACAAGCCAATAAGTGTCGCAGAATGTTCGACTAAGAAGTTTTTAACAACATAATCTAACCATCCGGCAAAACTCTGGTCCTCCTTCACTTTATCATAGGCCTTCTTAACAATTAAAGGATAGCGGCCCGCCCATTTTTTTACGCTATTTTCAGCTTTAGATAGCCAAGAATTGGCTGGCCTCGAATGAGAGACTATGGGAGCTAAACTACGCATTGTATGGTCCATTAATCCATAATCCCCCGCGTATGGCCCGGGACCTGGAGCAACTTCGAACATGGGATCATTAATCAGAGCAGATGTGACCTCAGCCGCGCTCCATAGCGTCCAAGAAGGCAACTGGTCAATCTTCTGATAACCTAGTGCAGCCATTACTCCATGAATAGAAGCGGAATCAACATGCCCTCTGATTACATTTTTACGTACCATCGTTGTCATGAATTTGACGCCAAATAATTGGCGTCTTGTATCCCATATAATATTAAGTATACCACTTCGGCAAAGCTAAGGTAGTTTCGGTTCTAAATAAGAACATTGTATAAACTAAGAAATCGTACATAGTCGCCAGCAGTTATACAAGTAGCATGCCAATATATACGCTAGCTAGAAAAGGTTACGCATTGCAACACAAAGCAAGTAATATTCAGAGGCTAATATTAGGCTTATGCCAGATATGATAAAATTGACAAAAGTGATATGATGCCTGGTAATAAAGTTGTGAATAATGACGTACTATTGATCAATCCACCCTATCATAAAAGGGTTGGGAGTGGTACGATTCCACCGATAGGATTAGCTTACATCGGAGCAGCTTGCGAAGCAGAAGGTATGTCCACGCTCATCATTGACTGTGCTCTAGAAAACGAATCACAGACCAGTGTCAGCCTGCAGCAATTCCGCCAATGGTTAATCAATCGGCTCCAAGGAATCGGGACCCCAAAATGTATTGGAGTGGGACCCACCACTACACCCGCACTTAAATCGCTTCGTGTTATTGCAGAAGTATTGAGAATGTGCTATCTGGGTATTCCGATCGTTTATGGAGGACCCTTTACTTCCACACCGGGGCAAGAGCCTATCTTCTTTGATCTCTTGGGAGCCTCAGCAATCGTAAGGGGTGACGGGGAGTATGTATTTCCTGATCTCGTAAGAATGCTAGAAAAAGGGGATATCGGGAGACCTAGGTCCGGTGTGGTATGGAATGCCACCTCATCAACTGACGCAGAGCGCATCACCAATCTTGACATGGTATGCTTCCCAGCGCGGCATTTACTACATACTGAGCGCTATCGGCCGTCTTTACGACGAGATGTCTTCAAAGGTAGCGCGATAACAGCCATCTATTCATCTCGAGGATGCGCCTACGAATGCCTATTCTGCGTTTCTCCTATCTTGCGCAACCGCAAGATAGATAGACGCAGCAACACCAATATTTTTAAAGAGATGCGACAGTGTATTAACTCTTATAACATTGAAGGCTTTATATTCTATGACGACTGCATGTTTATTAAATCAGCAGATATCGACTCTTGTATCAACGAATTCGTCCAAGGCCTTATAAGAAATATAGGAACGGTAACATGGGAAATAGAACTAAGATGCGATGCTGTGGCTGCCATGACGCCATCAAGCTTGCGCGCGCTGTATTCCTCTGGATGCAAAGCCATAAATATGGGGATAGAAAAAGGCAGTGATAAGGCACTTACTGCCTTTCGCAAGCGAATTACGATATCTGAAGTAGTCACTGCCTGTAGAAAAGTTAACAATGTAGTACCGGGAATGAGATTAACGGGTACGTTCCTTCTGGGGGGCCCGAATGAAACTATCGACGATGTCAAAGAGACTATTGCACTTGCAAAAAATTTGCCTTTGGATTTTGCGCACTTCTATCCCCTTGAGCTTTACCCGGGAACGGAGCTTTTCAACGATAGGTATGCCAGACGACCAACCGCATGGGCATACAGCGTTCTGGAAGACGAAGGAAATATATCAGGTGAGTTGATTTATGAAGACGGAGTATTATCCGCATCACGATTGCTGGAGCTAGCCCAGTTAGCCTATAAGGAGTTTTACAGCCGACCTGAATGGCATAAACGATATCTCACGAAAATAGCTCCGATATTGGAGTACAACGGGCTCGAAATCGTTGATAAATGGTGCAGCGATAGATTTTCGGTTAAAGGAGGAGCGGATTGACCCCAAGTTGGGCTGAAGGTACTCCACGCATAGTCGACAAACTATACGGCGAGATTAGTTTCCCTGATTTTATAGGTGCTTTACTGGCATGCCCAGCATTAATGCGTTTGCGGGAAATCAGAATGGGTAACATCAATTTCTTATGCTATCCAGGTTTTGCTGAAACAACCAGGTTTGAGCACTCACTTGGAACATGTTACTTGGCATCGTTAGCTGCCAAGAAGCTTGGACTTTCCTCACGTGATACTTTGACTCTAATGGCGGCAGCATTATATCACGACGTTGCAACACCGCCTTTTGCCCACGCCACAGAAGACGTATTTATTGAGCATTTTGGATTTAATCATGAGGAGAAGCTATTTGAAATATTGGTTGGGAAACATACAGCTAGCAGAATAGCTATTGGCCAGTATGCTCCCGTATTCTTAGGTAGAAGAGCTATCCTTCATCGTGTGTGCCATTCACGAGCGTATCGAGAAATAGATCTCAACCCTATTGAAATAGCTAGAGTGGCTCATGGAGAGGGGATTTTAGGTCATCTGATTTCTAGTGATATAGACCTCGATAACTTAGATAATGTGGTTAGAGCAGCCATGAATATGGGATTCGGGTCCGACCCAGGTACTGCAATCCGACTGGCAATGGCATTCCTCATAGAGGACTGCAAAGTTCACATATCACCAGACAATGAAGCAGATATACGCGCATGGCAAAAACTTCGATGGCGTGTTTATGACGGCATTTTTACTGATTTTAAAGATTTTGCATTGCAGTCTATGCTCAAGCTCGCAATAGTCAAAGCTATAGATGACGGTAATATAACCGCCGACCACTGGTGCTGTACAGACGGCGAATTGCTGCATGTGTACCTGAGACGATCAGAAGAAGCGGACGGAATCGTTGAGCGTATGCGATTGGGAGATCTTTTTGAGACTATGCTAGTTGTGAGCACACAGGGGTCATCCGCAAAGAAAATAGTAACAAGCCCCAGAAAGCGCCGAGAGTTGGAAGCAAGCGTAGAAAAGGATTTTGGTTTTTCATGCATCATTAACTATTATCTCGACAAACGGGTTCGTCCCCTGCACATGATTTCGCATATAGAACAACCTTGGCAGATAATGAAGTTAAGTGAAGATAATCTTATAGTGGGTATCTTTACCCCTTTGAGGAAGACAATATCGGCTGAGTTGAAAAATAAATTGATACGATCTTTGAGCTCTGTATTTGGAGAAGACGTGAGTGAACTGCGCGAAGCAGGACGAATTGACAGGACCGCGGAGGCACTGCAGGGTACATTTGAGATTGACGGATGAACTCAGAATTACGGAATATTATTGAGCAACTAAGAGCCTTCGACTGGCGCTTCGTAGATTACAATCCGTCACTCGAACGATTCAGTATAAATAATGTACATTGGTATCCGGCACCCTTTGTACCTCACATACCGTCAATCTTAATAAAATCACTTAGTAAACCTGGCGATATCGTTCTAGACCCGTTCTGTGGCACAGGAATAACAGGAATTGAGGCGGCTAGGCTGAATCGACGGTTCGTTCAATTGGATTTAAACCCTCTTGCCATTGAAATTGCTCAGGCGAAGCTAACGGCTATAAGGATTGTAGATGATACGTTCACAGAACGGATAATAAATTCCCTAAACATTGGCGTCGTTAATAATAAAGATTCCATCGCACCGGATAGCATTCAAGCGGAGGAAGCGGGTAAATGGTTTCATCCAGAAACGCTATCTCAGTTGCTAATACTTAAAAACATAGCGCAGAACCAACCTGACGAGGCTACTCGCCTAGTAACGAGGTTCCTTTTGTCCAGCATCTTATATGCGGCAAGTTCACAAACAAAACATTATTCCTATGTGACAGACAATTGTTACCCTAATCAACTGATCGAGCGAAATGCCGTTGAATTTTTCCTAGAACGCCTACTTCTCCTAAGGAAGGCTGTGAATGATTTCCGGATTAATTGTAATATGAATAGCACAATCCCACAGCTGGTTTCGTATGGCGTCACAGAAATGGGAGACGCTCGAAATCTCTCGATGCTGCCACGAGAGTCTGTGGATATAGTCGTTACTTCTCCTCCCTACATTGGGGTAAATGACTATGTTAAGTCTCAACGCCTGACTTATTTGCTCTTTCCACCTTTCCCTTCGACAGCAGACTCCGCTGAGATTGGCACCAGACAAAAGAGACGTCGCAAGACAGCTGTTACGGATTATCTCTGCGCCATGAAGATGTGCATCGACGAGATGATACGTATAACGAAAAACGATGGATTTATTTGCATCGCCCTTGGACAAAGTTCTTCCATCAAGGGGACCGACATTGTGGAAGAACTAGTCATATACACTAGTCAACTATTAGGTAATGTCCCAGTCCTAGATATAGTGCGACCCATAGTATTCCGCAAGATATACAACACAGGTATAGGAAGCGAACGACTGCTTGTATTTCACAAGGGATAATCTAGGTGAAGATTATGGCGAAACCGTTTGTGGTGTCATTAGTCTGCACAAAAGATGACGTATATGACTTAAGAGAGGTCATAAAGGCATCTCTTACCCTAAAGGGATATTCCGTATTTGCCTTTGACGAGGCCAATTACCCATATATGCCTGGAATGGATCCTAGTGAGTGTTCAGTTGCGCTAGCGACGCACCCGGATGTACTAATCCTGATCTTAGACCAACGCTATGGTGAAAGACTATCGAACAGATTATCAGTCACTGAGAACGAATGGCGAAATGCCCAACAGAGTCAAGCACCTTTCATTGTTGCCTGCGTCAGAAAAAAGGCGATATATGAGTTTGAACAATGGAAGGCGGTCGGAGGGGAGTGGGAACCACGGTACGTGGATGATATCGACCTTCTTAAATTCATAGAATCCTTAAGACATACTACTTATCTTTTAGAATTTGACAGCGCAGAGGATTTAAGAGCTAAATTAGACCAAAAGATGAAGTCTCTGACACCATTCATATTCCATAGAGTTGCACTTGCAACCCATGAGAGCGCTGGTAGTAAAAGGACGGTTACAGTTATTGGTGAGTTCTTATCTTTTAGCGATGTCTTTGAGAAGGATCTATATGTAACACCACCTTATCGGTTAGTATCCGGAAAATTGCCCGGCCATAACTTGGAAGAAGATGCGGTCACGTGCCTTCGGTCACATCAGAATATGATTATAACCGGGGGGCCTGGGACGGGGAAATCTACGGCACTCGTGAAGTCGCTCTACCAACGCATATTTGATATGCACGATAACCCCCTACTGGCGCCCATTTACGTTGATTGTCACCGGCTGTCTTCGCGGGATTTCACAAGTGTAGAATCACTATTATCCAAGTTGTTCGAACTGTCTCTGGACAAGATCATCTGGCCCCACTTTGACCAGTGTGATCCAAACCTAGAAGTAGAGCTATACTTTGATGCACTAGATGAAGTGAGAAACGGCACGACTCTTCTGGATAAAATCGCAGCCGAATCTCCTATATGGGTTTGGTGCCATCATTTGCTCACATGTCGGAGGGATTTTCTTAGCAGGGCTTTGAGTAATCCCAGCATATCAGGGCGTTACCAACATATAGCTGAACTTCTGCCATGGGACTTGCCGCATATTCAGTCGTATGTTGGACGCAAATTTTTCAACGACAAGCAAAGGGCCAACGAAATGCTTAAGATCATTAAAGCGCCCGGACCTATTTACGATCTGGCGAGCAACATAATTGGATTGGTAATGCTTTGCTCCCTCGACAATGTCTCACGAATCGACAATGCTGCAACCTTGTACGATGCATTCCTTACGAAATGGGCAGTCCGCGAGGCACACCGCGTCGGTGACTCTACATTTGATGTGGATATGGCGTTATCAGTATGGCGCCGTATTGCTTGGCAACTACTTATTTCCGGAAGAGATGGCGGAGTGACCATTTCTTCATTGCTTGACATATTAGGGAAATACGACAAACGCCTAGAGATCATGAACTCGTCAGTCACACAGAGTCTCATGCTGACTATTTCACCAAGTAACGAATCAGTCATAGTCGGATTTATTCATGATTCAATATATGAATACCTACTCGCGGCGGAACTGGTTGAACGACTGCAAAGTACACTCGATCCGGCTGCGGACGCTTTAGAGCAAGATACCTGGTATGAAGTTAACGAATTTGCTCAACAATTAATGTTAAAGTGGAACGGAACAGTTTGTGCACACGCAGTGGGCAACCTCGTAAAAGCATATCAGAACCGTCTCAATGACAATGGTCCCAAAGGGCTACTGTTACGCAACAAGGCATGCTACTATATAGGTCGTCTAGGACGTCAGTCTTCTTCTGCTTCAACTCAGGCCTTTAGTTTCCTCGACAATGCTTGGCAAGAAGAAAAGTCCAATTTTGTTAGACAATCCATTGGCTTTGCACGAAGCATAGCGGGGCTTCGTAATGCCGTTAAAGAGTTTGTCAATGAAATGCAGTGCAATGCTGAATTGGATTCGCTAAACCGCGGCTATCACCTGGCATACTATGGAGACATAAAGGGACAAAATCCACCTTATCATGACTCGGGCAAGGGATCATGGCAGCAGACCCGTAGAGCGTTAATAGATAGGTTCGGGGATAACTCTGACGCAAAACGCAACTGCAGAATAGTAGATCTTTATACCTTCAGGCGATTCTTAGAAACGCGCGGAGAAAAGCCTACTGCTGAGGAATTGGAAGTAATAAAGGCTATATTAAGAAACCTGGATTCTTACCAGACGGAACTGAAGTCTTCCGTAGAAAATGAATCTAGTAAGATCATTAAATTATCCGATTGACAGAACTATCATCTTATATGATTTATGATAATAGCTCCAGTATAAATTACGATTTCCGCAACCTCTTGAAAAATGTTGTCTTCCCTCGTCTTTCTCTGATGCTGGTCGCCGCATTGAGTTCAAACGTAAGTTCTGAAACTAGGCCGGTATTTTAGGCCCTGTTTGGACGAATAAGATACAGCTTGACACGTCTCACTAGCTGGGGCTACTAGCTGAAATCCTCTTTATCAGAGGCCTTTGGAAACAATAACCAGGCTTCGCAACGAATCCAACTCAAGGCGGCAAGGATAGCCTATCCCCAAATGGCGTCCAGAATCTTTATCCGCATTACCCGCCATACGGGTATAAATGCTGCCGCTAGCGATACCACCAGCAAGATAAAAGCCATTCGCGCTGTATAAGAGGGTTGGGTGAGTAGATAGGCAGGACCGAAAGGAAACTCGAAGGGATGACGGGCTTCCACCGGTATGATTACGTATTTGAAGACCAGTATGCCTATGATTAAGCCGACTATCGCATAAAATACTGCCCGGATTAAGTATGAGATGGCAATAGACTGCGATTTGATGCCTATGGCGCGCTGTATGCCAATCTGACGCCGCCGGTTGATGACGTCAACATAGGTAACGATGAAGACTGTAATACCGGCTACCAGGTAGTTGACCACGTTCAATATCTGGTTTATCAAGGTGAAGCTTTCGGTCATGCTCTGCACCAGCCCGGCGGTCTGCTCCCAGGTCTGGAAGTCCAGGCCATCCCTTAGACTGGCTATCCGTTGAATAACCCGCTCCGGGTCAGCACCGTCTTCCAACTTGACCCGTATACTGGTCGCCTTGTTATTCATATTCGGCATCACCGAATTGAACTCGAGCTGCGTCACAAAAGCCTGCGAGTCGGTTTGAATAAATCCGGTATCAAAAATACCTTTAACCGTATACTGCTTCTCAAAGCCGGTACTATACGTCACCACCACTTTGTCGCCGGCGTGCACGTGGCGCAATGAGCTGGAATATAGCTCGATATCCTCCTGGTCAGCGCCGGCTATTTGAATGCCCAGCAGTATCTCTCCGCGGTCGCGTGAATCCAGATAGCTGCCTTCAATCAGGCTCCTGGAAATCTCAAAAACCTCTCCGTCACGCACCGGGTCAATACCGGTGACCACACGGCCAATTCTCTTATCCTCAAACTCAAAATAGGCATTTATGTCGTTCCGGGCGCTGGCAGCCACCACACCGTCTATGGACTCGATGCTGTCCAAAAGGTCGTCAACGTGGTTTATGACGGTATCATCGCCCGCCGGCTCGATGATAATATCTCCGGAATAGGTCTGTATTAATATAGTATTCATGCTCTCGGTGGCCCCTCTTATCAATGCAGGCACAAAAAGGAGGTTCATAGTCACCAGTACCAGCATGAAAACGGTCAAAACGATAATGCCGATATTACCCCTGATAATCGACTTCAAGGCCAGGAATACCGCCACTTTCAACGACTTCATTTTATCGCATCCTCTGTGACCATCTTGCCGTCGCTGAGCACGAGCAAGCCGCGGGCATACTTCTTATCGTCCGGGTCGTGTGAAACAAAAATGACGGTGACCCTCATTTCTCGATTAAGACTGACCAGCGTCTCCATCACCTTCTTGCTGGATATGGTGTCCAGGTTGGCGCAGGGCTCATCGGCAAATATAATCCTGGGGCTGTTAATCAGCGCCCTAGCTATAGCTACTCTCTGCTGCTCACCGCCGGATAGCTCCTTGGGATAATGCCTTATCCTTTTCCCCAGACCCACCAGCTCCAGTAACTCCCCGGCCCTTTCCCTGAAGTCAATACCCTTTTCACCGAGCATCATGCCCGGTAAATAGACGTTTTCATGCGCCGTCAGTTCAGCCAGCAGCGCATACTCCTGGAAAACATAACCTAAATGCTGGAGCCGTAGCGTACCGCGAGCAGTATCCGAAAGCCTGGTCACCACCTCACCATCGAGGACAATTTCGCCCTGGCTCGGCCGGTCGAGTAAGCCCAGTTGCCTGAGCAAGGTGGACTTGCCGGAACCGCTCTTGCCCATGATGCAGACCATGTCGCCATCGGCAATGGTGAACGACACGTCGTCCAGCGCCCTGACCTCTACCTCGCCCAGACCGTATATTTTGCTTAGATTTTTAACCTCTACCATATAGCTGAAATTCCCTGGCTTATTTAGTTTTAGAACCTATACGCTCCTGCACCTTCTGCCACGAGCCGGTGATAAGGAAACTCTCCTCCATGTTGTCAATCATCCGGGTAAATTTATTCATTGGCGCCGAAAAGGTAAGCACATTGCTAGGAACAAACGGACGCGCCGAGACATCGAACATACCGAGAACGCCTCTGGGGCGCCTGGTTTTTCCTTCGAGATAAGGGTACTGGACAATCGAGCCACAGCCGGCGCTGAACGGGGCGAAGACTCCATTGGGCTCGGCCTCATCGAAATTAGCCAGCGTAAAGAGGCCTGAAAGAACATCAGGTTGAGCGAAGAAGATAACAACTTCCGGACTGTCAGCCTTTTCCAGCATGTCCCATCTCTTGAATACGATGAACCGTGCCGGTGCCTTAAATGCCGCTTGCTGTTTCATTAGCTCCTTTACCAGTTCCGGAGATTTCTTGTATCGCTCGCCCTCCAGCTTGCCCGGTATGCCGCAGGACAGGAAATACTCGAAGTTGGGCGCAATCGTCCGGCTGAATCCCATATATCTTTTGCCGCCGAAGCAGCCGACGGAATCTGCGTTGTAGCTAATAGAAGTCCCTTCCCTGACTTTAATCAGGTCGCCGATAACACATCTGTGCCCTGAACTAGGCTTCATAGGCTCAGCGCGGCCTGCCTCATCGGTGTAATAGAAGGTAACGGGGAGGCTAGCATCGTTGAAATACTTCTGCCACAGCCGGCTGAATTTTTGTTTAAGCTTCATATCCATTATTCAATGCCCCTTTTCGCCCGGTATGCCGCAGACTAGTCAGTGTACGAGCCGGATGGTCAGCAAAGCCACGCCTACATAAAGGACTATACCGACAATGACAGACGGTACAATGCCCCATCGAGGCAGTATAAATACCATAGCTAAGGCATATAAAACCCAGGCGGGTATCAGAAACAGCATGCCTTTGAAGTAGGAGACCGTAGCACCGACTCCGCTTTTATAGTATATGATGAACAGGGTCACGATGCTGATGCTGGGGAAAAAACCGATGAAGGCGGCCAGCATCCCTTTACCCTGGGTGCCGAAGTAACTTATCAGCGTTACAATCGTACCGCCGAGCACAAAATATAATGACAGCAGTTTAGCATCCATAATCTGCCTCCGATGATTCGTTAATACTAAAGAGATATACTAGTTAGGATTAAGGGCTTTTGTCAATGTGGGCTGTCATTGCGAGCCCTTCCGCAGAAGGGCGTGGCAATCCCTACTTGAGATTCTTCGCTTTGCTCAGAATGACACCAGGGCTCAGAATGAGCGGAATATAAGAGTGGAGCAGATGCTCCACTCTACCCACTTGGTTAATGTGTCACATGGGTAGCCTGGAGCATCCGCTCCAGGCGCAGTAGCTTCAAAACACTAGAGGGGTTATAATATGACAAACGTAGGTAATCTTAACATCCGGGGGTGAATAAAGTGACGACTCTACAAAAGACCTGGCTTTATATCTTCGGTGCCTTCGCTGTCCTCTTCATTGGCCTCTTGCCGTTCGAACCTTATACCGGTAATTTCGTCATTAAAGCCATACCGGCCATGAGCCTGGCGGTGCTGGCGTTCATAGCAGTTTCCGGCATCAGAGGTAAGCTGCTTTTTACATCTCTACTGTTTTGCGCCGCTGCCGATATAGCCCTGGAA
>Ga0214473_10008483_pt1 | contig 12147 bp, 14 predicted proteins | sample RVTome_7_FD_203509 | JGI IMG/M metagenome (GOLD analysis project Ga0214473, IMG submission 203509) | Soil microbial communities from uranium-contaminated site in the Upper Colorado River Basin, Wyoming, United States - RVT98D197 | ecosystem: Environmental > Terrestrial > Soil > Contaminated >... | reverse complement strand
AAAACAATTAAATCTTGGCCGGCGTTTAACTGAAATTTTGAAACAAGGCCAATATGAGCCAATGCCAGTAGAACAGCAAGTGGCGATTCTCTATGCTGCGATTAATGGTTATTTGGATGACGTGGCCGTTGAAGATTTGTCAAAATTTGAAATTGAATTCCATAAATATTTAGATATTAATGGCGCGGAAGTATTAAAGAAGATTAGGGAAGCGAAAGATTTAAATGAAGAAGTGGAACCGCTTTTAAAGAGTATAATTGAAGATTTTAAAAAACAGTATAAATAATCACGTATCATTAAGTCACGTATCATTAAAATTAATTAAAATGATATGTGATACGTGAATTTAAAATATGGCCATAACTAAGGATATCAAAAGAAGAATAAAATCTATCGGCAGTACCAAGAAAGTAACCAAGGCTATGGAAATGGTGTCAGCCGCCAAAATGAGAAAAGCGGTTGGCAATGTTTTGTCGTCCAGAAGTTATGCAAATTTGGCTTGGGATTTGGTCAGAAATTTGGCAAGTAAAACCGAATCTAGATTTCATCCGCTTTTGGAGCATTCTCAAGATATAAAAAAAGTCGCAGTCGTGTTAATTACATCCAATCGTGGATTATGCGGCGGGTTTAATAGCCAGATAATCCAGAAAACCATCCATTATATCAAAGAACAGCAAAATTTAAATCGCCAAGTTGATTTGATTATTTTAGGCAAAAAAGGCGGCGACTTTATTGCCAAGCGCGGCTATAATTTAATCGCCCAGTTTGAAAAGTTAGACATTACTACCAATGTTTTAGAAATCCGACCATTGGCTAGATTATTGATAGAAGATTTTATTAAAGGAGAATATAGCAGAGTAGTATTGGCTTATACTGATTTTATTTCAACTTTAGCGCAGAAACCGAGAATTTTGGAATTATTACCAATAGTTGAAGAGGTTAGAGATAAGGATTTGGGGCAAACTAAACGACCTATTACCGATAACCAATTACCAACCCAAATAACAATGAGCTTCGAGTATATATTTGAGCCATCACCCGATGAAGTTTTAAATGAGTTATTACCGAGATTAATTGAAATGCAAATATATCAGACAATTTTGGAATCAGATGCTTCAGAGCATTCGGCAAGAATGGTGGCAATGCGCAATGCCTCAGATGCGGCTTCGGATATGATTGATGATTTAACCCTAATTTTTAATAAAGCCAGACAAGCCTCTATCACTTCAGAATTGGCGGATATTAGTGGGGGGAGAGCAGCTCTTGAGTAAAAAGTACCAAGTACCAAGCACCAAATTCCAAAAAATAGCCAAAATCCTAATTTTCAAAATTTTAAACATTATAAATAAGTAAAGTTATGTCAAAAAACATAGGTAAAATAAAACAAATCATCGGCGCTGTCGTGGACGTCGAGTTTGTTTCAGATTTGCCGAAAATTTATGATGCTTTGGAAGTAAAAATGCCAAACGGCACTAAATTAATTTTAGAAGTCCAGCAGCATCTTGGTTCAAATGTTGTCAGAACCGTGGCAATGGGTACAACAGATGGCTTAGCCAGAAACGTTGAGGCAGTAGCGACCAGGGCACCAATTAGCGTGCCAGTCGGTCCGGAAACTTTGGGCCGGATGGTTGATGTTTTGGGTAATCCTCTAGACAATCAATTAGAAGTTAAGGCAAAGAAAAGATATCCAATTCACCGCGAAGCGCCAAAATTCACTGATCAGTCAACCAAAAGCGAAGTTTTGGAAACTGGTATCAAAGTTATTGATTTGATTTGCCCAATCGTTAAAGGCGGCAAGGTAGGAATGTTCGGCGGTGCGGGGGTTGGCAAGACCGTGGTTATTACAGAATTAATCCATAATATTGCCCAAGAGCATGGCGGTTATTCGGTTTTTGCCGGAGTTGGCGAGAGAAGCCGGGAAGGCAATGATTTATACCATGAAATGACGGCTTCTGGCGTCTTGCCAAAAACCTCATTAGTCTTTGGCCAGATGAACGAACCGCCGGGAGTCAGAGCTAGAGTCGGTTTAACCGGCCTGGCCATTGCTGAATATTTTCGTGATGAAGAGCACAAAGATGTTTTATTATTTATTGATAATATTTTTAGATTTACCCAGGCTGGTTCCGAAGTCTCAGCTTTACTTGGCCGGATTCCTTCAGCCGTGGGTTACCAGCCGACTTTAGCAACAGATATGGGTGAATTACAGGAAAGAATTACTTCAACTAAAGACGGCTCCATTACTTCTGTTCAAGCAGTCTATGTGCCAGCGGATGATTTAACTGATCCAGCGCCAGCCACCACTTTTGGACATTTGGACTCAACCGTTGTTTTGTCACGCGCTTTGTCGGAACTTGGGATTTACCCAGCCGTTGATCCGCTGGATTCTACTTCAACGATATTGGATCCAAAAATTGTCGGGGCAGAGCATTACCAGATCGCCCGGGAAGTCCAGAAAGTTTTACAACGTTATAAAGACTTACAGGATATTATTGCGATTCTTGGGATGGAAGAACTTTCTGATACTGATAAATTAATTGTTTTACGTGCCAGAAAGATTCAAAGATTTTTATCGCAACCATTCTTTGTCGCTGAAACATTTACTGGTATTGGTGGTAAATATGTACCATTAAAAGAAACAATTAGAGGTTTTAAAGAAATATTAGAGGGTAAGCATGATGATAAATCCGAGCAATCTTTCTATATGAAGGGTGGGATTGACGAAGTAGTATAATATAAATATATGGCAGAAAAATATCATGAAGAATTAAGGAAAAAGATGGATTGGTACGTTCATAACGTTTATAAAGTTACAAAAGTTTTTCCGAAAAATGAAATGTATGGAGTCACCAGTCAATTTCGGCGTTCCGCATTATCGGTAATATTGAATTATATAGAGGGTTTTGCCAGACAGACAAGGAGAATGGATAAATATTTTTTAAGAATAAGTTATGCCTCATTAAAAGAATCGGAATACTTGATCAAATTTTCTTATGAGGAAGGTTACCTAAAAGATAATAATTACAAGATACTAACCAAACAAGCGGATGAAATAGGCGCCATGCTGTGGAAAACAATAGAGTATAAATAAATTTTCACGTATCACGCATCAAATAGAATCATATGATACGTGGACGTTTGATACATGATTTATGATTAAGTTTAAAATCGCCACTCCTGAGCGTGTGGTCTATGAGGACGAGATCGATCAAATAACCCTCCCCACGAAACTGGGTGAGATTACGATTTTGCCAAACCATCTACCCTTGGTTAGTTCCTTAACGACGGGAGAAGTTTTAATTAAAAAAGGCAACGAGGAAATTCCTTTGGCAGTTTCCGGCGGTTTTATTGAATTTGCAAATAATAAATTGACCATCTTGGCAGATACAGCTGAGCGAGTTGAAGAATTAGAAGAATCAAAAATTGAAGAAGCTAGGAAAAAGGTTGAGGAACTATTAGCTAAGAAACAAGACATTGATGATGTAGCTTATGCAAATTTAGCTGCCCAAATGGAAAGGGAATTAGCAAGATTGAAAGTAGTTAAAAAGTATAAAAATATCAGAAAAGGGCCGCAGATTAAAATTGAAGAAGATAAAGAATGAATAACCTATAACCTATAACCTATAACCAATAACCCAAGATCATAGACTGAAGATTAATTGTCTGCGATTTATCAGCGCGTCATCAGCGTTAATTTAAAAAATGAACAAATTAAATAACAAAGAGGAAAACCATGAAAGAATTCTTTAAAGCACAATTTAGCACCAAAAACGATCATCATGTTGAATTAGCGGTCTTGGCTTGCATTGATCCGCGTTTTCGTGAGTTTGACCAGCAAGCCATTGAGGAGGGGCTGGGAGTTAAAAATTTTGATTTATTCCGCTGGCCGGGAGTAACCAAGCCGCTGCTAAATTCCCAGGATTTTTTTGAATTATTTTGCCAAGCCATCACCAAGGTCAGCATCGGACTGCATCACATTAAAAAATTGATGTTGCTTTGCCATTGGGATTGCGGTGGCTACGGGGGCAGTTGCGCTTTTGGCAGCTGCCAGGAAGAGGAGGCAAAATACCAAGTTGATTTACTGGCGGCTAAAGAAAGCCTGCAAAAGAGATTCCCCGAGCTGGAATTAGCAATGGCTTATAGCAAGCTGGGGGCTGATGGCTTCTTGCACTATTATCAAATATAAAAAATTTTTAAAGCGATCAACAAAAGGCTACCAAAGTAAATGGTAGCTTTTTTAAATAAATACTGGCGAGATCAAGTCATTTTCGCGACTAAATCTCCGATAAGGTGAGTAATAATTATGACAAAATTGTTATCAGTAAATGTTCAAGGATGACTTGGTGGGGCTTGATTTGGCGGTTTTTCGCCAGATAAAAACTAAAAATGACGATTAATGATAAGCCCCAGACAATACTAAGGTAAATCGCTAGTGATAAAGGAAATAAAATTATCGGCACGATAAAAGTCAAGGCAAAAAAGAATTTGGAAATAAAAGTGGTGATGGTCGCTTCCCAAATTTCTTTTTGACTGTGCTGGTTTTCTGCTTCCTCGGAGATATGAATGCCCAGGGCATCAGACAGGGCATCAGCCACCGCGATCACGATAATGCCGCCAATCACCACTATCTGGGAATGGGTGCTGGAATTCAAGCCGACAATGAGGCCCAGAGTGGTAATTATGCCCGAGGTTAAGCCGAAGCTAAAACCTTTTTTCCTTGAATGGTTCATTATTTAGTTATTCAAACTATTTAAAAAATTTTCATTTGTTATGTGTGAAGCTTCGTGAGCTTCTTCAATTTTTATTTTTAATTCAGCAAGTTCTTCTTCAATTTTTGCAAATTCCAAGATTTCGTCAGCCGTCTTACCGCGTTGACTAAATAATTCCATTTGTCTTTCCATCAAGGCCGTTTGCCTGCGGGATAATTTTAAATATTCTTGTAATTTCTGGGCAGTAGTTTCTGCTGTTTCAGGATTAGGTAATAATGGCTCTTCCATAATTTCTTTCATAAGTTTTGGGTGGGGATAAGTGTCTAAATTTTAGCAATTTTTAAGGAATTAAGCAAAAAAATGAATTTTCCACTTTTGTTTTTTCGTTAATTTGTTAAACTATAATTAATAAGAACCTCAAAAAAACAGGGGCTAACCATGGATAATCCAGACCCAGGCGACTTATATGGTCAGTATCGGCAATGGACGTTTCGTTTGGAGGGGACAAAAAAATCCAGACACCACCTGATTCCGCGGTGCCGCTGGGAAGAGGCCCAAGGGTTTTTTCGCCGAATGCAGATTGGTGAAATTAAAAAAGGCGAAACAATCAGTCTAACCAATGAACGGCATGCCTTGTGGCACAACCTCTTTGGCATCAGAACGCCATTGGAAATCATCAAGCTGATCCAGCGGAAAAAAATTGATTTTCGTAATCTGAATGACTGGCAAAAAATCAGCTGGCTGATTATTTTCTTCGATCTGGAAGCGGAAGAGGCTTGCTTCCAGGCAGGTGAATTCAAGCAAAGATTTTTAAAAGACCAGCAAATGATCGAATATCTGGTGGAGGTGGTGGTCCGTTACTGGTCGCCGAAAGTTTTTCAGGAGTTTACTACAGAAGAGCTGCTATATCTAGCAGCTCTTTTCTATAAAATTATTTTTAGTTGACAAGATTTCTAAAATAACATATTCTATAATGTTTGCAACTTAAAAAGAATAATCGCGAAAAAGGAGTGAAAATGCGAAAGCTAATCCTTAACCTCATCGGGACCCTGGTAATTGTAAGTTTAATTACCTTTCTCCTGATTCCGGCCATTGCACCTGTAGCCATCAAGCCAGTCATTGATTTATTTAGGGGTTCTGGAGTTGACCCTAGTCCCTATGTTTCCCTTGTCAGCTTTTTTTTGACAACTTGTTGTTTGATTATCATTAGCATACCTCCTGTAATGGCAGGCCGGGTAGCAATCAGCGTGATTCTCTTATTCGCCCTTGCTTCATCATTAGCGATTACAGCAGGAACATTTATTGCCACTCTCATCGAACCACACTCAACTTACTTAGCTGCATATTCTTTTTTAATTATATATGCTGGGGGGTGGTTAGGCGCTTATCTGAGCCTGGCTAAGATGATAGATAATCTAAGATGGGACTATAAATTGAAAAAATGGTGGTTGGCAGTTATCCTGGCAGCCGAGTACTTTCTAATTTTTCTTTTGCTGATCGTTGCCAGGGATTATTTTCCCCAATAGAAGAATCCAAGACCGAAAGGTATTTTATACTAAGTAGGTCTTTTTTTATAAATTGGGGATACCGAGGCGCTTGACATTTTTTTTAACAGGGTTTAAATTATTAATAGCAGCTGTTGATGCGTTCGCCGTACGCTCTAGCTGTTCGGGCACCCACTCAGGGTGCAAAGACGGGTGAACTACCATTAGGTAGTGTGCAGAAGAGCGGGGGATTCCTTGAGGGATCCCCCAATTTTTATTTAAAAAGTAACCATTGACTAGGATTTTTAAATATGAAAAAATATAATAAAGGTCGCTAAGTTCATTTATTATTAAATTTACATAAATTATAAAAATATGAAAAAAATAACGACTATTATTTTTATAACCTTGATTATTGCAGGATTTTTTTATTTAGTGCCTAAAGTTAATGCTAAAGATGCCGGCGGCGAAGAAGGATATGCAATTGATGCCACCAAAGGCGGGGAAGAAGGGTTTATCAAAGGATAATAAAAGTAATTATAATTAAAAGGCAGGCCGCCCTGCGCCGGATGGCGCAGGGCGGCCTGCCTCCTTGTTTTATTTGAGATTAAATAATAAAATAAAGCCATGAATTCATTATTTGAGCTTAATTTAGATAGTTTGAATCAGGAGCAAAAAGAGGCGGTAACCCATAATGAGGGACCGCTTTTGATTGTCGCTGGGGCCGGGACCGGAAAAACAACGGTGATTACCCAGCGAGTCGGCTGGCTAATCAAGGAAAGGGGTTTGAAGTCCGATGAGATTTTAGCCCTGACCTTTACTGATAAGGCGGCGACTGAAATGGAGGAACGGGTGGATAAGTTATTACCGCTCGGGTATACCGATTTATGGATTTCCACCTTTCATGCTTTTTGTGAAAGGATTTTAAAAGATTACGGCTTGGAAATCGGCTTGTCCACGGATTTTAAATTATTAAATCAGACCCAGAGCTGGCTTTTGGTCAGACAAAACTTAAATAAGTTTAATTTGGATTATTATCGGCCCTTAGGCAATCCGACAAAATTCATCCACGCTTTAGTCAAACATTTTTCTCGTTGCAAAGATGAATTAGTCGAGCCGGCAGATTATTTAAAATATGCCGAAAAGTTGAAGTTAAATTCTGACAGCGCGGAATTTATTAAATCCAATGATCCCGACGTTATTACTCAAGAAATAAAAAGGATAGAAGAGCTGGCAAACGCCTATCACGTTTATCAGCAATTACTTTTGGCCCACAATGCTTTGGATTTCGGAGATTTGATTAACTATTGTTTAAAATTATTTAAAGAGCGCCCCGTGATTTTAGCGAAGTTTCGTGACCAGTTTAAATATATTTTAATTGATGAATTTCAGGATACCAATTACGCTCAATATGAATTAATAAAGCTTATTGCCGAACCGAAAAATAATTTGACAGTGGTGGCTGATGACGACCAATCAATTTTTAAATTTCGGGGCGCTTCGATCAGTAATATCTTGGATTTCAAAAAAGATTATCCGAAAGCGACGGAAATATTTTTGATAAAAAATTACCGCTCCAAACAGAACATCCTGGATTTGGCATATAGATTTATTCAGCTGAATAATCCATACCGATTAGAAATTAAATTAAATAGTGCTGGGAGTGAAAAAAAATTATCGAAAAAATTAATTAGCGAGACCAAAGGAGAGGGGACGATTGAAAACATCAGGGCTGATTCTTTAGAAAACGAGGTAGCTGAAGTCATAAAAAGAATTTTTGAATATTCTGAAAAAAATAAAGAGGTTAATTGGAATGATTTTGCCATCTTGGTTCGGGCTAATGATTCGGCCCAACCGTTTATCCGCGCCCTGGAAGAGGTCCAGCTGCCCTATCAATTCGTGGCCAGCCGCGGTTTGTACAGCAAAAGCATCATTGTCGATATTATTTCCTATTTGAAAATGCTGGATAATTACCATGAATCGCCGGCGTTTTATCGCGTGCTAGTTTCACCCTTTGTAGATTTAAAAGAACAGGATTTAATTTATTTATCTCATTTAGCTTATCGCAAGGCCTGGTCATTATACGAGACTTTACAAAACAATTCTTTTTACCGCAATGATTTAGCGCCGGAGACCCTGGCCAAAATTACCAAATTTTTAAATTTTTTAGAAAAAGAGACAATCCACGTGAAAGACCATAGCGTTTCCCAGTTGGTTTATCATTTATTGGAACAAACCGGCTATTTAAAACAACTGGGAAAAGTTCCAGAAGCCAAACGCCAGGAAATTTTTCGTTACTTAAATCAATTTTACGGCAAGGTAAAGGAATTTGAGAAAGATTATCAGAAAATTTCCAGCGAGCAAAAAGTAACGCCCTTAAAAGATTATTTGGAACAATTGAATTTGGAACTGGATTCAGGAGAAGAAGGGGCACTGGCGCCGAATTTGGAAGAAGGTCCGGAAGCGGTGAAAATTATGACTGTTCATAGCGCCAAGGGGCTGGAATTTAAATATGTTTTTGTGGTTAATTTGGTTGATAAAAGATTTCCTTCGGTGGAAAGGCGGGAGCCGATTGAACTGCCCGATGATTTGGTCAAAGAAATTGTGCCAGAAGGTGATATTCATTTGCAAGAGGAAAGGCGTTTATTTTATGTGGCTTTGACCCGGGCGAAGGAGGGGTTATTCTTGACTTCTGCTGAGGATTATGGCGGATTAAGGAAGAAGAAACCTTCAAAGTTTCTTGATGAACTATTCAGTAAGGTAAACTCATCGGTAAAAACAAGAGCCAGGATTAAAAAGGACAGCCAGTTCCAATATAATTTAGCGCCCGCTTCCCAGACTTTAAAAAAAGAAGACAAAGTAGATTATCAGAAACTTTTACCGCTAAAGTTTTCTTTCACCCAATTAAAAGCTTTTGCCAGCTGTCCGCTTCAATATAAATATGCCCATTTGGTGAAAATTCCCATTAAGGGCAAAGCGCAATTCAGTTATGGCAAAACCTTGCATACGACTTTACAAAAAGTTTTTCAATTGAATTTAGAAAGAAATAATTTCAATCAAGCTGATCTCTTCGGCAACAAATCACCGAAGCCAACCAATAGCAATCAATTATTGGTCAGTCTGGAAGAATTATATAAAATCTATCAGGAGAATTGGCTGGATGACTGGTATGAGGAGAAATTTAGGAAGGACGAATATTATCAAAACGGAAAAAATGCTTTGAAAAATTTTTATGACAAGATAAAAATCGATTTACCGTTGGTAAAATTTTTAGAAAAAAGTTTTAGTTTAAAACTCGGTGACTTTACCTTAAAAGGCGTTATCGATCGGGTTGACGAAAAAGGTGATAAGCGCATTGAAATCATCGACTATAAAACCGGACAAGCCAAATTAGGAGAAAAATTAGAGACGGAAGACAAAGAACAGCTGTTGATTTATCAAATCGCGGCTAACGAGGTTTTTGGTTACCAAGCAGAGAAATTAACTTATTATTATCTCGACAGCGGCCGGGCAGTTTCTTTTTTAGGCGATGTCAAAGAATTATCCAAGATTAAGGAAAAAATCAAAAAAGAAGTCGGACAAATCAGAAAGACGGATTTTTCCAATGACGGCTCAATTGCCACCCCCGGTTTTGTCTGTAAATTCTGCGATTTTAAGGAAATTTGCGAATATGCGCAGCGATAGTTAAGGGGCGCGGCGCGATGGCAAAGCCACCGCGCCGTGCCCAAAAACTAAATGACCTTCATTCCTCTTAAAAATCTTTTAAGAAAAACATTAATCAAAAACAAAATATCTTCACAAGTTGAAGCGGCCTTGGTTTTGGAGGAATTTAATAAAATCGTCATTGGGGTTTGGGGCGCTAAAGTAATAAGTGATGCCAAAGCCTTGTATGTTAAAGATAAAATCTTAACAATCGCGGTTATCTCGCCGGCTTTGGCGACAGAAATTAAATTAAATAAAAATAATATAATTGATTCCATTAATGAGACGTTTGGACAATTAGTAATAAAGGATATCAGGGTTTTAATGTAAGGTAATTTTTATAGCTGGCAGGCTGGATGGCGTTCACCTTTCAGCCCGCCAGCTATTGAATATTTACATTTTTTTTGTTAAAATTTAAATTAATTATGTCACTACGGCAATATTTAATTTTAACGGGAATTGGCGCCATTACCAGCTGGCTGGCCTTTATTTTGGTAATTATTTTCATTGACCCCGAGACGACTAATTTTATCGGCTTTAGCTTTTTTTATCTAAGCTTACTGACGGCGGCGATTTTAACTTTCGCCTTGGCTGGCTTTTTAATAAGGTATCTGAGGAAAAAAACCAATCCCATTTCCTGGCAAGTTAAAAATTCATTCCGCCAGGGTTTATTTTTTGCCATTTTAATCTGCGCTTCGCTCTGGCTGATCGCTAATAATTTATTTTCCTGGATCAACGTGATTGCTTTGCTTCTGATCCTGACGATTTTTGAATTCTTTTTATATAAAAACAATAATCTCAATAATTTATGATTAATGAGCAATTAGAAAATTTAAGAAAAGAAGCTTTAACGGAAATTAAAAAGATAAAAGACAGCGACACTTTCAAAAAATTGAAAATAAAATATCTGGGCCGTAAGGGTCAGTTGTCTTTAATCTTAAGGGACTTAAAAAAATTTGCCCAAGCGGAACGACCAAAAATGGGATCTTTGGCCAATGAGATTAAAGAAGAAATAACCAAAGCTTTTGAGCATCTTGAAAAAAGCGTCAAAAAAAACTTAGGAAAAACCACGAGCTACGACATCACTTTGCCGGCCAAAAGGATGCTTCTAGGACATCTTCATCCCTTGTCCCAAATCGAGACAGAACTAGAAGACCTAATGGTGTCTTTAGGCTTTAAAATTATTGATGGACCGGAACTGGAATCAGATTATTATAATTTTATTGCCGTTAATGTCCCTTTGGCTCATCCTGCCAGAGACATGCAAGACACTTTTTTTGTCGAAGATTATAAATTCAGCAATCAAGACAAAGAATTAGAAGAGCAGTACCGTCTGGTCTTGCGCACCCAGACTTCGGCTACCCAGGTGCGTTGCATTGAGCAATTTGGCGCGCCTCTAAGGGTTATTTCCCATGGCCGGGTTTTTCGCTACGAAGCCACTGACGCCCGGCACGAAACTACCTTTGATCAGCTGGAGGGACTGATGATTGACAAAGAAATTTCCGTAGTTAATTTAATCGCTTATCTGAAAATCATCGTGCGCCAGCTTTTTAATCGTGAAATAAAATTAAGAGTGCGGCCCGGCTATTTTCCTTTTGTCGAGCCGGGCATGGAGGTTGATTTAGAATGTTTAATTTGTCAGGGCCGGGGCTGTCCGGTCTGCAAGAAAACCGGCTGGGTGGAGATGCTCGGCTGCGGCCTGGTTCATCCGAATGTCATCAAAGCCGGCGGCCTGGATCCGGCCAAATGGTCTGGTTTTGCCTTTGGCATAGGAATTACCCGTTTGGCCATGATAAAATTTGGCATAAATGACATCCGCTTATTTAATAATGGTGATTTGAGATTCATCAATCAATTCTAAAAAATATGTTAATTTCTTTAAATTGGCTTAAGGATTATTTGGAAATAAAAAAAGATCTGACCGCCGCTTTGCTGGCGGAAAGATTAACTTTGGCAACGGTGGAAGTTGAAAATTTTTCAGTGATTAATGATTTTCCCAACATTGTCGTTGGCCAGATTAAAGAGATTATCAATCATCCCAAAGCCGACCGTCTGAAGATTTGCCGGGTTGATGTCGGCACGGAAAAATATTTGCAAATAGTCTGTGGCGGGCAAAACTTATCCAAGGAAATGAAAGTGGTGGTCGCGCTTCCGGGCAGTCAGGTCAATTGGCATGGCCAAAAAAAGCAGACCATTGAATTGACAAAGATTCGCGGAATCGAAAGCCAGGGCATGATTTGCGCCGCCAGCGAGCT
>Ga0214473_10008482_pt1 | contig 12147 bp, 9 predicted proteins | sample RVTome_7_FD_203509 | JGI IMG/M metagenome (GOLD analysis project Ga0214473, IMG submission 203509) | Soil microbial communities from uranium-contaminated site in the Upper Colorado River Basin, Wyoming, United States - RVT98D197 | ecosystem: Environmental > Terrestrial > Soil > Contaminated >... | reverse complement strand
GGGGTGGGCGGGCGCAGAGGTCTAATCCGATGGAGCCCGACCGCTGGCAACGCTCGCAGGATCTCTTCTCCGCGGCGCTCGCGCTCCCGCCGGCCGACCGCGACGCCTACCTGGCGGACGCCGCCGGCGACTCCGCGTTGGCCGCCGAAGTGCGGTCCCTGCTCGCCGCCCACGACGCCGCCGGCTGCCTCGACCGCGTGGCCAACCGGCTCGACGCGCTGCGCGACACCGACAGCGCCGATCCGGACGCCGTCCCCCCGCCGGCCCGCGTGGGCCCCTACGCCGTGGTCCGCGCGATCGCGCATGGCGGGATGGGATCCGTCTATCTCGCCGAGCGGGCGGACGGTCAGGTCCAGTACGCGGTGGCGCTGAAACTCCTGCGCCGGGACCTCGACACCGAGGACCTGCGCCGCCGCTTCTTCGCCGAGCGGCAGATCCTGGCGCGCATCACGCATCCCAACATCGCGCGCCTGCTGGACGCGGGGATCACGGACGAAGGCCGTCCGTACTTCGTGATGGAGCATGTGGAAGGCGAGCCCATCGACCACCACTGCGACAGCCGCCGCTCCACGGTGCCCCAGCGACTCGCCCTGTTCCGCACCGTCTGCGCCGCGGTCCAGCACGCCCACCGGAACCTCGTGGTGCACCGCGACCTCAAGCCCCAGAACATCCTGGTGACCGCCGACGGCACCGTGAAGCTGCTGGACTTCGGCATCGCCAAGGCGCTGGACCCGGACGAGTTCCCCGAGACCGGGGGACGCACCGAGACCGGCCTGCGGCTCATGACGCCGGAGTACGCGTCGCCCGAACAGCTGCGGGGCGAGCCCGTGACGACCGCCAGCGACACCTACCAGCTCGGGCTCCTGCTCTACCTGCTGCTCACCGGGCACCGCCCCCGGCTGGTGGCGTCGTCTGCCGCCGGGTCGACAGAGCCGGCCGCGACCACGCGCGAGGTCACCAAGCCCTCGATGGCGGTGACGGGGGGTACCGTGGCACGCGAAGGTGCGCGGGACGAGCCGGCGCAGGCCGACCCGGTGCACCTCGCCGCGGCGCGCGGCACGACCCCTGAGCGCTTGCGGCGGAGCCTGGCGGGGGACCTGGACAACATCGTCCTCCGGGCACTCCGCGAGGAGCCCGAGCGGCGCTACGCCTCGGTCGAACAGCTGGCCGAGGACGTCCGCCGACACCTGGCGGGGCTGCCGGTCGTCGCGCGGCCCGAGACGCTGGGCTACGTCACCGCGAAGTTCGTGCGCCGGCACCGCGTGGGGGTCGCCGCGTCGGCCACGGTCCTCACCCTGCTCGTCGCGTTCGCGGTCGGGATGGTCCTGCAGGGACGCCGGGTGGTGCGGGAGCGGGACCGCGCCCAGCAGGTATCCGACCTGTTGCTCGACCTGTTCACCAGCGCCAACCCGGAGGTGACGCGGGGTGACCCCGTCACCGTGGTGCAGGTACTGGACCGTGGGGTGGAGCGGGTTCGGACCTCGCTGCGCGGCCAACCAGATCTCCAGGGAACGATGCTGCTCACCGTCGCCGAGGTGTACTACGACCTGGGCAGGAACGCGGAGGCGGCCGTTCTGGCTCGCGAAGCGCTCCCGCTCAACCTGGCGGCGAAAGGCGCCGACCACCCGGAAACCGTGAGGAACCTGTGGAGGTTGGCCGAGTTCTTTCTGGTGACCGCCGAGCTCGATTCTGCCCTGCGGTACTCCCAGCAGGCGGTGAACGTCGCCGAGCGACGATTCGGGCGGCACAGTCTCCAGCGGGGGCAGGTCATTCGCACGCACAGTGCGGTGCTGCAGCAGAAGGGAGATCTGGCGCAGGCCCGACCCGCCCTGGAACAGGCGGTGGCCATCTTCCGGGCGCGCCCCGACAGCGGCCGTGGCCTGCTGGCCTCGGCCCTCGTCAACCTGGCCTGGATGGAGGAGAATCAGGGGAATCTCGATTCGGCCGTAGCTCGAATGCGCGAGTCGCTGGCCATTCGGCGCGAGATCCTGGAGGCCGAGGACCCGGATCTCGGCCGCGGCATCGCGGGCTTGGCCGAGCTGCTGCTCAGGGAGGGAGACGCGACGGCGGCCGAGTCACTGGCGAGTGACGCGCTCGCCCACGCGCACCGGATCTATCCTCCCGGACACCCGGTGCTCGCGGGTCGCGTGCTGTTGTGGGCTGGCGTCCTGGCTTCGAAAGGCGATTTCGCGCGAGCGGAAGCGGCGTATCGAGAGGCGCTGGCCGTGTACCGCCAGGCCTTCGGAGAGCGCACGCTCGCCGCAGCCCAGGTGCTGAACATGTTGGGGACCTTCCTCCAGGACCGTGGCCGGGCCGCGGACGCCGAGCCCCCGCTCCGGGAGGCGGCGTCCATCTTCGCGGAGGTGCGGGGGCCGTCGGACGCCTGGACCGCGATCGTGGAGAACAACCTCGGGACGGCCCTGTGGTTGCAGGGACGGCTGGGCGATGCCGACTCGATCTTCCGGCGCGCCATCTCCGCCCTGGAAGCGGCGTCCTCCCCCGCTGATGCGTTGCTGGGGGTGCCGTACCGCGATCACGGAATCGTCCTCACGCGGCTGGGGAGGGCGGCCGAGGCCGAGCCGATCCTGCGACGGGCAGTCGAGATCGAGCGCCGGCACCGGCCGGCCGGGCACGTGCGGATCGCCCGCGCGGAAGGCGCGCTCGGCGCCTGCCTTGTGGAACGAGGGCTGTTGGCGGAGGCCGAGCCGCTGCTCCTTGCCGCCCTGCGGAGCCTGACCGAGGCAGGCGAGGCGGGCCCCTTCCCGGACCTCACGAGAAACGCCTTGGTCAAGCTCTATACGCTCACCGGCCGCCCCGCTGACGCAGCCCGATACCGATCCCCGTCGCCCGCGAAGTAGGTCCCACTTATTTCCGGCGCCGCGCGGCCTCGCTCCGAAGCGCCGGATCGGGGTCGGTCCCGGCGATGTCGGCGAGCTTGTCGGCGGCGGCCTCGTCGCGCCGCTCGGCGAACAGGCGAATGAGCCGCTGCTTCACGCTGGTCGAGGTCACCCGGTCGTAGAGCGCCGCCAGCTCGCGGCTGGGCGCGCCCCGCTCCGCCAGCGCGCGCACCGCGCGGTCGCGCAGCGCCGGCTGCTCCTGCTCGTCCAGCACCAGCCCCGCGAGCCAGGCCGCGGCTTCAGCGTCGTTCCGCTCGGCGATCGCGCGGACCACGCGCTCCCGGAGCTCCACCCGCTCGAGCCGGGGATAGAGCTCACGCAGCACGGCTCCCCGACCGCGCTCGGCTAGCAGGCGGATCGCCCGGTCGCGCAGGGCGAGGTCCTCTCCGCGATCTTCCGCGATTTCACGTACCCATGCCTCCTCGGAGGCACCGCCCTGCTCCGCGGCGACGCGAAGCGCCCGGTCTCGCAGGGCCGGCTGATCCAGCCGCGGGTAGAGGGCGCGCGCTTCGCCCGGGCGGTCCAGCTCCTCGGCCAGCACGCGGATGGCCCGCTCCCGCAGCGCCACGGGCTCTCCCGCGTCGAGCGCCACGCCGCGCACCCACGCCACCTCGTCCTCGCCGCCGGCCGAGCCCACTTCCCGGATGATGCGCTCCCGGAGCGTTGCATCCGCCACGCGTTGATAGAGGGAGCGGAGGTACGCGCGATTGGCCGCCGTGGGCCGGAGATCGCGCACCGCCCGATCGCGTAGCGCCAGGGGTTCCGCCGCATCGGCGGTGATGGCGCGGAGCGTCTGGTCCACCTCGTCGCCCCGGCCTTCGGCGCCGCCGACCACCGCGGCCCAACGAACGGCGCGCTCCCGTATGCCCGACGCCAGGCGGCGATTCCGCGCCAGCGCGATCACCCGTCCCGTGATGCGCGCGCTGTCGGCCGTCGCCGCGGCGAGCAGCGCGGCTCGGGCGACGCCGTCGTCGTCCGACTCCGCCAGCCCGACCAGCCACTCGGCGGCCTCCGCCGCGCCCACGGTGCCCAGGTCCACTGCGGTCTCGCTCGCCCGCCAGCTCACGCCGACCGCCCCCCGCAGCTCCGCCACCCGCCCGCCGGTCTTCACCACCACCAGCCGCAGCGGCCCGCCGCGACAGTCCGGTTTCACGTCCTCCATGACGTTGACCGAATACCCGACGTTCCGGTTGGAGTACGTGTAGAACCCTTCGGGCAGGTCGAAGCCGATGAACTGCCCGTCGCCGCACACGAAGCCGCGCGTGGCGAAGCTCAGTCGCACCGTCCCGTTCCTCACCTGCGCGATGCGATCGGACAACGACTGGCCGACGACCGGCGTCGCGGAAACGGCGCCGGCACTGGCGACGAGGGTGATTCTGACCAGATGCCGCATGGGAGCCCTCTGCGGTTGAGCGGTTGAGCGGTTGACAGCGCCAACGACCGATCGGTTGCGTCGCGGGAGTCGCAGCCCGCCGTCGAAGTAGTGGGTAACCGTCTGGCATTCCTCCGGTTAGCTCGCGCTCGAACCACCGTCATTAGAGGGCGGCACGGGCGTATTGCTGGACAGTCGGTCGGATTTGCGTACTATCCCGTCAGGGGGAGCGCTCGGCACACGGCAGCCCAGCCAGCGGGTCGGTGACCGCTCGCGCCGTGGGAAAGACGCCCAATGGCAACCGAAGACCTCCGCGCCGTCGAATTGCGGCTCCGAGCCGCCGTCGAGTCGTCGCCCAGCGGACTGCTGATGGTGGACTCGGACGGCCGGATCGTGCTGGTCAACCACGAAGTGGAGCGGCTCTTCGGCTATACCCGCGAGGAGCTGCTGGGCCGGCCGGTCGAATTGCTGATTCCCGAGCAGTTCCGCGGCCTTCATCCCGACTATCGCGCCCGGTTCTTCACCCATCCGAAAACCCGGGCCATGGGCGCGGGGCGCGACCTCTTCGGGAAGCACAAGGACGGCACCCAGGTCCCGGTGGAGATCGGCCTCACGCCGGTGGTGACCGAAGAGGGGCTCTTCGTCATCAGCTCCATCGTGGACATCGGCGCGCGAAAGCAGGCCGAGGCGGAACGCCGCGAGCTCGAGCGCCAGCTCCGGCAGGCACAGAAGATGGAGGCCGTGGGGACGCTGGCCGGCGGGATTGCCCACGACTTCAACAACATCCTCGCCGCCATCATGGGGTACGCCGAGCTGGTCCGGGACGTGACGCGCGACCGGCCCGAGGTCACGGACGATCTCCGCGCCCTGCTCAAGGCCGCCGAACGTGGCAAGCATTTGATCGAGCGCATCCTGCGGTTCAGCCGGCGGGGGGAGGCGAATCGGCGGCCGGTGAACGTGGGGCAGGTGGTGCAGGAGGCATCCAAGCTGCTGCGCTCGACCTTGCCCGCCACGATCGATCTCCAGATCCGGGTGGGGCCCGAGGTGCCGCGCACCATGGCGGACGCCACCGCCCTCCACCAGGTGGTGATGAACCTCGGCACCAACGCGGCCCACGCGATGCCCAAAGGGGGGACGCTCGAAATCACGCTCGAGCACCTCTATGTCCGGGACCACATGGCGCGCTCCCGGCCCGACTTCCGCGAGGGCCCCTACCTCCTGCTCAGCGTGCGGGATACCGGGACGGGGATGGATCGCGAGACCCTGGAGCGGGCGCTGGAGCCCTTCTTCACCACCAAGGGGCCGGGCATCGGCAGCGGTCTGGGGCTCACCATGGTCCACGGAATCGTCCGGGACCACGTGGGCGTGCTCGACCTGCAGAGCCAGCCGGGAGCGGGGACCACCGTCAGGTGCTACTTGCCGGCGACCGCCGTGGACGCCGACGAGGACGAGCAGATCGAGACCCGGGCTCGACGCGGAACGGGCCAGCGCGTGCTCTACCTGGACGACGAGGAGAGCCTGGCGGAGCTGGGGAAGCGACGGCTACAGGCGATCGGCTATCGGGTCTCGAGCTACACCGACCCCGTCGCCGCGCTCTCGGCCGTTCGGGCGACTCCCGACGCGTTCCACGTGGTGGTCACCGACTACTGGATGCCCCACATGACCGGGCTCGACTTTGCCCGCGAGGTGACCGGCATTCGCGCCGACCTGCCCGTCGTGCTGCTCACCGGCCACATGGATGACCTGCCCGAGGAGGCCATCCGCCAAGCCGGGATTCGCCTGGTCGTGCGCAAGCCCCTGACGCTCGACGAGCTGGGGGACGCGATCAGCGGGGTGCTGACCGCCTAGGGTTCCTTCGCGGCTTCGGCGGCCGGGACGAAGCGGAGGCGGGTCACCCGCGGTCCCCGCATGTTGACCACCTCGAGCGCGCCCCCCGGGACCGGGACCCGGTCGCCCGGGGCCGGCAGCTTCTCCAGCCGGCCGAAGACGTACCCGCCGATGGTCTGGTGCTGGTCGTCCTCCAGCGTGAGCCCGAACCGGCGATTCACTTCTTCGATGGGCGTGAGCCCGGCGACCACCTGGGCGTCGCGGCTGGCCTGGCCCTGGCCCTCGTCCCGGCGGCGCTCGTACTCGTCGTAGATCTCTCCCACCAGCTCCTCGATGAGATCTTCCATGGTCACGAGTCCGGCGGTCCCGCCGTACTCGTCGAGCACGATGGCCATGTGCTCCCGCTGGCGCCGCATGTCGGTGAGGACATCCTCCACCTCGCGCGACCCCGGCACGAAGAACGGGGGCCGCATGGCCTCCGCCAGGCGCTTGTCCGGCGCCGCGCGGAATTCCCGCAGGACGTCCTTGGCGAGCACGATACCGATCACGTCGTCCGGTCCCTCGCGATACACCGGGTAGCGGGACCGCCCCGCCCGGGCGATCTCGTCCATCGCCTCCGTCACGGTCTGGTCGTGCCACAGCGCCACGATATCGGTCCGGGCGGTCATCACGTCCCGGGCCCGCTTGTCGGTGAACTCGAAGACCCGCTCGATCTTGTCCGCGGTCTCCGGCTCCAGCCCGCCCGACCGCTCGCTCTGCTCGACCAGCATGAGCAGCTCCTCGGCGGAGTGGACCCGCTCCCGCTCGCTCGGCCTTCGCGCCCCGAACAGCCGGAGCAGGCCGTTAGCCGTGCCGTTGAGCAGCCAGATGAAGGGGTTGGTGGCGACGGTGAAGGCGATGAGCGGCGCGGTCACCCAGAGCGCCGTCTGCTCGGGATGCAGCAGCGCCAGCGCCTTGGGCGCGAGCTCCCCCAGCACGATGTGCAGGAACGTGATGATCAGGAAGGCGACCGTCCCGGCGGCCGCGTGCGTCGCCACCGCGTCGAACGGTCGGGGAAGCCCGCCGAACACCCCGGAGATCCCGCCGGCGACGATGGGCTCGCCGATCCAGCCGAGCCCCAGGCTCGCCAGCGTGATCCCCAGCTGCGTGCCGGAGATGTACTTGTCGAGCGACCCCTGGGCCCGCTGGACCACGATGGCCCGGCGGTCGCCCCGCTGCACCAGTCCCTGGATCCGGGTGCGCCGCGCCGCCACCAGCGAGAACTCGGCCGCGACGAAGAACGCGTTGGCCCCGACCAGGGCCAGCACCGCGATCGCGCCGAGGAGAAAGGAGGTTCCGGAGGGCTCGTCCATGCCGGTCAGCGCCCCAGGGCCTTTCGCGCCGCCGCGTCCAGGTCCTGATCCTCACCCAGCCCGGTGTACACCACCCGGCCGGCCGAATCCAGCGCCACGACGTACGACGTGGATGGCGTCTGGAACGCGCGGACCGCCGCCCCCCGCCCGTCCCACAACACCCGGCCCGGAAGCACGTGACGCTCCAGGTGCCGCCGCACCGAGCGCGGCGACTGATTCACCCCGACCGCGACGATCAAAACGTCCAGCTCCGCCCCGTGGCGCTCCGCCACCTGGCGCAGCCGGGGCTCGAGCGCGGCGCACAACGGGCACCACGTGGCCCAGAATTCCACCAGCACCGGCCGCTTGCCCACCCACTGCGCCAGGTCCACGCTGCTTCCGTCCAGGTCCTCGACCACGGCGGCCGGCGGTTTCGCCCCCACCGCGATGCCGATGGTCTCCTGCGCCGGAGCGAGACGCGGCACGAGAAGGGCCAGGATCGCGTATAGAACGGCGGTTGAGCGGTTGAGCGGTTGAGCGGTCAGGCGGTTCACCAGCCCCCCACGCAGGGTGCGGCCCGCGCGGGAGAGGCCCCAACCGCTCAACCGCTCAACCGCCCAACCGCTCATAGCGCCCTCCCCACCTGAATGAAGTAGTACTCCGCCACCCCGATCATCACGACTCCCGCGATCCGCTTTATCCATACCATCCAGGGACCCGATCGGGGAAGCGCCGCCAGCGTGCCGGAGAACAGGCCGACCGCCACGAGCAGGACCGTCATGCCCAGCGAGAACACGAACAGATACACGAACCCCAGCAGCGCGGACCCGGTTCCCGCGACCCAGGTCAGTACCGCCGCGAAGGCCGGGGCGCCGCACGGCGCCGCCACGATGCCCGACGTCGCGCCCAGCAGGAACACGCCCGGCCCCGACCCGCCCTGGAGCCGGCCGGCCCATTGCGTCACGCGGCGCGGCGCGGCGACCGGAAAGACGTCCAGCATCGCCAGGCCAAAGAGGAGCAGCAGGTTCCCCGTGGCGAATCGGACCCACGGGTTGGCGCTCACGGTCCCGAACAGGGATCCCGTGAGCCCCGCCACCAACCCCAGCAACGCGTAGAAGGTGGCCACCCCGCCCACGTACGTGAGCGTGAGGAGGACCGTGCGCCGCCGGGAGCGGCCCGCGGCCGTGCCGCCGATCACGCCCACCGTGATCGGAATCATGGGATAGACGCAGGGCGTGAGACTGGTGAGCACGCCGGCGCCGAAGAGCAGGGGGAGCGCCACCAGCGGGCGATGCGCGATGGCCTCGGACACCCCCGCGATCTGCAGCAGGAGGCCGCTCAGGAGAAGATGCCCTCGATGATCGCCGCGATGGCCTCGAACACCGATCCGGCCAGGCCGGCGGTCCCCTCCACCACCGCGGCCGCCGCTTCCGGCGCCGCGCCGATCAAGTGGCCCGCCCCCGCCACCAGCGTGGGGCCGGCGTGAAGGGCGGCGTCGGCCACCCAGAGCGTCAGGAACGGGTCAACCGACAGGGCATCCACCACCGCCGGCACCTCGCCGGTGCGTCGCCCCGGCCGGCCCGGCACCCGCCGCTCCGCCGCGAGCAGCCGCTCGAGCTCGCCGTTCCAGATGCGGGCCAGCTCGACCGCGTCGAACCAGACGCCCTGACACCGGTCGCAGGCGTCCAGCTCCACGCGGTCGTGCCGGCGCAGGCGCACGGCGTCGCCGCACGCCGGGCAGGCGATCACGTTCTCCCGGCCGCACGCGGGACAGCGCGCCGCATTGCGGTCCATCAACGCGCCGCACCCGTGGCAGGCCGCCCGGAACGCCTGGGTGGGCGGCGTGATCTTCATCCACAGGGCCTGCGGACGGTACCGGCGCAGCCGGCCGATCTCGCCCCGGTCGAACCAGATGCCGCCGCACCGCGCGCAGGCGTCGAGCACCAGGTTGGGACCGGGACCCAACTCCACGTGCGAGAGCTTCACGCCCAGGCAGACGGGACAGTCGAGGAGACGGACCGGCGGCCTAGTCATCCAGGACGCCCTTGGCCGAATCCTTCTCCGACAGGCGGCGGATGTCCGGGAACTCGTAGACCAGCATACCGGATTCGGTGATCTCGATCTCGGCCAGCTCCTCGAGATGTAGCGCCTCGAGGGCCGCTTCGGCGGTCGCCTTGTCGATGGCCAGCTCGGCGATCACCTCCGGCACGGTGAGCTTGCCGCCCTTGCGGGCCGCCAGGCGCAGGATCTCCGAGCGGAAGGTCTGGGCCCGGATGGCGTCGCGGGCGCCGCTCCCCAGCCGCCGGTCGTGCAGATGGGAGCGGAGCAGCAGGCCCGCGCCGGCGGCCGGGAGCCCCACAGTGAGCAGGAACGCGATGGCCTTGGGGCCCGCCGCCACGGCGAGATCCGCGCCCAGGAACCCGAGCAGCATGAACAGAGAAACGGCGGCGAGACCCGCCGCACCCCAGAGCTTGCCCATGGATGGAGGTTGGTGAGGCCGCGCGGGGTCCAAGCTTGCTGGATCGTTTCGAATACGGATGCGGAGCTCGCCGGGCCGATCGTCTTCCCGATCCTAGGTTCGGGCGTGACCCCGTGCCCGGATCAGAGTGCCGCAATCGTCTTCCGTTGGTCCAAGCGAGGGCCGAACCCCGCACGGCTCATTAATGCTGGCCCCGGGGCCCGCGCGGCGTCAAGGGTCACCGGAACTGTCCCGATAGCGCTGACGGAAGGGCGGCCATGGGCGACCGCCTAGTTCACGGTTACGGTCGCCGTCCCCTCTTTCCCTTCCGCGCTCGCGCGGATCACCCGGCTGCCGGGCGCCACCGCGCGGATCAGCAGGTATTGGCCGAACTGGCCGATCACGTTCACCACGGCCGAATCCAGGCTCCACGCCACCGGCCGATCGCTCAGCACGTTGCCCACCGCGTCCCGCAACACCGCCTGGAGGCCGGCGCTGTCGCCCACCGCCAGCATGAGGCTCGACGGCACCACCTCGACCGACGCCACCGGCGCGCCGGTCTCGCCCACGGTGATGACCGCGGTGTCGGCCAGGTCGTCACTGGTGGCGATCACCGTGGTGGTGCCGAGGCCGACGCCCGTGAGCTGCACCGCCGCGCCGCCCCCCGCGAGCGTGGCGACGCCCGAATTGCTGTTGGACCAGGTGACCGGGGGCCCGAGCACCGAGTCGCCATTGGCGGTGAAGACGAAGGCGTAGAGCCAGATGGTCTGGCCGACCGTGGCCTGCCTGGGTCCGGAGATCACCAGCCGCAGCCCGTCGAGCTGTCCCGGCGGCTCCGTGCCCAGCAGCACGTCGGCCGTGGTCTCCTGGCCGAAGGTGACCATGAGGTTGCCGGTGTACCCGGCAGCCGCGTTGAACCCGGCGGGCGGGTTGGCCTGGATCAGGTACGGCCCGCCGCCCGATACGTAGTGGATGGCGAACCGGCCCTGCGCGTCGGTGCGACCGGTGGCGGCGAGCGTCAGGGTGCCGGCGCCCCGGTACACCGTGATACTGGCGTCGGGCACGGGCCCCAGCGCGTCGCTCGGCTGGTTGGCGCCGCGCACCACGCCGGTGATGGTGCCCGTCGCCGCCTCATTCACCGCGCGGATCCAGGGCAGGAACACGAAGGCGGAGAAACGAAGCTGGTCGCCCGGGGCGACGACGAATGACCGGCCCACGTCGAAGTCGATGATGAGATCGGCGCCCTCGTCCGACACCGATAGCGGCTGCTCCACCAGCGCGAACAGGGCTTGCTCGCCCGGCCCCTGCCACTGGACCGTGGCCGGGGAGCCGTCGGCCATGGTAATGCCGGAGAGCGCCGTGTTGATGACCATGCGCACGGCGGCGTATTCGCCGGCGGGGACCTCCGCCTCCCCCAGCACGGTGGTGGCGCCGTCCTGCAGGTCGAGCAGGTTGATGGTCCGATTGGGCTCGGCCAGGGTGGTCCACTCGACCGCCTGCGTGGTATCGAAGTTCTTGGTGGCCGCGATGCTTACGATGTGCACGTCCACGCGCCGCACCTGGTCGAACGGGAACGGGGCGTCGGTGAGGAGGATGCGCGTCATGCCCTCCTGGCGGGGGCCTACACCCTCCTCGTGGCACGCCACCGTGCCCAGCAAGGCCAGCATCAAGATCGCGGTCAAGCGCATACATCCCTCCAGGTCGCTCGCGGATGAGCGCGGCATGAAGCCGCGGCCCGGCCCGCTGCCGCATGAAGCGGCAAGCGCGTCGTCTCCGACGACAGGTGGCCGAGCCGCGGCTTCATGCCGTGCACCACCGCGAGGTGGGCGGCCCCTGCGTCGAATGGTCCACCAGAACAACGACCGCCCCGGCACGTTTCTGACATCGATCACCGACCGCCGAGGTCGATTTCCACCGGCGGCCCCGCCGGATCGAAGACTTGCGGGGCGGCTCCCCCGACGATCACCCGCACCGGCCCCAGCCGCGCGGGAAGCGCGACGCGGTAGCGGGCGGCCGAGGTGGGTGGATTCACGATCCGGAGACCCCCGGGCAGCACCACCAGGCTCTCCGCGCCGCGACCGCCAATCACCGCGGCCCGCGCAGTGTCGCCGGCCACTGCCTCGAGCGAGAGTGAACCCGCCGCCTGCCGGCCAGCCAGCTCGATGGTAAACGGCCCGTCCGCCGGCACGAACGACACCGCGGTCTGGACGGGCGGAACGGGCGCGACGGGCGCGGGGGATTCGGATCCGCCGGTGATGGCGC
>Ga0214473_10008481_pt1 | contig 12149 bp, 8 predicted proteins | sample RVTome_7_FD_203509 | JGI IMG/M metagenome (GOLD analysis project Ga0214473, IMG submission 203509) | Soil microbial communities from uranium-contaminated site in the Upper Colorado River Basin, Wyoming, United States - RVT98D197 | ecosystem: Environmental > Terrestrial > Soil > Contaminated >... | reverse complement strand
ATCGACAGCAGGCCCCCCGGCTTCGTCCACGCGGCGGCGCCGGTGTTGGCGAGCACGTTCTCGGACTCGAAGGCGACGAGCTTCAGCCCCGCCGGGAGCGACACGCCGAGCATTCCGGCCGCCGCCTGCCGCTCCAGGAGCCGGATCGTCCGATCGACCCGCAGCTCGAAGCGCGTCCCCGAGTAGTTGACGAGCCGGCTCTCGATCCGGAACATCACGTGGCGCGGACCCTGCTCCGCGACCGGCCAGGGCTCGCTGTCGATGAGCGGAGGTGTCTGCCAGTGCTCGAGGTCGAAGGGATCGCCCTTCCTGAAGAAGATCGAGTACTGCCCGCCCTCGGGCCCGAGCCAGAACCGGTCCTCTCCGCCGAACGCGTTCATGTGGGGCTGCAGCTTCCGAGAAGCCACGAGCTCGCGGTTGATCCAGCCATAGCTCGGCGCGGCCGGCCCGCCGACCGTCGAGGTCGCCACCCGGCCCTGCCACGCCGGAACGACGGCGAGGCGGGCGCCCCCTGGGTCGCCCAGCACGACGACCTCGGTGTGCTGTCGCAGGAAGGCGAGGTCGGCGTCGAACCCGCTTGGCGGCCCCGTCATGAGCGCGACGAGGCCAAGCGCGGCGACGGTGTGCATGCCGCCGACCATATCACCACCCGCTAGAATCCCGCTTCGACGGCGGCCCACGCCGCGCGGCCTATGCCGTCGATCCCGGAGCCGTGGGTCCGGTAGGCCTCGTCGAAGAGGTTGTCGATGCCCGCCCGAAGGCTGAGGGACCCGGCGTCCCAGGACCCGCGCAGGTTCACGACGTTCCAGCCGGGGGTTCCTCCCGGTGCGATGCGGTGATCGGCGAGGTCGCCGCTCGCGAGCCGGTCCTGTGTCGCGGCCCACAGCCACTCGAGCTCGGCGAAGGCGCGTCGCGACGGCGAGACGCGCAGCGCCAGCTTCCCGTGAAGCGGCGGGATGCGCCGCATCGGCTCGTCTGCGTCCAGGTTCTGGCCGTGCGCGTAGACGACGGCGGCGGTGAGCACCGCGCGTCGCGGCAGCTCCAGCTCCACCTCGGCCTCGACGCCCTTGAGCCGGGCCTCGCCGACGTTCTGCTTCCGGTAGACGCGGTCGCCGTCGAGCGTGGGGCTGCCGAGGTAGCTGGACTCCACGCGCTCGATGTTGTCGCTGAGCCGGGTGACGTAGAGCGCGAGCGTGCTCGCCACCGGGCCCATTCGCGCCTTGTGGCCGAGCTCCAGGGTGAGCGAGCTCTCGGGCGCGAGGTCGGGCGAGGGAACCTCGACCCCGAAGTCGAAAGGACCCAGGCTCCCGACGTCGCTGACGTTCGGGGCGCGGAATCCGGAGTTCACCGAGGCGACGAGGGCTTGGCCCGGCCCCGCCCGGAAGAGCACCGACGCGTTGCCCACCAGGGCCTTCGGCCGGACGTCGATCGGCCCCACCACGGGATCGTCGGCCTCGATCGCGAAGGAGTTGAACCTCGCTCCGAGGGTCAGCCCCACTCGGCCGACGTCGAGGGAGTGAAAGGTGAAGGCCGCGAGGCTCGTGGCCGTGGCGCCGTCCGGGTAGAGGCCGCGCCGCGGCGTCACGGCGCCCGTCTCGAGGTCGGCGGACGCGGCGGAGCTCGCCACGCGGTCGTGGTAGAGCTCGACGCCGGAGATCGCCTGCCAGGCCGGGCGCGGCTCGGAGCGCCCTTCGACGACGAAGCCCAGCGTCTCCACCTCGTCCCGCTCCCGGACCTCCAGGCGCTCGCCCAGGCGCTGCCGGAAGCGCCCCTCGACCGAGCGCTGGAGTGAGAGCGTCGCCTCGAGCCGGCGGAGCCACGCGTGGTCGAGGAACGTCTGCGAGCGAGCGTAGGCGAGCCGGCGGTCCTGCGGGTCGAAGCCGTAACGCAGGTAGCCCCGTTGCGCCACCTGGTCGTAGCGCGGCACGTCCGACTGGTGCAGATGCTGGTACGCCAGCGTCAGCAGCGTGCTGGAGGAGGGCCGCACGAGCGCCTTCACGTCGGCCGACCGCTCGTCGTACCCGGAGGGCGCCAGGGTGCCGAGGTCGCCGCCAGCAACGAGGTCGCCGAACCAGCGCGCGTCGGCGCCCGCGTGGAGCGCAAAGCGCGCTCCGGCGGCCTCAGCCTCTACGCGCACCGTCCGGTCCATGGCGTCGGTCATGCCGCGCAGCAGCACTCGCGCCGAGGCCTCGGTGCCACCTCCCACGAAGCCCGGCCCGCGGCTCAGCACGTTGACCACGCCCCCGATTGCGTCGCTGCCGTAGAGCGTCGAGCCTGAGCCACGCACGACCTCGACGCGCTCGATCGAGTGGGGGGCGACCGTGGCGAGGTACTGGTTGGGGCCGAAGCGGAAGGTGGAGTTGCTGAGGCGGATGCCGTCCACCATCAGCAGCACCTGGTTGCCGGTCAGGCCGCGCACGAAGGGTGACCCGCCGCCGTGGTTCGTCCTCTGCACGAAGACGCCCGTCGTTCCGACGAGGGCCTCGGGCGTCGAGCGCAGCGGCCGGCGAGCGAGATCGTCGCTCTCGAGCGAGGACACCGACTCGGGCACGTCGAAGGCCCGGTGCGCCATACCCCGTGCCGTCACGCTGACCGCCTCGTCGACGCGAACCAGCAGGGGCACGAGCGCGACGTCGACCGGCGTGGCGCCCGCGCACAGGTCGACTTCGACCTGCCGGTAGCCTGCGTGCGTGGCCCGAAGCCGGTACCGACCCGGCGGGACGCCGGTCAGCGCGAAGCGGCCCTCGCGCGTGCTGGTCCCCCGGTGCGGCGTCTGCGCGAGCTCGACGAGGACGCCGTCGAGGGGGCGGCCCGAGCCCGCCTCGCGCACCGTTCCCCGCACCTCGTCGGCCGACGCGGCGCCGGCCAGGAGCAGGACCGTGAGCACCGCGCCCGTTCCTGGGGCGATTCGAAGCACCACGACGTTCATGGCGCGGGGAGCCCGTCGACTTCCGCTCGCGTGGGGATCGACGCCTGCGCGCCGCAGCGTGTGACCGAGAGCGCCGCGGCCGCGTTGGCGAAGGCGATCGCCTCGGGCATCGCGTGGCCCTCGGCCAGCGCCACGGCGAGCGCGCCGCCAAAGGTGTCCCCTGCGGCGGTCGTGTCCACGGCATCGACCTTCCGGCCGGGGAAGTGGCGCCCGCCGCCGCCGTCGTCGAGGAAGGCGCCTTGCGCGCCGAGCTTGAGGATCACCGCGCGCGGACCGCGTGCGCGGAGCGTTCGCGCCACCTCGGGCGCTTCCGCCAACGAGACCGTCCCGCCGGGCCTCCCGAGCAGCGTCATGGCCTCGCTCTCGTTCGGAGTGAGGCAGGAGACGCTGGCCAGCAGCGGCAGAGACAGCTGCCGGGCCGGCGCGGGATCCAGCAGGATCGTGAGGCCGCGCTCCCGGCCGAGCGCGACCGCCTTCTCGATCGTCTCGAGCGGTGATTCGAGCTGCAGCAGCAGCAAGCCGCCGGCCGCGCCGCCGAGCGCGTGAGCCACGTCGCCCGGAGTCAGCAGGCCGTTGGCGCCCGGAGCCACCACGATCTGGTTCTGCCCAAGGGCCTCGACGCAGATGAGCGCGACCCCGGAGGGCGTCGCCTCGGTCGCGAGCACGGCCGTCGTGTCGACGCCCGCCGCGGCCAGGCTCTCGCGCAGCTCGCGGCCGAGGGCGTCGTCCCCGACCCGCCCGACCATCCTGACCCGGCCGCCCAGCTTCGCGGCGGCACACGCCTGGTTCGCGCCCTTGCCGCCCGGGATCGTCGCAAACCCGCCGCCGAGGACGGTTTCCCCGGGCCGCGGCAGCCTCTCCACCTGGACCACAAAGTCCATGTTGAGACTGCCGATCACCGTGATCGGTGCGCTCATCGTCCGCCACCCATGCACGGCGATGATACGTCTGCCGGGCGCGCCCTCCGCCGAGCGGCAGCCTGCCGCCTGCTATACTGCGCCACCCTCCAACCCCGTTCGAGCCTTGGCGCGTGACGTCTCGCAGAGAGGACCCCCGATGAGAGGCTGGTTGGCGTGCCAAACCGCGGCGACGCTCCTGGTCGTCGCTGTCGGCGAGGCAGCCGCGGCGATCACGATCGATCACTCCGCGTCACCTGCATCGTCGCCGCGCAGTATCCTCGCTTTGAGGCGCGCTTCGATCCCGCCGCAGAGCTGAGCCGCGCCCGTTTGCACTTCAGGCCGGCCGGCAGCCCGCACTGGTACTCGGTGAGCATGAAGCCGGAAGCCGGAGTGTTCGCGGGGGTCCTGCCGAAGCCGAAGAAGAGCCTGCGCCAGATCGAGTACTACATCGAGGCGACCGACACCGCCTTCGGCGCGAGCCGCACCTCCGAGTACAGGCCGGCCGTGGCCTCCGGCCCGGCCGCGTGCCAGGACAAGGTGATGGCCGGTGTGCTCGGCTCGGCCTCGGTGCTGATCGACGGCCCCGCCGGCGCGCCGCTCGTGCCTGTGGGCTTCGATCCCGCGGGGGTCGTATCCGCGACGTCGCCCGGCTCGGGGAGCGCGTCGGGAGGATCGACCGGAGCGGCCGGGACGGCCGCGACGGGGTCGGGCACCGCTGCCGCGCCGGGCGCCACAGCCGCGGTCGGGACCGGGGGTGGCGGGGGGATCGGCACGACCGGCCTCGTCATCGGGGGAGCGGTCGCCGCGGGAGCCGGGATCGCAATCGCCCTCGCCGGCGGCGGGGGCGACTCGAGCGGGGGAGCGGGCGGCAGTGGCAGCGGCGGAGGCGGCGCGTCGGGCGGAGGCGGCACGACCCCGCCCTGCACGCCCGGGCCCGTGACGGCCAGCCTGACGAACATCGTGACCGCGACGCGCTGCGGGCAGCGTTTCTCGAACGGTATCGCGGTGAGTAACGGGTCGTGCGCGGCGATCACGATCCAGTCGATCCAGCTCACCCAGAACGCCGCGCCCGGGCCGTTCTGCTCGGCCCTCGTCACGCAGACGAGCTACGTGCCGGCCGTCACAACGGTGGCCGCCGGTCAGACGGCCACGGTGCTCAACTTCCAGAGCAACAGCGGGCGGTCAGCCACAAGAACGTGTGCCGGATCCACGAGTACGGCGAGGACCGCGGCATGCGCTACATCTCGATGGCGTACGTGGACGGCGTCGACCTGAAGCAGGTGCTGCGCCAGCAGGGGCCGCTGCCGCCGGCGGCGACGCGCCGCGCTGACCTGCCCGCTTTTGGTCTAGCGCGATCCCGAGGCGTCCACCGGCAGCTCGAGGTGCGTCGCCTGCCCTGCTGCGTGGTGCACCCGGTGCCGCTGCGCGCGGTACGACTCGGGCGGCGCGGTCATGATCGACGGCACGAACGTCTGCGGGTTGCGGTCGTAGAGCGGGAACCAGCTGCTCTGCACCTGGACCATCAGCCGGTGCCCGGGCCGGAACGTGTGGTTCGCGTGCGGCAGCGGGATCTCGTACGCGAGCACGGCGCCGGGCGCGAGCGGCCGCGGCTCTTCCAGGCTCTCGCGGTATCGCCCGCGGAAGATATCGGCGCTCACCATCAGCTCGTAGCCAGACATCTCCGGGCTCTCCGGCGCGTCGTCGGGGAAGACGTCGACCAGCTTGACCACCCAGTCCGCGTCGCTGCCCGTGGTCTCGGCGAAGAGGCGGGCCTTCACGGGACCGCGGATCGTCAGGGCTTCGGTGAGGGGCTCGCTCAGCCAGGTGAGCACGTCGGGACGGCCGTCCACGAAGCGCTGGTCTTCGACGAGCCAGCGCCGCCAGGCGCCGATCACCTCCGGGTTGGAATAGTCGAAGCCCCACTGCGGGCGTGGCGCGTAGGGGACGGGCTTCTGCGGGTCCGAGACGTACTCGCTCGCGCTCGGCGCCGTCGCAGGCGCCTCGAACGAGAGGCGTCCCCCCGCCTGCACGTAGAGCCGCCGCGTCTCGACGACGGGCGGCCAGCGATCGAAGCGGCGCCAGCGGTTCGTACCGGTCTCGAAGACGGTGGCGGGCGGCGGCGCGGCGACGCTCTCGCCCTTCAGGAACTTCCGCAGGAAGGGCGCGAGCACGTCCTCGCGGAACCGCTTCGCGGTGTCCTCGTCGAACCGGAGCGCGCCGAGCCGGCTGCCGTCCGCGAAGTGCTGGCCGTGGTACCAGGGCCCGGCCGCGAAGAAGTTCCGGTCGTTGCCCCGGTCGTGCGCCTCGAGCGCCGCGTACACCGCGGGCGCGCCGTAGATGTCCTCCTGGTCCCAGAAGCCGTGGACGTGCAGCGTCGGCACCATCCGCGCCGGCGCGTCGAACCAGCGATCGGCCGCGCAGTCCTTCCAGTAGGGGCCGTAGCTCGGCGACTCCATGAGCCGCTTCCACATCTCGTGGCGGTCGTCGAGACGCCGCCCGAGGCTCGCGACGGCCCCCTGCTGGAGCATCCAGGCGTACAGGTCGCGCGTCTCGTAGGGATAAGAGACGGACGCCCTCTTGCGCGTCTGCATCGAGTAGATGAAGTCGAACGCGTAGGCCGGGCGGAAGGCGCCCCAGTGAAACCAGTCGTCGGCTTTCCACACGTCGACCACGGGGTTGAACGGCACGGCGGCGGCGAGCGCGGGATGGGGCTCGCGCAGCGCCGCGAGCGTCAGCCAGCCGGGATAGGACGTGCCCCAGACGCCGACCTTGCCGCTGTTCGGCGTCACGTTCTTGACGAGCCAGTCGATCGTGTCCCAGGCGTCCGTCGTCTCGTCCGTGTCCGTGCGGTTGAAGGCGCCCCGCGGCACGCGGTACATCGCGTAGACGCCTTCCGATTTGAAGCGACCCCGCAGGTCCTGCGCCACGAAGATGTAGCCGCCGTCTGCGTGGCGCGTCCCGCGCGCCACCTCTAGCCGCAGCGTCGGCCGGCCGCCGAGCGCGCGCGTCGCATCGTAGGGAGTGCGCTCCAGCAGGATCGGCAGCGGCCCATCCGCCTGCCTGGGCGTGAGGATCAACGTGTAGAGCTTGACGCCGTCGCGCATCGGCACCATCGCCTCGCGCACGCTGAAGTCGTCACCCGGGTACGCCTCGCGCAGGGGCGGATCCTGTGCGGCGGCTCCGGCCGCGAGCGACGCCAGTACGAGCATGAGGGCTGTGGCCGTCCGTCGCATGGATGGTCTCCTTCGGGGGCGAGGTGCCGAGTCTAGCGCACGTGGTGGCCCCGCCGCGGCCGTGGGCAAGCGGCCGACGCCCTGTGGGGTCGCCCGAGACGGGTGGAGCGCGGCTGCAATCAAACGATCTGACAGTTGAGCTATTCAACATATAGCAGTTGTGCTACCATTGATCGACCATGCCCCGCCCGGATCCGCGTTGGCTGCTGCTGATCCATCAGATCCCGCCCCAGCCGAGCTACCTGCGCGCGAAGATCGGCCGGCGCCTCGCGGGCCTCGGGGCGGTGCCCGTCAAGAGCTCGGTTTACGTCCTGCCGCGCAGCGAGCAGGCCCTCGAGGACCTCCAGTGGGTGCGCCGCGAGATCGTCGCGGGTCGCGGGGACGCCTCGGTCCTGGAGGCGCGCTTCGTCGAGGGGCTCGAGGACCCGGCGCTGGAGGCGCTCTTTACCTCCGCGCGCGAGGCGGACTACGCCGTGCTTTCCCGCGACGCGAAGCGCCTGCAGGCGGCGGTCGCGCGGCTCGGCAAGCGTCCGAGCCAGGCCCGGCAGAAGGCCGCCGCAGCGCTCGCACGCTTGCGCAAGCGCCTGGAGGAGGTCGTCGCGATCGATTTCTTCGAGGCCTCCGGCCGCGAGCCGGTGGAAGGGTTGGCGGCTGCCATCGAGGCCGCCTTGCGTCCCCCGGACGAGCCGCGGGACACGCCGGCGCCCCCAGCGGAGTTCCGTGGCCGGACCTGGGTCACCCGCAGCGGCGTCCGGGTGGACCGAATCGCGAGCGCCTGGCTGATCCGCCGCTTCATCGACCCGGAGGCGCGCCTCAAGCTCGTGGACGGACACGATTACACGCCCGAGCCGGGAGAGCTGCGCTTCGACATGTTCGAGGGCGAGTACACCCACGAAGGCGACTCGTGCACGTTCGAGGTGCTGCTCAGCCGGTTCGGGCTGCGGGAAGCCCCGCTGCGGCTGCTCGCGGAGATCGTCCACGACGTCGACCTCAAGGACCACCGCTACGCCCGGCCGGAGACCCCGGGTCTGGAGCGCCTCCTGACGGGGATAGCACTCGTCCACGCTGACGACGAGGCGCGGCTGCGCCACGGCGCCGCCGCGCTCGAATCGGTCTACGAGTCCTTCAGGCGCCGGGCGGGAACGAGATGAGCGAAACGCTGATCCTGACCCGTCGCGACGTGCAGGAGCTGCTCGGCCTCGACGAGTGCATCGCCGCCGTCGAGTCCGCGTTCCGCCTGCACGCCGAAGGCAAGAGCCTCGCGCCGGGCGTGCTCGCCGTTCGGGCGCGCGACGGCGGATTCCACATCAAGGCCGCCGGGCTCGAGCTGGGCCGGCACTACTTCGCCGCCAAGACGAACGCCAACTTCTTCTCTAACCCGAGCCGCCACGGACTGCCCGCGATCCAGGGTGTCGTGGTCCTGTGCGACGCGGACGACGGGCGACCGCTGGCAGTGATGGACTCGATCGAGGTCACGATCCGCCGCACCGCCGCGGCGACGGCGGTGGCCGCGAAGTGGCTGGCGCGCAAGGACTCGGCCACGGCCACGGTCTGCGGCTGCGGCAGCCAGGGGCGTGAGCAGCTGCGGGCGCTCTCGCGCGTGCTCCCGCTCGCCCGCGCGCACGCCTACGACGCCGACGAGGCCGTTGCCCGAAGCTACGCACGCGAGCTGTCGGACGAGCTGGGGATCGAGATCACGCCCGCGCGCGACCTCGCCGCCGCGCTCGGCGACAGCGACGTGTGCGTGACCTGCACGCCCTCGCGCGGCGCGTTCCTGATGCGCGAGCACGTGCGGCCGGGCACGTTCGTGGCGGCCGTGGGGGCGGACAGCCCGGACAAGCAGGAGCTCGAGCCTCGGCTCCTGGCGCACGCCGTGCTCGTGGTGGACGTGCTGGAGCAGTGCGCGTCGATCGGCGAGCTGCACCACGCGCTCGAGGCAGGCGTGCTGACGCGCGCCGCGGTGCACAGCGAGCTCGCCGAGGTCCTGACCGGCAGGCGGCCGGGGCGTCAGTCCGATCAGGAGATCACGATCTTCGATTCGACCGGGACGGCGCTCCAGGACGTCGCGGCGGCGGCTCTCGTCTACGAGAAGGCTGTCGCCAAGGGCAAGGGCGTGCGCTTGTCACTGGGGGAGTGACGGATGGACGGCAACCTAGGCTGCCTCGTGGCGCTCGTCACGCGCCACGCCCTCGCCGGTCGGCGGCCGGCCTTGCTCGCGACGCTTGGCATCTGCATGGACTGCCTGGTTCATGCCGTCGCCTCGGCGTGCAGGCGATTCGCGGGGCCGTCCAGTCGGCGACCGATTCCGAGATGGCGGTGGCGGCTCCAACTCCAGTCGGGCGAGTCTTCCTCGAGGGCCTGCTCACGAACCTGCTGAACCCCAAGGTCGCTCTCTTCTATCTCACGTTCCTGCCGCAGCTCGTGCGTTCGCCAGTCGCTGAGCCCGTGAGCACCGACGGCCTGCCGGTGTGCACGCTGCGCGACCTCGCGGCCTACTTCCTCCGCCTGGGCGCCACAGGCTTCGGCGGCCCGATCGCCCTCGTCGGCCTGATGCAGCGCGATCTCGTCGAGAGCCGACGCTGGTTCAGTGCGCCGGAGTACCGCGAAGGCCTGGCGCTCGCGCAGCTCGCGCCCGGGCCCCTCGCCGCACAGCTCGCCATGTACCTGGGCTGGGCGCGGGCCGGGGCCACGGGCGCCGCGGTCGTCGGTTTCGCTTTCGTCCTGCCGTCATTCCTGATGGTCGTGGTCCTCGCAGTGGCGTACCTCCGGTTTGGCGGCCTCGGCTTCATTCAGGGAGCCTTCTACGGCCTCGGGGCCGCCGTCATCGCGCTGATTGCCCGCAGCGCACTGAAGCTCACGCGCCTCACCCTCGGACGCGACAAGCTCCACTGGGGCCTGTTCGCCGGCGCGGCGCTGGTCACCGCCTGGACCGAATCCGAGATGGCGTGGGTGATGGTGGGCGCCGGCCTTCTGGCTGTCGTCGCCCGCAAGAGCCGGCTCGCCTCGCGCGCTGGCACCGCGCTCGGCCTCGCCGTTCTGCCTCCGGTGCTGATGAGTGGTCTCGCGGGGCCGGCGCCGGGCGACACCCTGCTGCGGATCGCCTGGTACTTCGGCGAGGCAGGCGCCTTCGTATTCGGCAGCGGGCTCGCGATCGTCCCGTTCCTGCACGGCGGCGTGGTGCAGCAGTTCGCCTGGCTCGACGAGCGCCAATTCCTCGACGCCGTGGCCGTCGCGATGATCACGCCGGGCCCGGTGGTGATCACCGTAGGCTTCATCGGCTACCTCGTGGCGGGGCCGGCCGGGGCCGCGGTCGCCGCGCTTGCGACCTTCGTGCCGTGCTACCTCTTCACCGTGATCCCCGCCCCGCACTTCCGCCGCTGGCAGCAGAACGCCGCCGTCGTCGCGTTCGTCGGCGGCGTGACGGCGGCCGCGACTGGCGCCATCGCCGGAGCCGTGCTGGTGCTCGGCCGCCGTGCGGTCGTCGACGCCGCGACGACCGTGATCGTCGTGTCGGCGCTCGTCGCCTCCTGGAAGCTCCCGCGCATCCCCGAGCCGGTGTGGCTTGTCGTCGCCGGCATCGTGGGCGTGCTGCTGCGCCGGATCGGCTGAGCGCTACGCGCTCGCTCCCGACCGGGCGAGTCGATCTATGATGTCGGCGAGATATCCCATGACCCTGCACCCCGTCCTCATCGCCGGTCGCTGGCGCCCGGCGCAATCCACCGGCACGTTTGCTGCCGAGAACCCGGCCCTCGGCGAGAAGCTGCCGGACGAGTATCCGACGAGTGCCTGGGCCGACTGTGATGCCGCGCTGACTGCAGCCACCGAGGCGGCGGCCCTGCTGCGCACGATGCCGCCCGAGACGCTGGCGCTCTTCTTCGACGCCTTCGCCGCGCGCATCGAGGGGCGCAAGACCGAGCTCGTGGAGATGGCGCACGCCGAGACCGGCCTGCCCCAGAAGCCGCGGCTCGCCGACGTCGAGCTGCCGCGTACGACCGGGCAGCTGCGGCAGGGTGCAGCCGCCGTGCGCGAGGGCTCCTGGGCGCTCCCGACCCTCGACACCAAGCTCAATATCCGCTCGCTCTTCGCGCCGATCGGTCCGGTGTGGGTGTTCGGTCCCAACAACTTCCCGTTCGCCTTCAACAGCGCCGCCGGCGGCGACTTCGTGGCGGCGCTGGCGGCCGGGAATCCCGTGATCGCGAAGGCCAACAGCTCGCATCCGGGCACCACGCGTCTCCTGGCCGAGGAAGCCTTCGCCGCGGTCGGCGAGGTTGGCCTGCCGCCCGCGACCGTCCAGCTCATCTATCGCACCAGCCACGAGGACGGCGAGCGGCTCGTCGCCGACCCCCGCACCGGCGCCACCGGCTACACCGGCAGCCGTTCCGCAGGCCTGAAGCTCAAGGCCGCCGCCGACGCCGGCGGCAAGCCCATCTACCTCGAGCTCTCGGCCGTGAACCCGGTGGTGATGCTGCCGGGGGCGCTCGCCGAGCGCGGCCCGGCCCTCGTGGAGGAGTTCGTCGGCAGCAGCCTGATGGGCACCGGCCAGTTCTGCACGAACCCGAGCCTCGTCCTGCTCCTCACCGGTGAAGCGACGGAGACATTCGTCGCCGGCGTGAAGGCGCGCTTCGAGGCTGCAGCGCCGACGCCGCTGCTCTCGTCCGGCGTCGCGCGCGCGCTCCGCGCGAGCGTCGACACGCTCCAGGCAGCGGGCGCGCGGCTCGTCACGGGCGGGAGCCCCGTGGCGACCGCGGGCTACCGGTTCTGCAACACCCTGCTGCGCGTGTCGGGGGACGAGTTCCTCAAGGCGCCCGAGAGACTGCAGACCGAGGCCTTCGGCAACGCGGCGCTCTTCGTCGTCGCGCGCGACGGCGGACAGCTGGCCGCCGTGATCCAGCACCTCGAAGGCAGCCTGACCGGCGGCCTCTACTCGGACACGCGCGGCGCGGACGACGCGCTCTACGACCGGCTCGAGCCGCTGCTGCGGCCCCGGGTCGGCCGCCTGCTCAATGACAAGATGCCCACCGGCGTCGCCGTCAGCCCCGCGATGAACCACGGCGGACCGTATCCCTCGACGGGCCATCCCGGGTTCAC
>Ga0214473_10008480_pt1 | contig 12150 bp, 13 predicted proteins | sample RVTome_7_FD_203509 | JGI IMG/M metagenome (GOLD analysis project Ga0214473, IMG submission 203509) | Soil microbial communities from uranium-contaminated site in the Upper Colorado River Basin, Wyoming, United States - RVT98D197 | ecosystem: Environmental > Terrestrial > Soil > Contaminated >... | reverse complement strand
GGACCAGCTGGGAATCAACCACAAGGATTATGCACGCACCGTGATGGTGGGCAATCACCTTGCCCGCGATATCAAAGGCGCCAACAACCTGGGAATGATCAGCGTGTGGATGGATTGGGCTGCCCGCCGTCCGAAAATACCCGCTGACGCAACAGAAGTCCCGCAATATACAATTAAAGAACCGCTCGATTTGCTCGATCTGCTGCGCGTGTTGGAAAGCCCACCCGGAAGTTAATGGCAGTTCTGGGATCGGATGATCGTCCGCATGATTTCTGTGCAGGAAATTGGACCAACATCCAGTTATGCCTTGAAATTAAGATCCATGGTTTTGTGTATGCATCTAAATAAACCAAATTGGCGCTTATTTCATACACAAAGCCGTTGATGACCAACTGAGGATGGGGAAGTTGAATTTCCAAGCCTGCCTCGCTTATAAAAATGGAAGCAAAGGAATCGTCACGATGAACATGCCTATAAGAGTGCCGAAGAACTTTCAAATTATCGCTCATCGCGGGGCATCAGGTTATGCACCTGAAAACACATTGTCTGCATTCCGACTGGCAGAAAAAATGGGCATACGAGATATCGAATTAGATGTACAAATGACAAAAGATCAGCAGCTGGTGATCGTTCACGATTCATCTCTAGATCGTTACGGGCATCCTGGAGTGCGAGTGTCAGATTTATCTTTGAAAGAGGCGACTGCACTGGATATGGGATCGTGGTACTCTCCTTTTTTGTTTGGGGAGGAGCGTCTCATCTCATTGGACAGATTGTTTTCGGAATTTGGATCCCGGATGAGGTATGTAGTCGAAATAAAAGAAAACACGCCGGCAATTTGCAGGGAACTTCACAATCGTATCGAGCAACATGGTCTACAAAAAAACGTCACTATCACATCCTTCTTCTATAATATTCTATGTGAAATGAAAAGCATCAACAATGAATTACCCTTGGGGTGGTTATTAAAAGTGGGCGAATTTACACAATTCAATATCCAAAAAACGCTTGAATCTGGGTTTCAACAAATCTGTCCAAATGCAATTGATGCAGAGGTTGACTTAATTGCGGAAGCCCACAAGAAAAGACTGCTTGTGCGCGCCCATGGAGTGAAAACGAGGGAGGATATCTATAGATTAATTAATTACAAATGTGATGGGATGACCATCAATTGGCCGGACTGGGTCATTCAAGGTGATTAGAAATATTTACTCTTGAAAATAAATGGATCGGGTTGCGCGCCATCGGTAAGAGCCCCGCCAAGCAACCATTAGTCCCGCGAAATACATTTATCGGACCACTCGGTCTTCTCGATCTACACCCGGTGCTGGAAACCCTGTCCGGTGGATCGGAGTGGCGGGGCAGTTATGTGACCGTCGTCGTAACAGCATCGCAGTAAATCCCAAAATGGGTGATGATATCGCGCACACCATCCATGTAGGATTTTGAGGATATATACTGCACAACTGATTTTACGGCTTCGTTAGCATTGGCTGGCGCAGCGCTGTACCCCACCAATGACAGGAAGGGCACGTCGATGTCCGAATCGCCCACGCCGAGCATGGAAGCGAGATCAATGTGGGTCTGACTGGCTAAAAATTGGATGCCACTGCCCTTATCCACTCCCAATGGGAGTATATTCAAACAAGATGGGGAGGAGAGCAAATGGACAGCCTCGCCAAGTGATCCGAGGGCCTGATCAACTGCGTCCGGAAGGATGTCAGTATTCGCCGGATCGGAGGCAAATAGAGTCAGGGTGTATTCCTTCCCGGGTTGAAAAAATGCAAAACCGGTCTCAACCAGCTCCGCCTGTAATTTTTGCCTGACCGCTAAAATGGACGAGCCACTGTCCATTACCGGGTTCGGTAAAAATGAGTAGCTGTGAGGAATATATAATCCAGCGCCGTTTTCGTATACAGCCGGTAAAAATCCATCGATTGCCTGGGTCATTAATTCCACATAGGGAGCTGCCCGACCGGAGCACAAGGTAACTCCGGGATGGCGGGGATTCTCCCGCGCTACTTGATTGAATCCAGCCAGGCATTTTAATAGCTCATAATCCAGCGCTTTGGTCTCACCGGTAGTAAGAACGCCATCGATATCAAAAACCAGTAGTTTGATGGGGCTGGACTCATGCATGGGAAGATGGACTGGAGCGCTTATGGTTGAATTATATCATCGGGGTTGCCGGGAGCCTGGATTGAGAGATCAGTTTGGAAAATTTCTGATATAGTTACTTAAGTGAATGAACCGCAAAACGAAGTAAAAACTTACTGAGGCATAGATGAAACCTACCCTTCCGATGAAAATCGCGATCCAGGAGGATATGCTCCCGGGGCCGACCCTCGTAGACCGTTTCCATCAGGCGGCTGACCTCGGGATTCAGGGGATCGAATTCTGGAGTGATACCCTGCCAGATCAGGTTAATGAGATTGAAAGACTGATTGGCACAGGTGGCGTGGAGGCTGCAGCGGTTAACAATGGGCAGCGCTCACGGTTTCTCGACCCGCGCCCCGACGAGCGGGAAAGAGCCCTGGATGAGTTAAAAGAAGCCATGACCCTGGCAGGACGGATAGGTGCGAATGGGGTGGTCTTCGTACCGCACTTTTCTGCCCCTTTGTTGCCCGATTTATCGCCGTGGATGGATGCAGTCGCGTTGGAACGGAGCTTGCTCGCCTCACAACTCGTTGGATTAGCTGAACATGCTCAAATAGCTGGGGTTAAGCTGTGGGTTGAACCAGTAAACCGATATGAAACCCATTTGCTCAACCGTTTGGCAGAGGCTGCATCCCTGGTTGCGCCTTTGGCGCACCCCAACCTGGGAATCGTGGCAGACCTTTTTCACATGGCTCTGGAGGAAGTGGATATTCCGGCTGCCATTTTGGAAAATTCACACTTGATCGGTCATGTACACCTGGCTGATAGCAATCGACGATTGCCTGGACTTGGCATGACAAATTTTAAGCAGGTTTTTGAATCCCTCTCTAAAATTAATTATTCCGGCTGGCTGGCGTTGGAATGTGATGAACCCGGCAACAACCTGGTACACGGAGCCTGGAACCTGGACCACTTGCATGAATGTCTCTCGGTGATCCGTCAGGCTTTTTGATAACCTGTCACCTTCCACAGATTTTTTCCTTTCACTTTTTCTCGTTCCATTGCTTCATGGCGTAACGTACAGGGGACACTCCGCGCCTGCCGCTAGCCTCTGGTTAGAATCCGCGGCATCCACCTGCCAACCGACCGCCGGTAAGCTTCATACTCCTCCCCGAAAAGCACCTGCAGCCTGGGCTCCTCATTCAATACCACGAATAAATGCACAGCAATCCACACCCCCAGTGTGTATATCAGCAACCACCCGTCGGTAAAAACACCCGTCCAACCTAATATAATCAGGATCACTCCCAGGTACATCGGGTTGCGCGTATAACGGTACTGTCCCCGCACGACCAAATTCTTGGGTGCATCCAGAGGCAGGGGAGTGCCTCTGCCTGTAGTCGCAAAATCCCACACCGTCCAGGAATAAATGACCGCACCCATTATGAGTAGGAGGAGGCCAACCACCAGCCCGGCTGGGTTCGAGGAAATTCCCCTGCCACGCGTGATGAGTAACGGCAAATAGACTGCCACCGTGCCAGGCACCAGAATCGTGAAAAGCAGGTTTTTCAAGAACAACATCACTACGCCGGCTCAGTCTTCCTCCAGCTATTGTAATGGACCAGCTCCTTCAAATCCTTGCGGGTGCGCATGGATAACCTTTCCCTGGCAGCCTCATCGTAGGTGGCTTCGAGGGGATAGGCAATGGGGGTTGCCACCACCGCCCTCACATCTTCCGGGAGGTGCAGGATCTTCTTCACCTGCGCTTCCTCGAAGGCAGTCATCAGGTGGGTTACCAGACCCAAAGAGTTGGCTGCCAGCAACATGTTACCGACTGCCAGGGCTGAATCGAATAAGTAATACTCCTTGCCATCCCTCACCACATCATCCATCGCCCGGGTGCAGACGACGAGAATCACGGGTGCAACTTCGATCACCTGGTTGGATTCCGAAAATGCCTGAGTGAGCTCTTCCACTGTGTCCCTGTCTTGCACAACAATGAAGCGCCAGGGTTGGTTATTACGCGCCGATGCCGCCAGCCTGCCTGCTTCCAGGATGGCGTCGATCTTCTCCACTTCAATCGCCCGCCCCGAGATATGCGCCTTGAGGCTACACCGTTTGCGGATGGTGTCTAAAGTGTCCATGATGTCTCCTTGATTGTCCAATTGTGGTTGGTATAAGTATACCCTGGAGAATGATCAGTTTTATTGACGGAGGCGTTTTCAGGGAGAAATCCACAAAAATCAGGGGATGTCCGTATGGGGATATTGGGCTGATGCTTATGTCTTATATCGGCATCGCCAAAGAATGTGGAAAGCTTTGGTTTCACGGTGACAGTTCGATTTGTTTAAATTATAATCAGCTGGCAAGTTTCCGGTCAGGATCAAAGGTAAACTAAGAAACAGGAAAACGGTATGCTGGGAAACTCAAAAGAACTCATTTTCGCCTTTCTGGCTTGCATCTTTAGCGCTGCAACCTATGGTGCCATGCTCATTTTCACCCGGCAAATCCCTGCCGCCAGCGAATTTTACGGTCACACTATCGGAATTCTAGGCTTTCTGCTCATGCTTGCCACCGAAACGCTCTACTCCCTGCGCAAGCACAGCCGCTCGGCACGCTGGGGGCGGATGGCTAATTGGCTGCAATTCCACATCTTCACCGGTATTGTTGGCCCCTTCATGGTCCTGCTGCATACCTCCTGGAAGTTCAGCGGGCTGGCGGGCGTTACCGCCTTGCTGACAGGTGTCATTGTTCTCAGTGGCTTCATCGGGCGATATATCTACACCCGCATCCCACGAACTGCCGATGGGATTGAAGACCCCGGTGTCGTCGGCGAGATGCAGGCGGCGGCGCTCGCCAATGCCCGCCGTCTGATGTCGCTCTGGCACACAGTCCACATCCCAATCGGCATGGCACTCTTCACCGCCGCCTTCGTTCACATCCTCGGAGCACTTTACTACGCCACCTTGCTGAAATGAACACAAAGCGTATCGGTTGCCTATCCCCACTCGCACTGATCAGCGCGTTCATCACGCTGGTCCTTCTGATTGCCTCTGAAATCATCTCAGGAAATTCCATGTTCAACCCAGGTCCGCTCAATGCCAAGGCTGGCACGCCGCTTGGGGAAGTGACATCCCACGCCGAAATCGGCAAAGATTGCGGTCAATGCCACCCAGCTTTCTGGTCTGCCCAAAGCATGTCAGACCTGTGCCTGGATTGCCATGTTAAAATTCAGGGGGAAATTGGGGATACGACCAGCCTGCATGGGCTGCTAATTCAAGGCAATTCATTGACCTGCCAATCTTGCCACACGGAACATCACGGAGTGGATGCCGCGCTGACTGTGATGGATAGCGCCAGCTTTCCCCATGAAAAGACCGGTTTCGACCTGTCCGGACATCAGACTCGTTCTGACGGGATTCCTTTCGCCTGTAGCGATTGCCACACCCAGGGCTTTTCCACATTCGATCAACAAAGCTGCGTCGACTGTCACCGCCCACTCGATCAAGTTTATATCGATGCGCACGTGCTTGATTTTGGAGAAGTTTGCTTAACCTGTCACGACGGTGTCGACCGTTACGCTGACTTCGACCACAGCCTGGTGACATTCGCATTAACGGGAGCACACCTGCAGGTTGGTTGCTCCGAGTGTCATCTCAATGCCCGCACCATCCCCGATTTACAGAACACACTCGTCGACTGTGAAGCCTGTCATCTACTCGATGACGCTCATGCGGGTAAATTTGGCGAACAGTGTGGAGTGTGCCACAGCTCGGATGGCTGGAAACCAGCCATATTTGACCACAACCGGGCAGATTTCCGACTTGAAGGCAAACACATTGAAGTGCCCTGTGAAAATTGCCACACCGACGGTTTCATAAGCACACCTAAAGATTGTTATTCCTGCCACAAACAAGACGACAAGCACAACGGGGTGTACGGCACTGCCTGCGAAAGCTGTCACAATCCTTCAGCTTGGGTAGATGCCACCTTCGACCACAGCCTTTCAACCTTCCCGCTGGATGGAGCGCATGTGAACGTCGAGTGCGCTGAATGCCATATCGGTGGGGTTTTCAAGGGTACACCGCTCGAGTGCGCAGCCTGTCATGCTGAGCCGGATTTCCACCTAGGCATGTTCACTGGACAAGCTTGCTCCACCTGCCATACCACAGCGGTCTGGTCTCCAGCCCTGTATGATGGACCGCATACTTTCCCAATCAACCACGGTGAGGAAATCAACACCTGTGCCGATTGCCACCAACCCAACCTGACCCAATGGATCTGTTATCCGTGCCACGAGCGTGCTGAAGTAGATCGCAAGCACATCGAAGAGGGCATTTCCAACTTTAGTGACTGCCTGCGCTGTCACCCCACCGGTCTAAAAGAAGAATCAGGTGAAGGTGGTGACGATTAGGTACGGGATGCGAGAATCGTCGAGTTCTTGAGGACGAGATCTATTGGCAGGAAAACCTTGCGTGCTCTACCCGGCTGCTTCGTACGCCCGGCTCACCCAGCTCAGCACGGTATCATCGACTTGAGTCGCATCGGCGAGGCGCACCACGTAATTGCACATGCTCCCGGCAGGCTGTACGATCAGGCGTTTATCAGCCTCCATGTTCTTCAAATTAATGCCGAGCTCAAAGCGAGTGTTGGTGGCAGGTCCGAGCATGGCAAATTGACGCTTGCGGCGCAAGGACACGTAACCCTTTTTGGGTACAATCTCGAACTCGCCAAATTGCGCGATGGCGCTCATCAACTTCTCGTGGATGGGTCGCAGGCTGGCTTTCGGACCGGTGTAGATTTCATCCAATACCTGATCGGTGGTAAGGCCTTTCTCCTGGGCAGCGGTCTGTCCATCGGTTTTAAGTGCTAAATGTACCAGGCTATTTGAGTCACCGTACCCCAACCCCAACTTCTCCATCAACATCCTACGGATCTCGCCATGTTTGGTCAATCCGCTGGATAGGATCAATTTGGTTAATTCTTCCATCGATTTACCGGTTTTTTTCTGGATGTTGGCTAACTGAGTTGCATACGCTCGTTCAATACTGCTCATTTTCCCCTTTCCTCTGAATATTCACATAAATTGATTTTACATATCGAGGCGATAACCCCGATTTGTAAATGGCATTAACCTTACCATATGAATCCTCAGAGAGATAATCATGGTGATTAGACTTTTATTAATATTCTTGGCTATCTACATGCTCTTGCTTACGGTCCAGCGCTGAATAGTATTTTTACCCCCAAAAACCCTGTCTCCGGAGCACCTAACGGTATTGTGATTTTGCATCCCGCATGAATCGATTTTGGATAGAGGCGGTAGGAGGTGTCTTATAACACGCGCAAAGGTCTTGATGGGGTATTCTTTTTTGGACTTTGCGAGCACCGTTCCTGGGAAAGATCTAACAACAAATTACTTTTATACCAACGCTTTCAATAATAGCTCAAAGGTAAGATTTCCCGCCAGCTCAAAGGACATCTCTTTGAGGATGGTCCCTAACATTGGCCAATATTGCTTCTTGACCTTAGCCATTAGATTTTTCTCGGGTTCGTCCAGGGTTATTCGCCCAGACTGTAACCATTCGGTAAATCATAACGGGTAGCCTCATTTACCGGAGCTCCTACTCCGCCACAAACCCTCCCGCCTGCGCTCGCTGCATAACTTCCTGGATCACCTGCACCAGCTGCCTGGCTGAGGCTGCATCCAACTCCACTGCCAGGCGTGCTCCAGGTGTGCCTGCCTGGCTGGTGAAGTCGAGGTTGAGAGTATATTCCAGGGGCATATTAAAGGGATGGTCAAAGCTCACGCACACCAGGTCAACCCTGGTCCAGTCTGAGCCTGCCTTGCCACTACCCGAAATGTTCAGCTGTTGGGAGATCATAGTGCACATCTTAAGCTCCTTTCAAGGTGCGGTCCAGAAAAGCGAACACCTTTTGCCAGCCGTCAACCGCCTGCTCCTGGCGAAAGTTTGGGCGGTTATGGTAAAAGAAACCATGCCCAGCGCCATCGTAACGATGGAATTCATAATCCTTGCCATGCCGTTTGAGGGTTTCTTCCAGCTGGTCCACCTGCTCAGGGGTGGGGCTGTGGTCATCGTTCCCAAAGATACCGAGAAGCGGGCAGGCAAGGTCGGCGGTGTAATCCAGCGGTGCAACCGGTTGTTTTGGGGTGAGCTCTTCCGGGGTCATCACGACGCGCCCACCCCAGCAGTCCACAATGGAAGCGAACCCTGGTATGCGGCAGGCGGATAAGTAAGCATGCCTGCCACCTGAACAGGTGCCAAACACGCCTACCTTACCGCTAACGTAGGGAAGTGCCAGTAACATGGCGAGGGCGGCACCTACATCCCCCAGCACCTGTTCATCGGATACACCTCCGGCCCCCCGCACTTTAGCGGCTACATCCTCAGGCGTGCCATGTCCATCCCGGAAATACAAGTTCGGGCACAGGGTAATGTATCCGTGAGCAGCGAACTTGCGCGTCGTCTCGCGGTACCATTCGTCCCAGCCTGGCATGTGGTGGATCAGCACCATCCCTGGGAACGGACCCGTCCCCAGCGGCCGGGCGAAATACGCATTAATCAGGTCGGCATGGTAAGCCGGCAGGATCACCGTCTCAGCCAGCATACCTTCATATTGATCAGTTGTGTACATGGAACACTCCTCGAAGAGAGATATTATTCGTTTGGGTGTTATACCACAATGGGTCCAAAATTGTAGAATAAAACCAACCCACGTCTATCCCACCAGCATCAGATAGACCGACCATCCCACCATATACACAATCACTCCTATGAGAATGGCTGGTATGTGCAATGTATATTTTCGTTTTCTCATCCATAAGCCGGCGATGAGTGCAGACGGTGTGAGCACGACTGCCGCTCCTGGAATTATGTAATCTCGATAGTTTCTCACCCCCGCCAGCAGATTCACCAGGACGGCTTGTCTTGCTTGCCCGACATACGGTTGCGGTGCCAACCACAACCCGGGGTTTTTAACCAGGCGTAGGAAGCTGTCAATCTGCCAGTGCAGGCCAAGCGGCTCTCCCCGCAGATATTTCCCGAACTCCAACCACCCATTGATGGCTTGTTCCACCGCAAATACCAATACAGACTGGTGTACGATCAGCACCAGCGCCAGAATAGCCACGCATACCCGTCCAAGAGGTTTTATGGAAAAACCTCCAGTCAGGCAAACGAAACCAGCAGCTACCAAGGGAAGCAGCTCGATAAAATACCTGGCGCCAAATCCGCCACCACTGTACCAGTCGGTACGATAACCAATCAGGACAATCTGGCTGATCAGGCAGATGAATGTGCTGAGGCGTATCCCCAGGTTGGAAATACGAAAGATACCGAGCATGCCGATTAACACAAATGGGCACCAGAACAATAAGCCGCGGTTGGTATCAATAAATATCTTCAGCAAATTGAGGGGGAGAATACTTGCCACGAAGGTGGTCGAAGCCTGGGGAATGACCAGGAAATTAGCATATAAACGCTGCCAGAGGACCAATTGCGGAGAGATGATCAGTCCAAAACAAGCCACTGCCACGAATATTTGACCGACCAGATAGCGTACTTCTATGGTTTCCTTCACCCGAATTGCTTTAATCATTTGGCTGCTAAAAAAAGTGATCGGGAAAATGATAAACAGGATCCCTGACCAGCGTACCAGGAAGTTTAACCCCAGGAGCACCCCCAAGATCAATCCACTCCACTTCCGGCTGGTCTGATGCTCCATCAGCAATATAAAGTAAAGGAACAACAATGCGGCGACTAAAAAACCAGTCGAGTGTGCCATGAGCGGCTGGCGAAATATATAATAAAAAAGTGGAGTGGCAGCCAAGCTGAGCAAGACCGTGAGGATGGAAATATCCTTGCTCCCATAATGGCGGCAAATTTTGTAAAGCACGAACAAACCTGCCAGCCCGTACATGGCAGAACCAAAGGAAACCAGGGCGATATAGGGCGACGAGAAACCAGTTGCCTTGGCAGGGTTGATAATCGAAACAAAAAGATGCGCCAAGAGGAAAAAAGGCGACCATAATATGCTCGGTCCAATCGGCCAGGAGCTGCCTTGCAACCCTGTTACTGTGACTTTGGTGACAATTCCAAGAGTTTGCGTTTCATTCCGAAAATCCAGGTCATTCTCGATGATTGGGGAGCGAATCTGAGCAAAGTAATAAGATGGATCCCACGCCCAGTTATCAGTCGGTCCATAGAATATGATCATCCCTAAAAATCCCGCTACGCTCACGAGGATTGGAGCCCATTTCCCACCTACAAGTGATTTCACCCAACGCATACCTGTAATTATAATTCACACCTTTCCTCAACAGATTTAAGGTTTTGCCTGGTTCCACAAAATGAGCAGGCTTCACTCTTCCTGCATGAATTTTAGCTTGCAATAAACTATTAAGATTTAATCGATCCACGATTCAAATCTTGTCGACTACTAATATCCAAATACTTGACAAATCAGAGTGTAATAGTATAATTTTTATACTATCGGGGTCAGCTAAGAATTCTTTGTAACTTATCTAAATACCCCACACATTCGAATATTAATAGGAGAGGAATATGAATGAACGTTTTAGCACGAAACGAGTAATGTATATCATTAATACCCTTGTTGTAGCCGTTCTCTTAGTTCCAACCATCGGACCTGCACAAGCTGCTTCCCAAGTTCCATCAACCAATCTAGCACCCACATTCTCAACCGCCGTGGCTTTTGACGTTTCGATAGCATTACGTGACCTGCCACAAACCGCCAGGCGCCAGCCTGGACAGCAAAATCCATCCCAAGAACCGCTGGAGATACGACCAGAGCGCGGACCTGAGGTGCAGGACCAGGGCTATTCAGGCGATGGGGCTCTACAGGGAGCCAGTGGACTGGTAGCACCGGGAAATGTTACCTCGATCCCTGCTCCGCTGCTTACCTTTGAAGGGCTGTCCAATCAAGACAACTTCAACATCTTCGGAGGTCGGGTGAATCCTCCCGATCCGGTTGGTGATGTCGGTCCGAACCACTATGTTGAGATGGTGAACCTAGTCTTCGGGGTCTACGACAAAGCAGGCAACCTGCTTTTAGGACCCGTTGACACGGGTTCATTGTGGGCTGGTTTTGCAGTTCCCGACTGTACCGATCCCTCAGGCGATCCGATCGTTTTATACGACCAGTTCGTTGATCGCTGGCTGCTCTCACAATTCACCACCAGTGGTTTAGATGATCCGACCCGCCCGTTCTGGAACTGTGTTGCTATCTCGACCACTTCCGATCCGACCGGCTCGTATTACCGCTACGCATTTGAGACCGCTAACTTCCAGTATTTTCCGGATTACCCGAAATACGGGGTTTGGACTGACTCATACGTACTCACCACGCGCGAATTTGGACCGACGGTCGAATATGGCATTGGCGTCTATGCTCTGGAGAAGAACAAGATGGTCAATGGCGAGCCGAAAGCACGCGCGGTCAGCTTTTTCATTGATGGGAACCAGCCTGGGCTGCTGCCGCTGGTCGGAGATGGCCTGCTACCGGCGGACATCGATGGCAGGCAGAAACCAAAGACCGATGCTTCCATTCCAATCGTCGGCACGCAGGATGATGCTGGCGGGTATGGTGCCACTTTCGATGCTCTGAATGTATGGCAATTGTCGGTAAAATGGAGGTCAACTCCAATCGCCTCCTTCGGACTCGCGGCTCAGCTCCCGGTAGCTGCGTTCGACTCCATCTTCCCCTGCGCTCCGACCGCCCGCGACTGCCTGCCACAGCCAGGTATCGCAAACCCCTCCCAGTATCTTGACATCCTGTCCTACCGTCAGCGACCGACCTACCGGCTGGCTTATCGTAACTTTGGCACATACGAGGCGCTGGTGACGAACCAATCTGTGGAGGCGCTTCCAGGAACGGCAGGCGTGCGTTGGTATGAGATCAGGCGCACAGGTGGCAGCTACTCGCTTTACCAGCAGGGCACCTACGCCCCGGCTGATGGCGTCCACCGCTGGATGGGAAGCATCGCTCAAGACCGGCGAGGTAACACGGCGC
>Ga0214473_10008479_pt1 | contig 12150 bp, 12 predicted proteins | sample RVTome_7_FD_203509 | JGI IMG/M metagenome (GOLD analysis project Ga0214473, IMG submission 203509) | Soil microbial communities from uranium-contaminated site in the Upper Colorado River Basin, Wyoming, United States - RVT98D197 | ecosystem: Environmental > Terrestrial > Soil > Contaminated >... | reverse complement strand
CGTAAAATAACCGATGAGCAGGTGGCAAGGGTGGAGTTATTAATCAACACAAGGCCCAGAAAATGTCTGGGCTATAAAACGCCCCTTGAAGTTGCTTCTGTTGCACTTCGAGATTGAATGTAGGAAGGCTTACGCCATGAAGTGGGGCATGATGTCATGGAACGCGGACCTGCCCCCCACCAAGGCCACACAGGATGCGATAGCCGGCGGTGTGGGCAAGCCCATCGAGAAATAGGACATTTCATCCCTTCCTCGCTAAAAGCAGAGGGCGGCTTCCAGCCGCCCTTTTTACATTTAATTATTTTTCTTCTTTCCACATGCGCGTATCGTAGCAAAATTCCTCGGGGGCGGAGATTTTTATCTTTCGAAAATCGGGATGGAGAGGGTTCAGGATAAAATTGCACTCCGAGGAAATCAAGGCCGAAGGGACTTTGAGGACGGCGGTTTGTCCTTGTACCAACCATTGGGCCCCGTATGCTTTGAGTGCGTCCGGTGCCGGTGTCTCTTTCCAGTTCCTCGGCAACAATCCAATCTTAATTTCTTTTATTTTTACTCCCTCGGGAATTTCTACTTTAAAACAAACGAATTGGACCTTCCGGCCTTCATCCCCGAGTTGAATAAATAGCTCAAGCGCCGCCAGCGCTTCGGTTTGGGCCGTATAAACAGCGGGAAACCCTCTGGGTGTCCAGCGCCCGCCCTTTCTCTTTGAACCTTCTCCATCAAAAGCCGAGCCTTCATGTCTTTTCTTGACAATGCGCCAGCAAAACACTACACAAGGACTCCGTATTCTATTTTTTCAAGCAAGTCCTCGACTTCCTGTGCCCCAGCCTCCGTCTGGATAACCTGAATCGGCACCCTTCCTCCCATGCCTCTCTGGGGCCTGCGCAGCCATTTCCGCGCCATTTCCTCACTCTCGAGGACCGAAACGGCAAGAGCAAATATCCTCGCCATGCGAAAGAGCCTGTCACCTTCGGGAATCGAAAGCTTCTCACGGGAACCCCGCTTCCTCTGCAATGTCCTCAGGCTTATACCCAGATAATCCGCAAATTCGTTATCCGTTAGATTCAAGGCCGATTTGACGAGGCGCACTTTGGAATACGGTATCCCTTTTCGAATGAGTGCATCAAAGGTAAACATCCCCTTGTCCCTCTCCCGCAGTTCGGATTCCTTCAATCCCAATGTACCTATAATCTTCTTTTTTATTTCTTCATTTTCGAAAGCTAAAGCGCTCCTCATTTTTCATCCCTTTCTTCTTATGCCGGTTTCACATGTCGTCTTTTGACTTTATTTTAGCGACAAATGACACTTAATGCAAGAAAAATCGGATCAATAAAGATTTTCTAAAGTGGATATGGGGAGCGGCTTTCTAATATAATTTTGGAAGGCGACGGCGTTGATTTGGACGCAAAGCATTTCCTGATGCCGTAAGACATTGAATTTCAAAAAGAAAAAACAGGTACAAACACATTTCAGACCTTTTTTTGCTATACTGGGGGAAGTTTTGGTTTTTTCTATGCTTAAAATCACAAAAGGGGATATTAAAGGGGGATAATCCATGAGCAAAAAACCACCCAAGGAAAATTCCGACCCAATCGCATTGCAAAACGCCCGCCCAATCAATGAGAAAAACCGCTTTCTTGCCGCGATTATCGAGTCCTCGGAAGACGCGGTGATAGGCGGGAACCTCGACGGCATCATCACAACCTGGAACACCGCCGCGGAAAGGATGTTCGGGTACGGCGAGGGAGAAGCCCTCGGGAAACCCATGTCCATTCTCGCCGGGCCCTCCCGCCCCAATGAATATAAGGAGACCATCGATAAGATAAGGAAAGGGATAAGGATCGAGCCCTACGAAGCCCAGAGAAAGAGGAAAGACGGGAGCCTCCTCGATGTCTCGGTCAGGGTGTCTCCCGTTAGGGACCACAAGGGAAAGCTGATGGGCTTTTCCAAGATAGACCGCGACATCACGGCCCAGAAGCAGGTCTCCCAGTATGCGAGGAGCTTGGTCGAGGCCTCCCTTGACCCGCTGGTAACGATCAGCGCGGACGGCAAGATAACCGATGTCAATGACGCCACGGTCAAGGCAACCGGCGTCCCGCGGAACAGGCTTATCGGGACGGACTTCTCGGACTATTTCACGGAGCCCAAGAAGGCCCGCGACGGCTACAGGCTTGTCTTCTCCAAAGGGACGGTCACCGACTATCCCCTGACCATCCGCCACAAGGACGGAAAAACCCTCGACGTGCTTTACAATGCCTCCGTATACAGAGATGAGCATGGCAACGTCCTGGGCGTCTTCGCCGCCGCGCGCGACGTTACGGCCCAGAGGCAGGCCTCCCAGTATGCCAGGAGCTTGATCGAGGCTTCTCTTGACCCTCTGGTCACCATCAGCGCGGACGGCAAGATAACGGACGTCAATGAGGCCACCATCGAAGTGACCGCAATCCCCCGGGAAAAACTCATCGGCACCGACTTCGCCAACTATTTCACCGAGCCCGAGAAGGCGCGGGAGGGATACAAGCAGGTCCTGGCCAAAAGCTATGTTACCGACTATCCCCTGACGATCCGCCGCAAAGACGGGAAGCTTACGGATGTTTTATACAACGCCTCGGTATACAAGGATGTAAACGGCAATGTGCTGGGCGTCTTCGCCGCCGCGCGCGACGTTACGGCCCAGAGGCAGGCCTCACAGTATGCGAGGAGCTTGATCGAGGCTTCTCTTGACCCTCTGGTCACCATCAGCGCGGACGGAAAGATAACGGACGTGAACGACGCCACGGTCAAGGTGACAGGGTCCAGCCGGGAGGACCTCATAGGGGCGGACTTCGCCAATTATTTCACCGAGCCCGAGAAGGCCCGGGAGGGGTACCAACAGGTCTTCGCCAAGGGCTTCGTCATGGACTATCCGCTCACCATACGGCACAGGGACGGGAAGCTCACGGACGTCCTCTACAACGCCTCGGTCTACAAGGACGTGCGGGGCAACGTGCTCGGCGTCTTCGCCGCCGCCCGCGACGTTACCGAATCCAAGCGCGTGATACGGGAGTTCTCGGAGACCAAGAACCTTCTGGACAACATCCTGCAGAGCTCGATCAAATACTCCATCATCGGAAAAGACTTGAACCAGCGCATCCTTTCCTGGAACGAAGGGGCGCGGCGCAATTATGGGTATACGGCCGAAGAGATACTCGGCAAGAATTCGGAGATCCTTCATATACCCGAGGACATAGAATCGGGGGCCGTGGAAAAACTGCTCAATACGGCCTATGACAAGGGACTGGCGGAGGGCGAGTTCGTGCGCGTGAGAAAGGACGGCTCCCGCTTTCCGGCCAGTGTTGTCGTGACGCGCCGTAATGACGCCTCCGGCAATCCCATCGGCTATCTCCTGATGAGCAGCGACATCTCGGAAAAGAGGGAGGCCGAGGAGCAACTGCGCTCCGCCTCCCAGTATGCCCGGTCTTTGATCGAGGCTTCTCTTGACCCGCTGGTGACTATCAGCCCGGACGGAAAGATCACGGACGTTAACGAGGCGACGGCCAAGGTGTCCGGGATGCGCCGGGAAAACCTTATCGGCGCGGACTTCTCAAACTATTTCAGCGAGCCCGAAAAGGCCCGGGAGGGCTATCAGCAGGTCTTTGCGAAAGGATTTGTCACCGACTATCCGCTCACCATACGGCACAGGGACGGGAAGCTCACGGACGTCCTCTATAACGCCTCGGTATATAAGGACCTGCGGGGCAAGGTTATGGGCGTCTTCGCCGCCGCCCGCGACGTTACGGTCCAGAAGCAGGCCTCGCAGTACGCCAGGAGCCTGATCGAGGCGTCTCTTGACCCGCTGGTGACTATCAGCCCGGACGGAAAGATCACGGACGTCAACGAGGCCACCGTTAAGGTAACGGGCGTGCGCCGGGAGGACTTGATCGGGACGGACTTCGCCAACTACTTTACCGAGCCCGAGAAGGCGCGGGAAGGGTACAAGCAGGTCCTGGCCAAAGGTTATGTCACAGACTACCCCCTCACCATCCGCCACAGGGAAGGAAAGTCCACGGACGTTTTGTACAATGCCTCGGTATATAAAGAGGTGGCGGGCAACGTGCTGGGCGTCTTCGCCGCCGCCCGCGACATCACGGCGCAGAGAAAGGCCGAAGCACAGGTAGCGGAGCAGAGGACCAAGGAACTGGAGAGGCTGGCCGAACTCGAAAGGTTCCAGAAATTGACGGTCGGACGGGAGCTTAAGATGATAGAGCTCAAGAAAGAGATCGAGGAATTGAAGTCAAGGCTCGGATGAAAGTAATGGCGCAGTCCATGAAGAAAACGTATAAAAAAGCAAGCGAGAAGATCAAGGGCTTGCGAGAGGTCCAGAAGGCCACTCTCAACATCCTCGAGGATTTCAACCAGGAGAAAGGGCGGATGGGCGAAACACAGCGGGCGCTCCTCAACATACTCGATGATTTCGAGGAAGAAAAGACCAAAGTGGAAAGCGCCAAAGAGGAACTGCAAAGGGCGCACGATGTCCTTGAGGTCCGGGTGGAAGACCGGACCGCCGAACTGAGGGCGTCCCTCGAGGAAAAGGAAGTCCTTATCAAGGAGATATACCACCGCACCAAGAACAACATGCATATCATTACAAACCTGATAAGCCTTCAGACGCGTTCCATCCGGGACAATGAGATGGTGGGGAAAATGAGGGAGTTGCAGAGCAGGATACAGGCCATGGCCCTGGTGCACGAGAAACTGTACAGGAGCGGCGACCTCTCCAGGCTCGACCTCAAAGACTACATTACCGACCTGGTAAAGGCGTTGGCATCCGGCTATTTGAAAGGCGGCAGGAATATCGCCATCGACTTCGACCTGGAGAGCGCCGTGGTCTCTATAGATACGGCCATCCCCTGCGGGCTCATAATCAACGAGCTTGTTTCCAACTCCCTGAAATATGCCTTCCCGGCCTCCCTGACGGACGGAAGAAACGGGGTAATAAGTCTCAGCCTGCGTAGTTTGGGCGATACGACATTCGAACTCCGGGTCGCCGACAACGGCAAAGGCCTGCCCGAGGGCATCGATATCAGAAAAGCAAGCACCCTGGGCCTGAAAATAGTCTATAATCTTGCCATGCAGCTCATGGGCACCGTTGAGGCCCGCAATGGCGCCAACGGCGGCACGGAATTCATTATCAGATTTGAGAGGGGCTGATATTGAAAAAGAAGATAATGGTCGTGGAGGACGAGGCCCTGGGCGCACTGGGCCTTATGGACTTGCTCGAGATGTGGGGTTATGAGACCTGCGGTTCGGCGTATTCGGGGGAGAGCGCGATCAGTCTCGCCGATGAATGCCGGCCCGATGTCATTATCATGGACGTGCGCATCAAGGGCGGCATCGATGGAATAGAGACGGCACGGCGCATACGCGCGAAAAAGTTCGTGCCCATAATATTTCTGTCCGGCTACTTGCGCGAAGGCGTCGAAAAGGAACTGGGCATCTGGGAGGGGGTTGAATTTCTGAATAAACCCGTGGACCACGACGCCCTTAAAAAGACGATAGAAAAAATCCTCAAAGACGCTTTAAACGGATAAGATTTCGGGGGCGGAGCTAACCGTCCCCTTAAACGAAGACTTGAAAAGATTTTTAGAACGCCCCCTGAAACGCATGAAGCCGGGGCCAAAGAAAACGAATTAAGTAAGGTGTCCCCGGAAGTCGTGGCCCATTCAAAATTCTCTTTTCATAAAATCCGCCGATATGGTAAAGTCTCTCCATACTTTCTAAAAAAGAATAGGCTGGAATCTATTCTCATGGGAGATAAACAGAAGACATGAATAGAGACAAACTTATAAGGGTTACGACAAATGTTGCGATTGTATCCATTCTTCTGCTTGTATACTGGGTCTTCATTTTTGTCTCCACTACTGTTTTTGGTTTCAAGGTCTTTCGTGAAAATCTGACAGAAACATTTTACTTAAGCATTCTTGGCATTCTTGCTGTTCTCGGGGGTGCAATGGTTGTAAATGTTATTCTCAATATGTCAAAAATTGCGGATGCGCTTGCAGCACAGAATCCTTCATCGACAGACATAAAGACGATTTCACGACGAAGTCGTCTAATGCTTTTTGTCCTCTCTTTCCCTGCCTTGTTTATCTTGCTGTATTTGGGTGATAATGCATCTTCGATCAAGAAACAAAATTATCTTGTGAGTTCAGCAAAGTATATTGCCAATAATAACTCTGACGAAATTGAACGTATTGGGAACTTCTCTTTTGACTCCTCTTATGCGAATGCGACGGCTGCTACCCTGACAAGGATGTCAAGGGAATACGAAAAATTTCCGTCAGTATCAGTAATTCTTGCTGATACAATCAGCGATAAGCCTGCTTTCTTAGAATTCACTCAATATGATGAGTGGACCAACAAAGGGAGAGATGAAAAACATGAACATATATTTTCAAGTTCGCCGGAAGAAAGAGATTATCTGAAGCAGGTCTTTGAAAGGCATAAACTGACCCACAGGTTTAGCGCACACGATGGTTCGTACGAGCTGTTTTATCCCGTTAAAACTTCCAAGCGAATCATCATACTCTATTTCACTGATCGCAGCCAATATGGGAAAATCGGCTCATAACAATTATAACCGGGAGGCCTTTGGGGAGCGAGCGCTTCGTGGCAAAGCTTGAAAAAATCTTAGAACGCCCCCTGAAACGCATGAAGCCGGGGCCAAAGAAAATGAATTAAGTATGGTGTCCCCGGAATTCGGAATCTTGATGAAGCTCCAATCTTGGAGTCGGAGGAAGTCCAGCCCGGTGTGATTCTGGATTTTAATAATGAGGGCAAAGTGGTGGGAATCGAGATACTTGATTTGAGCACGCGTATTTCCGCCGACCAGCTCAAGGTGCTTAAATACGAAACGGCGTAGTACAAAAAGGCTCAGAAAAATGACCAGAAAAGAAATAGTTGAGAGACATATAGGAATGACCTTTGATTTTTTAAGACATCTTGTAAAGAATCCCGAACTCGCCGGAAGAATCCCCGATAATGCAGAAATTGACTTTATAGATAAAGAAACCCGGTCAAAATCAGAAAGAAAAACAATATCTATAGAGTAAAAGTCGAGCATGTCTTTGAGCCTTTGAAGAAATAGGTGGAAAAATAGAACCGTCCCATTTTCTTCTTTTTTTCCCGCCCTGCCTGGCTGCCTGCGAATATCAAAGAGGCCATCGAGGGCTGGTTCGAGGTAATGGAATCCAAACGGTAACTGAAAATAGAACCGTCCCCTTAAACCTCATAAGAAAGCCATTTATAAATTTTTGCTCTTTTTTTATTCATTTGCAGTAAAATTTGCCAATAACTATTTTGGAGGAGAAATGTCACGTGACGAGCGGAAATTAATTGAGAAAATCAAAAAAGTCTTTGATAAATGGTTGGATTCAAGGGTAAGACATCCAGCACATAAAACTATTGAAAAAGGCACGCTAGACCAAGCCCGTATAGCTAATGCACTGGCATTATTGAAAATTATTGTTGATGAAATAAAAAGGACTGATATTCCGATTGATAAAGATTATTTTAAATCTTTATCAAAGAACGAGCTTTTACAAGTTATAGGTACTATGGAAAGGTATCTCAAGGAGGAAAATAAGAAAGACGAATCTTTATCTAATGAAGTTGATTCAATTTTAAAAGTTGGCCTCCTGTCAAAACATTTATGGAGCTATATTGATAGGGAAATGCACTGGATTGCAATTTCCATTATGTCTACTTCTTATATCAGTTCTATGATTCTGATGAGAAGCATTTTTGAGTTAATCATTGGGATATCTACAAAAAATCGAGAAAAGATGAAACTCAGAATTCAAAGTATAAGCTTTTTATCAGAACAGGAAAAAGATGAAATATACAACCTCTGGAATAAACTATGTTCTTGGGCACATCCATATGGTAAATGGGAAAAAGAAGTATGCCCAATCTTTAATACATTCTATGAATATCATCCAAAACTTTTTCAAATATGTCTTAAAAAATTTGAAGCCTTGATTGATTTATTATTTATTTTAAGTATTGAAAAATATAAATTAAAAATGAAAAATGTATTGAATCTAATCAAAAGAAATCACGTTGATTTATCAATTTTTCACTTCTCGTCCGACAAATATTCCCTAAAAACCTTAAACAAAAACATGGGGACAGACACCGTATTTATTTGACATTTTTTTGATGTTCCGCATAATAATCTAATGCCAAGGACAGCACGGGCCGTTCCAGAAGGTTTTCCGCATCATATCACACAAAGGGGAAATTATGGGCAGGCGATCTTTTCCAGGAGCGGTGATTATGACAAATATCTGGACTGGTTGAAAGAGTATTCCGGAAAATTTTCGCTAAAGATATGGGCGTATTGCCTCATGAAAAATCACGTTCACTTTATAGCATTGCCCATGAAAGAGGATTCTCTCGCAAAAACTTTTAAAATGCTCAGTATGAATTATTCGAGGTATTTCAATGAGAAAAGAGGGATGCGCGGCCATTTATGGCAGGGCAGGTTCTACTCTTGCGTGCTCGATGAAAAACACCTTTATGCGGCGGTTCGATATGTTGAGAACAATCCTGTCAGGGCCGGTATCGTGACAAAGGCGGAAGAGTACAGATGGTCGAGCGCAGGGGCGCATATTAATGGCTCAAATGATATGGTCATATCTAATGACTGCCCCTTAACGGAGGAGATAAAAGACTGGGCTTCTTACCTGCGGGAGGAGGATGGCGAACTTATGTCTATGATAAGGAAAAACACAAAGTCGGGCAGGCCATGCGGCAGTCCGGCTTTCGTCATGAAAATAGAGGGTATACTCGGCAGAACACTCAGAGCATTACAAGGGGGAAGGCCGCGAAAGGGGAAATAACATGGTGTCTGTCCCCATGTTTTTGTTTTGAAAAAAGACAGAAAAGCACTTCATTATTATAAAAAATTGGGGAAAGATATATTGAAGAAGACGGAGTTATCTTTAAAAAAGAAATACAAAATTGGGACTATCTCACCAACTGGAGGTCGGGAGTAATTCCGGGGACATCCATGATAAGTGAATGCCAAGGGAAAAAGGAGATTCCCTGTGCCTCTATGTCAGTAATTCTTCTTCAACTCCATCAGCACCATTTTGGCAACGCCTTTCAATGTCTCGAATACCCCGGGGCCTTTGGTGGCCACGGCCTCGTACCAGGTGACACCGTTGGGGTTTATCTCCCTGTTGAGTTCCTCGAGGGGGATGATGTTGGCGAGGTCGCGCTTGTTGTACTGGATGATAAAGGGGAGCTTGTCAAGCTCGTAGCCCTGCTCGCCGAGGTTTATTTTCAGGTCATCGATGCTTTCCATATTGGCGTCCATGCGCTCAAGCTGGCTGTCGGCCACAAAGACAACGCCGTCCACGCCTTTCAAGATGAGTTTCCTCGACGCGGCGTAAAAGACCTGCCCCGGGACCGTGTAGAGGTGGAACCTGACCCGGAAGCCTTTTATTTCCCCGAGGGCAAGGGGCAGAAAATCGAAGAAGAGCGTCCGCTCGGTCTCGGTGGCAAGGGATATGAGCTTCCCCTTCTGTTCGGGGTTCGTCCTCCTGTAGATGAACTGGAGGTTCGTCGTCTTCCCGCAGAGGCCGGGGCCGTAATAGACGATCTTGCAGTTTATCTCCCGGGAGGAATAGTTTATGAAGGACACCCGTTAGCGCTCCCTACCTGAAGAGGTTGTCGATGTCTTCGTCCGTGATCTCCGCGAAGGGGGAGTCGTCAAAGGTCTTTGCCTGTTTCTTCTCCTCGGATTTCCTGTTTATCTCGTCGAATATCCTGAGGAGGCCCTCGGAGGCCTTCTTTACCCTGAGCCTCACGAGCCCTATCGAAGAGCGGTTGTCGAAGATGACCACGAGTATCACCCTCTGCCCGATGAGGGAGATATGGATATTGTCCCTCTCCCCCTCGTGGAATATGAGGCTGAACTCTTTTTCTCCGAGGAGCCGGGCTATGCCGCCCGTGGCCGCAATGTTGCCGGCCGTGAGGGAGGCGAGCGAGGTCGTGTCCATATCGGAGCTGTCCCCCGCGGAGGCTATGAGCTGGCCGTTCTTGTCCACGAGGAAGACGAGTTTGGAATTGGACTGCTGGTGGAGTTTTTTGAGCTCCTCCTCGATGCGCCTGAACTCGCTCTCATACATTATGAGGTCAAAATCAGGCATCGCTTAGGCCTTCTCCTCCTCTTTCAGGAGCCTTTCCCAGTTGCGGTCTATCTGCTCCTGGGAGAGTGCGAGAAGCCCCGCGTTCTCCGGGGCAAAGAGGTGCTTGAACCTCCCCTGCAGCTTATAGAACTCCGTCACGGGGAGTTTCGGGTCGGGCCTGTAACTCACCGTGACCTTACCTTCATCTACTTCATAAATGGGCCAGAAGCAGGTGTCCACGGCGAGCCGGGAAAGCAGTATGGAGTTGTCGGTGGAGGTCCTCCAGCCCCTGTTGCAGGGGGAGAGCACGTTCATGAACTTGGGCCCTTTTATGGAGTGCGCCTTCCTCACCTTCTTGATAAGGTCCGCCCAGTGGGAAGGGCTTGCCTGCGCGGCAAAGGGGATGCCGTGCGCCGCCATGATCTTTGTCAAGTCCTTTCTCGGCTGGAGCTTTCCGGGGATGGCCGTGCCCGCCGGGGAGGTCGTGGTGTCCGCCCCGAGGGGGGTCGCGCTTGAACGCTGGATTCCCGTATTCATATACGCCTCGTTATCATAACAGATATAGAGCAAGTCGTGGCCGCGCTCCATCGCGCCGGAGAGGCTCTGGAGTCCTATGTCATAGGTGCCGCCGTCCCCGCCGAAGGCTATGAACTTCACGTCCTCGGGCATCTTGCCTTTCTTCCTGAGCGCGCGGTACATCGTCTCCACTCCGGAGAGCGTGGCCGCCGCGTTCTCGAAGGCCGTATGTATCCACGGCACCTTCCATGCCGTGAATTCCTGTATGCAGGAGGAGACCTCAAGGCAGCCTGTGGCGTTGGAGATGACCACCGGATAATCGGTTGCCATGAGGACCATCTTTACGACCGTGGGGGCCCCGCACCCGGAGCACATCCTGTGGCCATGAGTGTAAAGCTCCTCTTTCTCCTTCGATATCTGCCGGAGTTTTATTTCAGCCGACCATTTCAGGTAATCTTTGAGTTCCAGTGCCATTATTCCCTCACTCCTATGTAATCTTTTACTTTTTTTATGGGCGCGCCCCTGGCGATCTCGTTAAGCTCGCCGAGCACGGCTTCGGCCTGGTCGGGCATGTAGTCCCTTCCGCCCAGGCCGTATATCTTGTTGATGAGCGCGGGCCTCGCGCCTTTGCCGTTTAGCTGATAGAGCGCAGAGGCTATCTCCATGAACATGGGGCCAAAGCCGCCGTAGGAATCCGCCCTGTCCATGACGCATACCGCCTTCGTGTTCTTCAGCGCCTCGGCTATCTCCGCATACGGGAAAGGCCTGAAGAGGCGGGGCTTAAGGAGGCCGGCCTTTACGCCCTTGTCTCTGAACATGTCCACGACGTCTTTTGTGGTCCCGGCGGCGGAATTGAGTATTACGACCGCTATCTCGGCATCGTCCAGCCTGTAGCTTTCGAGGAGACCGTACTTCCTGCCGAACTCCTTTTCGAAATCGGCGGCAACCTGGAGGACGATTTTCGCCACCTTTTCCATTTTATCGCTCTGTATCCTCTTGTATTCCATATAGAGGTCCGGGAGTATGAGCGGGCCCATGCTCTTGGGGTGCTCAAGGTCCAGGAGAGGATACTGCGGCGTATACGGGCCCACGAAATCCTTCACTTCCCTGTCGTCGTAGTACTCCATGCGCTCTATCGAGTGGCTTATGATGAAGCCGTCCATGCAGACCATCACGGGGAAGCGCACGTCCATGTGCTCGGCTATCCGGAAGGCCTGGATTGTGTTGTCGTAGGCCTCCTGGGCGTTCTCGCTCCAGAGCTGGACCCAGCCGGTGTCCCTGGCGCCCATGCCGTCCGAGTGGTCGCCATGTATATTGAGCGGCCCCGAGAGGGCCCTGTTCACGAGGGGCATCACTATCGGGAGGTTCATGAAGGACGCTATGTGGAGCATCTCCCACATGAGGGCAAGCCCCTGGGAGCTTGTGGCCGTTATGACCCTTCCGCCCGCCGCAGAGGCCC
>Ga0214473_10008478_pt1 | contig 12153 bp, 6 predicted proteins | sample RVTome_7_FD_203509 | JGI IMG/M metagenome (GOLD analysis project Ga0214473, IMG submission 203509) | Soil microbial communities from uranium-contaminated site in the Upper Colorado River Basin, Wyoming, United States - RVT98D197 | ecosystem: Environmental > Terrestrial > Soil > Contaminated >... | reverse complement strand
CCATCGTGGTGGCGCTCGCCAGGGACACAAGCTTGCCGCTGCGGGGTCTCGCCGCGAGCGCCAAGCTCTTTCGCGGAGTCTGGATCGAGCTGGCGCTCGGCTTCCTGCTGGCAGGCCTGCTGGAGGTACTGCTGCCCCAGCCCGCGATCTCCCGATGGCTCGGCGCCGAGCGCCTCACGCGCGGCATCCTGGTCGGGTGGGGGGCCGGCCTCCTCATCCCGGGTGGGCCGTATCTGGTCTTCCCTGCCGTCGCCAACCTCTTCCGGAACGGCGCGGCGCCCGGCCCGCTCATCGCGCTGGTGACGGCAAAGACACTCGTCAGCCCAATCCGCATGCTGACCTACGAGGCGCCGCTGCTCGGCTGGCCGCTGACACTGGCCCGCTTCATCCCCGGTGTGCTGCTCCCGCCGTTCATGGGGCTCGTGGGTCAGTGGCTGTTTGCGGTGTTCGAGAGAAAATAAGCTCGATCCGGGCGGGGACGGCGCCTCCGGGCCTCGTTCGCTCCGCTGCGGACGTATCGTGGGCGGTCGCCGTAACCCCATCTCCGCCTATATTGTTAGATATTGCTCTATAGAGCAGTACATGAGAATATCGTGTCGTGCGAGTCGACCTCCAACACGTGGAGTGCTTCCATCTCGTCCTCCTGCGAATGCTGGAGGTTCGGCTCGATCGAGCGAAATGGGTGGTCAAGGGTGGCGTCAACCTTCGCGCCTGGTTCGGAAGCGTCCGATACTCTGAGGACCTGGACATCGATCTCATTCGAGGCAGCGTCCACTTAGTCCAGGAGCGGATCGACAACCTGCTCGGCTCCGCCGCCTTCCGGGACCTGCTGACCGCCCAGGGACTTGAACTCACGCGCAGCTCGAAGCCGAAGCAAACCGAGACAACTCAGCGCTGGAAGTTCGAGGTCCGCGCCGAAGGCGTGGCAGTGCCGCTGCACACGCGAGTCGAGTTCAGCAGGAGAGGCAGTGCTGAAGAGTTCGCGCTCGACCCGGTCCGGCCTGAGATCGTCCGACCCTACGCCATGCTGGCGCCAACCGCCAACCACTACACGGCCCGATCGGCTGTACGACAGAAGATCGAAGCGCTGGCCAACCGGAAGGAGACGCAGGCACGAGACGTCTGGGACATCGAGCACCTATTGCGCACGACGGGCGTGAACCCAGGCCCCTTCACTCTCACTCAGCGGAAGACGCTCGACGCAGCGCTCGATCGCGTCATGAGCCTCTCCTTCGACGTCTTCAAGGCTCAGGTAGTGCCGTATCTCGCTCCAGAGCACCAGGAAATGCATGGCACGCCCGATGCCTGGGCTCGAATCTGCGAGCTCGTCGTGGATCGCCTGTCGGAGTTCCTGCCATGACCGTGGCAGCGACCGAGGCTCTCGGCAGCCTTCTACGGATGGGCAAGCCGGTGGTCACGACCGAGGACGCAGCGTTGCGGCTCCGGCTCACGGCATCGGCCGCAACTCGCGCCCTAGGCCGCCTTGCCGCCGCGGGTCTCGTCCTCCATCTGCGCCACGGCCTTTGGGCCCTGGACCCGAAGATCGATCCGTTACTGCTTCCGGAGTACCTGACGGCTCCATTTCCGGCCTATGTGTCTTTGCAGTCGGCTCTCCAGCTGCACGGCATGATCAGCCAAGTCCCCCAGATCATCTACGTCGCCTCGCTGTCTCCCACGAAGAGGGTCAAGACTCGGGTGGGGGACTACTCGATCCACCGATTGACGCCGTCGTTCTTTGGAGGCTTCGCGATCGTCGGCGCCGGTGTTCGCGTCGCGACACCCGAGAAAGCTCTGCTCGATGTCCTCTATCTGACCCCCGCGCGCAGTCGGCTCTTCGCCGCGCTGCCTGAGGTCGAGATCCCGTCGAACTTCGACGAGAAGGAGGCGCAGCGGTGGGTCCGGAGGATTTCCCAAGGGCCACGGCGGAAGGCCGTACAGCAGCGTCTAGAAGCGTTGCTTCGGTAGGCTGCCGTCGGCGTCCTTACTCAGTGCGGGCGCCCCGGCGAGGCTGGCTTGCCGCCATCAGAGCGCGACCCGCCTTTCAGGTGTGCGGCCGCGTACGCGGCTGCCGTTCCGTGCTCCCCGGAGTCCGCTTCGCCTGCGACAGCTACGTGGAGCTGGTGCGTCGGCGCCCGCTCGTCGAGGCGGTGGCTTCGTCGCTCACCGAGTTCTTTGCGCCCGATCTGATGTCCCGGCGGATCCTGGCGTGGGAGAAGCACTACCCCTGGGTGAGCCCCGACGTGCTCGGGTACTTCCGGACCCGGGTCACGCGGGCCCGCGACGACTCCCTGGAGGCGATCGACTTCGTGGTGCGCCAGGCCACGACCTACGCGGCCCAGGAGCGCTGCGTGGACGCCCTGATCCCGCGATCTCCCGCTGGCTCGGTGCCGAGCGCCCCGCGCGGGGCATCCTGGTCGGCTGGGGAGCCGGTCTCATCATCCCGGGCGGGCCGTATCTCGTCTTCCCTGCCGTCGCCAACCTCTTCCGGAACGGCGCGGCGCCTGGCCCGCTCATCGCGCTGGTGACGGCGAAGACGCTCGTCAGCCCGATCCGCATGCTGACCTACGAGGCGCCGCTGCTCGGCTGGCCGCTGACACTCGCCCGCTTCATCCCCGGTGTGTTGCTCCCGCCGTTCATGGGGCTCGTGGGTCAGTGGCTGTTCGCGGCCTTCGAGCGAAGGTAGGCTCGATCCGGGCGGGCGTCTGGTCGGTGCGTACGGACTCCCGACAACAGGGTGCAGGCTGTCGTCGCTCCGCAGGCTTGGTGCGCAGCCACCTTGGCAGGCCTCACCTTCGCTCCTTACCGCGCGTCCGGAAATGCCAAACGCGCGAGGCGACGGATCAGCTCGCGACGATACGCATCAAGTTCCGCCACTGAGATGCCACCTGGTATCAGCGCATCGGCGCCGAGCTGCCACTCCGAAAGCACCGCTGCAAGCTGGGCGGGCGTCAAGCCTCCATCCTTCTTCATCGCTGCAGGCAACGCGTCTTCGATGCGAAACCCCTGGCGCTCCAGCGCCAACACGTCGACGAGATCACGAATCTCGGCCCGTGACAGGAGTGTGCAGAGCTTGTTCGCGAGGATCTCTTCGGGTGGATCCACGAGGATGCCGTCTATCTCGCGTTTCTCAGGGAACCATTGTGTCGCCGTCTCGAACACGAGTTCGACCTTCAGGGTCTCCTCACCTCGACGGATCAGGCTGCGTTTGATATGAGGGTGTTCCGCGAGCCGCTCGATGCTGGCGCCAAGATCCGCCGCCGCCACCGCGAGCACTTGGAGACCTTCCTCAAGAACGGCTTGTGTCGCGAAGAGGTCGATATCTTCCGTCTCGCGGTGTCCCAGGTAAAATCCTACGAGTGCGCCACCGCCAGTGAGAAAGAACCGGCGCTCACGAGCAAAGAAGGCGCGAACCACATCTCGTTGAAACGAACTCAAGCGGCTAACTGGCAAGCAGCCCCTGCTCCTTCCATTGGTCCAGCAGGAGCTGCCAGATACCCCGTCGCCTTCCCAGATGGCGCTCAACTTGAGACCAGCGCTCTGCGACTTCGCGTGGGGTCGTGAACCGCCACACGTCCGTATCCTTGGCCTCGCGCAGGATCAGTCCGAGAAGGCGGTCGCGCTCGGGTTCAGAAGCCTCCTTCAATCGGGTTCGGACCTCGGCAATCGTCATCGGATGGTCCCAGGTGAAGTAGGGGATGGCGGCGGCGTCTGATAGGTCGTTCGAAAACGGGACGAGTTCTTGCGCTCTGAAGCCGAGGCCGCCTAGTCTGTGGAACGCATCGATACCCTCGGCGCGCGTGGCTGCATCGTCGCTGCGCAGCGCTGCGCCCAGAATGATCCTGGCGTCATCCAGCCAACCGTGAACCGAACCCGGTTCCCTCAAGCGACGCACGAGAAGTCCGAAGCAACGCATCGCAGCGGATACCCGGTCAGGAACCATACGGGCCAGGCGCTCGACCACGAGGTGCTCATGCTCAATCGTACCGGCCTCCCGCAAGATGTACTCCAGCTCCCCCAGCGCCCAGTCTTCATCGAAGCGGCCGCAGGAGAACCACATCCCAAAGGACGGCAGGTCCGCCTCGGCAGGGGGATCCGTTCGGGCACGCTCGCGACGACCCTCCCACAGCGCCCGGAAGCGCCTCAGGACGTCGGCGGGCATGGGCTCCGTCTGTTCCTCCAGACTGTGGCCCACGTACCAGAAGAAGTGGCGCCGAAGATTCGCGCTGGCCTTCTCGAAGAATCGGTCCAGGAGCGCCGATGCTCCACGAGCCTCCAGCGTTCCTCGACCGTGGAGAATCGCCAGATGCTCGGCCAGGAGCCGTTCCGGACGGTCGTACTCGTCGGCCGCCTCGTCTTGAGACTCCAGGTTGCCGATGGCGACTTCGTAGACGGCACTCAGTACGTCGAAGACTCGATCTTTGAGAGGTGCTGCCCCTCGCAGGTATGAGCGCCAGGCGGCTTGCCAAAGGCCGGCATGCTCGGGCTGCGTCGGAAAGATATGCGGCAGCCCGCTTCGGACCCATGCCTCGTCCATGAAGACCAGCCAGGACAACCAATGTCCGATGATCTCGTGCACGACTGGAGAGGGCGACGCGTCCAGGTCAAGGGCTTCGTCGAGAACGGTGCGGACTTCAGGCACATCATCCAATGTTCCACTTGCGTCCCACGGTTGGCCCCCTTGGATGCGTAGCCAAGATGCGTAGTGGATGGCGACCCCTAGCCCATCGGCGCGGCGCCGAGGGTTGGGATCGTGGCAAAGCGTCTCGATGAGTTCCCAGGTGGCGCGGCGAGCCGCGGCCGGTACCGGACTCGGCTTCCTTTTCAGGGCCTCCTCAAGCAGCCGGGTGACAGTCCCACGTGTCCACCCCCAACCAGGATCTTCACGATGGGTCCACTCGGGCTCGGGCTCTAAGACCGGTTGCTTCAGTACCCACCCGGCAAGATCGAGCACCCTGCCCCAATTCAAGTCGCGGCCCTCGCTCAAGGCAGACGCAAAGCCGTCGAGTACCCCCCGCACGTACGTTGGGGCAAGGCCCTCAAATGCCTGAGCCTCCTCTGCATACGGCTGCGGCGATCGCGCGACGACATTCGCAACGATCTCACGCAAGCCCTCGGGCGAAGCGAATGGCCGGTCGGACGGAAACGTTGGGGCTTTCAGATAGGTCGCAAGCTCTCCGGCAGACATGGCGCGAGCCTCGTCCGCGCTGAGCGGGCTCTCCCACCCCATCGAGACTTGGAAGGCGGCATGCTCCGCTCTCTCCACGGGCGCCGGTTCACCAAACTCCTCTTGGAGTGCGAACCAACGAGGTCGCCAACTGGCAGGCAGCGAATCACGTACAGGGCCGAGATGCTCCCATTGCCACCGACGTTGCTCGCGTCTGACGTCCTCCTCGTCCGCACTGCCATGCCAACGCTCGAGGAATCGGTGCACCTTGTCGCTGGGCAGACTGGCTTCGATCCAGCCGAGCCATGCGGCCTTCTCCTCCTCGGTCAGTGCACCGAACGCGCTCTGGAGCAGGATACGATACTCGCGCTCTGTCGAGAGGCCATCAAACAGCCGTCGGTCGAGGAGGTGTCCGACTACTCGATCCCTCGGAGGCGATGCCCCCTTCGTGAGAACGTAGAGCTCGAGGCGCTTGAACACGGCCCACCCGCGTCTCTCGAAGGTATCCAAGACCAGCGGGACATTGGTGGAGTCTTGCGCCACCAAACACTCGGCGGCCCTGCGCACCATGCTGACCAGCACGTCGCGTGCGTCATCGTCATCGTCCACTTCTATCCGGGGCCGCCAGATGTGGGAATAGTCCTCAACCCCATTCTCGGACTCACGCGCTCGCGACAACCGCACTGCGTCATCAAGAGCCCTACTGAGAATCTCGAGCGCTTCGAGCCCAAGCCCGGCCATGATCCCCGTTAGGTGTTCAGTGAGCGCGCGGTCGAGCTCCCGGGGATCAATCCGTGTTCGCGGAGTGGGAGAAAGTACAGAGGACCTGAATGCGCTGGCGGTCGGGTCTGGCACGACTTCCACCAAAGCCTTGAGCAGCCGACCTGCGGCGCCTCGTTGCCCTGAGCGCGCCAGCGAATCCATGAGCGCGCCTAGTTCTTCGGCAGGCGCCAAGCGCCATCTGGTCTGCTGCAAGGTCCCGATAAGCGAGGGAACCACGCCGGCCGCCAGAGCGGGAGGGATACGCAACGCAACGTTGATGAGGTCGTCGCGGACGACTTCGTTGGTTGTGCAAACCCCGCCGGCAATCCTCGCCACCTGTTCCTGAATCTCAGCGATCGAAGCCATGCGAACCAGGTATGCGGACGCCGGCCAACGCACATGAGTCTCGAATCCCCTGTCATGATCGATGATCGGCTCGGGCGGCTGCGCGAAGAAGCCACGCTCTTCGAGGATGCTCAACCAAGCCGGACTCTCCAGGCGCGGATGGGCGAAAAAATACCGCAACTGCTGGGCCCCTCCCAGAAGTGGGATCAGACGGTCGGCCATTACAGAAGACGGCAAGGACGAATCGAGAATGGAATCGATCTCCCTCACCACCTGGAAGTGGCCCTGGGTGATTCCACGCAGGCCATCTTCAAAATGGCGGAACTGCCGCTGTAGCTCCGCTTCATCAGCCTGAGGCGGCGCATCACCGCGCGGCACGTGCGTACGATTGACGAACCAAGCGACGACTTTGGCCCAATCCCGGATGACTGGTTCGATCGCAGGTCGGAGTTCCAGCGTTCCTGGCCGAAGAGCATCGATCAACAGCGCCGTCTTGTCACGGTTCGTTTGTTCCACACCCTTGTGGTCGCGAACGAGCTTCGAGACCTGCTCGACCAGCGAGGTCGAAACAGCGCTGGACGGGGCTGCCGGCCTCTCAGGTTCCGTGAACGTGGGCGAGTCTGGAAACTCTGCCAGCCATGACTGCGCCAGCTCATCGAGGGCCTTGGTCGAGTCGAACCTCTTCCTCACTCGTCGGCCCGTCACGACCGCAGGCAGGCCGTTCGCGATCTCCCTGACAAGATGGGACACAAGGTAGCGGCGTGCGGGGAACTCGGGCAGGTGAAGCAGACGCACCGCGGCCTGATAGGGAGGGTCCAGTCTCGGCGCGTTCTCATGCAGCCAGTCGCGTAGTCTGATGCGCTCCGGCGTCCAGGGATCGGGTTCAGGGTGTTCTGGTGGCATAGCTTGCAGGCACGAGCCCACATTGATTGTACGATGCATCTGCCGAAGCACTCCGGCTGATCCGATCACCAAAGGGCGGCATCGGAGGGCATCAACGGGCCAAGGTTACAGGCTGGTGCCGATCGCCCTGCGGGGCGAGAGAACCCGAGGAGTTGTGCAGCATCAGCCCCGTCACATGGAGGAATGGTGTCGCTAGGCATGCGACGGCTGCTATCCGCGACCGAATGTGATCGTCCGCAAGCGCGTACATCGCGACGTTTCCCCCGTGACTATGCGCAACAACGTAGTGGCGTGCCTTCGGGTATTGCCCAAGCACTTTGGACAGGGCCGAGCGCAACCCAATGGAGGCCTCGCGCCGGTCGGTGTGGCTGTTGCCGCCGGTCCAGTCGAACGTCTCGAATACGCCTCTCACGGAGCTGTGAGCGCCCTCCCGGTCCAGGGTGCGGCGGTTGCGAAGGTTCCGTGGACGAGCGTGACCACGTGAGTAGCTTCGTTCATGCTCTGCAGTTTAGGTCTTCTCTGAGGAGCTGCCCGAGCCGCTCTTCGACCCTGGCGATCTCCCGAGCCCGGTCCGAACGCCACGAGGTCGACCAGATGCGATGGATGTTCCACCCCCGCTCCTCGAGGATCTCCTGTCGCCAGACGTCGTGGGCACGCGCAGAAAGGCTACTATGGTAGGCCTTCCCGTCGCATTCGATGCCCAGGATGTAGCCTCCCTGGGGATGCCTTACGCCCAGATCGATGCGAAACGCGCCGCTCCCGACCTGGCTGTCGATCTGTATCTCGGCAGCTTGAAGGCAGGCGCGGACCTCGCACTCGAACTCCGACTCTTCATCCCCGGTAGTGCCTGGGTGTTGACCCCCAGCCCCCGCCACCTCGGAGGCGCGCCGGAGTACGTCACCGGCCGCTCGTTCATCACCGCCCGAAACGTGCTCGGCATGCTTCAGGTAGAGTTGGAGCATTGCGCGGCCCAACGTGTCGGGAGTGTCGACCACGCCCGGCGCCAAGGCATTGGCCAGCTCCAATATCGGGAGGGACGACACGATCTTCACCCAACGCCTGGCTCGCGTGATCGCGACGTTGAGCCGTCTCTCCCCACCGGACTGGGTCAACGGCCCAAGGAAGGCTCTGCTGAAGGTCCCGTCTTCGCGCCGGCCGTACGTGGTTGAGAATAGGATCGCGTCGCGCTCATCGCCCTGGACGGCTTCGAGGCTCTTGACGAAGAAGCCCACGTCCTTGCCGTCCTCCACACGGGCGAGCTGGTGGTCGTAGGCCGCGCGGAACTGCGCGTCCTGTCGACACTCGGCTTCGAGCAGGTCCTGGATTGCGACCTTCTGCGGTTCGTTGAAAGTGATCACGCCCACGGTGGGGGCCTCTTGGGCTTCGAGCCAAAGGTGTTTGAGGTGGCCGACGATCCTGCGGGCCTCTTCTGGGTTGGTGCGACTGGCGGTGTACGCGGCATTGTCGAGGTGCTCCAGAACGAGAGCGGGTGAGCCGTCGTGCAACACTCTCCGAGGTGGGTGGGGAACCTCCAGCCGGTTTCGGTAGAAGGCAGCATTGGAAAACTGGATCAAGACGGGGTCGAGTGACCGGTAGTGCACGTTGAGGTGGGCCTCGGGAAGTCGGGCCTGGGCCAAAGACAGGAGATCCTCAGCGCCGGCCGCGATCGCGACCGGGAGCGTCGTCGGGCCATCATCCTGGCCATCGTCATCGAGGACGAATTGCGGCGTGAAGAACATCGTCGGCGGCAGTTGCTTGCCGTCCCCCGCGACGACGACCCGCTGCCCGCGGTGGAGGGCCGGGAGCGCGTACTCCGGTGGACATTGGGATGCCTCGTCGAAGACGACGAGGTCGAAGAGGCCGGGCTCCAGTGGGAAGATCTGGCTGACCGTGCCCGGATTCGCGAGCCAGCACGGCTTCAAGTCGAACAGGCCGTGCGCCCGGCCGTCGTTCACAACCTCGCGGAGCCGGCGCGACCCTCTGCCTACGATCTGGAGGCCATTTCTCCAGGCGTGGTCAACCCGATCCCACCTCGCGGCCCAAGCTCCGAGGATCGCACTCGGCTCGATCGCCCGTTTGCTGGATGCAAGATCTGCCAACCGCGCGCGATCGACCTGCTGCGACTCCGGGGGCCAGGCTCGCAGGATCGGGAAATCGCGCTCGATCTGCGCTGCCCACTCCAAGAGCGCTGAAAGCTCCGCGACTCGCCTCCAGTCACCGATACCTGGGGGTTGTGCGTCCTCGGGGTGTGTGTCGGCGGCTTCGAGTGCCCCGGTTATCGCGCCGACGGCATGCTTCCCCATGTCGCCATGCTGTTGCACCAGATATCGGAGCATTGCCCTGTAGCGCGCGACCGCCTCCAGCCTTCCCAGGTAGTCCTTGAGCTTCTGGAAGTGCTTGCCGACGAGTCCTCCGGACCGCATTGCAGCTTCGAGAGTCCCCCGGCTGGGAGCGTTCAGCCATTTGCGGGTCGATTCGAGCACACATAGGACATCCGCCCCGCGCTGGCCGATCTCAGAAAGGACACCCGCTGCCGTTAGGTTGAGCGTCCATGGCCGCTCCCCCGCGAAAGCCCGCGCAGTGCGTTTGGCTCGATGGAAAGACGGTTGGAGCCATCGGAACACCGACCCGCGCACCTTGCGCCAGGCTTGCGTAGCCTCGCCACAGCGCTTGAAGGTATCCGCGTCGATCTCAGTGATTGGCTTCCCGCCGGGCTTGGCGCCGAGTTCTGTCGAAAGCGGCGGCCACGCCGTGGCCAGCGACCTCGCGGCATCGCGGATCACCTCCAAATGCCCCGTCAGGGTGCCACGGGCAGGCCCGGTCAGCCGGTCCAGCCTTCGCCCGGCCGAAAGCGCGTCATCCAGATGCTTCCCGATTTGCTGTCGCTGGTATCCATCCCCGGTGAGATCGGCGCCACCCTGCTTGAGCCACGGGTTTCTGGGAAGCCCCGCCTCGCCCCACACGCTCTGGAGATCGGTCAAGCTTTGGCAGAGAGGCGTGAGCTTCCGCGCGTCCGCATTGCGCAGGACCTCGCGCAGCTCGGGAAGGGGCTGCGCAAGAGGGTCTTCACGCTCGATCCGCCCGATGCGCGCCAGGACGGTCTGATAGTTAAGCCCGTAGCGGTCCCGGGCGTGGAACAGGGCCTTCGCGTAGTCCTCGAAACGCTTCTCGATTCTCTCGATCTCCTCCGCCCGCGCGGCCCGCTGGCCGCGCTCTCCTTCCGTGAAATCGTGCGGCCGCTGCGCGTTCCTCAGCGCCTCGATGGTGGTCTTTCGGTCAGCCTCTGCGTCATCGACTTGGCAGACGAGGTCGCCCAGGCCGGCCGCCCGGAGGCGGGACGACACGACGTCGAGAGCCGCCTTCTTCTGGCAGACGACGAGCACACGATGGCCGTGGGCGACAGTGTCGGCCACGATGTTGACGATGACCTGCGACTTGCCGGTCCCGGGAGGCCCATGCACGACCACGCCCTCCGGCCGACGAGCCTTCCATACAGCCTCCTCCTGGAAGTGATCCGTCGCCGTGACGAGGTACCGGTCAGCTTCCCCCGGCGGCTGGCGATTTGGCTCAGGCGCGTGCTCGCGGTGGCGCAGGAAGTCCGCTGCTGGCGAGGTCAGGTCTGGTGCGCCTTGGAGCCTTTCTTTGAGCTTCTCCAGGTCGCCGAGAAGCTCCATGTTCTCCCACTGGATGAGCCCGACGATGCCGGAGTCCAGCAGCCTCGGTACTGCCCACCCGGCCGCGGTCGCCGGCTCCGGCACTGGTTGCACACTCGGTCCGAGGCGGGAATCAACGGGCGGAGAAAACTGGGAGCAGCAGGCGCTGACATGCTGCCTGAGTGCGTCGAGGCCGTCGAAGCCCAGCAGATCCGTTCCTGTCGGCTCGGGCGGATCGAACTCTAGATTTCTTCGGATCCAGTGCGCGGCGATGCGATTGAAGCGGGGCGTTCCCGGCCTCCGCTTCAAGACCAGATGCCCTTCGGGAAGGCCGGCACTTTCGATGGTGATCGGGAACAGGAACAAGGGAGCCAGGATGTGCTCGAGAGCATCCGGTTGAGGGTTCGGGACGTAGAGGAGCGGGTAGGCGAGCCAGAGAGCCCAGAGGCCCGTCTCCCGATGGACCGCAGCGGCATCGCGCATCAGCGTGGTTCGCAGGGTCGTGAAGAGCCGCCGGCTCTCCTCGCCCTGTTGGTCGCGAAGCCCGAAGCCTCCGAACCGCAGCCGATAGCTCCCTTCAGGCCGGACGAGCGCTTGGACCATCGCATCCGGAATGGCGGGATCGGCCGCAGGACTCGCGATCGAGAAGCGCGCGAGGTCGATCCGCTTGACCGTTCGAGTCGGGAATGCCTTCAGGACGGCGCTTCGGGTGACGCCCCTCGAAAGCCGGTCGATGTAGTGGCTGAGGACGCGGTGCTGCGCCTGACCGACAGCGTCCTGCCCGCCCAACTCCCCATCGTGCATCGCCGGACCATCAGCCATCGGTTGCGGGACTATCCGCGCGCTGAAAACCATAACACTTTTTCATCGGCAAGCCCGGCGCGCTGGGGTCGCTGCGGGTGGCGTTTGGGGGGGGATGTAGCGCGCGGGTCTCTGGCATCTCGCGCGGGCGCTGAAGACGTGGCGCGGGACCGAGGCTTGGCTCCGAACAGCCAACGGCCCTGCATAAGGTGGCGCTTCGGCGCGGCGTCTCGAGTAACGACGCAAGGCCACGGGGGCTCCGCCGCCCCCCTGGACCCCCCCCGGGAAGGCGAAGACAAGAAAACCCTTGACCGATCTGATGTCCCGGCGAGTTCACCGAGCGCCTGAGGAGCGAGGGCGAGCGCCGCTATCACGATCACCACCCGTACCACGTGATGATGCACGAGGGCCGGCTCACGCAGCTCCAGCTCCAGCAGTGGGTCCTCAACCGCTACTACTACCAGACCCGCATCCCCATCAAGGACGCGATCATCCTCTCGGAATCCGAGGATCCGGCGTGTCGGC
>Ga0214473_10008477_pt1 | contig 12154 bp, 18 predicted proteins | sample RVTome_7_FD_203509 | JGI IMG/M metagenome (GOLD analysis project Ga0214473, IMG submission 203509) | Soil microbial communities from uranium-contaminated site in the Upper Colorado River Basin, Wyoming, United States - RVT98D197 | ecosystem: Environmental > Terrestrial > Soil > Contaminated >... | reverse complement strand
GAAATTGCCCGCATTCTCAAGGCGGAGGGGTACATCGCCGATGCGGCGGTGGTGGCGCGCGGGGCGTTCAAGGACCTCCGTGTCACCCTGCGCTACGACGGCGAGGGGAACAGCCTGATCGCCGGGTTGGCGCTGGTGAGCAAGCCGGGGCGGCGCTTTTACACGGGTTACCGCGACATCCCTCCGATCATGGGCGGGCTGGGCATGGCGATCGTCTCGACGCCCCGCGGCCTGATGAGCGCTCGGGACGCGAAGCGGGCCCGGGTCGGCGGCGAAGTGCTGTGCGGCGTCTGGTGAGGAGGAGCTGATGTCACGGGTCGGACGCAAGCCGATCGCCGTCCCCGCCGGGGTGGCGGTCAAGGTGCAGGGGACGGCGGTGCTGGTGGAGAAGGGGAAGGTCGCCCTGACCCAGAACCTGCCGCCGGGGATCACCTGCACGGTGGACAAGGGGGCGGTCACTTTCGCCCGTCGCGACGACAGCCGGCAGCAGCGGGCCCTGCACGGGCTGACCCGTGCCCTGGTGGCCAACGCGGTGCGCGGCGTGAGCGAGGGGTTCAGCCGCGACCTCGACATCGTCGGCATCGGCTACAAGGCGCAACTGGCCGGGCGGACGCTGCAACTCGCCCTCGGCTACTCGCACCCGATCGACTTCCCGATCCCCGACGGGATCGAGATCAAGGTCGACAAGCAGACGCGCCTCACGGTGAGCGGGGCCGATCGACAGATGGTGGGCCAGGTGGCGGCGGAAATCCGCAGTCTGCGGCCACCGGAACCGTACAAGGGCAAGGGGATCAAGTACGTCAACGAAGTCATCAAGAAGAAGGCGGGCAAGGCCGGCAAGACCGGCGCGGCCGCCGCGGGTGCGTAGCGATGGTTCATGAAACCGACAAGACCCGGGCGCGGGAGCGCCGTCACGCGCGGGTGCGGGCCCGGGTGGAAGGGAACGCCGATCGTCCGCGACTCTGCGTGTACCGGAGTCTGAAGCACCTGTACGCGCAGGTGATCGACGATAGCGACGGGAAGACGCTGGCCAGCGCCTCGACCCTCGAGCTGCGCGCCGACAAGAAGCCGACCGGGAACATCGAGGCGGCGAAGCAGGTCGGGACGATGATCGCCGGCCGCCTGAAGGAGAAGGGCATGGAGAAGGTGGTCTTCGATCGCGGCGGGTACCTCTACCATGGGCGCGTCAAGGCGGTGGCGGAGGCGGCGCGCGCCGCCGGGCTGAAGTTCTGAGAGCATGCGGCACATTCCGCAAGGACGGGGCGTGACGACGAACAGGACCGACTCGCTCGACCTGAAGGACAGGGTGGTCAACATCAACCGCGTCACCAAGGTCGTCAAGGGCGGCAAGAACTTCCGCTTCGCGGCGCTGGTGGTGGTCGGGGACGGCCGCGGGCAGGTCGGCTACGGGACCGGAAAGGCCAAGGAGGTCCCCCAGGCGATCGCCAAGGGGATCGAGCGGGCCAAGCGGAACCTGATCCGGATCCCGATGCGCGGCGTCACCATCCCGCACCAGGCTCTCGGCCTGTTCGGCGCCGGCCGGGTGCTGCTGAAGCCGGCCTCGCCCGGAACCGGGGTCATCGCGGGCGGGGCGGTGCGCGCGGTCGTCGAGGCGGCCGGGATCCAGGACATCCTGACCAAATCGATCGGCAGCGCCAATCCGCAGAACGTGGTCAAGGCGACCTTCGACGCGCTGCTGCAACTGCGTGACCCGCGGGAGCACCGCCTGCGCCGTCGTCCCGACCGGGTGACACCGGCCGTGCCGGAGCCCCCGGTGGAGCCGGCGGGCCAGGAGAAGATCGATGCCTGAGACAAAGGGGCGCAAGCCCGCTGCGAAGACGGGCGTGAAGCGGCCGGCGAAGCCGGCGGCACAGCCCCGCCGGGCCGCCGTGAAGAGCGCCCGGCCCGCGAAGGACGCCGCCCATCCCGATCCGACGCGCGGCACGACGGCGGTCCCCGAAGTCGCCGCGGCGACAGCCGCGCCGGCCCGGCGCGAGCGCCGGACGCCGACCGGGCCGTCGATCGCCATCCTGCAGTTCGCCAGCGGCATCGGCTGTCCGAAGCGGCAGCGGCGGGTGCTGCGCGCCCTCGGTCTCAAGCACCCGCACCATCGCGTGGTCCGGCCCGATCACCCCTCGGTCCGCGGCATGGTGGCGACCATCCCGCACCTGGTGAGGATCGTCGAGGAAACCCATGGCGCGTAATCTCGGTCTCCATAATCTGAAGCCGGCGCCGGGTTCGCGCCGCAAGCCGAAGCGGGTCGGCCGGGGCCCCGGTTCCGGTCACGGCAAGACGGCCACCGCCGGCAACAAGGGACAGCTGTCGCGTTCGGGCCGCAAGCAGTACTTCGGCTTCGAAGGTGGACAGAATCCGCTCCACCGGCGGCTGCCGAAGCGCGGCTTCACCAACATCTTCAAGACCGAGTACGAGGTGGTGAACGTGGGGTCCCTGCAGGCCTTCGAGGGGGAGATCACCCCCGAGCGCCTGGCCGCGGCCGGTCTGATCCGGCGGCGGCCCGAGCGCGTGAAGATCCTGGGTGACGGGGAGATCAGCCGCGCGCTGGTGGTCAAGGCGCACCGCTTCAGCAAGTCGGCGGTCGCGAAGATCACCGCCGCGGGCGGTCGCGCCGAGGTGCTGGCGGCGCCCCGGGCGACGGAGGCTGGCGGCAAGGCATGATCGAGTCGATCAAGAACATCTTCTCCATCCCGGACCTGCGCCGGAGGGTGATGTTCACCTTCCTGATGCTGGCGGTCTACCGGGTGGGGGGCCACGTCCCGGTGCCGGGGATCGATTTCCACGCGCTGGAGGCGTTCTTCCGCCAGCAGGGGGGCGGCATCCTCGGCTTTCTCGACCTGTTCTCCGGCGGCAACCTGCGGCGGCTGACGGTGTTCGCGCTCGGGATCATGCCATACATCTCGGCTTCGATCATCCTGCAACTTCTTACCGTCATCTGGCCGTACCTGGAGAAGCTGTCGAAGGAAGGGGAGGTCGGCCGCAAGAAGATCACCCAGTACACGCGCTACGGCACCGTGATCCTGTCATTCGTCCAGGGGCTCGGGATTGCCATCTGGCTCGAGAGCCTCGGCGGGACCGGGGCCGGCGGCGTCGTCCCGATCCCGGGCTGGGGCTTCCGGCTGATGACCGTGCTGACGCTGACGACCGGGACCGCCTTCATCATGTGGGTCGGCGAGCAGATCTCCGACCGCGGGATCGGCAACGGCATCTCCCTGATCATCTACGCCGGCATCGTCGCCGGCCTCCCTTCGGCGACCATCACCCTGTGGCAGGACCTGCGGACCGGCAACCTGAATCTGATCGGCGTGCTGATCCTGCTGGCCATGATGATCGCGGTGATCGCCGCCATCGTCTTCGTCGAACGGGCGCAGCGCAAGATCCCGGTCCAGTACGCGCGCCGCGTCGTGGGACGCCGGATGTACGGCGGGATGCAGACCCACATGCCGCTACGGCTCAACACCGGCGGCGTCATCCCGGTCATCTTCGCCTCGTCGGTGCTGGCATTCCCGCTGACGATCATCCAGTGGGCCGGCTGGCAGAACACGGACTTCGGCGGGGCCCTCTACCGGCAGCTCGACTACACCATGCCGCTGCACAATCTGCTCTATATCGTGGCGATCGTCTTCTTCTGCTACTTCTACATCTCGATCATCTTCAATCCGATGGACGTGGCCGACAACATGAAGAAGTACGGCGGCTTCATCCCCGGCATCCGCCCCGGTCGGCGGACCGCCGAGTTCCTGGACACGATCCTGACGCGGCTGACTTTCGTGGGGGCCATCTATCTCAGCCTGATCGCCCTGCTGCCCACGGTGCTGATCAGCGGGCTCAACGTGCAGGCGCTGCCGTGGATCGGGACGACGCTCGATTCGATCCTGCCCCAGTTCCTGACCCAGGGGCTCGGGCTCAAGTTCTACTTCGGCGGCACGTCGCTGCTGATCGTGGTGGGCGTGGCGATGGACACCATCCAGCAGGTGGAATCGCAGCTCATCATGCGTCACTACGACGGGTTCCTGAAGGGGGCGCGCATCCGCGGCCGGCGCGGCTGATGGAGTGCAGATGTCCGGGCGCGCGGGTGGTGGGTGGCGCCTGGTGCTCTTCGGGGCCCCGGGGGTCGGCAAGGGAACGCAGGCGCAGGCGATCCGCACGCGGCTCGGCCTGGTGCATGTCGCCACCGGCGACATGCTGCGGGCCGCGATGCAGGCGGGTACGGCGCTCGGTCTCCAGGCACGGGCGATCGTCGAACGGGGCGGGCTGGTCCCGGACGCGCTGGTCGGCGCCATGATGACCGAACGGCTGGCGCAGCCGGACGTCGCGGGCGGGTTCCTGCTGGACGGGTTCCCCCGGACGGCGGTGCAGGCGGACCTGCTCGACGGCCTGCTGGCAGGGCGCGGCCAGCGGCTCGACCGGGTGATCAATATCGCGGTCCCGGAGCCGGAGATCCTGGAGCGGCTGACGGGACGGCGGATGTGCAGCGGGTGCGGGGCTTCGTACCATGTGCGCGACCTGCGGCCCCGGGTCGAAGGACGGTGCGACGTGTGCGGCGGATCGCTGCAGCAGCGCGCCGACGACACGGTGGAAGCGATCGCGCACCGTCTGGGTGTCTACCAGGCGGAAACGGCGCCGTTGGTGACCCGGTACGAACGGGCGGGCGTGCTGTTGACGGTGGACGGACGGGGTCGTCCGGAAGAGGTGACGCGGCGGATTCTGGCGGGTCTCCCGGGATGGGACGCATGATCATCTACAAGTCCCGCGAGGAGATCGAGACCATGGACCGCTGCAACCGGGTGGTGACCCGGATCCTGGACGCGCTCGCCGGGATGGTCGCCCCCGGGGTGACGACGGCGGACCTGGATCGGGAGGCCGAGCGGCTCTGCCGGGATTCGGGCGTGCGGCCGGCGTTCAAGGGGTACAGGGGGTACCCGGGCGTGCTGTGCACTTCGATCAACGACGAGGTCGTGCACGGCATCCCGTCGCCGCGCCGGACGCTGAAGGAGGGGGACATCATCGGGCTGGATTTCGGGGTCGTGCTCGACGGCTACTTCGGCGACGCGGCCCGGACCGTGCCGGTGGGGCGGGTGGCCCCGGAGGCGGAGCGCCTGATGGAGGTGACGCGCGAGGCGCTGCGACGCGGCATCGACGCGGCGCGGGCCGGGCGTCGGTTGTCCGACCTGGGCGCGGCGATCCAGGGATACGTCGAGGCGCAGGGGTTTTCGGTGGTGCGCGAGTTCGTCGGTCATGGGATCGGGACCGCGCTGCACGAGGACCCGCAGGTGCCGAACTACGGGACGCCGGGCAACGGCCCGGTGCTCCGGGAGGGGCTGACGCTGGCGATCGAGCCGATGGTCAACGCGGGGTCGCCCGAGGTGCGGATCCACGACGACGGCTGGACCGCCTCGACCGTGGACGGGTCGCTGTCGGCGCACTTCGAGCGATCGATCGCCGTGACCGCCGACGGGCCGCTGGTCCTGGGCGGCGGGATGGAGGGGTTCTAGGTGCCGAAAGACGACGCGATCCAAGTGGAAGCGACGGTCATCGAGCCGCTTCCCAACGCCATGTTTCGCGTCCAGCTCGACAACAAGCACCAGGTGCTGGCGCATATCTCCGGGAAGATGCGCAAGAATTTCATCCGCATCCTGACCGGAGACAGAGTGCTGGTGGAACTGTCGCCCTACGATCTGTCGCGGGGGCGCATCGTGTACCGCTTCAAGTAGGGGCGTCGGGAGCGACTTGAGATGAAAGTCAGGGCATCGGTTCGAAGGATCTGCGACAAGTGCAAGGTGATCAAGCGGCGCGGGGTGGTGCGCGTCATCTGCGAGAACCCCAAGCACAAACAGCGCCAGGGATAGGAGGGGCGAGACGTGGCCCGCATTGCCGGAGTGGACCTGCCGCAGAACAAGCGGATCGAGATCGCGCTGACCTATATCTTCGGGATCGGTCGTTCGCGCAGCAACCGCATCCTGGGGAAGGCCGGCGTGGAGACCAGCATCAAGGTCAAGGACCTTGCCGAGGACGAGGTGCGTCGCATCCGCGACGTCATCCAGGAGGAAGGCCAGGTCGAGGGCGACCTGCGCAAGAACGTCCAGATGGACATCAAGCGGCTGATCGACATCGGCTGCTACCGCGGTCAGCGGCACCGGCGCAACCTGCCGGTGCGCGGGCAGCGCACACACACCAACGCGCGCACCCGCAAGGGACCGCGCAAGACCGTGGCCGGCAAGAAGAAGGCGCCGGCCGGGAAGAAGGGTTAAAAGAAACGATCATGGCCGATCCCAAGGAAACCAAGGACGAGACCGCGGAAAAGGCGGAGAAGCCGGCGAAGGCCGCCAAGGAGGCCGCGCCCGAGGAGGCGGCCGCCGGTGCGGCCGAGGGTGCGAAGCGGGCCACCGGCCGCAAGAAGGACAGGAAGAACATCCCGTTCGCCATCGCCACGGTCCGTGCCAGCTTCAACAACACCACGATCACCATCGCCGACCAGACCGGCAACGTGCTGTCGTGGTCGTCGTCCGGCTCGATCGGCTTCAAGGGTTCGCGCAAGGGTACGCCGTTCGCCGCGCAGCTGGCGGCGCAGGCGGCCGGCAATGCCGCCAAGGAACACGGCGTCCGGCAGGTCGAAGTGCGCGTCAAGGGGCCGGGCGCCGGTCGCGAGTCGTCGGTGCGCGCGCTCCAGGCGATCGGCCTCGAAGTGAAATCGATCAAGGACGTCACCCCGATCCCGCACAACGGGTGCCGTGCGCCGAAACGCCGGCGGGTCTGAGGAAGGAGGTCGGTCGTGGCAAGGGTCCGAGGTTCGGTCTGCCGGCTGTGCCGTCGCGAGGGGCTGAAGCTGTTCCTCAAGGGGTACCGGTGTTACACGGAGAAGTGCGCCATCGAGAAACGCAACTTCGCCCCCGGCCAGCACGGCAAGCGGCGGGTGAAGATCCAGGGTTACGGCCAGCAGCTGCGTGAGAAGCAGAAGGTCAAGCGGCTCTACGGCGTGCTGGAGGCCCAGTTCCGCAAGACGTTCCGCGACGCGGCGCGCCGCAAGGGGGTCACCGGCGAGCTGCTCCTGGCCGGACTCGAGCGCCGCCTCGACAACATCGTGTACCGCATGGGCTTCGGCAGCTCGCGCGCGCAGGCGCGGCAGCTGGTGGCGCACGGCCATGTCCTGGTGGACGGACGCAAGCTGGACATCCCGTCCTACCTGGTGCGCCCGGGGCAGACAGTCGGGGTGAAGCCGAAGACGCTGAAGACCGACCCGGTCCAGGCCGCCCTGGCGGCGGCCCGGGGGCGCGGCTACCCGGCGTGGCTGATGGTCGATGCCGACGGCTCCCGTGGCACCGTGACGTCGCTCCCGCGCCGCGAGGAGATCACGATGCCGATTCAGGAACAGTTGATCGTCGAGTTGTACAGCAAGTAAACGCCGGACCGCCGGCGCGGCAGCCCGGCGCCGCTGGAGGAGGATGGAACCGATGCTGTGGAGAGGTTTTCAGAGGCCGAAACGGCTCGAGTGCGATCCCGGATCGCTCACCACGACCTACGGGAAGTTCCAGGCGCAGCCGTTCGAGAGGGGTTTCGGGACGACCATCGGCAATGCCCTGCGCCGGGTCCTGCTGTCCTCGGTCGAGGGGGCGGCCATCACGGCCGTCAAGATTGAGGGGGTCCTGCACGAGTTCACCTCGATCCCGGGCGTGGTGGAGGATACGATCGACATCATCCTCAACCTGAAGCAGATCCCGCTCAAGCTCAACGTCGCCCACCCCGAGACCGTCTATCTCAAGGCCGAGGGGGCCACCGTGGTGAAGTCGGGGCACATCGAGACCAATCCGAATGTCGAGATCCTCGATCGCGACGTGCACATCGCCACGCTCTCGGACGAGGGGCGGCTCAACATCGAGATGCGCGTCAAGCCGGGGCGCGGCTATGTCCCGGCCGACCGGAACTTCGACACCGACCTGACGATCGGATTCATCCCGATCGACTCGGTCCACTCGCCGGTCCGCAAGGTCAACTACCAGGTCGAGGACGCCCGGCTGGGCCAGATGACCGATTATGACAAGCTGACCCTCGAGGTCTGGACCAACGGGGCGCTGCAGCCCCAGAGCGCCGTGGCGCTCGCCAGCAAACTCCTCAAGGACCACCTGTCGATCTTCATCAATTTCGAGGAGATCCCGGAGCTGACGACCGGCGGCGGGGACCACGAGAACGACCGGATGCGCGAGAACCTGGTGCGATCGATCGACGAGCTCGAGCTCTCGGTGCGCTCCTACAACTGCCTGAAGAACGCCGACATCAAGTCCATCGGCGACCTGGTGCAGAAGAGCGAGGCCGAAATGCTGAAGACCAAGAACTTCGGCCGCAAGTCGCTCACCGAGATCAAGGAGCTTCTCGCCGAGATGGGGCTGTCGCTCGGAATGAAGATCGATCACATCCTGCAGCCGAAGGAGGAGTAGGGGGCCATGCGACACAACGTCGGCCTGCGCAAGCTGGGGCGCACGTCCGCCCACCGGCGGGCGCTGCTCCGCAACCTGGCGACCGATTTCTTCCGCCACGAGCGGCTGCGCACCACGCTGCCGAAGGCCAGGGAATTGCGGCCCTTCGCCGAGCGCCTGATCACGATCGCGCGCCGGGACGATCTCCATGCCCGGCGCCAGGTCCTGTCCGTGATCAGCGACAAGGTGGTGGTCAAGAAACTCTTCGACAGCCTCGGCCCGCGGTTCGCCAGCCGTCCCGGCGGCTATACGCGGACCCTGAAGCTGGGCCCGCGTCGCGGTGACAATGCCGACATGGCCATCCTCGAACTCATCGGGTCGGAGCCGGTCTTCAAGAAGCATCAGGAAGACAAGAAAGCCCGGAAGGATCGCCGCCGGGAGGCGGAGGAGAAAGCGGCGGCGGCAGAAGCGGCCGCGGCCGGTCCGGCGGAAGGCGGGGAAGACGCCGGATCGCCCGAGGAAACGCCGGACAAGCCCGCCCGGGGCCGGAAGGCCGCCGGGAAGAAGGACTAGAGGCTCCTCCGGGGCGCCCGCCGGCGCCCCGCGATTCGTCCGATCAGCCGGGACGTCGCGTGGCGCTTCGGATCCCCGGCGATCGCCACCCGCCCGCCGTATCCCTGCACGACAGCGCGCTCCGGGACCGTCGCCGGCGTGTAGTCGGTCCCCTTGCAGTGCACCGCCGGCCGGATCCGGGTCAGGATCGGCACGACGGTCGGGCCTCCGAAGATCACCACCGCATCCACACACCGCAGGGCGGCGACCAGCCGGGCGCGGTCGTGCGCGGGGACGACAGGGCGGCCTGGTCCCCGCAGCCGCCGGGCCGACCGATCGTCATTCACCGCCACGATCAGCAGGTCACCGAGCCGCCGGGCCGCCTCCAGGTAGCGCACGTGGCCGACGTGCAGCATGTCGAACAGCCCGTTGGCCAGGACGACGCGCAGCCCCGGGAGGCGGCGCCGGAGCCGGGCCACCCGGCCGGCCAGGCGTCGGGCGATCAGGACGCGGGCCGACGTCGGCAGCGGCGACCCGGATGTCGGGCCCCGTCGCCTCCGGGGGAGGGTCACGTGGCGGGGCCGGCGAGCGCCGGATCGTGGAGGATCGCGCGGCGGAGTTCCTCCCGGCTGACGGTGGCGGTGCCGCGCTTCATCACCACGATCCCGCCGGCATAGTTGGCGATCCGCGCGGCGTCGTCCGCCGGGATCCCGGCCGCGAGTGCGATCGACAGCGTGGCAATCACCGTGTCGCCGGCACCGGTGACGTCGGCCACCTCGTCGGTGCCGTACACCGGCAGGTGGATCGGTGCGGCGTCGCGGGTGAAGATCGACATCCCCTCGCTGCCCCGCGTCAGGACCAGGGTCTCGGCGGCCAGAGCCTCGCGCAATGTCGCACCCGCCCGCTCCAGACCACCGCGGTCGTTGCCGACCGGGGCGCCCGCGAATGTCTCGGCTTCCTGGAGGTTGGGGGTCGCCGCGGTGGCCCCGCGGAACAGCCGCAGCTGCGAACGCGAGTCGACACAAACCGGGATGCTGGTGTCGCGGAGCACCTCCATGAGGGCCGGTATCGTCCCGGCATGGAACAGACCGAGCGAGTAGTCCGACAGGAGGACCCCGCGCACGCCGGATCGGGCCGCGCGCACCGCTTCGAGGAAGGGGGGAGCAGACGGGACGACCGGCGGGCCGCCGCCGCGATCGACCCGCACGATCTGCTGCTTCACGGAGTGGGCGCTCCCCGCGAGCGTGCGTCGCTTCACCGGCGTGGCGTAGGCGGGGTCGCGCCAGACATGCGTCGTGTCCATGCCGCGCTCACGCAGCAGGGCGGTCAGCCGATCGCCCGCTTCGTCCGCCCCGACGCGCCCGACGACAATCGCCCGCCCATCGAGCGCCCGGACGTTGTGCGCCGCGTTCGCGCCGCCGCCCGGCAGGAGATCGGTACGGCGATGGGCGAGGATCAGGACCGGGGCCTCGCGCGAGATCCGTTCGATCTCGCCGTACTCGAATTCGTCGAGGACGAGGTCGGCGACCACCAGGATGGGGATCCCGGCGAGGCGATCGATCGCCTCGAGAAGCCGGGCCCGCAGCTTCGTCGTCATGCCCGCCCGTCCTGCTCCAGGATGTAGCGTACCGCCGCGACCAGATCCTCCGCCGTGTGCGCCGGCTGCACGGTGAAGCGCTGCGGCTGATGCTCCACCAGCCCGCGGCCGTAACCGGTCAGCACCAGGATGCCGCGCACGCCCGCGGCGGCGGCCGCCTGAACGTCCACCACCCCGTCGCCGATCGCCCACGATCGCGCCAGGTCCAAGCCGTGATCGCGCGCGGCCCGCAGGATCATCCCGGGCTGCGGCTTGCGGCAATCGCAGCGGGCGCGCCACGGTGGCCGGCCCTCTTCGGGATGGTGCGGGCAGAAATAGATGCCGTTCAGACGGGCCCCTTCCGCCGCCAAAAGCCGTTCCAGCTTTTCGTGCACGGCGTGCAGGAGCGTGTCGCTGAAGTAACCACGGGCCACGCCGGACTGGTTGGTGGTCACGAAGGTCAGGTAGCCGGCGTCGTTGAGCATCCGGATCGCCTCGGCGCTGCGCGGCATCAGCCGGTAGCGCGACAGATGGTTGACGTACCCGACCTCCTCGCTGATCGTCCCGTCCCGATCGAGAAACACCGCCGCCCGGCCGCTCATCGCCAGGCTCCGGCGACTCCCGGCCCGGCCGCGTCCGGCCCCCCGGTCCCCGGCGCCGGGACCACCGGACCCGCCGCGGTCCGCGGGTCCTCGACCCGGCCGGCCGGCGGCCGCGTGCGCCAGCGATTGTGCATCCAGAACCACAGTTCCGGCCGGCGGCGGACCTCGTCCTCGATCCGGGCGGTGCACGCCTGGGTGAGCGTCCGGATGTCCTCCGGCAGCGATCCGGTCCGCCGTGACGTGACCGGCGCGCCGTAGGCGATCTTCACGCGGCCATCCGCCAGCGGCCAGGAAAAGACCGGGATGATCGGCGCGCCGGTCTTGAGGGCGAAGGTGGCGAGCGCCGGGGTGGTGGAGGCGGGGACGCCGAAGTAGTCGACGAACACGCCGCCGTCGCCGCGGACATTCTGGTCGATCAGCAGGGCGACGGCGCCCCCTTCGCGCAGCGCCCGCAGCACGCCACGCGCCGCGTCGCGCTTCGCGATCAAGCGGTTGCCGGCCCGGGCCCGCAGCCGTGCCAGGTGCCCTTCCAGCCGGCGATTGTTCAGGGGCCGCACCACCATGCTGAACGGCACTCCGAGCCGGGGCTGCAGCATGGCGATCAGTTCCCAGTGGCCGAAATGGCCGGAGAATACCAGGACGCCGCGGCCCTCCGCGGCGGCGGTCCGCAGATGCTCGACCCCTTCGTAAACCGCCAGCCGTGCGGTCGGGGCGCGCAGCAGGCGCGGCAGGTAGGCGGCGTCGGCGCACAGCATCCCGAGGTGCGCGAAGGCGGACCCGGCGATGCGGCCGCGGGCCTCCGGGGGCAGGGACGGACCGAAGGCCCGCTCCAGGTTCTCGAGCGCGAGCCGCCGGTGCCGGGGCGACAGGACGGCGAAGGCCCGCCCGATCCCCCTGCCGATCGCCAGACCGGCGCGCCGTGGCAGGAGCGCGAGGAGAAACAGCAGGGCACGGGCGACGAGGTAAAGCGCCAGGTCCGCAACGGCCCGCAGGCGGGA
>Ga0214473_10008476_pt1 | contig 12154 bp, 6 predicted proteins | sample RVTome_7_FD_203509 | JGI IMG/M metagenome (GOLD analysis project Ga0214473, IMG submission 203509) | Soil microbial communities from uranium-contaminated site in the Upper Colorado River Basin, Wyoming, United States - RVT98D197 | ecosystem: Environmental > Terrestrial > Soil > Contaminated >... | reverse complement strand
TACCAGGCATTTTGTACTTGGTACCGATGAGTTTGGCAGAGATATTTTTGCAAGATTAATTTATGGCGCCAGGGTGTCGATTTTCGTTGGAATCTGCTCGGTATTCTTATCTTTTATAATTGGAGTTATATTAGGATCTGCATCCGGCTATTTTGGCGGGATGATGGACTTAACTTTGAATCGGCTGACGGATACATTTCTTTCCTTCCCAGCAATTTTTCTTATAATAATCATACTCGCATTATTTGGCAGCTCAATGTTTGTGGTAATTTTTGTTTTAGGATTTTCCGGTTGGATGAGCTTATTTAAAATTGTTAGAGGTGAAGTTATATCGTTAAAGCAAAAAGACTTTTTTATTTCAGCAAAAATGATAGGACTTTCAGCAAAGCAATTATTATTAAAAGAAGCATTGCCTGTGATATTAACGCCTATAATTGTAAATCTTGTATTTCAATTCGGCAGTGTAATTCTTGCAGAGGCGGCATTAAGTTATTTGGGGTTGGGAACAGGTATCAATCACCCTTCTTGGGGAAGCATGATTGATGCAGGACAAAATTATTTGAAAGATGCATGGTGGATGATTTTCTTTCCGGGTTTTGCTTTAATTATTACTCTTTATTCTGCAAATGATCTCGGACAAAAAATTAAAATTCATTTTAATCCGCAGTTGAGCAAATGATAAACCGTAGATATAAAGTAAAGAAAAAATTAGGGCAGGGAAGAAGCTCGGTTTATTTGTGTGAAGATTTAGAACTAGCAAATAAAAACTTTGCCATTAAAATACTATCTGCCGATTCTTCTATAGAAGAACAGAAAATATTCAAAGATGAATTTCAAACTATCCAAAATCTTGATCACCCAAACATTATACAAGCTTATGAGCGTGGAACGATCGTAGAAGTTTCCGAGAATGAACCTATTTCTGCCGGTTCAAAGTATTTGGCAATGGAATATTTCGATGGTAATGAATTGCTCTCTTATGAGCTGTATGAAGAAAATATACTTAAAGAAATCATTGCCCAAATCTGTTCCGTTTTATTCTATCTTCATCAATCAAATTATGTTTACTATGACCTTAAACCGGAAAATATTCTTGCAAGGGAAATTAAGGGGAAGCCGTTCATAAAATTAATTGATCTTGGTTTTGCTCGATCCCGTAAAAAAGAGAATAATATGGTAACCGGTACAGCGGAATATCTTGCACCCGAAATACTTAAAAAGGAACCGCATGACCATCGAGTTGATTTATATTCCTTCGGGATTCTCATTTATCGGCTTATCTACAAAAAATTTCCATTTCAATCCCATAACCAATTGGAGATTTATAAAGAGCATATTGAAAAAGATTTTGATTTTCCCGAGACAAAATATTCTGCTAATGTAATTAATGTCGTAAAAAAGCTTCTATCTAAAAACCCCGATGAGAGATATTTTAACTCAATTCAAGTTCTGTACGAATTAGATATCCCGATAAATGAAGATCTATATAAAAATTGGGTTCCCATAAAAGTATTTACGGATAGATCCGATATACTTAATATAGTAAACCGGTTTGTGACTACCCCATCATTAGGCGAAATTATAGTAATTCGGGGATTTGAAAAATCAGGTAAATCTGCTGTTGCCCGCGAGCTTCAATCGCGCTACGAAAATTTTATTTTACTGAGCAATGATAGAACAAAAAGTGGAACCCAGCTAATTAAGTTCTTCCTAAACAAATTAATTTTTAATGAGTTTGCCTTTTATAATATGCCACCGGATGTACTTGAGCTGGCCGGTAAAGTATTCTCCAACCTATCTTCAAATATTGTAAACGATCTTAAGTTAATTGTTAATAAAGTTACCCAGCAAAGTAAATTCATCTTGCTGCTTGATGATTTTAATCTGTACGATGATTTTTCTTTAGAGATCTTCAAAGAAATATTCCCCATGTTTCAGGTTAACGGATGCAATATTATACTTATCGAAAAATCTGATCTGGACTATGTAACTGGGTTCATAAACAATCTAATTGAACTCAATTTATCATCATTTACTACTGTCCAAACCGAAGAGTTATTGGAAACAACATATGCCAAATTTTTTCCGGTTAAAGCAGTAAGCCAACTAATTATGCATTATGCCGATTTCCTTCCAGGAAATATTATGGAGTTTCTAAAAGATATCGTGCTCTTAAAGATTATTCAATTTGATTATGATGGAATCAAAGTTCAGTCCGATGAAAATTCTGATAAAACACTTAAAAATTTATATCAAGAAATTTATAATATTCGCTACAAGTCGCTAACAGAAGAGGAAATAAAAACTGCCGGGTTGATTGCATTATTTGAAATACTTCCAGAAACTAAGGAACTTATTCAAGTGAGCGGTTTATCCGAAGAGAAGTTTACAAGAATTGTAGAAGAATTGCAGCGCAAAGATATATTCCTATCGCAATCACAATCGACACCAACATTTTCGTCTGATGGAATGAAGAATTTTATTTATTCTCAAATTCCGGATAAGAAAAAACATCATGAAAAAATAGCGAAGACAATCCGAAAAATAAATCCTCAGTTTAGTAAAGTTGAGCTTGCCAGGCACTTTCAGATTTGTGAAAAGTACGATGAGAGTTATTTGCTTTTAATGAGTGAAGCTGAAGACGCAGAAAAAATATCTGCATTTAAATACCAGAGGAACATCCTCGAACAAATATTAAAATTACCGCTTGAAGTGAATAAAAAATTTGAACTCAGATACAAATTATCCTCACTTTATGACACATTAAACGATTTTAACAAAACTTATTTAATTACTACGGAACTTTTGAAAGAAAAATTAGATTCGGAGAAAAAAAATGATTTGTTACTTCTGAATGGTAATTCTCTGATTAGAATAGGTGAAATTGAACAAGGAATAAAAATCTTAAAATCACTTTTACCGGTCATCTCCGATCAAAGGAAGCAAATAAAACTAAGGCTTAATATAGCTGGAGCTGAACTTGACAACAATAATTATAATGCGGCGTTCGAAATTTGCCAAGGAGTAATTAATGAACCTTCAGTTTCACATGAACGTAGGGGGGATGCTTACAATCTTCTTGGGCTAATGTCAATTTATCTAAAGAACGATTTAAGTGCAGCTCAAATATATTTTGAAAAATGTTTGATAGAATATCAAGAAGTTAATACACTGCAGCTTATTGCCGCAATTGAAGGAAATATCGGAAATATTTATAACATGTTGGGTGATTATGAAAAAGTTGAAATCCACTGGAATAGATCTTTAGAAATCAGTTCTTCACTTGGTAATTATTATCATCAGGCTCAAATTTTATTGAACTACGGCATTTATTATTTTAATAAGCAAACTTTTGAAAAAGCGATTAATAGTTATAACCGTTCAATTCTTATGTTTAATACTCTGGGCGATAAGCTTGGTCATGGCAGAAGTGAATCAAATTTAGGGGAAGTATATCTTTTTAATTGTGAATATCAGAATGCGATTAATTCCTTAAATAGTGCTAGAGAAATTTTTAACAAGCTTCATAATTTCTTAGAAGAATCTGAAGTCCTTTTTTTACTTGCAAAAACTTATATAAAAATTGGTGATGCTCTCAAGTTTAATAATATTCTTAAAGAAATTGAAAAGCTCGTTGAAACCAGCGGTTCTCTAGAGCGGGCTAAATTGCACCTTGCCTTTCTGAATTGTGTTAGTCAGTTTGAGAATAAACAGGAAATATATTTTAGTGAATTAAATCGAATCGCGGAAGAATACTTTTCCCAGGAGGATCGGGTCAATTACGTTGAGGCAATAACTCTTTTATCAGAATATCATTTATTCAAAGGTGAGTTGCAAAAAGCATTTGATTTACTTTCTAATAAAGATTTTTCAAAAATTTGCAGTTCAAATACTTACTTGGAGGTCGAAAAATTATATTTATTGGGCAAATTAGCTGCACAAAGACCGACAGTCAAACTTGAAACCCCGGTCTTCTATTTTCAAAAAGCTCTTGATTTGTTAAACAACTTGAATATAAACGAATCTGTCTGCAAAATCCTACTTGAGCTATCTTATTATTATGCTGAAAGAGGTAATTTATTAAAAGCCAAAGAATATGCTTCATATGGGCGATCCATTATCAGTCTCATGGCAGACCAGTTCAAAGACGATAGGACAAAGGACATTTACTTGAATAGTTCACACAGAGAAATTGCGTGGGAAAAATTTACCGAAATCATAAATATTGTTTGAATATAAGCCAAAAATTTAAACTATAGTGACAGAAGTATAGCCAAAATTTTGGGTTAAAAGGGATTGTAAAAATGTTTAAAAAGATTTTTATTGACAAACAAATTCTTGGATGTTATATTCGGGTTGGTTATTGATTGATAAGTGTCATCAAGAACTTACCCCGTGTAAAAATAACTAGGTGATCCTGCACTGCCTTAGGCAGGATTAAGTTTTATTATGTTGAAGGGCATGCTATGCTTAAAACTGTGCTCTTTTTTCTGCTGGTAACGGTTTTTGCTGTTTCAAGTAATGCTCAGGTACCAGGTAATGTAGAGAAGGCTCAACGTAATCGTATCGATAAAGATAAGATCACTGTTGAGAAAAACTACATTCAAACTTCTGAGCAGTCAACTTGGAATATGCTTGCTCTGGAGAACAGATCGTCATCTCAACTTCAAGAGCTGGGAAGCCGTTACGGTTTTATACGATCTAATTCACAATTAGATGAATTAGGTAGCCGCTACGGTTTTATACGATCTAATTCACAATTAGATGAATTAGGTAGCCGCTACGGTTTTATACGATCTAATTCACAATTGGATGAATTAGGTAGCCGTTACGGTTTTATACGATCTAATTCACAATTAGATGAATTAGGTAGCCGTTATGGTTTTATACGATCTAATTCACAATTGGATGAATTAGGTAGCCGCTACGGTTTTATACGATCTAATTCACAATTAGATGAATTAGGTAGCCGTTATGGTTTTATACGATCTAATTCACAATTAGATGAGTTAGGTAGCCGTTACGGTTTTATACGATCTAATTCACAATTGGATGAGTTAGGTAGCCGCTATGGCTTTATAAGATAGACAAAGAATTTTTCTTTTCTTATATTGAAAGCCTTTAATATTTTTATTAAAGGCTTTTTTTATCTTTTAATTCTTAATTGATCTGGAAAACTTCAATTAAAAAGTATCTGCTGTTAGTAATCTTTATTTTATTTAACTCATATCCTTCTTATGGTCAAAGCGATTGGTTTGAACAGGAAAGTGAGCACTTCAGGATTATTTACCGGGATAGTTACGCTCATTTAGTTCCGCAGCTTTTTCAGTATGCTGAAACTGCACTTGCAACATTAAAAGAAATATTTAAATACACACCGACAGAAAAAATAATAATAAATACTTATGATGCTTATGATTATGGTTACGGTGCTGCAACATCAGTACCGCAAAATTACATTAGGTTAGAAATAGAACCAATGGAACCGGGTTACGAAAGTATTCCTTATAATAACAGGTTTCAATGGATTATAAGTCATGAATTGGTTCACATAGTTGTAAATGATCATTCCACCAATATTGAAAGTTTTGCCAGGGCCTTTTTTTCCAAAGTCGTTCCCGAACAAATACAGCCATTAACGATTATTTACAGTTTGCTAACCAACTATAATCGTTATACTCCTCGCTGGCATCAAGAATCAATTGCAGTATTTCTAGAAACCTGGATGAACGGCGGATATGGACGAACCTTGGGGAGTTTTGATGAAATGTATTTTCGCTCTCTGGTTTTATACAACAAGGAATTTTCCGGTGAAATTGAATTAGATACTAAAACTTCTCACAATTCTTTTTTACTTGAAACTATTTTTTATATTTATGGATCAAGGTTTGCATCATACTTGACTCTTAAATATGGGCCGGAAAAACTCGTAAAATGGTTTAATGCTGAACCTGATGAATTCTATCAAAATTTTGCGGGTAAATTCTTTGATATTTTCAAAGTAGACATGGTTGATGCCTGGAACGAATTTATCAATTTTGAAAAGGATTTCCAGAAAACAAACATCAATAAATTGCAAGCCTATCCTTTATCTGAAATAAATAGGCTCAGCACGAAAAATTTTGGTTGGACTACACAGCCGTATCTTGATAAATCAGGCAACAATGTTTTTTTTGGCTACCATCGCCCCCACCAACTGTCTGAAATACAGAAGTTTAATCTGCCGCATAAAATTTCTGAAAAGTTAGCCACCTTACCTACGCCAAGCATGCTTCAAGTTGCATCTACTGCTTATGATAAAAACCTGGGATTATTTTTTTTCACAACTAATAATAATCAGCTATACAGAGATTTGTGGGTTTTGGATACTGAAAAAGAAGAAAAAAAATTACTCTTTAAAGATATCAGGGTTGGCAGTATCACAATTTCTCCTATAACACATGAACTTTGGGGTATCGAACATTCAGCAGCCGCAGCAGCATTAGTTTACTCCCGTTATCCTTTTAAACAACTTGAGGCCCTTCTGCAATTTGATATTGGCGATGAAATTCAGCAGCTATCAGCAAGTCCGTCTGGAAAATATTTAGCAGCAGAACTTCACCAAAGCAGCGGTGAGCAAAAGGTTATTCTTTTTAACATTGACGATCTTAAATCGGCTAATAGTATAAAATACGAGATACTTTACAACAGCGGCTCCCCCGAAAATATTTCGTGGAGTACGGATGAGCAATTCATATATTGGAATGCATACACAAACGGAGTATCAAATATTTACAGGTTATATATTCCTACACTTAAAGTCGATGTACTTAGCAATACTTTGCAAGGATTATTCAGGCCATTGTATGTTAGTAAAGATTCTCTTTTTGCATTTGAATTTACCAGTGATGGTTTTATTCCAGTAATGATTGCAAACAAACCCGCAGAATATGTTCCTGCAATATCATATTTGGGGCAGATAATTCTCGATAAATATCCGGATCTGATGAAGCTAAACCTGCCAACTTCTACAGAATCCCATCCAGAATTAACAATCACACCCAAAACAAAATATAACGGTTTTTCTAATCTTGTTTTGCAAACATTCATTCCAGTAATTAGTGGTTTTCAATCTCAAAAAGTACTTGGGTTTTATGGGCATATTGCTGATCCGGTTTTGAATCATGATTTTAATTTTGAGATTGGTTATTCGCCGTTTAATGAAAATCCATTGGGTCCAAAATTCCACGTAAAGCTTAAGTATGATTATAAAAAACAATATGAAATAGGAATTGATCACAATGCAACCGACTTTTATGATCTTTTTAATGAGAGAAAAAGAGGAATGATCGGTACTAAGCTAAGATTGGGCCATACCCATTATTGGGTTTATGATAATCCTCTAAAAATAAAACAGTTTACAGAAATCGCATTTTATAAAGATGTCGCATTTATGAATGATAATCTTGTAAAGGTTTCGGAACCTGATTTTATGGTTGCCCAGTCGATCTTCGATTTGAAGAATCAACGGAAAAGTATTGGCAGTTCTGATTGGGAAAATGGAAATGACTTTACAACTACAGCAATGGTTTTTGGTGCCGATCCGCAAAACCCTGAATTTGCTTATCAAATATGGTCTGAACTCGGCGATCTATCCACATGGTTATTAAAACATAATATTTTTTATGTGAGAATTGCTGCCGGTTACCATAAACATAATGATAGATTAAGACAATCAAGTTTTTTCTTCGGTGGATTTGGAAACCGTGAAGTAGAAAATGTTGATGTAAAGCAATATAGGAAGGTGTTTCGTTTTCCGGGAATTCCAATATATAGTTTAAGTACCGAGAAATTTGCTAAGCTGATGATTGAAAATAATTTTCCACCGTTGCGCTTTTCTAATTTGTCCATTAGAAGACATTACTTAAACCATATAGATTTTTCCATTTATTCACAAGGTATGATAGTTGAATCCGAACAAGGAAAATACTGGGGGGATGTCGGCGGTCAAATTAACCTTATCTTTAAGCATTGGGATAATTTAGAGACCACTTTTTCAGCAGGTATTGCCAAAGCATGGTTTAAGAATGGCAGCGAATGGGAATGGTTTTTATCGTTAAAACTTCTTAAGAATTAGTATTTAGCAGAGATTCCCTTTCTGATTGAGCATTTCTTGTTTACATTGCCTATTGCACGAAATTTGATGTATAACTTCAGATTTAACTATTAATGCTTTATATTATCCCAAGTAATTAGGATTGGGAACTTAGAATGAAATTCTCTGAATTTAAAAAATTGGTTGACAGCAAAGACGAATCCGTTTTAGTCAAAGATCAATCAATAGATAAAATAAAGAACCTTGAGATTATACTTGATATCGTTAATACTATAAATCAAACTTTAATTCTTGATGATGTTTTAATACTTGTTCTTAAAAGCGCAATTGAGCTCACCAATTCGGAACGAGGTTTTATTGTTCTTATTGATCCCAATGGTGATCTTGAATATAAGGCTGGGCTGGATGATGAAGGTAATAAACTGCCAAAGGAATCATTTAGCGTAAGCACCTCGGTTGTAAAAGATGTTTATACAACCGGACAATCCAAATTTATTGAAGGGGCCCACAGCGATACGAATTTTGATCCCAGCAGGAGTATTCTACGATTAGAATTAGAAACTATTCTTTGTTCACCTCTTATCACCGAAAATAAAAAAATTGGTGTTATTTATGTTGATAGTAAACACCTGCACAAAATCAAAGTCAGCGAAATTACAAACACATTCGAAATTCTTGCCGGGCAAGCGGCAACTGCTATTCGCAATGCACAGCTTTATGTAAATCAAGTTAATGCTTATAATGCTTTAAATGAAGCCAATAAGCAATTAATTCAAGTTGAACGTAAAGCTTTGAAAGCAAGTATAGATAGTGAAATTGGTCAAGAATTACAGGGTCTTGTACATCTTGCGTTGCTGGAAACAGAAAGCTCAATGAGAGTTGTGGAGAATTCTAAGGGGAAGATTGAAAGTAAGGGTGAGGAATCAACTCTTACTAATCTTGATAGTATTTTATTAAAATTAAAAGTAGCAGCTGATTCAATTAGTAAAATACAAAAATTTGCACAAGCGCTGCTCGAAACCTCCATAATGAATTTAAATAAGGATAGCGGCGATCTTAACAAAACTATCCAGTCTGTGATAAGATATATTGCACCTATAAAAACATTTAACAAAATAACTTTTAATACCAAGTTTAATAATCTTCCGGTATTCAAATATGATTCGGAACAAATACAGCAGTTACTCGTTCATTTATTTACAAACACTGCAGAAGCTAAAGCCGATGCAGCAATTAATATTCAAACATATGTTGAGATGGATAAAATCGTAGTTGTTTATTCCGATGACGGTCCGGGAATACCAAAAAGGATTGTAAATTCAGTTTTAAATCCCCCTTCACCCGAAAAACCCGGTTATGGTTTATTCTTGTGCAAAAGTATAATTAATAGGCACAGCGGTGAGATAAAGGTTTTGGATTCTGAAAAAGGCACAAAAATATTATTTTCATTACCAATGAATTAACTATGGAACATGATGCCGCAAAATATTTTTCAGCCTTTTACGATGACTTTGCTCATCCCGTTCAAGTATTTAACAGAGAGGGTAATTTAGTCTTTGTAAATAAATCTTTTTCAGCGAGCTGGGGGTATAGGCTCTCCGAATTGAAAGAATATAATCTTTTTAACGATGCCATCTTAAAACGATCAAATATTCTCGGTGTGTTCAGAAAAGCTTTTGATGAAAGTAAATCATTGGAAGTAAGTGATTACTTAGATTCACTTTTGATGAGTAGAAAAACAACTGCGCCTATTTATAAATCTAAAATCTTCCCGGTAGGTCTAGAAAAAGAAAATTACTTTATCCTTATTCACGAGGACCGTACTGAAATTTTTCTTGCCGAAGCCGAAGTGAAAAAAGCAAGAGAAGCAAGTAAGGAAGCTGACAGATTAAAGAATACATTTTTAAATGTTTTATCTCACGAATTGCGAACACCTCTAAATATAATTCTTGGCTACAGTACAATTATTAAAGAGAGCTTAAAGGATAAAGTCTCAACCGAAGAAAAAGTTTATCTTGATAATCTTTATAACGGCAGTGAGCGCTTATTTAATAGTATTTCGCAAATGCTTGAATTTGCACAATTGGAAGCAGGTAACTTTAAACTTAATATTGAAACTGTAGATCTTATTCCAATGCTTCAGTACAACATTCAAAGCATTAAACAACAAGCCTTAGAAAAAAAGATAGACTTAAAAACGATCATTAAGGAAAAAAGCATTTTGGTGGATATTGATTTACACTGTATTGAAAACGCAATTAACAATTTGCTGAGTAATGCCATCAAATTTACTTCGCACGGATTTATTGAAGTTGAAACAGGCATCCTTAAAGATCATGAACTTGCTTTTTGTAAAATAAAAGACTCGGGAGTTGGTATTTCAACCGAGTACTTAGATCATCTATATTCTCCTTTCTCACAGGAGGATCTGAATTTAAGTCGTAATTATGAAGGGAATGGCTTGGGTTTGGCGCTTACAAAACGATATGTGGAAAAATTAGGCGGGTCACTAATTGTAGACAGCATTAAAGGAGTCGGATCAACCTTTACCTTAACTTTACCTCTTTCTAGTAAATCAAAGAAAAAAGAACCGGAAAAAATCAGATCCGATAATGGTAAAATAAAAAAAGTTATAATGATGGATGATTCGGGTGAAACATCAGAATTAGTAAAAGTGTTTGTGCGGGATTTTGCAGGCGTTGATGTTCATAGATTTGATAGCTTCATGGATTATCTAATTAAAAATGGTGATTATCAATTAGTAATACTTGATATTAGTCTAAATCAATGGCAAGATGGAGTATCGCTGTGCCGCGAAATAAGCACAAAAGATTATTTTAAAAGACCGGTGTTCATCTTATCGGGTGAAACAGATAATAGCAAAATAAATGAGTTTTATAAAGCTGGCGCAGCAAAATTCATTATTAAACCTTTCACAAAAGTTGAATTGATAGAATCATTTACGACAATCCTTTCCTAAATTCTCGTCTGGATAATCTATTTCCCTTTTAATGAATATAGTTTCCACCATGGTGTATTTGGTGAAGAATGATGTTCGAAGTGATAACCTTTGACGGACTAACAATTCCTACAATATTTTTAAGTCATTAATATTGTAAGCAAAATGAAATATGTAAATTGTATTAAAAAATAGTAAATAAAAAATGAGTTTTCCAATTCTAATTTTAGTTTACTGCCGAATAATGATGCAAAAAAAGATATGGCAAACCAAGCATAATAATTTTGAAGCGGAATAAATCCTCCGCTCCAAGTCCAATAACCAAGTTTAATTGCTACAGGTTCCAGCATAATATCAAATAAAACTGCAAATGTTCCAGTAAGCAAAGCAATTTGTAATGCACTTTTATGGATCCGACTGGCGATACCAATTGCTCCAAGAATTATTATTGACCAGTTAAATCCGATTACAAGCGGAACATCAAAAAGCTTTAATCCAAGGACATCTCCATAATAAAAGTTTCCAAAAATGTAACCTGTTTTTACACCTGCGACTTCAAGCAAAAAGGTTAAGATATAAACCAGCAAACACCACGTAATAAGTTTTGAATTCCCCTTTTGAAAGGAAGAATAAAGAGTTACAACTCCGGTTAGCAGTAAAGTGAAAGGAGTAAGCGAAATAGTTACTGATTTTGTAAATGGAAGAAGATGACCAATAAGTCCAATTGTAAAAATGATGCAAAGAAATATAAGTGCCGAAAACTTTTTTATGATATTCTTTCTTACGAGTGTGTAAATCTAAGCCCATTGCTGACTTCGAAATTTGGTCCAATAGGTCGCGTAAATCTAATTTGTTTTAAATGCGGATTACGCGGTTAAGCCCTTAATTTATAAGTAAAAGGTGCAAACGAGTTTATTCCATCGATATCTAAATATATGAAATTACTTTGCCGGACAAAAGAAAATAGTATTGAATGTTGTTAGTTTCTTAAATCCGACATAGAAAGATAAAAAAGTCTCAGGTTTATTGATAAACAGAGGTTATCTTTGGAGAAAAAAAATCACCGAATAGGTGAAAAATAAATTTCGGAGATAATAACG
>Ga0214473_10008475_pt1 | contig 12156 bp, 4 predicted proteins | sample RVTome_7_FD_203509 | JGI IMG/M metagenome (GOLD analysis project Ga0214473, IMG submission 203509) | Soil microbial communities from uranium-contaminated site in the Upper Colorado River Basin, Wyoming, United States - RVT98D197 | ecosystem: Environmental > Terrestrial > Soil > Contaminated >... | reverse complement strand
GATCGGCGGGAAGGTCGGCCGGCCCCTCGGCCCGCGCCTGCTCGAATGCGATCTGCGCGGCGCCGAGGGCCTCAAGCAGCATCGCCTCCTCGGGAACGATCACCTCGCAGCCAAGCTGCTGCTCGATAGACGAGCGAAGCGTGCGAATGCGGCTTGCCCCGCCGACGAAATACACCGGGGCGTCGATCCGGCCGCGCGAAAGCAGCGCGCAGACGTAGCGCGCGATCGAGTCGAAGTACCCCCGGAAGATCTGATCCACCGGCCGGCCCTGGTTGCCGAAGTGGGTCATCTCGCTCTTGGCGAATACGGAGCAGCGGGCCGTGATGGGAATCGCGCCCTCGGCCTCGGATGCGAGGCCGTCCGCCTCGGTGAGGGAAAGACCGAAGCGGGCGGCGCTCTTGACCATGGTCTCGCCGGTGCCCGAGGAGCACTTCTCGTTCTCGAAGAACTGCACCTGGCCGCGCTCGTCACGCGTGAGCACCGCGTAGCCCCGCGCGCCGATGCTGATGATGTTGAGAGGACCTTCGAGATCGCGACGGAATCTGAGAGCCGCTTCGAGGCAGGCGTCTTCGGGGAGACCGGTGAGGGCAGGCGCGACGATCTCGTCGGCGTGGAGCCCCGTGGCGCCCAGGGCCTGGCACTTGGTCACTTCCGCCTTCCGGTACCACTCTCGGAACGCGGCGATGGGCTTCCCCTCGTGAGCAACGCTGTGGCTGTGCTGAATGCGACCCGGATCGTTGCCTTCAAAAGAGACCAGAACGAACCTGGCAGAGGATTTGCCGAGATCGACGCCGGCGACGTGCAGTGACATGGCGGCCGCACCCCTCGCTGCCCCGGTGCGCCGATGGACCCGTGGTCCGCCGGAACGGGGAGGCTAAAGTAAAGCTGAGATCAGGTTCATTTATTTGGGCACACAACCCCCTTCTACGGCCCATCATCCCAGTTCACGCCCGGCGGATCAAGGCCAAATTTGGCCGCCGGGCCACCCCCCACCACAGGTAGAGCGGATACCCGACCACTAGGGAAGGATATCGCCCGTCACCCCGATGTAGTCCTGGAAGTCGGGATCGCCGTCCGTCTCGATGGCGATGAGCCGAGGGTTGACGTTCTCCATTTAGATCGTCGATGGGGTTGCTCGCGGCCGCGCTGCCGAGGAGGTTCGCATCATCGCCGAAGCTCGCGCCGCCGCGCGGACGGCAGGACGCGGCCCGCGCGGAGAAGCGGCGTTCTACCCCATCGGTTCCCGGCGCGGAAGGCCATTCCTCCGGCAACCGTCCGGGTGTCCATTTCAAGAAATTCGTCTGACCGGCTCTTGTGCAGGATTTTCATGTGGGGATCAGGCTGAGCCGCCCCGGAGGCACCTGTCGATTGGGGCGGGGACTTGACCGGTGATGTGATCGTCGTATGCAATCGGAATCAGGGCGGACTTCCGCGACCGATCGAGGCGGGTCAACCCCAGCACCGACTCTCAGGTGGCGCGAAAGCGGATCGTCTGCATTTCGCCTCCGCCGGTCGCGCGTTCCTGTCTACCGTCTGGACAGATCCAACGTCAGCTTCTTGATGGCCGCGTCAAGACGCTCGCGGATGTCCTCCGCCGCCTTTGCTTGGGTATGGATCGCCTTGTCCGCCCGCACGGCCAGCTCCGCGACGGGGGACGCAGCGACGACTGTTAGGAACTGCCGGTCCTTCAGGAGGGTCGCTTGGTCCTTCATGTCCGCTTGGAAGGCCTCATAGCGCTCCGCCAAGCTCTTGCCGTACGCCTCCAGCCTCTGGGAGAGGATGCCGGCGATTTCGTCCGCGGGGCCCTCAGGACCGCGGCCCGGCGTGACACGTACCCCCGGAACCTCGGGGATCCTCAGGACGGTACCGGGTTTCACTTTCTCCAACCGCTCGAGCTGAGGGTTGGCCTTCAATAGAGCGGCAACCGCCTTCTTGCGAGAGGCGGGAGACAGGTCTTCGTAAACCTTTTCGGCGATGGCGCCGACGGAGGATTCTCCCCGAAACGCGGTGACTCGCATGAGATGACGCTCCTTCGATCACGCTCCGATGATGTTCAGGTCCTTCCAGGGCATCTCGACGCCGCTACCGTTCACATAAATTCGGCCGGTGCTGATGTTACCGAGGACCACTCCCGTGCTCTTACTGGTGTTCGTGATGTCGAGAGTGAGGCCGTCCCCACCGTTGATGCCCATCAGGCGGTTGTTGCTGGCGTTCACGACGTTGGCTTTCAGCACGCCGAGCTGGGCCTCCTTTGCCGCGACCCTGCCGACGACCTGGCAGTGGTTCTCCGCGAACAGGCAGGATTCGACCCCGTCGACCGACACCAAGGGGGCGATCGTCATCTGTCCCCTGAAGCGATTGCCCCGCACTGACACGCCCGGGGTCGGCAGATCGAAGGCGCGGACCCTTGCCGAGGTGAGGAAGAAGGCACGACCGGCGACATCCAAACAGGTGAATCCTCTCGCCGGCGCGCTTGCGTCGTTCTCACCTTCTCCTCGACCGGCGCCGATGCGCACGGCGTACCAAGTCGCCGAATGGGGCAGGGGTGCGTCGTCCGCCTCACGGCTGACCGTGTTGTCGTCGATCGCCAGATGACGGAAGGGGGTCAGGAAGCAGACGGCGGCCGCCGACCCGGTCATCCGCTCCGGCCCGACTCCATGGACGCGGTTGCCCGCGACCCTCACGTCTCCGATTCCGCCGCAGAGCAGCGCGTCCACGGTCGGAGTGAAAGCCGCGCCTCGGGCGATGTCGACGAGGAGATTGTCGAGGACGTCCAGCCGCTCCACGGCGATGAGCTGCAACCCTGCGAACCCCGCTTTCGCGTCATCGAAACCCCGACCCAGGTTCGAGAAGTGGTTGTTCTCGACCACGAGGGCGGCGGCGCTGCCGCCCTCTTCCATGACGAGCCCCCCCAGGGCCACGTCGGCAAAGGTGTTCTGCTTGATCATGGCGGTGTCGACGCGGTGCCGGATCGCCATGCCGTTCCCGCCGATCCCCAGGATGCGGTTGCCGATGATCTGCGCACGGTCCATGGCCACCGGGTCGAGACCCCGCTCGAGGACGATGCCGTCGCCCTGACTCTTTCCGAATCCCGTGATTTCGTTGTCCTGGATGCGGAGGCCGTCGACGCCGGCGCGAATTCCCGTGCCCTCGACGTAGATGACGTTTTCGGAGACGGTGAAGCTCGACCCGGGCAGGACGCCCCCCGTGGCGACGATGGACGCCTGGGTGCAGCCCAAGATCAGGTTCTCCGTCAGGCCGCACGCCCCGAAGTGCAGGCTGATGTCCTCGAAGCTGAAGCCGCGCTGGCGGCAGAACAGGACGTTGTTCCTCGCGTGAAGATCGGCGGTGAACAGGTACCCGCGCTTCCCGTCGGCGCTGATCACACCCCGCTCGGCGACCAGGACGCACGCGTTCACGGCGCAGCCGATCACGTACCCCGACATCTCCACGGCGGCGCTCGTCGCGTCGTTTGTCGCCACGCCGACGATATTCACGTGGTCCAGCCGGATGTCCGCCACATTGGAGACCGACACCATCGACGTGGTACCGCCGCCGGTCGCCGAGCCGACGATCGACAGATTCTCCAGAGCGACGCCCGCGCCACTGGACACCGCGAGGACCGTTCCCGGCGCGTCTCCCAGCAGGACCGTTCTCCATCCTTGGCCGCGCACCCGAATGGACTGGGCGCCGGCGATTCGAAGGGGCTCACGGATGTGGAACGTCCCGGGTCCGATGCAGACGGTGCCGCCGACGTCCTTGATCTTGTCGATGGCCTGCTGGATGGTGGCCGTACCCTCGTTGTGGCTCTCCGCCTTCACGCACACCGAACAGTCGCAACTCTCACCCTCGTACAGCGGCGGCCAGAGCGTGCGGCAGTCGGTCTCGCCGTTCGGGAATGTCACCAGTGCCAGCCGGGCGTAGTGGTGGTGGATGCCCAGGGGGGGGGCTTGGTCGAGGATCTCGACGGAGGCGTCCACTCTTCGGGCCGCGAACACCCAGTAGTCGCCGCTCTTGAACTCGCCCCTGCCGTCCGGGTCGGGGTCCACCAAGTGGAACTCCACCAGGATCCCGTTCTCCAGGAAGAGCTTGGTTCCGGACTGGGGCACGGAGATCTCGCCGCTTGCGGCGCTTTTCGGATCCGGGTAGACGCTGCCATCCTCCTTGTACACCTCGCCGGACTGATCCCATCGGCGAATGCGCGTGTGGCGTGCTGGGTCGGTCGCGCCCGTTTCGTTCACCGGGAAGGCGTTGTCTGGCAGGGAAGTCTCCAGTGTGATGACCTTGGCGTTGTCATCCACACCTTTACCGACGCGTATTCGTCGCATCTGGCCAGGCAGGTTGTGAAGCTCGTACCAGTCGTCGGTGATCTCCACCCAATCGCCGTCATTGAATCGAAGGACGTCGTCTCGGCCGACGCTTTCCACGGTGAGCTGGTCCCTCGCCGCGTTGATCCCGGTCACCCGCGTCGCCACCGTCGCGTTGTCTTTGGACCACTTGAAGGTGGCTTTCCCCACCGCGCCGCCCTTGTGGATCTCGACGCGATAGAGCTGATTCTCCAGCCCTCGGTAGCCGGCCGTAGGCGGCACCTGGCACGGTCCGGATTCACCGGGTGGGTCGCCGGTGCCGGTCGAGAGCCGCCCTCCCGACGGGCGCGTGGCCGCGGTCCATCTGGGGAGGTCCTTCTCGTCCGTGGTACACGTGACGTTACCGACGTTCTCGAGGACCTTCACCTGCCAGACCGTCTGCACGCGGCCGGTGGAGTCCACTCCGACCGCCTGCTCCACGAGGTTCGGTTCCTGAAGGTGGGTCACGTCCCGCTGCCACACGTCGAGGTAGACCAGGTGTGGCCCCGCGTCCCATTTCGGCCGATTCAAGAGTTCCGCCAGGTGGCCTTCGATCTTGGTCTCATTGAACCGCAGGTAGGGTTGGCGGAAGAAGGGTGTGGGCTCAGTGCCAGCCAGCTCGGCCAGACGGCCGTCCCACGCGCCGGGCTTCGCGCCGTGGTTTTCCGCAAGCAAGCCGTCCACGTAGATACGCCCCGGCCCAATTGTCAGCGCGCCGTCCTGGGCCTGGATGAGGAAACCCTCGGGGGTTTCCCGAGGTACGACGGCTTCGCCCAGAGTGTCGAGAGTTCCCGCCTGGATTCGCCGGACGAGCTGGGCGACCCACTCGTTCCAGTCGGCGTCCAACTGGACCCGGCCTTGCTGCATGATGACGCCGAGGAAGTCTTTCCGGGCATCGAAACGGACTCGACTCAGATCGAAACTCATGTCGGGCGCTCCTTCACGATTCGTAGAAGATGCCGGCCTCGAGCCCCACGCGGAGGTACTCCCTCAGGCGCACGCGCAGGTTCGTCTCTCGCTGCGGGCCGTACAGGTGGTGGAAGACTCCCATCTCGCTCTCGTCCTCCGCGCCGCGACGAACGGCGTCGGGCGTGGTCACAGCGAGCTGGCAGTAGGCCGGAGTGCCGTAGCGCAGGGACGTGAAGCGCGGGGCGATACGTCGCGAAGCCTCCAGAGAATCCGGCTGGCATCGGTACCGGGCCGGAACGACCGCATCGAAGGGGACGAAGCTGAATCGGACGCACCCCACCTGCTTGCGCTCGGTGCGCACCGGCGCGGGCCACGTGTCCTTGTCCTTGCGAGCGGCGAAGAGGATGGAGTTGGAAACCGTGCCGATCTCGCGTGCATGGATCTTGCCGACGACGGTGCAGGCCTCGAGCGACAATTTCGCACCCGCCGCGTTCCCATCGGGGGCCGCGTACGCGATCCCCTCCTCGTCGGTGGCGTCGATGACGCTATCCTTGGCATCGAGCGTCGAGCGCTCATGGGCGCGCACGCCGCCGACGATGGAGCGCTCGATCTTCACGATGACGTTGGGGATCTCCACGACCAGGCTGGGCTTTCCCGCCTGCGTCGGCTGACCGTCCGCATTGAGCGCGAGACCGGGCACCAGCGTGCAGTGGACCAGCTTCAAACCGGCCAGCGCGTTGCCGCCGGCGGCCGGGACGGTAAGGAGTGCGCTGATAAGAGGTGCGCTGATAACTTGAAGTCCGTTCATGACGAAGCTTCCGCCCTCGCCAGCTTTCACCGTCATGGGCGATTGGAGAACGAGGGTGGGCCGACGGCCGTTGGCAGCGCGGATCTCGACGGTTCCATTCGCGGCTACGTTCACCACCGGCGTTTCCTCGTAGCGTCCGTTGTCGGTGATGACCACCAAACCGTTGCCGCCGATGGCCGTCAATGCGCGGGCGAGAGTCGTCTGGTCGTCGGGTACGCGTACGGGCGTCACACCCTCGGACGAATTCGAGAGCGTATCGCCGCGAGGGTATTCGCCTCCGCCCAGATCGGCGCTGAACCCCTCGTGCCAGGTCACGCGAACGTCGGACGCATCCGGCTCCTCGGGGGGCAGCGCCACCCGGCCGAGCTGGGGGTCGATCGCGTAGCGACCTGCCTCCGGTATGTGCGACCACGCGAGGTCGGCGCCGCTCAGATTGCAGATGTCGATCTGATCGCGTTCGATGGTCTTCCGGTTGACCTTCAGGATCAGGCTGGGCGAGGCGTTGTCCATCGGCTCGCCCGCCGCGGGGCCCTCGCCGTAGTAGCTGTCCAGATGGCGGTGGAGACGGCGGCGGGAAAGGGGCAAGGGGACGTTGAACGGCTCCGCGAGGTGGGTGATTTCTTCCTCCGCCTGCGGACGTCCGTACAGGGGCACATCGTGGTTCAGGGGGCTGACTCGGTAGCATTTCGGTCCCACGCGGACCGCGGGGCAGTCGCTGTGGCGGTAGGCGTCGATCCGCCACAGGAACACGCCGACGTTGGGGATGTTGTGGCGACCTCGACCGGATTCGATGCGGCGGACGTCCACGCTCCGGCTCGCACTCTCGAAGGCGGTGCCGATCCACTCGAGAGCCTCGCCGTCTCGCAGGTCGGGACAGCGTCGGCTGTGCGGTCTCGGATGGTTCATGTACTGCGTGGTGGCCAGGAGCTCGAAGAACTCCACGGCTCTGGCGTTCCACCTCGTCACATCCCGAGCGAGCTGCTCGAGAACGGTCGCCGTTCCCTTACGCCGACGAAGAGCGATCGTGTGAGCCACTTCGGCGCGCGGACTCGCGACCGCCGGAACCTTGCTGTGGAGGCTCTGGTACCCGATCAGGTCGCCGATGTACGGAACGACCCAGTCGGCGCAGGTCTCTATGAAGAAGTCGTCGTAGAGCTGCTCCAGGTTCTCTTCCACGACTCCGATCTGTTCCGCGAACACGGCCAACAGTGACTCCAGTGGCCCCCGACTAGCCTTCTCGCGGAGCGCCTTGATCCGCTCCTGCTCCTTTGACGTCGGATTGGATACAGCCAGAAGCTGCGCGAGTTCAGTCGATTCCGCCGGAGTCAGCAGATCGCTCATGCCGGCGGCCTGCTCCGCGTCACGGATGCGGTAGATGGCCGGCAGAAGGTTGTAGAGCGTCTTGGCGTCGAAGCTCACGGCAGCTCCTCCAGCTCCAGCGGGGCATCGTCCAGGGTCAGCAGCTCGGCCGCCTGGGGCGTCTCGGTCAGTGAGGCGACGGGCAGCGCCGCGAACAGGCGTGGCTGCACGCTGGGCGAGACCCCCGGTCCCGGGCGGTAAAGCCGGGTCACCTGCACCGCTTCCACTCCGTCCGCGTCGTGCGCGACCGACATCACTTCGTCGATGGAGACGCCCCGGCCGAAGTCCCGCTTGTCGAAACCGAAGTTCGCTCGAAGCGCGTCTTCCACCGCGAGGAGCACCTCGTCCGCGTCATGATCCGCCGCCACCTTGACCGTCAAGCGGGTGCGAAAGACGGCCGAGAGGTGGTCCACCAGGTGGATGGGGACGAGCGGGTCCCCGTACTTCCTGAGGGCGCTCAGGAGGTCGAGGTAGGTGTCACTCTTCATGTCCACCCCGGCACCGTCGATCCCCGCCACGGTGAGGAAGACCCCCCGCGCCGGTCCGGCGGGGATCCACAACGCGTGAGCCTTCGCGATTCCGGCGAAGGCGCGGGCGAAGTCGGCGTAGTCCTTGATCGAGACGGCCCGATCGAGGGTGAGCACGGTGAGCGGGGCGTTCTCTCTCGCGGCGTCCAGGCTTTCGCGGTCCTCCCCGCCGCTCGCCGCCTCCGGATTCGTGGCGCCCATCACGCCGAGGGGGCGGGTCAACAGGTTCGTGAGCTTTCCGGCGGCGACGTTGCCGTCCGTGCCCAGACCTTTGCGGTAGACGGCGCGCACGTTGTTCTGGCCGGTGGGTAACCGAGCGCCCTCCACACCGTCGCCGAACCGTGCGGTCGCAACGCCCTCCTCGTCAGTCGCGATCGTGTAAACGCGTGCATCTCCCTGACGTCCGTAGAGGGACGCCACCTCGCTCCAGAGAAGGTCATTCACCCGGAGTTCCAGAGTGGACTCCCGGCCACTCGGAGTTTGGGCGCTCACGTACGTCAGGGGTGACTGGCGCAGCGTGAAACTCTGATCCGACCGGCTCGCGTCGCCGCCGCCGACGATCTCCTTGATGACGGTCTCGCCGTGGGTGGCGCGCGCGACGTTGGCGCAGACCCGTACCGTGGCTCGCTCGTAGCAGTGGGTCAGCGAAGCCGAGAACTTCAGGGAGGTGTGGTCGCGATCCTCCGTCACCGCATCGGATCCGGAGGCGATGAAGGCGATCTCCGAGACTTCGGGATCGTCCTCCCGGCTCAACTCCAGGGCGATTTGAAAACCAAAGCAGACGAGCGTGCCGGTGCGATCGTCGCGATCGAGGACCTTGAGGCGCAGTTGGAATTTCTGCACGCGCAGCAGCCGATCCGCAAACGTCTCCGAAGCCAGTTGCACGGTCTCCGAATCCCTCAATTCGACCGGGGCCTCCATGAGGAAGAGACTGTCTCCCTCGGCGAGGGGCACGATTTCTCCCTCGTCCGTGGTCAGTTTTAGGCCGTTTACCCCCTCGGCGACGGCGATACGTTGGCGCTTCCCGCTGATCGCGACCGGCCGGCCCGGGACGAGTCCCTCGACTAGGAGATCCAGGGCCATCCGGTCCCCGTACACCGGGTCGAGCAAGGGCCGCGCGACGGTCGCGAGTGCCTCGCTTTGAGCCAGCACCAGCGTCTCTCGGATACTGAATCGCGAGTCCAGATGCTCGTAGGTGTCGGGCTTGATCTGCGTGATCTTCGCGCTCAGGCCAAAGCCCGTACGGCTCAACTGACGAACCGTCTCCACGCGGTATAGCTCGACGTAGCCCGGCAGAGAGGCGCTACCCTGACCCTCTTCGTTCGACACGAGGACGATCCAGCTTTCAGCGGTGATCTTGGGGTAGGCGGAGTCGAGGTCGATCGAATCCGTAGAGATCGCGTAGTTCAACCATCGCTTCCGAGTCGCGCCTTTGTACTCCCACTCGATCAGATTCGCGAGATTGGAGTTCCCCGTGCTCATTAGATTGGGATCCGGAGCGTTGTGTCCGAACAGCGCGGCCCGCAGGCGAAGGGCGTACACCTGAACCGCCTCGGCCGCCGGCTCCTTCCGGGGAAAGACGTGGCCCAGGCCGTCGGTCCAGGTGACCCGGGTTCGATCGTTGGCAGTGTCCGGTTTGACGCTGTCCAGGACGCGGACGTCCCAGTTCTCGTTTCCGGGCTCGTTCTCGCGCTCTGCCCCGACGATGAGGATGGCGTCGCCCGGTTGCAGTTGGGTGGCCACTCCCTCCAGATAAAGATCGGTGTCGCCGGACGCCGGGCGCCACGGTTGGCTCTGCTGCGCCGCGACGGCGTTCCACGCGACGCGTGCCTCGGCATCTTCTACCGTCTCGAACATCTGGGCCTTCTCGTCCTGGCCGGGCACGCTCTGAACGCGGGTGCCCTCGGGGATGGTGACCGGCTCGGCGGACTGCTTCGTATCTCCGGGCGCCGTCTGCAGGGTGAAGGCCAGGTACGTGGACGCCGCCACGCCGGGAGACGGTACGTAGCCGATCAGGCGCGCCATCGCCGACACCGACCGTTCCTCGGTCGCGGTTCTCAGGTAGTGCTCGTTGGCGATGCGCTCCTGATAGAAGGTGAACACGTCGAGGGTGGTGGCGAGGGCATCGCACAGCGCGATCGTGAAGTCGTCGTCGTCCCGCGTCCCCAGGGAACCGAGCGCCGGGTAGTCGGAGCTCGAGAGCCTGGACAGGAGGGATTCCTTGAATCGGGCATGATTCCCGACCCGGTAGGAGATCGCAGTCTGTGCGGGTGGGTTTTCGATGCGACGAGGCGTCTCGCTGTCGACTCCCGCACAGCAGCCGCAGTCGTCGGCATGAACCTCGCGGCCGGCCATCACTTGCCTCCTTGGAGCTCAAGCCGCAGCACCCCGTGTTCCGGGTAGTTCGGGTCATTGCCCAGGCGCGCGATCTCGAGTCGGCCCAGCGTCATGAATCCGTCGGCAAGAGGCTTGGGATCGTCCTGCCCGAGGCGCTGAAAACGCGTGATCTGGACCGAGGCGACGCCCCGTACCTCTCGCGCGGCGGCGTACAGCGGACTCAAGTACACCGTCTGACCGAAGCTGAGATTATCCGGGTGGAACGCGCCGCGTCGGCCGTCGGTGAGCGTGCCGCTTCCGAGGACCTTGAGCAAGGCCTGGCGAACGTCGCTCCGGAAATAGTCCGGCGCAACGCACACCAGCATGTCGATTTCCAGGGACACGTAAACCGGATCGTCGATTCGCAAGTCATGTCCCGCCATCCTGTAGCGCTCCAGGTGCCGGAGGACGGACTCCGCGTATCCCGGGTCCAGAAGCCGGCCCTCCTCCCGATCCACGGTGACGAACACCGTGTGCCAGCTCCCGGTCCAGCGGAGACTCGCTGCCGCGCGTTGCACACCGGCGAGCCGCTTGGTGACCTCGGCATAGTCGTCCGGGTTCACCGCGCGCTCCTGGGTACGGAAGGCTTGTGGCGCACGCCGCCGCACCTGTTCCGCGCTCTCCGGTTCGGTTCCGCCCCGTGCGGCCAGGGGATTGCTTACCGAATCGATGCGTCCATCGGCGGTCACCACATGGACGATCGCCTCCGCCCCCACGTTGCCGGTGATTCCGTTGCCCACCCGGTAGGAGGCGGTGAGCGCCGTCCTGGACTCGGGACGCCGGCCGTGCACTCCGTCGCCGAAGCGAAGCCGGGACGTTCCATCGTGCTCCGTCTCGACCACGAAGTGAGTGTCCTTGGAGTTGCTCTCGAGCAGATCGCCCCGTGGCTTCCAATTGCCGGTAGTCCCCTCCTGTTCGGAGAGTGCGATGTCGGGAACCACACGGGTCATGTCCCACGTCATGGCCGCGCTGGCCGACGCCTTGAGATCGAAGGGCACGGCGTCGGTGGTGGCGACACCATTCCGCACGACGCTCTTCAGCACGCGGCCGACTTGGGTAAGCGGGCCTTTGGCGAGACGGGGTCGGAAGCGCGGGGGAACCGGCACGGGCTCGCTCGAATCGCAGTGAGAGACATCTCTCTCGGGCGGATAGTGAAGACGGGGTTCCGGCACGGAACTGAGTTCCCTATCCTTCTTATCCTGGATGGTTCGCCCGTGATCGGCGAGCACGATGTTCCCCAGCGCGACGCTCACGTCATCGATGAATTGGCTTCCGTGATCCCCGTCGGTCTCGGAGGACAGACACAAGGGGAACGGCAGTGCATCCTCGGAGTGCCAGGCGATCTCGGTGATCGAAACGTTCGTGAGAGGATCGACCAGCGGGTCGGAGCCGGCCATCGCCTGGACGCGGGTCAAGCGGACGGCATGACGGTGAGTGGGGTCGGCGTCCTCGGTCTCACCGGTGAGCGGCCCCTTCGCCTCCTTGAAGATGAGAACATCGCCCACAGTCAGGTTGGTGAAATGGCCGCGAAGCGTCGCGCTGACCGCTCCCTTGGCGAGGCAGCAGCGAGTATCTCCCCAGGTGTAGAAGAACATGTCGTTGTGGGCTTCGTACAAGACGGCATCGTGCATGGGCTCGAAGACGAGCGGGACCTCCTGCAAGGCCTCCTGCTCGTCCCGGGAGTCCGGGGCTATGCGCCTCGGCGCTTCCGGAACACTCGTGTAGAACCGAGTGCTTCCCTTCGCCAGGGTCACCGCGTCGGCGTTTACCCGCACCTGCACCCACGCCCGGGCATTGCAGCCGTCGTGCACGGCGTAATCCACCAGCAGCG
>Ga0214473_10008474_pt1 | contig 12156 bp, 12 predicted proteins | sample RVTome_7_FD_203509 | JGI IMG/M metagenome (GOLD analysis project Ga0214473, IMG submission 203509) | Soil microbial communities from uranium-contaminated site in the Upper Colorado River Basin, Wyoming, United States - RVT98D197 | ecosystem: Environmental > Terrestrial > Soil > Contaminated >... | reverse complement strand
GCGTTTCACAAGTCCCGGGGAATCCTGGTCAATTAATTGAAATAAAAGGATATTTTTTAACGGCTGCGCGGCATGGCGCGCGGGCGCCGAGGCTCAGGCGCGGTCGGCGGCAACGGCGGCTTGGCGCAGGACCCACACGCCGAGCGGCGCGGCACGACCGCGAATCGCCTGCGGCGGCACCGCCTCGAAACGATCGAGCAACGGCGTGCGACCGGCGGCGCGGACGGCATCGACGGCGGCATCGGAAATGGCGACGACGGCGTCGTGCTGGCGCGCCAGGGCCTCGAGGCGGCTCGCGACATTGACCGTGTCGCCGGCCACGGCCATCTGCCGCTGCGCGTCGCCGCCGAGCGTCGCAATCGCCACCGGCCCGAAATGCACGCCGATCCGCACTTCGAGCGGCGCCTCGCCGGCGGCCACGAGTTCCGCGCTCCAATCCCGTACCTCCCGGATCAACCGGCGCGCGCAGGCGAGCGCCGACGCGGCGTCCTCCGGAGTCGGCCACGGCACGCCGAACATGACCATGGCGCCGTCGCCGGTGAATTGCTCGAGCACCCCGCCATGCGCGAGCGCGGCAGCCTCGATGCGGCGATGGAATTCGCGAAGGAAGCGGGCGGTCTCGGATGGCGGCAGCAGTTCGACGCGGCGCGTGAACCCGGCCATGTCCACGAACAGGATCGCCGCCGGCTGCTCGCGGTCGGCGACCGCCGCGCTGTCGGTTTCGGCGAGCAGCTCGCCGATCAGCGGCGAATGGTAGCGGAGCAGGTTGCCGCGCTGGCGCTGGAAATCCCGCCGCAGGCCGCGCTCCGCGAGGATGCGGCCGAGAAAGCCGATTGCCGACGCAACCAGGATCGCGGCGCTCGGGAAGGTGACGTCGAGCCAGAGCCGTCCCTCGATGAAGGCGAGCTCGGCGATGGCGGCCCAGCCGACCAGGAGCGCCGCGCTCAGCGCCGCCATGGCGAGCGGCGGGACGAACTGCGTCGTCGCGGAAGCAAGCGCGCCGAGCAGGACGATGGCGGCGAGGCTCAGCGCCAAGGCCCTGGCGCCATGGTCGAGCGGGCCGGACACGGCGAGGTTCGCGACCGCGGTCGCCAGCACCTCGACGCCGGGCAGCGCCCGGCCGAACGGCGTCACGAAGCTGTCGCCGGCGCCGAGCGCCGTCGCGCCGATCATCACGATGCGGCCTTCGATCGCGGCGCGCTCGACGCGCCCTTCGAGCAGATCGGCGAGCGACAGGGTCCTGATCGTGCCCGGCGGCCCGTAATAGTCGAGGACGAGGCGCGTCCGGCGATCGAGCGGGAGGCTGCGGCCACCGAGCTCCAGCGAGCGGCCGACCACCAGCGCCACCTCCGACGGCGCGAGACCGAGAAGCTGCCGGGAGAGTGCCACCGGAATGGCCGGCAGGACGAGATCGCCGACCGCGACCCCGACGTAGAGATGCCGGAGCGCGCCGTCGTCATCGACCGGGACGTTGGCATGGCCGACCGATGCGACCCCGAGCAGGGGCGCCATCGGCAGCACCGCGCCGGCGGCCCGGAGCAGGGCCGTCGCATCCGTCCCGGCAGGCGCGCGCAGCACGGGGAAGGCGGCGGCCGCGAGGGCCTGCCGGCCGGTCGCGTCGAGCGGCGTCGGGGCGGCGAAGGCCAAGGCGAAGGCAAGCACCGTGGGCGGCGCGGCGCGCAACGCCTCGCGCAGCACCCGGTCGCCGGGAGACAACACCAGCCCGTCCGTGGGCTGCTCGCGATCGAGCAGCAGCAGGTCGATGCCGATGCCCGCAGCGCCCGCCGCGCCGAGCTGTGCCACCGCTTCGCCAAGCAGCCGGCGCGGCACAGGGAAGCGGCCGGCCAGCGCGACGGCCGCATCGTCGATCGCCAAGATGACGACATCGTCGGGCGCCGCGAGCGGCCCGCGGATACGGAACCGCCAATCGAGCGTCGCGGCTTCGATCCTGCTCGCCACCGGGCCGTCGCGGAACAACAGGAAACCGAGCGCGACGGCGAGCGTCGCCAAGGCCGCGACGCCGATCCGCAGCCAGGGTCGGGGACGCGACCGGGCAGATGCCATCGTCGCCCGACGCGGCCTAGGGCATGCTGGTGCGGGCGACCGCCGAGGCCGCCCGCGCGGCGCCCCAGCGTTTGGCGGGCGTCGGCAGCGCACCGAACGCGACATCGCTGCCGAATCCCGCATCCAGCAGCACAGCGCCGCGCCCGACCCGGTCGGTCACCTGCACCTGGCCGCGGACGACGAAAATGCCGGTCGTTGCGGTCTTCGCCTCGATCACCCATTCGGTCGAGCGCACCGAGGCGACCGCCGTATAGGTCCGCACGTCGAAGCTGCGCCAGACGCCGTCCGGCATCAGATCGATCCGGAGGATGCCCTCGAGCAGCTCGAGCAGCGCGTTGCCGCCCCCGGGATTGGGCGCGAAACGCGGCAGGAAGACGCGGCTCGATTCGCCGATCGTCAGGGTCGAGCCGTCGCTCAAGCCGATCTCGATCCGGCTCGAGACGCCCGTGGTCACGCGGTCCTCGGCAAAGACGACAGCGCCCTCGGCGAGCGGCAAGCTGCCGGATTCGCGCGTCACCGTCGCGGTGCCGACCAGGGCTAGGACCTCGCCGATCGGCGCGGGCGCTGCGGCCGCGGCGGACGCAGACCAGAGCGAAAGCGCCAGGAACGCGGCGCCAACAGCACCCGCGAGACCGGGACGGCGGACGGTTCTGAGCATCGCTGACACCCCTTCTGCGGCCGCCTGCCGAGCTTGGCAGGCAGGCGATGGACGCCTTCCGGTCGCCGTGGGCGCCAGTTTCGGCAGGCTGCGGATCGCTCAAGTGGTCGCCGCGGCGGGCCGATCGACGAAGGAAAGGACCCGAATCCTGCCGCAGCCGCGCCCGCCAATACAAGCGCGCTGGCATGAGGGGGAGCGGGCCCGCCCGGCGGGCTGCCGGCAGGAGGGGAAGCCATGAATCCGACGGCCGGCGGGCTTGCGCTGTGATCTGCTTCACAGCAGCATGCCGCATTCGGGGGCATTCCTCGGGGCTTCATTCAAAGGGGGCCGCGATGGATTGGCGCTCGACCCAACTGCCCGACCTCTTGCGTCGCGGCGATGCGGTAGCGATGACGGAACGCCCGAAGCAATCTGCCGCGAAATCCGAACCGCTGCTCGATCCGGCGCGGCGCGAAGCGCTGCTCAGGCGGAGCTTCATCTTCAAGGACCTGCCGGCCGAGCTGCTGGCGGGCCTCGCCCGGATCGCGACCTTGCGCCGCCTCGAGGACGAACAGCTGCTGTTCCAGCAGGGCGACGAGGGCGATGCGCTGTTCGCCGTCGTGGACGGCCTCATCCGCATCTCGGTCGTCGGCCGCGGCGGCAAAGCCTTCACGCTGGGGCTGATGGAGCCGGGCGACGTGTTCGGCGAGATCGCGCTGCTCGACGGGCTGTCGCGCACCGCGACCGCGGAGGCTGCGACCGACAGCCTGCTGCTCGTGATCGAGCGCGCGGCCTTCCTCGCGGTGATCGAGCGCGACGGCCGGCTCGCGCGCCATATCATCGAGCTGCTCTGCGACCGCCTGCGCGAGAACACCGACCGCTTGAGCGAGTTCGCTTTCCTCGATCTCGGCGCCCGGCTCGCGGGCAAACTGCAGGCGCTCGCGATCGCCCATGGCCGGGAAACGCAGGATGGGGTGCGGATCGCGCTCAAGCTCTCGCAGACCGAGCTCGCGGAGATGCTCGGGGTCACGCGCGAGGCGATCAACAAGCAGCTCAAGGCCTGGTCGAAGCAGAACCTGCTGCGCGTCGAGCGCGGTTTCATCACGCTGACCGACAAGGCCGGGCTCGCGGCGCTCGCCCGCTCGGACGGCGACGAGGACTGACGGGGCCCTGGTCGCGGCCGCACGGGCCAGGATACCCTCGATCGCACCCAACGCCGGCCGGTTGCCGGCTCTTCGAGAACTCCTATAATTCACCGGGCGCGCCGGGGAGCCATGCCCGCGCGCCCGCAATTCAGCGCCCAACCGGGGCTCGGCCCGATCGGCCCATCCACAGGAAATCCCATCATGCAACGACGTAAGTTCCTGACCGCCGCCGTGACCGGCTTGGCGGCCGCTCCGCTCGCCGCGCCCGCGCTCGCCGCCGGCGAGCCCGAGATCAAATGGCGCATGGCGTCGAGCTTCCCGAAGAGCCTCGATACGATCTTCGGCGGCGGCGAAACGATTGCCAACCGCGTCGCCGCGGCGACCGACGGAAAGTTCCAGATCCGCCTCTTCGCCGCGGGCGAGATCGTGCCCGGCCTCCAGGTCCTGGACGCCGTGCAGAACGGCACGGTCGAGCTGGGCCATTCCGCGAGCTACTACTATGTCGGCAAGGACCCGACCTTCGCCTTCGACACGGCGATCCCGTTCGGGCTCAACGCGCGCCAGCAGAACGCCTGGATGTATCACGGCGGCGGGCTCGAGCTCATGCGGGAGTTCTTCAAGGACTACAACATCCGCCAGATTCCGGCCGGCAACACCGGCGCCCAGATGGGCGGCTGGTTCCGCAAGGAGATCAAGACGGTCGAGGACCTCAACGGCCTCAAGTTCCGGATCGGCGGCTTCGCCGGCAAGGTGCTGACCAAGCTCGGCGTGGTGCCGCAGCAGATCGCCGGCGGCGACATCTATCCGGCGCTCGAGAAGGGCACCATCGACGCCGCCGAATGGGTCGGCCCCTACGACGACGAGAAGCTCGGCTTCAACAAGGTCGCGCAGTACTACTACTACCCCGGCTGGTGGGAGGGCGGGCCGCAGCTCTCGGTCTACGTCAACCTCGCGCAGTGGGAGACGCTGCCGCCGACCTATCAGGCGATACTGGAGGCGGCCTGCGCCGAGGCGAACGTGACGATGGTCGCGAAATACGACGCGCAGAACATGCCGGCGCTCCGCCGCCTCGTCGCCGGCGGCACGCAGCTCAAGCCCTATTCGAAGGACATCATGGAGGCCTGCTACAAGGCCGCCCTCGAGCTCTACGACGAGACCGCGGCCGCCAATCCGAAGTTCAAAACCGTCTACGACGCCTGGAAGCTGTTCCGCGACGACCAGCATCTCTGGTTCCGCGTCGCGGAGAACAGCTTCGACAATTTCGTGTTCGCGAAATCGGCCGCGGCGGCATCCGGCGCGGCAGCGACCAGCACGCCCGAGGCGAGCGGCGAGACCGCCGGCGCGTCCGCGGCGGGGGGCTGGACACGGGCCGCGATTGCCGGCGTCGGCGGCCTTGCGGTCGGCTATGCCGGCGGCGTGGCCGCGACCCGGGCGCGCGCCAAACCGGCGAGCTGACCTTACCCAAGGTCGAGGTCCGGAGCCCGGGCGCGAGTCGCGCGCCGGGGGAGGGCCGCTATTGGATCTCGATCGGCTGCGGCGCTTCGTCGTTGGTCGGCAGCTCGATCTGGATATTTTGCAGATCGCCCGTGGGCGCCTGGTGGAGCTGGTTCAGCACCATGGCGGGAAAGGCGATCACCAAAATCACCATGACGATCTGCAGACAGACGAACGGCGCCGCGCCCCAATAGATCTGGCCGGTGGTGACGCGCGCGATCGGCCGGCCCGTGACCTTGTCCACATAGTCGCGATCGGGCGCCACGCTGCGCAGGAAGAAGAGCGCGAAGCCGAAGGGCGGATGCATGAAGGAGGTCTGCATGTTGACCCCGAGCAGCACGCCGAACCAGATGAGGTCGATGCCGAGCTTGTCGGCGACAGGGGCCAGCAGCGGCACCACGATGAAGGCGAGCTCGAAGAAATCGAGGAAGAAGGCCAGCAGGAAGACCAGCAGATTGACGACGATGAGGAACCCGAGCTCGCCGCCCGGCACGCTGGTCAGCAGATGATCGACCCAGAGATCGCCGTCGACGCCGCGGAACACCAGGGTGAAGACGGTGGAGCCGATCAGGATGAAGATCACGAAGGAGGACAGCTTCGCGGTCTTGTCCATGGCCTGCTTCAAGACCGACCAGGAGAGCCGGTGGTTCATCAGGGCGAGCGCGAGCGCGCCGGTCGCGCCCATGGCGCCGCCCTCGGTCGGCGTGGCGATGCCGAGGAAGATGGTGCCGAGCACGAGGAAGATGAGGATGAGGGGCGGCAGCAGCGAGAACAGGACGCGCTGCGCCAGCGCCAGGCCCCGGAGCGTCCGCGCCTCGATCGGCAGCGCCGGCACCTGCTTCGGCCGGAAGATCGCCAGCGCCAGCACATAGAGCGCGTAGAGCCCGGTGAGCACCAGGCCCGGCACGACGGCGCCCTTGTACATGTCGCCGACCGAGCGGCCGAGCTGGTCGGCGAGCACGATGAGCACGAGGCTCGGCGGGATGATCTGGGCGAGCGTGCCGGAAGCCGCGATGACGCCGCTCGCCACGCGCCGGTCGTAGCCGTAGCGCAGCATGATCGGGAGCGAGATCAAGCCCATCGAGATGACCGAGGCCGCGACGACGCCGGTGGTCGCGGCCAGCAGCGCGCCGACGAACACCACGGCGAAGGCGAGGCCGCCGCGCACCGGGCCGAAGAGCTGGCCGATCGTGTCCAGCAGGTCCTCGGCCATGCCGCTGCGCTCGAGGATCAGGCCCATGAAGGTGAAGAACGGGATCGCCAGCAGCGTGTCGTTGCGCATGATGCCGAAGACGCGGTCCGGCAGGGCCTGCAGGAGCTGCGGCCCGAGCAGCCCGAGCTCGATGCCGATGAGCCCGAACAGCAGCCCGTTGGCGGCGAGCGAGAAGGCGACCGGATAGCCCAGCAGCAGCAGGATCACGAGCGCGCCGAACATGAGCGGCGCCATGTTGGCGATGAGGAAGCTCGTCATGCCGGGCCGCTCGCGGCGCGATCCTGCGGCGGCGCGGCCGGATCGCCTGCTGGCACGGAACCGGCGCCGGGATCCGGCGCCGCGCCGCGGAGCCAGGCGATGCGCTTGATGATCTCCGAGACGCCCTGCAGCGCCAGCAGCGCGAAGCCGACCGGAATCAGCAGCTTGACCGGCCAGCGGAGCAGCCCGCCGGCGTCGCCCGACATCTCGTGCCGGAGATAAGAGTCGGCCACCAGCGGCCAGGAGAGCCAGCCGATGACGAGCGCCATCGGCAGGAGAAAGAACAGCGTCCCGAGCAGGTCGATCCAGAGCTGCGCGCGCCGGGAAAGCCGCCCGGCGATCACGTCGATGCGCACATGCTCGTTGTGCAGCAGGGTGTAGCCGGCGCAGAGCAGGAAGACCGCGGAGAAGAGATACCACTGGATCTCGAGCCAGGCGTTCGAGCTGGTGTCGAGCGTGTAGCGGACGGTCGCGTTGCCGGCGCTGATGAGGACCGCGAGCAGCACGCACCAATAGACGAGCCTGCCGATACGGTCGCTGATCCAATCGATGACGCGACTGAGGCGAAGCAGAACCCGCAATGAAACTTCCCTGACGACCGTTTCGCCACGCCTCTTGCCGGGCGTGTTGGCGGCCCCGCGCTCGGCGCGGCCGTCCGCGATCAATTTGCGCTGGCAGCAAGCCGCGGCTCAACCGGAATCTGCGCTATGGACGCCGCCGCGAATCGAGCGCCGCGAAGCGCCGTCCGAATAACAGGTGACCGGAATGGTGCCCCCGGGGAGACTCGAACTCCCACGCCCTTGCGGGCAACAGATTTTGAGTCTGCCGCGTCTACCGATTCCGCCACAGGGGCATCCCGCGCGCGGGGCCGCATCATAGCGGCGAGGCCGCCCCGCGCAACTGCCGGCCGCGACCGATGCGGGGCGCCTTGATCGATCGCCGGCCGCGGCCCTGCGGCCGACCCGGCCCCCCCAGCCCGCCGTTGCCGCGCCCCGCGCCGGCCTGCTACATCCGGCGGGCCGCCGCATTCCCGCCCGCCGCCGCGCATCTCCCGGGAGACCCGCTCCGCCCATGCTGCGCCGCCTCTATGACTGGACGATGCGGCTCGCCTCCCGGCCCCATGCGCTGCGGGCGCTGGGCGCGGTCGCCTTCGCGGAGAGCTCGTTCTTTCCGATCCCGCCCGACGCCATGATCATCCCGATGGTGCTGGCGCGGCCGGACCGCGCCTGGGCGATCGCGCTCGTGGCGACGGTCGCGTCGGTCATCGGCGGCATCGCCGGCTACGCCATCGGCTACTACCTGTTCGCGACGATCGGCCAGACCATCATCACGACCTACGGCTACGAGGCGGAGTTCGCGGGTTTCCGGGAGGCCTACAACGAATGGGGGCTCTGGATCATCCTGATCAAGGGCCTGACGCCCATTCCCTACAAGCTGGTGACGATCGCGAGCGGCGCCGCGGCCTTCGATTTTCGCGTCTTCGTGCTGGCCTCGATCGCCACGCGGGGCTTGCGGTTTTTCGCGGTGGCGGCGCTGCTGCGCTGGTACGGGCCGCCGATCCGCGATTTCGTCGAGCGGCGGCTCACGCTGGTGGCGACGCTCTTCCTGCTCGCCGTCGTCGGCGGGTTCCTCGCGATCAAATATCTCGTTTGAGCGGCGCGGCCCGGGCCGCTATCGTCCCCGATTATGGCAACGCGCAATCCCCGGCTCAGCAATGGCGGGCTGCTGCTCCTGCTCGGCGCGGTGGCGCCGCTCGTGGTCGTCTTCGCCGCGCAATATTGGGGCGGGCTGCAGCCCTGCGAGCTCTGCCTCTGGCAGCGCTGGGGCTATGGCGTGGTCGCCGCGATGGCGATGCTGTCGCTGCTGGCGGCGCCCGCCCCGACGGCGCAGCACATGCTGCTCGTGCTCGGCGGCGTGGCCGCGTTCGGCGTCGCCGGCATCGCCATCTTCCATGTCGGCGTCGAGCAGCATTGGTGGCCGGGCTTCACCGAATGCTCGAGCCCGATCTCGGGCGGCATGACGACCGAGGAATACGAGGCCGCGATCCTCGCCGCCCCGGTCGTGCGCTGCGACGAGGTCGCCTGGTCCTTCGCCGGCATCTCGATGGCGGGCTACAACGCGGTCTATGCGATCGGGCTCGGGGTCTTCGCCTTCCTCCTCAGCAACCCGCGCTCGCCGAGCGCCGAGCCGTGACCGGTCCGGCCGAACGCCGCTATCTGCCGGGCGATCCGGAGCCGGAGGCGCTGAAGGCGCGCATGATCCGCGTCGATCATGCCGGCGAGTACGGCGCGAAGCGGATCTACGAAGGCCAGCTCGCGGTGCTCGGCACCGGCGACACGGCGATCCGCGAAATGGCCGACCAGGAGGCGAAGCATCTCGCGACCTTCGAGCGATTGCTGATCGAAGAGCGCGTCCGACCGACCTTGCTGACGCCGCTCTGGCATGTCGCCGGCTATGCGCTCGGTGCGGCGACCGCGCTCATGGGCCGCGAGGCGGCGATGGCCTGCACCGTCGCCATCGAGGAGACCATCGACGAGCATTATCGCCGCCAGGCGGACGCGCTCGGGCCCGAGGAGGCGGCGCTGAAAGCCACGATCGAGGAATTCCGCGCCGACGAGCTGCAGCACCGCGCCGTGGGCCTCGCCGAAGGCGCCGAGCGGGCGCCCGGCTATCCGGCGCTGAGCGCCGCGATCAAGGCCGGATCGCGGCTCGCGATCTGGCTCTCCGAGCGGATCTGAAGCGCCGGCGCGCCGCCCTCAGCGGCCGAGGTTCGTCAGGTCCCCGTAAGTCTCCGGCCGGCGGTCGCGGAAGAATTGCCAGAGGTCGCGCACCTCGCGCACCCGCTCGAGATCGAGCTCGGCCACCACCAGCTCGTCCTTGGTTTCGCTCGCCTGGGCCAGGATCTTGCCGCGCGGATCGACGAAATAGCTCGAGCCGTAGAACTTGCCGATGTTCCAGGGCTTCTCCGTGCCGACGCGGTTGACCGCGCCGATATAAACGCCGTTCGCGACCGCGGCGGCCGGCTGCTCCAGCTCCCAGAGATACTGGCTCAAGCCCGCGACGGTTGCGGAGGGATTGACGATCACCTCGGCGCCGTTGAGGGCGAGCGCCCGCCAACCCTCGGGGAAATGCCGGTCGTAGCAGATATAGACGCCGAGCTTGCAGTAGGCGGTCTCGAACACCGGATAGCCGAGATTGCCCGGCTTGAAGAAGAACTTCTCGTAGAAGCCGGCGACCTGCGGGATATGCACCTTGCGGAACTTGCCGAGATATTTCCCGTCGGCGTCGATCACGACGGCGGTGTTGTAGTAGACGCCGGTCATCGCCTCCTCGTAGATCGGCACGACGATCACCATGCCGTGCTGCTTGGCGAGCTTCTGCATGAGCTTCGTCGTCGGCCCGTCCGGAATCCGCTCGGTCGCCCGGTACCATTTCTTGTCCTGGCTTGGACAGAAGTAGGGCTGGGTGAAGACCTCCTGGAAGCAGAGCAGCTGCACGCCCTGTTTCGCCGCCTTGGCGATGAAGGGCATGTGGGCCGCCAGCATCTTGTCGCGGAGCTTCGCCGGCGCGAGGCCGGTGTCGCCCTTGAGGCTCATCTGGATGAGGCCGGCTTTGATCTTGGTCATCGCAACCTCCCGCGGGGAATGGCGCCGCAATCGGACGCGGCCGTCCGGCGCCGCCATGCCAGGATAGCGCGGACGCGGACGCAGCCGAAATCGCCTGCGCGAGAACCCGAACAAATCTGCGGGGAGAGCGGCCGCCCGGCTCAGCTCGGATCGAGCTCGGTATCCCAGTAGAGAAAGTCGCGCCAGCTCCGGTGCAGGTAGTTGGGCGGGAAGGCCCGTCCGTTTTCCTGCAGCTCGAGCGTCGTCGGTTGGCTGGGCCGGGTGCGCGGATACATCGCCACCTGCCGCGGCAGCCGGTTGCCCTTCAGCAGATTGCAGGTCTGGCAGGCGGTCACCACGTTGGTCCAGATCGTCCGTCCGCCGCGCGAGCGCGGCACGACGTGATCGAAGGTGAGATCGTGCGTCGCGTGCGCGCGTCCGCAATACTGGCAGGAGAAGCGATCGCGCAGGAACACGTTGAACCGGGTGAAGGCCGGCCGGCGCGCGAGCGGGATGAACTCCTTGAGCGAGATCACCGAAGGCAGGCGCATCGCGATGCGCGGGCTGCGCACGACCTGCTCGTATTCGGAAACGATGTTGACGCGCTCGAGGAAGACGGCCTTGACGGCTTCCTGCCAGGACCACAGCGACAACGGGAAATAGCTCAACGGCCGGAAATCGGCGTTGAGCACGAGGGCTGGGCAACTGTCCGGCGAAGCCGCCAAATTTCCGTCCTTTACCGCGGGCGCCGCGCGCCCGATCCCGCGCCCATAGAGGTACTGATTCGGCGGCGAAAACTCAAGCCATTGCAGGGCTTGCCGGGCGATCCCGCCATCCCCTGCGAGCCATCCCCTGCAAGGATATGCGTCACACCCTGGTCATGTCGGGGGCGTGCCCTTGGGGCAAGCGCGCACCCGGGGCCGCATCCTAGAGCCCGATCGTCTCAAGCCGGTGCGGCTCGAGACGTGAATCGGCCTCTACTTTGTTGACGTAGAGCAAGATTCAAGGGATCAGATTGATTCAATCCGAGCCGATCTTGCTCTAGCGGCCGCGGCGGCCGAGAAACATGCCGGCGACCAGGGCGGCGATCACGATCTGCCACTCGTGGCCCTCGATCGCCTTCTTCAACCCGGCGCCCGAATGCTCGGTGAGCGCGCGAAGCTCCTCGAGCGCGGCGCGTACCGCCGCGGTGACGTCTTCGGGCTCCGCGTGCTTGGTGCGGCCGCGGTTGAGGAGGAGGGCGAGGATCGCGCCGGCGGCGAGGAGGATCGCGGCGAGCACCAGCCAGGCGCCGACGACCCCGAGCTGCGGCAATAGCGCAACCCAGAGCGCGGCGAGCGCGCAGCCGATGCCGGTGACGCCGAGCAACGCCACGGCGATCATCCCGGCGAGATAGAGCGCCGTCCGCCGCGCCGCGCCGCGCGCGCGTTCGCCGGCAGCACCGGTCACGGCCATCAGCCCAAGCTTGATCAGCGATTCCACGGTCCCGTTTCCGGCGTCGCGCTAGCGATGCCGCCCCTCGGTTGAAGGTTTCGGCTCAGCGCAGCAGGCGGCCGACGAGGCAGCCGGCGAGGAACGCGATCGCCGCGCTCGCGAGCGGCGATTTCCGGACATAGGCGTCCGCCGCCTCGGCGCCGGCGCGGCCGCGCGCGGCCAGCTCCTCGCCGACCGGACCGATCTCCGCGGTCGCTGCGCGCGCCCGGTTCAGCAGTTCGGCAAGCTCGGCCTTGAGGCCCGCGA